>Ga0302229_10001435_pt1 | contig 18108 bp, 20 predicted proteins | sample II_Palsa_N1_3_FD_193518 | JGI IMG/M metagenome (GOLD analysis project Ga0302229, IMG submission 193518) | Peat permafrost microbial communities from Stordalen Mire near Abisko, Sweden - II_Palsa_N1_3 | ecosystem: Environmental > Terrestrial > Soil > Palsa > Peat permafrost | place: Sweden... | reverse complement strand
CGGCCGAGCCGTTGTGGCGCAGCTACTACAGGTCGTGGCCGCACCTCCTGGTCGTGCTCGCCGATCAGTCGCGCGCCCGCATGAGCCAGCGGCTGCAACGGACGCTCGCGCTGCACGCCTCCGACCCCGCACGCGCCGGGGCGATCCCCGTCTCGTTCGTGGCGCTCGCCGACCTCGAAAGCAAAGGCCCGTTCGCGCCCATCTTCGTCACCGCACAGCACCCCGAGCAGCCCGTCGACTGGCTCGGCCAACCCCAACCACACGAGGAAAGACCATGAGCTGCAACCCAGCTCGTCTGCCACGAGGACGTCCTCGCCTTCCGCAACCCCCGCAAGACCACCAAGGAGAGGTGACCATGCCACAACCCAAACAAACCCCACGACGGCGACGCTGGCAGATCCGGCACGCCGACTGCCTGAAAGTCCTCCCGACACTCCAGGCCGCGAGCGTCGATGCCGTCATCACCGACCCGCCCTGCGGCATCGCCTGCAACGGCATGCAGTGGGACCGGCCCGCCCACCTAGACCCAGGTCACGTCCCCGGCAAGCGCCGCCGTCGACCGAGCGAGAACCCCAACCAGGCATTCCAAGGGTTCTCGCGCGAGTGGAGCAGCGCCTGCCTTCACAGCCTCAAGCCAGGAGGGCTAGCCAATGAGCGAGCGATCCGCTAAGCGAGAGGCGAGAGCCGAGGAAAGCCGGGCATGCGGAAACAGACGAAATCGGTCGCGTTCGACGCTCGGTCGAGCTAACGTTGGCGCATACAAACAAAGCGGCCGGGCGACGCAGCAACGCCCCCGGCCCGACACAGGAGATGACGCCTCCCATGCAGGAACAAACTACCGCGACAGGACGCTCAGGCCGACGCACGAGCTGCACGTGGCTCCTACCGAGCTGGAACGCCAGGGTCAGCAGTTGGCGGCACTTCGGGCGCTGCTACTGCCCCCGTGCGATGTGGCTAGAGAGGGCGTGACGAGATGCGCTTCGCGTTCTACGGACGACTGAGCACTGACGATAGGCAGGATGTAACGCTCGCCCGTCCATCCCAACTGCACGCGTGCGAGCGCAAGATCCAACCTCTCGGTGGCACGATCACGGCCGAATGGTTCGACGTGGAGAGCGGGAGCCATGACCAGCGGCCTGGCTTGCTCGAACTCATTGCGGAGGCGCGCGATCCTGCCACGCGTCGCTTCGATCAGGTCGTCGTGTACAGCACCAGCCGGCTCGCGCGCGATCGAGTGGATGCGGCCTTGTTCGAACGAGACCTGCGACGCCTCGGCGTGCCTGTCGTCTACGAGAGCGGCGGCAGCTCGCAGCTTGAGATCGCGATCAAACAAGCCATCGATGAGCACGAGCGCAACCAGATCAAAGTCGAAACCCGACGAGGCCAGGCGCAAAACATCAAGAATGGCTACAGGTGCGGCGGACGCGCGCCGTACGGCTACCGCCTCGAACACGAGCCGCACCCCGTCCCAGCTCGTGCCGCCAAAGGCGACAGGAAGAGCCGGCTCGCACCCGACCCCCAGCAGATGCCAGTCGTCCAACGGATCTATCGCTGGTGGAGCGACGACGGCCTCGGCACGATGGCGATCGCCGACCGCCTGAACGCCGAAGGCGTCCCATCGCCGGTCCACACCAACACGACCCGCAACGTCCGGCGCAAGTGGGCCAAATCCACGATCCGCGCGATCCTGCAGAACCCCGTCTACACAGGTCGGCTCGTATGGGATCGCACCGACCACAGCCTCAAGCGCGAACGAGGCGAAGGAGGGGCACGCCGCCGCGACCCCGAGGACTGGGTTCTCAGCGAGGTGGAGCATCCCGCGATCATCGCCCAGCCGCTATTCGATGCAGCACAGGCACGCTTCACCGCCAAATCCCGACGCCCGCCGCGGAAAGGCCAGCGGACCTACCTGCTCTCCGGCTTTGCCAAGTGCGCCTCGGGCCACGAGCCGCTCGCCATGTTTGGCACCAACACGCTCGGCTACATCTATATGCGCTGCGACTACGGTCGCCAGTACGGGCGCCAGGAGGCAGCGGCAATTCCCGGCCACGGGCAGTGGTGCAGCGTCCGTGAGGACACGCTCCTGCCGCTGGTGCTCGATTTCTTCGAGCAGCGTGTGTTCGGTGCGTCGCGAATGGACTTGCTCGCCAAGCAGCTCGATACCCAGCCGAGCCCCAACCCCGACCGCGAGACGCGGACGCGGCTGACCCGCCAGATCGCCGATACGGACGCTGCCATCGCCGCCCAAGTACGCGGCCTGGAGGCAGGAGTCGATCCACAGGCGGTGCAGGCTCGAATAGAAGAATTGAAAGCCAGCCGCGAAACCCATCAAGCCGCGTTGTCCGCGCTGGCGCCGGAAGTGCGGACCGACCACGCGAAGCTAGCCGAGAATCTGGCTGCCCTGCCTAACCTAAGCGACGCCCTGCGGGATGCCGAGCCCGACACCCAGCGTTCGGTCTTCAACGCCTTTGCCTTGCGCGTCGAATACGACCGCGTCCACAGCAACGTAAGGATTAGCGCCACCGTAGACGAGGCGGTGGCTACCGCGCTCGGGGGCGTGACCGAGTTGCCGCCCGTGTTTTGCACGGGCGGTCATGGCGGGGGGAGGATTCGAACCTCCGAAGGCAGAGCCAACGCGTTTACAGCGCGTCCCCTTTGACCGCTCGGGAACCCCGCCAGGGGTTCGTCAGTTTAGGGAACGCGGTGCGGGGTGGGGCTCATGGTTTGCTCGGCGTCGGGTGTATAGCGATGGTTATACGCCCGACGCAAGAGCAATATCGGTCGGTCGGTTGCCGCCGCGCGTGTGCCGCGACGCCACGGCGTGCCGCGACGGTGTGCCGCGACGGCCGGACGCGCTCAGGACGCCTCGCGCAGCTGCTGCGCTTCCGGCAGCGTCTGCAGCTTTTTCAACGTCCGGTTCTCGATCTGGCGGACGCGCTCGCGCGTGATGTTGAACGCGCGGCCGACCTCCTCGAGCGTTCGCGAACGCCCGCCGACGATGCCGTAGCGCATCTCGATGACCTCGCGCTCGCGGCGCGGCAGCGAGGCGAGCACGCGCGTGACGTTCTCGCGGCGCAGCGCCTCCGAGGCGATCTCGAACGGCGATTCCGCGGAGACGTCCTCGACGAAGTCGGCGAGCGCCGAGTCGTCCTCCTCGCCGACCGGCTTCTCGAGCGAGATCGGCTGCTGGGTGATGCGCATGATGTCGCGCACCTCGCGCACCGTGCAGTCGAGCTCGTCGGCGAGCTCCGTCGGGTTGGGCTCGCGCCCGAGCTGCTGGATCAGCCGCCGTTCGGCGTGGATCAGCTTGTTCAGGCGCTCGACCATGTGCACGGGGATGCGGATCGTGCGTCCCTTGTCGGCGAGCGAGCGCGTGACCGCCTGTCGGATCCACCAGGTGGCGTACGTCGAGAACTTGTAGCCGCGGCGGTAGTCGAACTTCTCGACCGCGCGGATCAGCCCCAGCGAGCCCTCCTGGATGAGGTCGAGCAGCGTCAGCCCGCGGCCGACGTAGCCCTTCGCGATCGACACGACGAGGCGCAGGTTGGCCTCGACCATGTGCTGCTTCGCGGCGACGTCGCCGCGCTCGATGCGCTTGGCCAGCGCCACCTCCTCTTCGGCGCTCAGCAGCGGCACGCGCCCGATCGAGCGCAGGTACAGCCGCAGCGAGTCGAGGCTCGGCTCGGCCGCGAGGTCGACGTCCGGCCGCCTCAGCTCCTCCAGGCGCGCGTGCAGCTCGCTTCCGCGTTCGCCCTCCTCGTCGGGCTCGTCCGCGACCACCAGCGCGTGCTCGGGCGTACGCCCGGCGAGCGGATCGTCGCCTTCGCGATCATGCGAAGTCGTCGCCGCGGGACCGTGCGGATGCAGCTCGGGCGCGGACTCGCCCGCGGCGAGCACCTCGACCCCATGCTCTTCCAGGTAGCTCAGCAGCTCATGCGTCTGCTGGCCGGAGAGCTCCGCCTCCTCCAGCGCGTTCGTCAACGCATCCGCCGTCACGAATCCCCTCTCCTGGGACTCGGCGATGATCCCCTGCAGCTCCTCCAGCTCAACCACGGCTGTGTCCGCGGTCCCCAACAGACCCTCAAGCCTCTCGCTCACTGGCCCTCCATCGACTCATCCGACTTCATCGGAACAGGAAAATCCCGCTCCGACCTCCCCAGCCTCTCCGCTAAGCCTCCCGTGCGTTGCGTTTTGCTCGATGAGTTGAGTGGCGATTGATACCAGAAATTCAAGATGGGGGAGTCACCTTCGCATTGTTCGCCCGGCGGCGAGCGGCACGCGCGCTACGCTTGGCCGCGGTGCGGGCGACTCGGCCGACCTCCACGCTGTCTCCCACCAGGGGAGCGGGCGACGACGTCCAAGCACGCGAGCCCGGGATCCCGGTGGGGCTCTCGCGGGTGGGCGTCAGCGGCGTGGAGAAGGTCGTGCGCATCCACGACGAGCTGTTCCTGGCGCGCCTTGACTGCTACGTCGATCTCGGCCGCGACCAGAAGGGCGCCCACATGTCGCGCTTCGACGAGGTCGTCAACGAGGCGATCGGCGAGGTCGTCCTCAGCGAGTCGCCGTTCCGCGCGGAGACGCTCGCGCGCCACATCGCCGAGCTCGTGCGCGCGCGTCAGGGCGCCGAGCGCGCCGAGGTGACGATCGCGGCGCGCTACCCCGAGCACAGGCCAGCGCCCGTGTCAGGCATCCTCACGCAGGAGATCTACACGCTGCACGGCCGCGCCGTCGCGTTCGAGCACGGCACGCGCGGCACCGTCGGGGTCTCCGCGACGGGCATGACCGCGTGTCCGTGCGCGCAGGAGCTGGTCGCGGCGCGCGCACGCGAGCGGCTGCTCGCCCAGGACTTCTCCACCGAGCAGATCGACCAGATCCTCGACAGCGTGCCCGTCGCCACACACAACCAGCGCGGCCTCGCGACCTTGCAGATCGGCTGCACCGAGGGGTGCGGCGCGGAGATCGACGCGGCGACGCTGCTCGAGATCGCCGAGTCGAGCATGTCATCGGAGATCTACGAGCTGATGAAGCGCGCGGACGAGGTCGAGGTGGTCGAAAAGGCGCACCGGCGCCCGCGCTTCGTCGAGGACTGCGTGCGCGAGATGATCGCCGGCGTCGTCAGCACCTTCACCGACCTCGACGGCGCCAGCTTCGTCTCCGCCCGCCAGGAGAACCTCGAGACGATCCACCAGCACAACGTCGTCGCCGAGCGCCACGGCCTGCTCTCCGAGCTGCGCGCCGAGATCGACTCCGGTGCGCCAAGCACACACCAGACGACGCTCGACGAGTGGCTCAACGCGGGTACGCGCGCGTAGCGGCCGGGTCCGGTCCGTAAGGCCTCCGAGGCGAACGCCGTATAGCAATGGTTATACGGCGTGCGCCGCGACGAAACTAGTGCGGATCGGGCGCGTGCTGGACCTGCTGCAGCTGCCGGCGCAGGCCGAAGAAGTAGTCGAGTCCGGAGAGCACGGTGACGAGCACGGTGAGGTACAGCAGCGCGCTGACCCACGCGGGCTGGCCGTGGACCGCGATGACGGCGAGGATGGCGAGGATCTGCAGGCACGTCTTGACCTTGCCGAACATGCTCGCGGCGATGACGACGCCGGCCTGCGTGGCGCCGAGGCGCAGGACGGTGACGGCGAGCTCGCGCGTGATGATCACCATCGCGATCCACGCTGCGAGGCGGTGCAGGGAGACGAGCGAGATCAGCGCGGCGACGATCAGCAGCTTGTCGGCGAGCGGGTCCATGAGCTTGCCGAACGTCGTGATCGAGTCGCGCGCGCGGGCGAGGTAGCCGTCGATGAAGTCGGTGAGCGACGCGAGCGCGAAGACGATCGCGGCGATCACGTCGCCGTCGGGCGTGTTGCCGAGCAGCGCGACGACGAGCGCGGGCACGAGCATGATGCGCAGCACGGTCAGCACGTTGGGGAGGTTCAGCGGGAACACGGCTGCCCAGCTTATCCCGCCGGCGCGCCGGCGAGTGCGAGCGGGGATCGCCCTTCGATGCTGGGATCGCGGAGCTCGAGGCGGCGCGGGTCGCGGAGGTTGCTATACCGGAGGCGCCGACGACTGGAACCGACAGAAGGGGAGGCGCAATGATCACTCGCACGCTCGGACCGGACGGTCCCGAGGTCTCCGCGATCGGCCTCGGCTGCATGGGCATGTCGGCGTTCTACGGGACGAGCGACGAAGGGGAGTCGCTGCGCACGATCGAGCGCGCGCTCGATCTCGGCTGCAACTTCCTGGACACGTCGGACATGTACGGGCCGCACACGAACGAGCGGCTGGTCGGCCGCGCGATCAAAGACCGCCGCGATCAGGTGTTCCTCGCGACGAAGTTCGGGATCAAGATCGAGCCGGGGCCCGACGGCACGCTGGTCCGCTCGATCGACGGCCGCCCAGAGTACGTGCACGCGGCGTGCGACGCGTCGCTGCAGCGCCTGGGCGTGGAGCACATCGACCTGTACTACCAGCACCGCGTCGACCCGGACACGCCGATCGAGGAGACGGTGGGCGCGATGGCGGAGCTGGTCGCCGCGGGCAAGGTCCGCCACCTCGGGCTGTCGGAGGCGAGCGCGCAGACGATCCGCCGCGCGCACGCGGTGCACCCGATCACGGCCGTGCAAACCGAGTACTCGCTGTGGACGCGCGACGTCGAGCAGGAGATCATGCCGACGCTCGACGAGCTGGGGATCGCGCTGGTGGCGTACTCGCCGCTGGGGCGCGGCTTCCTGTCGGGCCGCTTCAGCTCGCCGGAGGAGCTCGACGAGGGCGACTTCCGCCGCTACGGGCCGCGCTTCACGGGCGAGAACCTATTGGCGAACCGCAAGCTCGCGGAGCGCGTGCGCGAGCTGGCCGTCGAGAAAGGGCTGACGCCCGGGCAGCTGGCGCTGGCGTGGGTGCTGCACCGCGGCGAGCACGTCGTGCCGATCCCCGGCACCAAGCGCGTGTCCTACCTGGAGGAGAACCTCGCGGCGGCGGACGTGGCGCTGAGCGACGATGAGGTCGCGCGCATCGCCGAGGCCGTGCCGACGGCGACGGGCGCGCGCTACGACGAGAATGGGATGCGCTCGGTCAACATCTGACGCGACGCCGGTGGGGCTTGCCGGCGTCGGCTCAGGTGCGTTGCGGGGAGCGCCGGCGAACTAGCGGCGAGCGCGGTTGACCTCGGCGGTGACGCGCTTGACGAGAACGGGGACGGGGACGCTGGCGGCCTGCGCGGGGGTGATCCTGCCGGCCTTGACCTTGGTGGCCAGCGCCGCCTTCCTGGCGGCGACGAGCGCTTCGATCAGGCCCGCTTCGGACCTGCCGGCGGTTTCCTTGGCAACCTGAGCGAGCGTGTGTCCCGAACGCAGGTCGCCGCGCAGTTGGGTCGTGCTGAGGCCGAGGTAGCCGGCGGCTGCCGCGAGCGCGTGACCGCGCCCGGCGACGTGCGCGCCCGCGCGCCCGTGCCGAGCGGCGGGCCCGCCGGCGCGGTCGACCTCGGCTGCGATCAGGCGAGGCAGGTTGGCGGCGGCGGCGGCGAGGCGTTGCTTGCTGGCGGCCTCGAGCGCGGCGATGAGCCCGGCTTCGGACTTACCGGGCGCGGCGTCCGCGATCGCTGCGAGCGACTTCCCCGACCGCAGCTCGCCGCGCAGCTGCGCGGGAGTCGAGCCGAGATAGCCGGCGGCGGTCGCGAGCGTGCCGCCCCGGTGGTGAGAGGCGGCCGGCTGCGCGGCCATGACGACGGCGGTGGTCACGCCGCCGGCAACGGCGACGACGGCAACGCCGATCAGGAGCTTGTGTTTGAGCCTGTGTCTCATCGTGTCCTCCCCGTGGCTGCGAATGTCCGGCTGTGGAGATTGTGCATGCGCCTCCTAAAGGCCGCGCCAGCCCATGCGTAAAGGCTTGCTAAGCGTGGACGGGCATCTGTCTCGTGGGTGCCTGAGGCCTGCTGCTCGCCGGTCGACGTCGACCCTTAAGAAGTCCGCTGAGTCGAATACGCTGTCGGCTGATGAGGGTCGGCGTTTACATCGACGGTTTCAATCTCTATTACGGTGCGCGCGGTTTGTGCGGCCAGGGAAAACCGGGATGGCGGTGGATCGATCTGCGGGGGCTCGCCAACCAGCTCGCTGCTTGGCCGGGATGCACCGTCACCCGTATTGTCTACTGCACAGCGCGAATCAGTGGTGCGGACAATCCGTCGGGCGCAGCCGATCAGGACGTCTACATAAAGGCTTTGCTCGCCGCCAAAGCCGTCGACCTGATCGAGTACGGCTCGTATGTATCGCGTGTCAAGCAGGCTCCGCTTGCCACGCCCGACCGCAATGGGCGACCGGTCCTGACCCGCTCGGCTCCGCCAGTCCTCGTGAAGGATGCGTCGGACCGTCCGGTGCGCGACGCCATTTTCATGGTGTCTCATGCTCGTCGCGAGGAGAAGGGGTCCGACGTCAACGTCGCGGCGCACCTCCTGCTCGATGTTCTCCAGAAGCACATCGATGCAGCGATCGTGATCTCGAATGACAGCGATCTCCGACTTCCTCTGGTTCAAGCTCGAGGGCGTGTGCCCGTCGGCACCGTCAATCCGTCCAGCAGTTTTCTGGCGGGCGACCTACGGGGCAAGCCCGATGATGGAGTCGGAGGGCATTGGTGGACCAAACTGCGTGCTGCCGACTTTCGGGCGCACCAACTCCGAAACCCGGTAGGCGCCTACGCAAAGCCAATTGGCTGGTAGGAAACATCGAGCCGGAGAGCTTGACTTGTTGGGCATTCGTTCCGATATACTGCACGTCTATACCACCCGGCCCCTCGTGGGCCGGGTCTTTTTTTGCCCCGGCGAGGTGGCTCGCGACTCTCTGAGGACGAGATCGCCGTAGGTGCGAGGAGAGACCTCGCTTGGTGGGAGGGCGTCAGTAGCCGACGGAGTAGAAGCTGATGTGCCGGCAGCCGTCGAGCTTGTAGTGCGGCAGCGCGTGGTGGCTCGTGAAGACGACGATGTGCGGGTTTTCGCAATGAATCACGCCGGAGTCCTCGTGCGCGTGGACGACCGTCTGCGGGTTGGTGCCGGTCCAGACGTAGTTGACGGTGTCGTTGGCGTAGATGAAGTTGGGGCCGTCGCCGGCGTGGATGACGGCGGTCTGGAAGGACGGCCAGCCGGACGGGTGGTAGTCGCCCCAGATGACGTCGCCGGCTTCGCCTCCGTAGATCGTGTCATCGCCGTAGCCGCCGAGCAGGTAGTTGTGGACGTGCGGCCTGCCGGTGAGCGTGTTGTGGCGCCCCGCGGGGCCCTTGTCCATCACCAGGTGCTGGTTGGCGGGCCAGCCGGCGTGGCTGGTCATCGCGGCTGCGGAGGCTGCGAACACGAGCCCGATCAGCAGCACGACCGCGAGGATGCTCCGCGATGGACGCAGGTCTGCGCGGGCGAGGCGAGAGCGGGCGGGGCGCGAGCGAGCGGGGCGAGAGTTCATGGCAGCTCCAGACTGTCGAGGCAGAGGTAATCCATCGTCGCCTCGATCCGTACCCCGACGCAATCCGCCCGAACTCGCACATGCGGCCAGCGCGCAGCCCAGTGGGCGGGCGGTGGCGAGCCTCGTGGAGGCGCACGCCCGAGGAGGCGCTGTCGCGCACGCTAGGGTGGGGCGATGCCACTGATTCCGATGGTGATCGAGCGGACGGCGCGCGGCGAGCGCGAGTTCGACATCTACTCGCGGCTGCTCAACGAGCGGATCATCTTCCTGGGCACGCCGATCGACGACCAGGTGGCGAACCTGGTGGTGGCGCAGCTGCTGCACCTGGAGAGCGAGGACCCCGAAAAGGACATCTCGATCTACATCAACTCGCCGGGCGGCAGCATCTACTCGGGCCTGGCGATCTACGACACGATGAACTTCATCAAGCCGGACATCGCGACGATGTGCGTGGGCGTGGCGATGTCGATGGGCTCGCTGCTGCTGGCGGGCGGTACGAAGGGCAAGCGCGCGTCGCTGCCGAACTCGCGGATCCTCATCCACCAGCCGTCGGCGGGCTTCGAAGGCCAGTCGACGGACATCGAGATCCATGCGCGCGAGATCCTCAAGGTGCGCGAGCGGATCGATGAGATCTACGCGGAGTGCACGGGCAAACCGACGGCCGAGGTTCGCCACGACATGGAGCGCGACCGCTTCTTCACGGCCGAGCAGGCGCGCGAGTACGGCCTGATCGACCGCGTGCTCGAGAGCCACTGAGCGCTAGGCCACGGAGTGCTCGATCGCGCCGAGCAGATCGATCTCGATGCGAACGACGTCGTCGCTGGCAAGGAAGACGGGCGGGTCCTGGCCGAGGCCGACGCCGGAGGGAGTGCCGGTGAGGATCACGTCGCCGGCCTGCATCGTGCACGTCTCTGAGATGAACTCGATCAGCTCGGGCACCGAGAAGATCAGGTTGGACGTGTTGGAGTCCTGGCGCAGCTCGCCGTTGACCCACGTGCGCAGCGCGAGCGTGTGCGGGTCGGGGATCTCATCGGCGGTGGTGATCCACGGGCCGTACGGGCAGAAGCCGTCGGCGCCCTTGGCGCGCGTCCACTGCGGCTCGCGGCCCTGCAGGTCGCGCGCGGTGACGTCGTCGGCGACGGCGTAGCCGGCGACGGCGCGCCCGGGCCCCATGATCACCGCGAGCTCGCCCTCGTAGTCCAGGCGCTTGACGACCGCGGGGCAGTGCACAGGCGCGTCCGGCGGCGCGGCGGAGGACGGCAGCTTCATGAACACGAGCGGCTGCGCAGGGGCCTCGCCGCCGGTCTCGTGCACGTGATCGGCGTAGTTGAGGCCGATCCCGAAGATCGCACGCGGCGTGGGCACGGGCGCCAGCAGCGTCACCTCGGCGAGGGCCCACGAGCGGCTCTCGACGGGCAGCGCCTCCTCCAGGTCGGCCAGCCGCTCGAGCATCGTCAACTGCTCCTGGGCGTAGGCGAACACCCGCAGCGCGCCATCCTCCTCGCGCACCTCGCCCGCGCGGGGCGTCTCTGAGCCGGGGGGCAGGAAGGTGGCAAGTCGCATCGGCACGGAGCGTATCGGCGCGCGCCCCCGGCAGCGTGCCGGCGGAGGGGTGGCGGGCGTCGGGCCCGGCAGGGGAGTCGCGCGGGTGGGCGCGTCGGGCCAGCGGGCTATTGTCGCGAGCGCGCCATGGCCGGCACCACTCCCCTCGAGCGCACCGCCCTGTCGATCATCGCCGCGCTGACCGCGCTGGCGGGCGTCGCCAACTACGGGACGTGGTCGGCGGTGCCGCGCTTCGCGCTGGCGACGCTCGCGCTGGCCGGGCTCGCGTGGGTGGTGTCGTTCGCCACCGAGCAGCTCGGCGAGCGCTTCGGGCCCGGGGTCACCGGGTTGCTGCAGTCGACGCTCGGCAACCTGCCGGAGCTGTTCGTCGTGATCTTCGCGCTACAGAAGGGCGAGCTGGTGGTCGCGCAGACGGCGATCGTCGGCTCGGTGCTCGCCAACGCGCTGCTCGTGCTCGGCCTGGTGATCGTCGTCGGCGCGCGCCGCGCGCCCGACGGGCTGATGCGCTTCTCCAAGCGCCTGCCCAGGGACACCGCCACGCTGCTGCAGGTGACCGTGTTCATCATCGTGCTGCTCGGCCTGTCGCTCGCCTCGCACGACCCCGCCAGCCACCACGTCAAGGCGATCTCGATCGTCGGCGCCATCTGCCTGCTGGTCGTCTACACGACGTGGGTCGTGCCCTACCTGCGCGCAGACGTGCTGCCCGGCGCGCAGGAGCCTCCGGAACCACAGGAGCCGCAGGAGCCGGCGGAGTTGCCGGGGCCGCCGGAGCCGCAGGAGCCGGCGGGCACGGCCGCGAGCCCGAGCGCGACCGAACTATGGGATCGCGTGATCCCGCGCGGCAAAGCGCCACCCGCCTCAGCCCCGCGGCTGTCGCTGCGGCTGACGCTCGTGTTGCTGATCGTCGCCGGCGGCGGCTCGGCGTTCGTGTCCGACTGGTTCGTCAACGGCCTCGAGCCTGCGATCACCATCCTGCACATCTCCCAAGCGTTCGCCGGCCTCGTGATCGTCGCCATCGCCGGCAACGCCGTCGAGAACACCGCCGGCCTCGTGCTCGCATGGAAGGGTCGCTCCGACCTCGCGATCTCCGTCGTCAAAAACTCGGTCGCGCAGATCGCCGCGTTCCTGTTCCCGCTGCTCGTGCTCGTGTCCTTCGCGCTGAACACCACGCTCACGTTCGCCTTGGCGCCCGTTTACATCGGCGCGCTCGCGCTCACCGCGCTCGGCCTCTGGCAGGTCACCGGCGACGGCGAGGCCGCCGAATTCGAGGGCTGGGCGCTGGTCGCGCTCTACGTGATCCTCGCCACGCTCACGCTGTACGAGTAGTCAGCGCCAGCACGCGACCCGAGCCGGCCCCGTGAGGGGCCTCATAAAGATGTCGTTCGCGTCAGCCTTTGACGAGGCCGCTGATCAGCGCGCCCGCCACGCCGCCCGTCGCCGCCGCGCTCGTGTTCGTCTCGATCCCCTCCAGCGGCGCGATGAACAGCGTCTGGATCGCCAGCCGGCCGGGGCCCGTGAAGCGGTTCCACGTGAGCTTGCCGCCGCCGCCGAAGATGCCCGTCTTCAGGCCCATCGTCACCGCCTCCAGCTTCACCGTCGGATCCTTGTACAGCCACGCGCCCGCCTCCACGTCCAGCTGCTCGCCGTCGTCGAGCTGGACCAGGAACACGTTGCCGTGCCCATGCAGCCACACCAGCGCGTCGCCGTCGCTCGCGCGGAACTTGTCCATGAAGAAGCCCGAGCCGCCCAGCAGCATGCTCTGCACGCCCTTGATCCGTTCGAAGCTGTAGTCCAGGTTGTCCGTCGCCGCGATGAACTGGTGCTCGCGCACGTCCAGGCCTTCGCCCTGGCGCAGGTGCATCGGCACGCACTGGCCCGGCGAGTCGCGCGAGAACGCGATCCGCCCCGAGCCCGACGTGCGCGTCACGAAGAACTCCAGGCCCGCGATCTTGCGCTTGATCGCCCCCGGCAGCTTCTTCAGCTCGACGTTCAGCTGCGTCTCCTTCCACAGCAGCACGTGGTGCTCGAACATCACCGCACGGTCGGCGATCTCGATCTGCAGCTCCGGCACCAGTTCGCCGCGGATGTGGTACGTGACGCCAGCGAACGACTCGTCGTGGGCGCTCGGGGGGATCGGCTCGGGCAGGTGCATGGCACGTGTCTCCTTCTTTGGATGAGTGGGCGCCGCCGATCGCCACCGGCTGGTTGGGGGCGGTTGGGAACAGAATGACGGGCGGGGCGGCGCGAACTTCGCGGTTTACGCCGCCCCGCGTCAAGCTTGCTCGCACGCGCCCGCGCCGTCGGGTTCCATCGGACGCAAAGCGCGCTAGACTGCTTGAGACCTCGCGCCTGGGCGGGGTTTTTCTTCGCCCAGAGCCGCCCGTCCACGACCACGCAGGGATTTCGATCTATGGCCCGCGGAGACGTACGAATTGCTGTCACCCTCGCATGCGAGGAGTGCAAGCGTCGCAACTACCAGACAAACAAGAGCAAGCGCAACAATCCCGATCGGATCACGCTGCGCAAGTACTGCCGCTGGTGTCGCTGCCACACCAGCCATCGGGAGACCCGTTAGCGCGGGAGCGCTGCTGTGGCTCGTGATCGCAAACGTGCAAAGCAACGCCGCGCACGCGGCGGCGGTGGTGCGGCTGTCCGCCGGCCCGTCGCTGCCGACGGCGCCGCCGCCGAGCAGACGCCCACGCACGCGCCCGCGCCCGGCACGATCGAGCGCGCTGACCTGCCCGGTGCGCTCGACCACGCCGGCGCCGAGGTCGACGAGTTCGACGCCGCGCTCGTGCGCGGCGCCGGTGGCGTACCGCTCGCGCCCGAGGCCGACCTCCTCGACGAGGACGACTTCGACCACGCCACCGAGGACGCGCTCCAGGAGCCGCAGGGTCCCGGAGGCGGAGGGGCCGCTGGTGGCGGAGGCGGCGGTGCAGGTGGCGGTGGCGAGGTCGCGCGCCCGTCCGGTGCTCCGCTGCGCGGCGGCAACCGCGCGATCGGCTTCCTGCGCGCCAGCTGGGCCGAGCTGCAGCGCGTGCAGTGGCCCGACCGCCGGCAGGTCACCCAAGCGACGGCCGTCGTGCTCGGGTTCGTCGCGATCGCCGGCCTCTACCTTGGCCTCGCCGACTATGTCGCCAAGGAAATCGTCGAATTTGTCCTCTGACGCCCGATGACCTGCGCATATCGGCGTCCTCACTCGGTCGTGTGCCGAGCACACTTCCCTCGCGGCGTCCTTGATCTGCTCGATCCTCGGACGTCAGACGGTCAGCCCACCTCCATCTGCCATCTTTCCGTAACGCCCAGGAGCTTCTGAATGTTTCGCTGGTACGTCGTCAACACATATTCCGGCCACGAGAACAAGGTCAAGCACAACCTCGAGCACCGCGTCGTGTCGCTCGGGCAGCAGCGCGCCGTGCGCTCCGTCGTCGTGCCCACCGAAGCCGTGTCCGAGATGAAGGACAACCAGAAGGTCACCGTCGAGAAGCGCACGATGCCCGGCTACGTGCTCGTCAACATGGAGCTCAACGAGGACTCATGGGGCGTCGTCAAGGGCACCCCCGGCGTCACCGGCTTCGTCGGCGCCTCCCAGGAGCCCGTCGCGCTCACCCAGGGCGAGGTCGACCGGCTGCTGCACAAGGAGGTCGCCACCGCCACCCGCGCGCGCGCCCAGTTCACGATCGGCGAGTCCGTCAAGGTCGTCTCCGGCCCCCTGTCCGACTTCTCCGGCGAGATCTCCGAGATCAACGAGGACGCCGCCCGGCTCAAGGTGCTGGTATCTATCTTCGGCAGGGAGACTCCCGTGGAAGTTCAGTTCGACCAAGTCAAGAAGCTCTGAGCGGGCCGATGGCCTGCGTCAGGCGGCGTCCTCGATCGCTCGTGTGCAGAGCACACTTCGCTCACTGCGTCCTTGCCTGACTTGACCCTCGACCCGCTCAGCCGGTTAGCGCCCCAAACAAGCCCACACGAACCCACGAGATAAGCTCAAGCACCTATGGCCAAGAAGGTCCTCACAACGATCAAGCTGCAGGCGAACGCCGGGCAGGCGAGTCCCGCCCCGCCGGTCGGCCCCGCGCTGGGTCAGCACGGGATCAACATCATGGAGTTCTGCAAGGCGTTCAACGCGCAGACGCAGAGCGAAACGGGCACCGTCATCCCCGTCGTGATCACCGTCTATGAGGACCGCTCGTTCACGTTCGTCACCAAGACGCCGCCCGCCGCCGTGCTGATCCGCCAGGCGATCAAAATCAACAAGGGCTCCGGCGAGCCCAACCGCGTGAAGGTCGGCACCATCACCCAGCAGCAGCTGCGCGACATCGCCGAGCGCAAGCTCGACGACCTCAACGCCCACGACGTCGACCAGGCCGCCAAGATCATCGCCGGCACCGCCCGCTCGATGGGAGTGGAGGTCGCGTCATGAGGGGCCACGGCAAGCGCTACTCCGAGCTGCTGGCAAAGGTCGACCGCGAGCACGAGTACCAGCCGTCCGAGGCGATCGCGCTCGTGCGCGGGCTGGGCGGCGCCAAGTTCGACGAGAGCGTCGAGGTGCACGTGCGCACCGGCCTCAACGTGCGCCACGCCGACGAGCAGCTGCGCGGCACCATCGCGCTGCCCAACGGCCTCGGCAAGAACGTCAAGGTCGCCGTCTTCGCCCAGGGCGACAAGGCCAAGGAGGCCGAAGACGCGGGCGCCGACGTCGTCGGCGCCCAGGACCTCGCCAAGCGCATCCAAGAGGGCTTCGACGACTTCGACGTCGCCATCGCCACCCCCGACATGATGTCCGTCGTCGGCCAGCTCGGGCGCATCCTCGGCCCCTCCGGCAAGATGCCCAACCCCAAAGTCGGCACCGTCACGATGGACGTCGCCAAAGCCGTCGAAGAGTCCAAGTCCGGCAAGGTCGAGTACCGCACCGACCGCACAGCCATCGTCCACCTCATCATCGGCAAGGTCAGCTTCGACGAGCGCCAGCTGCTCGAGAACTACGCCGCCGTGATCGAAGAGCTGGTCCGCGCCAAGCCGTCCGCCGCCAAAGGCCGCTACCTGCGCTCGATCACGCTCGCCTCGACCATGGGCCCCGGCGTCAAGGTCGACCCATCGAAGACACGTGAAATCATCGAGGAGGCGCCCGCGGCTACCATCGCCGCCTAGCGTCAATCTCACCCCAGGCCACCAGAGACCCCCGGCAGCCACCGCTCACGCGTGGCGCAAGCCCGGGACAGGAGCCCCATGAACCGAGACCAGAAGGCCGTCGCGATCGCCGAGATCGCGACCCACATAGACGAGTCTGACGCGATCTTCGCCGTCGACTACCGCGGCATCACCGTCGCGCAGGTCGCCGAGCTGCGCGCCAAGCTGCGCGAGTCCGACGCCACCTTCAAGGTCGTCAAGAACTCGCTCACCGAACGCGCCGCCGACCAATCCGGCGCCGAGGTGCTCAAGGACTACCTGTCAGGGCCCACCGCGCTCACGTTCGTACGCGGCGACGTCGCCACCGCCGCCAAAACCGTCGCCGACTACGCGCGCACCACCCAGCTGCTGCCGTTCAAGGGTGGGCTCATGGAAGGCGCGCCGCTCGACGTCGAGCAGATCCGCTCGCTCTCGCGCCTGCCATCCCGCGAAGTCCTCTACGGCCAGCTCGTCGGCATCGTCGCCTCGCCCATCGGCGGTCTCGTGCGCACGCTCAACGCGCTGCTCGGCGGCCTCGCCGTCGCGCTCGGGCAGGTCCACGCCAAGAAGGAGTCCGGCGAGATCCCCGCCGGTGAGGCGCCCGCCGCGCCCGAGGCCGCCGCGCCCGCCGCCGAGGAGGCCCCAGCGGCGGAGGCCGAGGCTGAGACGCCAGCAGCTGACGCTGAGCCGGCCGCCGCGGCGCCAGCGGCGGACGCCGATGCCGAGCCCACGGCCGAGGCCGAGGTTGAGGCAGCGCCCGAGCCCGAGGCTGCGGCCGAGCCCAACGCCGAGGCGGACACACAGACTGCATCGTCCCCCGAGGGGGAGCCGGACGCAGATGAGCCGGCGCAAGCAGACGACAATCAAGCGGACGTCTCGGCTGAGAGCCAGCCCGAGGACGCCGAGACGACCAAGGAGGACTGACTCACATGGCAACCAGCACACAGGATTGGATCGAGGAGCTCAAGGGCATCTCCGTGCTCGAGCTCGCCGAGCGGATCAAAGCGCTCGAGGAGGAGTTCGGCGTGTCCGCCGCAGCCGTCGCGGCACCCGTCGCCGCGCCAGCGGGCGGCGGCGACGCGGGCGGCGCCGAGGAAGAAGCGAGCACCACCGTCGACGTCATTCTCGCCGGCGCCGGCGACAAGAAGATCCAGGTCATCAAGGTCGTTCGCGCCGCCACCGGCCTCGGCCTCAAAGAGGCCAAGGCGCTCGTAGACGAGGCCCCCAAGCCGGTCAAGGAGGGCGTCGAACGCGAGGAGGCCGACAAGCTCAAGCAGGAACTCGAGGAGGCAGGGGCCAGCGTCGAGCTGAAGTGACGCTTCGCCGGTCCCGTCGGACGGTCGCGACTAAGCGCTACGCCGTCCCGTCCGACGGTCGCGACTAAGCGCTACGCCGTCCCGTCCGACGGTCGCGACTTCGTGGGCGACCGTCGGACGGGACGGCTTCGCTTGGCCGAGACCCTGCGCGCTGGCGGCACGCAGGCGCTCGATTGGACGTACTCTCGCCTGATGCCCGGCGCGAGCATCGACGAGCAGCGTCTCGCGTTCGGGCGGGTTGCCGAGCTCTACGATCGGGCGCGGCCGTCCTACCCGGCGAGCGTGCTCGACATGCTGTTCGACGTCGCGCAACTGCAGCCGGGCGCGGAGGTGCTGGACGTTGGTGCGGGGACCGGCAAGGGGACACGCCTGCTGGCAGACCGTGGTCTCGCGGTCACCGCTCTCGAGCCAGACCCGGCGATGGCCGCGGTTGCCCGCCGCAACTGCGACCTGTACGCGAACGTCGAGATCGAGCCGGTTGCGTTCGAGGACTGGCGGTCTGAAAGGCGCATGCGGGCGGTCGTCTCGTTCCAGGCGTGGCACTGGATCGAGCCGGAAGCTCGTTACGAGCTGGCCGCCGGGGCGCTGCAGGACGGAGGCTGGCTCGAGATCGGAAGAGC
>Ga0302229_10001433_pt1 | contig 18113 bp, 18 predicted proteins | sample II_Palsa_N1_3_FD_193518 | JGI IMG/M metagenome (GOLD analysis project Ga0302229, IMG submission 193518) | Peat permafrost microbial communities from Stordalen Mire near Abisko, Sweden - II_Palsa_N1_3 | ecosystem: Environmental > Terrestrial > Soil > Palsa > Peat permafrost | place: Sweden... | reverse complement strand
GCCGCCAGGGTCACGGTCCAGACCGCCGACCCCGAGGCAGCGGTCAAGGTGCTCACCGCCCTCGGCCTCGCCGACGTACGGACGTCCCCCGCCTCGGACGCCGCCCTAGCCCCCGCGGACGCCGCCTCCGCGCCCGCGGGGGCCCCCGGCTCGGGGCCGGCCCAGGGCTTCGCGGAGGCGTCTGCGGTGCTCGGCGATGCTGCCCCCGAGCGGATTTGCGCCGAGCTCGTTCAGGCCGGCGTGGGGGTCCGCGGCTTCGCGGTCACCTCGCCCAGCCTGGAGGACCTGTTCGTCGGCCTCACCGGCGAGGGCTTCGATGTATAGATTCTTCGCCTCTGAGCTGCGGCTGGTCTTCGGTCGCCGAAGGAATCTGCTGCTGCTCGCGGTGACCGCCGTGTTCCCTCTCGTTATCGGCATCGCCCTGCGCCTGGCGGCGCCACACCCGCAGGGCGGCGGAGGCGGCGGAGGCGGGACCGGGGCCGCGTTCTTCGACCAACTGGCGGGCAACGGCGTGTTCCTCACCTTCATCGCGCTGAGCAGCCTGCTCATCCTGGTGCTGCCGGTCGTAGTCGCGGTGGTGGCGGGCGACTCGGTGGCCGGCGAGGCCGGCTACGGCACGCTGCGTTACCTACTCGCGGTGCCGGCCGGGCGGACCCGGCTGCTGGCGGTGAAGTTCGGCGTGATCGTGACGTTCGGGCTGTGCGCGACGTTCATCGTGTCGGCCGTGGCCCTGGTCGCCGGCGCCGCGCTGTTCCCGGTCGGGCCGGTGACCCTGCTGTCGGGGACCACGGTCTCGCTGCCGGACGGCCTGCTCCGGCTGCTGTTCGTGACCTTGTACGTGGCGGCGGCGATGGCCGCGCTCGGCGCGATCGGGCTGGCCGTCTCCACCATGACCGAACATGCCATCGGCGCCATCGCGACCGTCATGATCCTCGTGGTGGCCAGTGAGGTGGTCGACAACGTGCCGCAGCTCGCGGCGGCCGGCCCGTACCTGCCGACCCACTGGTGGTTGTCGTTCGACTCCCTGCTCCGGGTCCCCGTCGACACCTCCACCCTGCTCCGCGGTCTGTTGTCGTTCGCGGCGTACGCGCTGCTGTTCGGCTCCTTCGCCTGGGCCCGCTTCACCTCAGCCGACGTCACCAGCTGACGCCTCGCCAGGCGCCGCCCCATCCCCGCATCCGCCCCGCATCCGCCCCGCGCCACCCTTGTCCGCCCGCCAGGCCCGTCACTAGTCCCGGAGATCTCCGCCTCCGGGTTCTCACAGATCCCGTTAACCCCGTCCCCCTCACCACCCGCTTGCGTCTCACAGCATGCAAGGGCCCCCCACGCCGCCGGGCGACTTCGCGTCCCATTTCAAACTCAACACGGCCGGCTTCGTGATCGTCGGCATGTTCATCTTCACCTGGCTCGACGCCCTGTTCGTCTGGCGCTCCGGCCGCATCGACGAGAAGTGGGCAGCCAACCGCCGACTCGGGCCGCGATGACATCCCACGAATGTGGTGCGGTAAGCGCTCGCTGCCTTCGATATCTCGCCTTAGGCAACGAATTTTAGATATTTCCCCTTAGCGCGACATCTTTTTTGATTTCGACGTCAAGGCGACCAATTCGCACGTCCATATTTAGTAGTTGTTGTGACACTGGGTAATTGGCGTACTAGGCTGCGGTGAGGCAGCCAGCATAGAGACGCGGGAATCGACGGCTTTGCCGGGGAAAAACTCCGGTTGGCTCCTCGGCTGAGAGTCGCGTCTTCCAGGTTGTGCCAATAATTGCCTGGGAAAGGAGCCTGATAAATGGGGCGACTTGTATGGCATCGTTGCGCTTGGCGCATAAAGGAGGTCTCCGTCAGGAGACCTCCTGAGGTTCGCAAGCATAACGGAACTGAGCTGCCCGTAGCGGATGACCGAGGGCAGAACCCGGCGGATTCTTGGCAGGTAAGGCAACCGCGCGTCATGAATCGAAACGGCGCCGGCGCGAACGCCCGCAGCCCGCGCCGAGCCGGGTTGCGTGGTGCGAAATGACCAGCTATCTGCGGACCGAGCCGGCCGCCGAGGCCACCGAGGCCAGCCCGGACACGGCTACGGACACGGCTACGGGCCAGCCAGACCGCCCGCTCACCATAGCCATGGCGACCCGGCGCGCTCCCACCGAGATCGGCGGGGTGGAGCGTGTCGTCGCGGGAGTGGTGCGGGAACTGGCGCAGGTCCGTCCCGCCTGGCGGGTGGACATCGTCTCGGCGTTCAAGGCAGGCAGCCGGATCGAGGGGATGGACGGGTTCTCCGACATCCTGGCCGCTTTCCGGCTCGGATGGAAGCTGCGCGGAAGCACCGCGGACGTCATCTTCGTGCACTGCCCGGCGTGCCTGTGGGGGATCCACTGGCTGCGCAAGCGGGGAGGCGCCCCGCTGCTCATTGCCGTGTGGCACGGGGCTGGGCCGGTGCCGCTGGGGCTGCGCCGCCCCGGACACCCGCTAGCGCGGGCCCTGGCCTGGCTGCGGACGACCGGGGAACGGCACGCTCTGATCGCTGATGCTCATGTCGCCGTGCACGAGCAGGTCGAGGACTGCCTCCGCTCCCTGTATGGCCTGCGCGCCCCCGTCGCCATCATCGATAACTCTCTGGACGTCACGATTCAGGACCATCTGGCCCGGCCCGCGCGCGGCCGGCCGCGGACCGCGGTGACGGGGCTGAATGCGCTCTGGGTGGGTCAGACCGGCTACCGGAAGGGCCTCGACGTGGCCATGGCCGCCGTGGCGCAGGCCCGTGCGGACCTGCCCGGGCTGCGGCTGCGAGTCGTCGGGGTCCCGGCGGGGAAGCCGGCCGAGGGGGTGGACTGGCTTGGGGTCATTCCCCCGGACCGGATGGCCGAGGTCTACCGCGCCGCCGACCTGTTCATCTTCCCGACCCGCTACGAAAGCTTCGGGCTGGTCGTCATCGAAGCCATGGCCGCCGGTCTGCCGGTCATCGTCTCCGATAACATCGGTGCGGGCATCGTGACCGACGGCCGCAATGGCGTGGTGGTCGCAGGTTACGACCCGTCGCGCTACGCCGAGGCGCTGCGGCACCTGGCCCCGCCCGCGACCAGGGCCGAGATAGCCGAAGCCAACATCGAAGACGTCCGGCGCTTCAGCGTCGACTCGACGGTGTCCGGCTACGCGGCGGTGGTGGAGTCGTTCGCGGGCAGCCAGTAGATCATGGGCGATAATCGGGAGTTACTTGCCGTGATCGTCGGCGTGCCGCACGGCGAAGGCAACAGCCTGCGTACGGCGCTGCATGCCGAGTTTGGTCAGCAGCGAAGATACATAGTTCTTTACTGTCTTTTCGGCCAGGAACATACGCGCCGCGATCTGGCGGTTGGTCAATCCCTCGCTGATCAACTCCAGCACCCGCTTCTCCTGGTCGGAAAGGGCCGCCACCGGGTCCACGCTGATGGTGCGCTGACGCAGTCGGGCCATGACCTGACCTGACGCCTGCGGGTCGAGTATCGACAGGCCGGAAGCGACCTTACGCAGGGCGCTGACTAGGTCGGTGCCGCATGTCTGTTTCGACACGTAGCCCGCGGCACCCGCCATGATCGCTCCGAGCAGCGCCTCATCGTCGCCGTAACCGGTGAGCATCAGGCAAGCGGTCTCTGGCCGTGCCGAGCAGATTTCCCTGCAGATCGAGATGCCGTCCCCGTCAGGCAGCCGCACATCGAGCACCGCCACGTCTGGACGCAGCGCGGGAATCCGGGCTAGGGCCGCCGACGCGGTTTCCGCCTCGCCAATCACGTCGATGTCTGGTTCATGAGCGAGCAGATCCCGTATACCGCGGCGGAAGATCTCGTGATCATCGACGAGGAAAACGCTGATCCTGCTCTGATCCCCGGTGTGCTCGCTCATCCGGCCATCTCCGTTCCGCGCCCCGTCCGGCACGTGGCGCGGCGGATACAGGACCGTCGCGGCACCTGGTCAGCCACCACCAGACAACTAGAAGGTTACCCTTCATGTTACTATATGTGACAGAGGGACTGTTTATTGTAACTGAGGCTCGGTCGCCGGCCATCGCAGCAGGAGACGATCATGAACGATGACCCCACCCGATTCCCCGCCCCTCGCGCCGCGGCTGAGGACGGCGCCGAAACCGGAACACCCGCGCCGCACCTGCTACTTGACATCGTGCGCCTGCTTCGCGCACGGGAACGCGGTTACCTGGCCGGCTTGCTGCATGACGGGCCGATCCAGGAGCTTGCGGCCGTACCTCTCGAACTGGCCGAGGCGCGCCACGCGATGGGGACATCGCAGGGCGATGAGCTCGGGGTCGTAGCGCGGCAAGTGGAAACGGTCGGCCGGTCGCTGCGCGGCCTGCAGGATGAACTCTGGCCCTTTCCGCGGCCGGCGTCCGGTCTGGCCGCGGCGCTGAACCGACGGACCGCCTGGCTGCTTGCCACCCCGCTTGCCGTCGATGTCGATGAGGGCGCGGCCGACCTGGGTAAAGCCGATATCCAGGTCGTGGCCGACGTCGCCGAATTGATCCTGGTTGGCCTGGTCAGTGCGGATGCGCGAGCGCTAGCCTCGGTGCGAGCCGACGAGCACCTGATCTTCCTCCAGATGAACATGACCTTGGGACCTGTCGGTGACCCGGCATCCAGCGGCCCGGCGGCGGCCAGGACCTCGCTGCGCAGCCTGGCGGCGGCGATTCAGGTCGGCGTCGATGTCGAACTGCACGATCGCCGGTTGCGGGTCCGGATGGAAATACCGAGACGCCCGCACCGTCGATCAGGGCTGGATGCTGCCGCCTCCGCTACGGCCTGACCGGCGAAACCTCCTTCCTTGTGCTGCGCGCGACTTTGATGATGTAGACAGTCGCGGGGCTTTCGTCGATCTCATAGCGGATCGGACTCAACGCTCGGCCTTTGCGGCGCAGCGGATGCAGGTCACCGCGGCCGGGCGGGCCGCCAGCCGTTCTTCCCCGATCGGCTGCCCGCACCGTTCGCATATCCCGTACCGGCCGATTTCCAGCCGCTGCAGTGCTGCGTCGATCGCGGTCAGCTGCTCCCGCGCCGCGGCAAGCAGCGCGGCGGCGTGCTGCCGCTCGAAGGCGAGGGTGGCTCCTTCGGGGTCGTGCTCGTCGTCGGTCCCGGCCGCGCCCGCCGCCTCGGCGAGGTCGGCGAACTCCCGTTCCAGCGCCGCGATCCGCTGCCCGGCCCGCGTCCGCTCCGCCCGCAATAGCTCAGCCTGGGCAAGCTCGCGCGCAGTCGCCATATCTGCGACCTTAGCCGCCCGCGATTTGACCTCAGGTGCGGTTGAGGTTGCATGATCCGGAGGTGGCCAACGATCTTCCCGCGGTTCCGCGCAAACCCGGTGAAGCCGACCCGGCCGCGGCGCCTAGCCAGGACCCCGCCGCGGCGCCTAGCCAGGACCCCGCCGCCACGGTCAGAACGGAGCCGACCGGAAGCCTCAGGGCTTTCCCATTCGCCGCACGAGCCCGTGCCTCACCGTACTATCCAGCTCTGATTCATCCAGTGCTCCGCCGAGTTCTCCCGGGCGCGGCCGCCTCCGCGCTGGGTGACGGCATGAGCGCGGTGGCGATCGCCTGGCTGGCGCTGAAGCTGGCGCCGCCCGGCAGCCGCGGGCTGTGGGTCGGCGCGGCCGTCGCGGCGTACTCGCTCCCGGGCGCGGTCGGCGCGGTGGCACTGCGCCGCTGGCTGCGCGGCCGCGGTGGTGCCCGGCTGGTGTTCGTGAACGCCGTGCTGCGGGCGCTGGCTCTGGGCCTGATCGGCGGCCTGGCGGTCGCGGGGGCGCTCGATCCGGTCGGCTACGTCGCCTTGCTCGGCGTGTCGTCGCTGCTCAGTGCGTGGGGCGTGGCGGGAAAATACACGCTGATCGCGGATTTGCTCCCGGCCGAGCACCGGATCGCCGGGAACTCGCTCTTCGGCCTGGCCGACCAGCTGAGCCTGATGATCGGTCCTGCGCTGGCCGGGGTGGTCACCGCGCTGGCGGGCCCCGCCGTCGTGATCGCCGCGGACGCCGTTAGCTGGGTCGTGCTGGCCATCAGCTACGCCCGCGTGGCGCCCCTCGCAGCCCGCCTGGCTGTCAGCCCGTCCCCGGCCCTACTCGAGCCGTCCCCTGCTCCACCCGCGCCGTCCCCGGCCCCCGCGCCAACCGGGCTTCCCGGGCCGACCGCACCCTCGGCCCCGCCCGTAGCTTCCGCTCCTGTCGACGCTGGCGGCTGGGCGGTGATCCGTTCCAGCCCGGTGCTGCCCGGGCTGATGGCCATGTCGTTCGTGTTCTACCTGCTCTACGGGCCGATCGAGGTGGCGCTGCCGGTGCACGTGGCGTCCGATCTGCACGGGTCGGCGGCTCTGCTCGGCACGTTCTGGGCGGCGTTCGGCGTGGGCGCGGTGATCGGCGAGCTCGCCGCGCCGTTCCTGCGGCGCTGGCCGGTGTGGCCGATAATGACCGGGATCGTGATCGGCTGGGGCCTGGCGATCGTGCCCCTCGGGCTGTCCACGCCGCTGTGGGCCGGGCTCGCGGCCTTCTTTGTCGGCGCCGTCATCTGGGGGCCGTGGATGTCGCTGTCGATGGCAGTCCTGCAGGATGCCAGCCCGCCGGGCGCGCTGGCCCAGGTCATCGCGGCCAGGAGCTCGCTGCTGATTCTGGCCTCACCGCTGGGAACGGCGCTCGGCGGCCCGATCGTCGCGGCCCTGGGCGCGCGCGGCACCCTGCTCGCGTCGGCCGTTGCCACGATCATGCTCGGGCTCGTCGCCACCGCGGTGCTGCTGCTGCGCCGCGCCCGCCATCTCGCCGCCGTCGGCGATTAGCTCCTCCATGCTGATCGCGGCGCCTTCAGGTGTCCTTCATGTTCCCTAGGTAGCCTCCCGCATGGTGACGGAAAACGAGCCGCTTAGCTCAGAGGTTGCCAAGAGGGTTCGTGCAGGGAGTTCCGAGTACCTGACCGCAGAATGAGGGTTATGAGTAGAGCACACCGAGACGGCATCCGGCACGCCGTGGCGGCCAGGGAACGCGGCCGGAGCAAGGTCCGTTCCACCACCACGGCGGTCACGATGGCCAGCGTGGTGACGGCCGGCGCCCTCGCCCTGGTCCTGCCTGGCTCCACGCATAAGACCGAAACCTCGACCGGCTCGTCCTCGACAGGCTCGTCCTCCAGCTCCCCCTCCAGCTCGCCCTCGGCGAGTTCCGGCTCCGGATCTTCCAGCTCGGGGAGCTCAGGCTCCGCCTCGTCGGGCTCCACGTCCTCAGGCTCCAGTTCCTCGAGCTCGTCGTCCTCCAACTCTGGCAGCTCGAGCTCGACCGGCCTCGGTTCCAGCTCCACGCCGACCTCGAGCTCGGGCAGCAGCCAGGTCACCTCCGGCGGCTCGTAATGCCGCGCACCGCCGTCGGCCCGGACCGCACCACCGGCAGCTCCGGCCAGGCCGACGACTCGGCCCGCTGGCAGGCGCTCGGGACCCTGGTCCACCTCGTAGTGACCGACCCCCGCTGTCTGAACGAGGCCCGGCACCTGCTTAAGGCCGACCTCGAGCAGGTCGACGTGGCCTGCAGCCGGTTCCGCGCTGACTCGGAAATCCGCGCGCTGCGGACCGCCCAGGACCGGACCGCCCAGGGCCGTCCGGTCCTGGTCAGCCCGTTGCTCGCCGAGGCGATCGCGGTGGCCTTGCGGGCCGCCCGGCTGACCGACGGCGACGTGGACCCGACCGTGGGCGCGGCTATGTCCGCGGTCGGCTACGACCGCGATTTCGAACGTGTCCCGACCATCGGGCCGCCTCTGATGGTGACGACCAGGACCTTGCCTGGCTGGCGTGAGGTACATCTGGAAGGTCGGTCGCTGACCCTGCCAGAAGGCGTCCAGCTCGACCTCGGGGCGACCGCGAAAGCGTGGGCCGCGGACCGGTCAGCGGCCGGGATCTCCTCGCGGCTCGGCTGCGGCGTGCTGGTCAGCCTGGGCGGCGACATCGCGGTTGCGGGTCCCGTTCCGGAAGGCGGCTGGCGGGTCCGGGTGCAGGACGTGACGGGGGCGCCTGAGGATCCTCCGGGCGGCCCGTACGCGCTGATCGCGATCCGCGCGGGCGGCCTGGCCACGTCGAGCACCGCGGCGCGCCGCTGGCAGCGCGGTGGTGACGTGCTGCACCACATCCTGGACCCGCGCACCGGACGGCCAGCCGAACCGGTGTGGCGTACCGTCTCCGTCGCCGCTGACAGCTGCGCGGACGCCAACGCGGCGAGCACGGCCGCGATCATCCGCGGCCGTGACGCCCTGGGCTGGCTCGCCAGGCTAGGCCTGCCGGCCCGGCTGGTCGACGCGACCGGCGTGGTATTCACGGTGGCGGGCTGGCCCGATGAGCCAGCGCCCGATGAGCCAGCGCCCGATGAGCCAGCGCCCGATGAGCCAGCGCCCGATGAGCCAGCGGCGGCCGAGTCAGAGATAGTTCAGAACTAGCTTTCAGCCTCTGCATACTGCGATCGCCGAGAATTGATGATGTGAACAAGCGAAAAGATACGATGGACGGGGATTGCTGAGATGAGCGGGTCCACCGCGTTCTGGTACGCCAGCCGCGCGACGGGAATCGTCGCGTTGCTGTTGCTGACGGCCGTGCTCGTGCTCGGCATCCTGGTCAACCGGCAGGGGCGGCTCCCCGGCCTGCCCAGGTTCGCCGTGACGAGCCTGCACCGGAACCTTTCCCTGCTGTCGGTGGTGTTCATCGCCGTGCACGTGTTCACGGCGGTGCTCGACACCTACGTCAGCATCCCGGTGACCGCCGGGATCATCCCGTTCGCCTCGGGCTACGAGCGGTTCTGGCTCGGCCTGGGCGCGATCTCCTTCGACCTGATGCTCGCGATGATCGTGACCAGCCTGCTCCGCGGCCGGATGAACCGGGTGCTGTGGCGGGCCATCCACCTGCTCGCCTACCTGAGCTGGCCGGTGGCGTTCGCGCACAGCATCGGCTCAAGCAAGGACCTGCAGCACGGATGGCTGCTCTACCTAGCCGTCGGCTGTGCCCTTCTCGTGCTGGCGGCAACCGGCTGGCGGCTGGCCCACGCCGCTCGTCAGGTGCCCAGGGCCGCGCGGGTCGCGGCCGTCTTCGCCCACCACGCCGCGGTCGGCAGCAGGGCTGCGGGCGACAGGCAAAACCGCCGAACCCGGGAGACGGTGTAACGGATGACCACTACCACCGTGAACGAGACCGCCTCCGCCGGAGCCGCCCGGCAGGCCCCCGTGCTGCCCCGCCTGCTGCCGGCCGCCCCCGAAGATCTCCGCCATCACCTCGCCCGGTACGGTCCTACCCCGTACCGGGGCCAGGCCGGCCAGCTGATCAGCGATATCGAGACCTCCGGCCTGACCGGCCGCGGCGGCGCCGCCTTCCCGGTGTACCGGAAGCTGGCCATCGTCGCCCGGGCCCGCGGCCGGAAGGTGGTCGTCGCCAACGGCGCGGAGAGCGAGCCCGCCAGCCGCAAGGACGAACTGCTGCTGCGGGCCGCGCCGAACCTCGTGCTCGACGGGCTGCAGCTGGCCGCCGAGGCGACCGGTGCCACCGAGGCGCACCTGTACACTCACTACGGGCCCACGCCCGAGATCTTGCGGGCCCTGGCCGAACGGGCCGCCGCGAGCCTGGACATGGTCGACGTCACGATCACCCGGGCGCCGCCGCGCTTCCTGGCCGGGCAGGAGTCGGCGCTGGTGAACCGCCTCGGCGGCGGCCCCGCGCTGCCCACTTTCCAACCCCCCAGGGTGACAGAGCGCGGCCTGGGTGGGGCCCCCACCCTGGTGCAGAACGTCGAGACGCTGGCCCATATCGCGCTGATCGCCCGGTACGGCCCCCGCTGGTTCCGCGCGGTCGGCACCAGCGCGGAACCGGGCAGCATGCTCACTACCGTCTATCAGCCCGACGGCAGGTGCCGGGTGGTCGAGACCGAGATCGGTGCGCCGCTGCGGACCCTGCTCAGCAGCGGACCCGAGACGCGGGCGTGGCTGGTCGGTGGCTATCACGGCACCTGGCTGCCGGTGCCGCAGGCGGCCGCGCTCACCCTGGAGGCTCTGACTCTAGACAATGGGACGCTGAAGAAGTACGGCGCCGCCGCGGGCGCGGGCGTGCTCGCGGCGCTGCCGTCGGACCGGTGCGGCCTGACCGAGGCGGCGCGGGTGGTCGGCTACCTGGCCGCGGAGTCGGCGGGCCAGTGCGGGCCGTGCCTGAACGGGCTGCCGCGCATCGCCGCCGGCCTGGCCGAGCTGGCCGGACCCGGGCACCGCAGGCAAACGCGCGCCGACGTCGAGCGCTGGGCCGGCCTGGTCGAGGGCCGCGGGGCGTGCAACCACCCGGACGGCACGGTGCGGTTCGTCCGCAGCGCCCTGCTGGTGTTCGCGCCTGAGATCAGCCTGCACGCGCGGGGCCAGTGCTCGGCCACGAACCGCAGGCCGTTCCTCCCGCTGCCGGACGGCTTCCCGACGAGCGAAGAGGACTGGACCTGAGCATGCCGCTAACTCTGGAAACCCTCAAGGTGAACCCGATCGACTGCACCGGGCACGGTGTCTGCGCCGAGCTGCTGCCCGAGCTCGTCTCCCTCGACGAGTGGGGCTACCCGATCGTGGACCCGCGCCCGGTGCCCCCCCAGCTGGACCGCGAGGCCCGCCGGGCGGTGGCCGCCTGCCCCGCGCTCGCCCTCAAGCTGATGCGCAAATAAAAGATCGTTCGTCCGTTCTGGCTGCGACAGCGACCAGAACTGACGAACGATCTCCATGAACAGCGCACGCACCAGTGCCGTTCCGCCGAATTTAAGGCCGTTCCGGCGGATTAAAGGACGTCGTGGCCGGGGTGCGGGTCGGCCGGCAGGGCCGGGATGCTGCCGAGGCGTCCGGCCTGGTAGTCCTCGAAGGCCTGGGCCAGCTCGGCGCGGGTGTTCATGACGAACGGCCCGTACGCGGCCACCGGCTCCCGGATGGGCTGCCCGCCGAGCAGCAGGATGTCCATGTCCTGCCGGGACCCGGACCCGTCAGCCTCGAACGTGATCGCATCGCCCGGCCCGAACACCGCCAGCTGCCCCATCTTCACAGGGCGCCGAGCCGGGCCCACGAACCCCTGACCGCTGAGGACGTACGCCAGCGCGTTGAAGTCCGCCGGCCAGGGCAGCCGCACCTGCGCGCCCGCCGACACGGTGGCGTGCACCAGCGCGATCGGCGTGTGCGTCACGCCCGGCCCGTCATACCCGCCGAACGACCCTGCGATCACCCTCAGCAACGCCCCGCCGTCCGCGGAGGAAAGCAGCGCCACCTGCCCAGCCCGGATGTCCTGGTAGCGGGGTGGCGTCATCTTCAGCCGGGACGGCAGGTTCACCCACAGCTGGAAGCCGTGGAACAGCCCGCCGCTGACCACCAGTTCCTCCGGCGGCGCCTCGATGTGCAGCAGGCCCGCGCCTGCCGTCATCCACTGGGTGTCGCCGTTGGTGATCAGGCCGCCGCCGCCGTTGGAGTCCTGGTGCTTGAACGTGCCGTCGATGATGTAGGTGACGGTCTCGAACCCGCGGTGCGGGTGCCACGGCGTGCCCTTGGGCTCTCCGGGGCCGTAGTCGACCTCACCCATCTGGTCCATGTGGATGAACGGGTCGAGCCGCGCCAGGTCGACCCCGGCAAAGGCGCGCCGCACCGGAAAGCCTTCGCCCTCGAACCCTCTCGGGGCGGTGGTGACCGAGGTGACCTTCCTCTCGGTCTGGGTCACGTCGGGCGCTGGCACCCGCGGCAGGACGAGGATGTCGTCCACGGTGATCGCTGGCATGGGTTCCTCCTCAAGCTAGGTACCAGCATAACAATATTTGAAAAATCAATTATTCCGAACGGGCACGGCTCCACCCCCTGGCCAGCTGCTCGTTACCATAGGCAGTCCCTACGCCGAAGGTGAGCGAGCCTGACATGGACTCCGACCAGATACCGTCCTCCTACGCCAGCGCGGGCGTGGACGAGGAACATGAGCAGGACGTGTTCGCCCGGGCGATGCGGCCGTGGCTGGCCCGCACCAAGGTCAGGTCCCCGATGGTGACCCAGATCACCGGTCTGGCCAGCGGTTATTTCGCCACCTTGATGCACATCCCGCCCGGCCCGCCGCTCGCGCTGACCACCGACGGCGTCGGCACCAAGATCCTGCTGGCCCGGGAGGCGAATCGCTGGGAGCCGATCGGGATCGACTGCGTGGCGAACAACGTCAACGACCTGATCTGCGTCGGCGCCGTGCCGCTGGCGCTGCTTGACTACATGGCCACCGACCGGATCGACGAAGCCGTCCTGACGGAGGTCGCCCGCGGCCTGTACCTGGGTGCCTCCGAGGCCGGGATCGCCATTCCCGGCGGCGAGATCGCCCAGATCGGCGCGATGCTGGCCAGCGCCGAGGGCGGCCCGCCCATGCTCGACCTGGTCGGCACCGCGATCGGCGCGGTCCCCCCCGGGCGCACGCCGGTCGACGGCTCGCGGGTGAGCCCCGGCGACGTCATCCTGGCCCTGCCCAGCTCGGGACTGCACAGCAACGGGTACTCCCTGGCCCGCCAGGCGCTGTTCGAGGCCGGCGGCCTCACCCTGGCCGACCAGGTCCCCGCCACCGGCCAGCGCCTCGACGACGCGCTGCTCGTGCCGACCCGGGTGTACGTCCGGGCCGCCGAGGCGCTGTGGGAGGCGGGCGTTGACTCCCGCGGCCTGGTGCACATCTCCGGCGGCGGCCTGCTCAACCTGGCTCGCCTCGCCGCCGACGTGTGCTACGAACTCGACGCGCTGCCGCCCCCGCCGCCCATCTTCGCGGTGATCGCCGAGGCGGGCCGTATCCCGCCCGCGACGATGTACGCCACCTTCAACATGGGCACCGGTTTCTGCGTCGTGGTGTCCCCGTCCGAGCAGCAGGCCGCCCTCGACGCGCTCAAGCGCGTCGGCGAAGAACCAGTCACGATAGGTGTCGTCACCGGCCGTCCCGGCCGCAGCGTTACCTTGCCCACCGCCGGCCTGACCGGCCGCGGCGACGCGTTCCAGCAAATCAGCTAGCCCTGCTAAAAGGTTGGCCGCGACCGTGTACGCCACCTTCAACATGGGCACCGCCTTCGAGTGGCCGGGATTCGCTTACGGCTTGTGATGCTGTCGTCGCTGAAATATGACAGCGAAATCATCACGTCGCCCCCGAAGGGGCTATACAGGACTAGTCTGGCGGACTCAGGTCGGGGTCCAGACGCGCCGGAACCTGGTCCTCAGGCACGCGGGACGGCACTGCGCGCGGTCCGCCGCCGCCCGGTGGCGCCAAGGGAAGGACCAAGCCGTGGTTCATGTGCATAACTTCGCCGACGGGGCGCTGAATCCGGTGCTCGCCTACGTGATGTCGTGCGTCGGCTGTTTCCTGGGCCTGCGGTGCGCCACGCGGAGCAACGCCTCCCAGGGCGCGGCCAAGGCACGCTGGCTGGTCCTGGCCACGGTGGCGATCGCCACCACAGGCATCTGGGTGATGCATTTCATCGCCATGCTCGGGTTCGCCATCCCCGGGCAGACCATCCGGTACAGCGTGCCGGTCACCCTGCTGTCCATGCTGATCGCGGTCGTGGTCGTGGGGGCCGGGCTATTCATCACCGGGTTCAGCCGCGGGGGAGCCGGGCCGCTGCTGGCCGGCGGGCTGGTGGTGGGGCTGGGCGTGGCGAGCATGCACTACCTGGGCATGGCGGCGATCCGGGTGCCTGACACGCTGTCTTATGACCCGGTCCTGGTCGTGGCCTCGGTGGTGATCGCGGTGATCGCCGGGACGGCGGCGCTGTGGGCGGCGCTGCGGCTGGATAGTGCGTGGTCGGCTTTCGGCGCGTCGCTGATCATGGGAGTGGCGGTCAGCGGGATGCATTACACCGGGATGGCGGCGCTGCAGGTCAACGCCAATCCCGGCCTGGCCGCCAGCGCGCAGGGTGGGGTCAGCGCCGGGGCGTTCCTGCTGCCGCTGCTGATGGGCATCAGCTCCCTTGCGTTCATCTTGTCGATCGTGATCTCGCTGGCGCCGACGGCGGCGGAGATGGTAGAGGAGGCCGGCCTGATGGCGCGGATCGGCCGCCCCGCACCCCAGGGACCGCGGCCTGATCACCGTCAGCACCAGAATCGGAATCAGCACCAGAATCGGAATCAGCACCAGAATCGGAATCAGCACCAGAATCGCGGTCAGCGCCAGGACGGCGGCCGCCCCCAGCGGGAAGCTTCGCCGGAGCAGGAAGCTGCCCCGGAGCCAGGGAGCCTGTTCCGCCCGCACCATTCGCGCCCGCCGCAGGAATAAGGGCCCACTGTCTGTCCCGGCCGCGGGGCCGCTGCAGACAAAAGGGCCGATGATCGCTTAGCCCCCTCGCGCGATACGGTCTAGCTATGGATGTCCGTGACTACGTGGAGGCGAACGCGCGCGAGTTCATCGACGCGCTGAAGCAGTGGCTGACGATCCCGTCTATCTCGGCTGACCCGGACCGGCACGCCGATGTGCGGCGCAGCGCCGACTGGCTGGCCGGCTACCTGCGTACGGCCGGGTTCCCGGTCGCCGAGGTTTGGCAGACCGCCCTGGACGGACTGCCTGCCGTCTACGCCGAGTGGCCCGCCGCCGACCCCGCTGCACCCGCCGTCCTGGTCTACGGCCACCACGACGTCCAGCCGGTCGAGCCACTGGAGGAATGGGATAGCCCGCCCTTCTCACCCGCCGAACGCGACGGCCTTCTGCTGGCCCGGGGCGCTTCCGATGACAAGGGGCAGGTGCTGTTCCACGCCCTCGGCGTCCGCGCCGCCCTGGCCGCTCACTCTGTCGCCGGCGAGGGTGCCGCGGCGCCGCCGGTCACGATCAAGCTGCTGGTCGAGGGCGAGGAGGAGTCCGGTTCTGAGCACTTCGCCGACCTGGTCCGGCGCGAGCGCGAGCGGCTGGCCTGCGACGTCATCGTGATCAGCGACACCACCATGTGGGCCGCCGACGTGCCGTCCATGTGCACCGGCATGCGCGGGCTGGCCTCGGTCGAGGTGACGCTGACCGGGCCGGTCCGGGACCTGCACTCCGGCTCGTTCGGCGGCGGCGTGCCGAACCCGCTGCACGCGATGGCGTCCCTGCTGGCGGGCCTGCACGACGAGCGGGGCCGCGTCACCCTGCCCCGCTTCTACGACCAGGTGCTGCCGCTGTCGTCGGAGGAGAGGGACCTGCTCGCCCTGCTGCCGTTCGACGAGAAGCAGTGGCTGGCCGAGGCGGGCGAAAGCGGCGCGACCTATGGCGAGCAGGGCTTCAGCACGCTGGAGCGGATCTGGGCCCGGCCGACTGCCGAGGTCAACGGCATGTGGGGTGGTCACACCGGGCCCGGCGGGAAGACGATTATCCCGAAGTCCGCGCACGCCAAGATCTCGTTCCGTCTGGTCGCGGACCAGGATCCCGCCGACGTGGGGGAGGCCTGCACCGAATTCGTCGCCGCCCGCACGCCGGACGGCCTGACCGCCGAGGTGACCATCCTGTCCGGAGTGCGGCCCTGTCACTCGCCGATCACCTCGCCTGCCGTGCTCGCCGGACGGCGCGCGATGCAGCGGGCGTTCGGCCGCGAGGTGCTGTTCACCAAGGAAGGCGGCAGCGGCCCGGAAGCGGACCTGGCCGAGATCCTGCGGGCGCCGCTGGTGTTCATCGCGGTCGGCCTGGATTCAGATAAGATCCACGCCCCGAACGAGAAGGTCGACCTGTCGCTGCTGTTGCGGGGCGCCGAGGCCTCGGCGTACCTGTGGGACGAGCTAGCCGCCACGGACCTTCGGTGACGCCGCTCGGAGCGCTGGCGTTGGCTCGAGGGACGGTGGACCGTCTTACCGAGAAGCGGTCAGACCCGGACTGGCTCGACGCGGCCTGGCAGGATCCGCGCAGCCGTGTGCTGGTGGTTTCCGGCGGCCGGGCGCTGGTGCGGCTGGAGAACGAGCACGCCGAGCTGGTCTTCGGTTCGCCCCCCGAGGCGCCCGAGGGCCTGCGGATGCTGCTGGGCGCCGATGCGGACGGAGTAGTCTTCTTCGGCGTGAACGCGGAGCTGCCCCCCGCCGAAGAAGGCGTCCGCGCGGCCTCGCTGCGCGAGCTAGGGTCGCTGCTCGGGGACCGCGACGCGGGGTTGTTCACCCACGCGGTGGCGCTGGCCAACTGGCACGATACGCACACCCACTGCCCGCTGGACGGCACGCCCACGGTCCCGGCCCTCGGCGGCCACTCGGCGATCTGCCCGAAGGACGGCAGCGAGCACTTCCCGCGGACCGATCCCGCCGTCATCATGCTGGTGACCGATCCGGATGACCGCTGCCTGCTGGCCAGGAACGCGGCCTGGCCCGGCCGCCGGGTGTCGATCCTGGCCGGGTTTGTGGACCCGGGCGAGTCCGCGGAGCAGGCCGTGGTCCGCGAGGTCGCCGAGGAGACCGGGATCAAGGTGCACAACGTCCAGTATCTTGGCAGCCAGCCCTGGCCGATGCCGCGCAGCCTGATGCTCGGTTTCCGGGCCGACGCCCCGGCGGGTCAGGTCATTTCCGTCGACCACGAGGAGCTCGCCGAGGCACACTGGTTCAGCCGCGACGGGCTGCTCGCCGCGATCAAGGCCCGCGAGATCGCGCTGCCCCCGTCGGTCTCGATCGCCCGGCACATCATCGAGTCCTGGTTTGGCGGCCCGCTCCCGTCCACCTGGACCGAGCCGCCCCCGTCGCCCGCCTAGCCTGCCCGCCCCTGCCGCCGTAGGGTGTCCAGCGTGAACGTGGACTCGGCGGGACAATCGCGAACCAACTGGGCGGGCAACGTCACCTACGGCGCTGCCGACTTTTACCGCCCGGCCACCATCGGCCAGCTCCAGGGCGTCGTCGCACGGGCCGCCCAGATCAAGGTGCTGGCCACCGGCCATTCCTTCAACGACATGGCCGATTCGCCCGGCGCCCAGGTCAACCTGGCTGACCTGATCCCGGACGTAGAAGTGGACTCCGCGGCCGGCCTGGCCAGGGTCCCGGCCGGCCTGAGCTACGGGCAGCTCGCCCCGCGTCTGGACGACAAGGGCTTCGCGCTGCGCAACATGGCCTCGCTGCCGCATATCTCGGTGGCCGGAGCCTGCGCGACCGCCACGCACGGCTCGGGCCTGGCCAACCAGAACCTCGCCGCGTCCATCGCCGCCCTCGAGTTCGTCACCGCCGACGGCGACCTGGTGGAGCTCGGCCGCGGCGACGACTCGTTCCCTGGTGCCGTCGTGCACCTGGGCGCCCTGGGCGTGATCACCCGCCTGGTCCTGGAGACGGTGCCGTCCTTCGAGGTCAGCCAGTGGGTGTACGAGGGCCTTCCGCTCGAAGTGCTCGATGATCACTTCACCGAGATCATGTCCAGCGGCTACAGCGTGAGCATGTTCACCGACTGGCGCGCCCCTCGGCTGACCCAGATCTGGATCAAGCAGCTCCACGACGACCCCAACCCGTACGCCGCCCCCGTCCCGCTCGCCGCTACGGCCCCGCCGGTCGCCGAGGCCCCGTGGTTCGCCGCCACGCCCGCCTCCGGCGAGCGTACCCCGGTGCCCGGCGCGTCGGCCGACTCATGCACTTCGCAGCTCGGCGTGCCCGGCCGGTGGTACGAGCGGCTGCCGCATTTCCGCCCCGACTTCACTCCCAGCGCGGGCGACGAGCTGCAGTCCGAGTTCCTGCTCCGCATCGAGGACGCGGTGCCCGCCGTCCACGCGCTGAACCAGATCAGCGCCAGCCTCGCCCCGGTGACGTGGATCTCCGAGTTCCGCGTCATCAAGGCGGATGAGCTCTGGCTGAGCCCGGGCTACCGGCAGGACACCGTGGCGTTCCACTTCACCTGGGTCCCCGACATGGCTGCGGTACTGCCGGTGGTCACGCTAGTGGAACAGCAGCTGGCCCCGTTCGCCCCCCGCCCGCACTGGGGCAAGGTCTTCATGGCTGCCCCCGAGACCCTGCACGCCCGCTACGAGCGGCTGCCGGACTTCCTGGCCCTCGCCCGTCACTACGACCCCGCCGGCAAGTTCCGCAACGCCTACACCACCCGCTACCTAGCCCGCTGATCATTCCCCTCCCCACCCCGTCCGCTACCAGCCCCTGAGCGCGGTTTCTTTGTGCATGGAAGTGGCACCCTGCACATTAGCGTGTGCAGGG
>Ga0302229_10001431_pt1 | contig 18122 bp, 17 predicted proteins | sample II_Palsa_N1_3_FD_193518 | JGI IMG/M metagenome (GOLD analysis project Ga0302229, IMG submission 193518) | Peat permafrost microbial communities from Stordalen Mire near Abisko, Sweden - II_Palsa_N1_3 | ecosystem: Environmental > Terrestrial > Soil > Palsa > Peat permafrost | place: Sweden... | reverse complement strand
AGCAGCGACGATCACGAGCCTGCTGATGCTGGGAGTTCCCGAGACGCGCGCAATCGCTCTCGTGGGCGACCAGCCCTGACCTGCAGCACTCGAGCGGAGCCGCGGATCGTCCTGCTCCGGACACGACATCGTCACCGCACCCCGCCAAGAATCCGGTGAGAACAGTGTGATCGCGACGATGTCGACGGGTCTCTAGTCGAGGGTGTCTGCCGCTCAGCCCGGATCGCGCTCGCAGAGGTCAGAAAATCGCGCGGCCTTGCGCCGTTCGCGGTATGCGCGCAGGTTGAGCGCGTTGGCACAGGCGGCGGTGTCGAACCAGGTTCGGCTGTTGTTCTTGGACTGAAATGGCAGGTCGGGGCAAGAAGCCGGGCAGACGGTCGGTACAACCGCTCCCACCGCCCCCGTCCGTGGGTTTTTCCGATCCCGTCCGTGGACCAGGCTCGGTCCCCACGGACATATGCCGGACGGCGTCCGGCCGTTAGGACGGTCGCTGTGCACCGTCGGCTTCCACGGACGGCCACGGACGGGTCGCGCCGGTCGCGGGTTCCGGTTTGACGTGAGCCGCTGAGTCGAGCGTGCTAATCCCCCCAGGTGCGTCTTCTGCGGTCACTATTCCCGTACACACGGCCTGCCGGCCCCGGTGATCTGCCAGGAGCGGGCGGCCGGGGGAAGGCGGGTGCCCTGATGGCTGAGCCGGAGATCCAGGAGAGCGTGACCGTGGCCGGGCGGGCGGAGCGGGCACGGATCGCCCGCGCGTTCGTCGGCGGGGTGCTCGGTCCCGGGCATCCCTGCGGGGATGACGCCGCCCTGCTGGTGAGCGAGTTGTTCGGCAATAGCGTCCGGCACAGCCAATCGGGCGGGACGGTCGCGGTCAGCGTGGGGACGGCCTTATCAGCTGGGTCATCGCCGCGGGCTTGCGCGTAGGGTCGGAGCTGTGGTTCAAGGCGAGTTCGTCGGTCGGCGCCGGGAGCTGGCGTATTTGCGCGGCTGGCTCATGGCGGCGGCCGACGGGCAGCCCAGGTTGGTGTTGTGCGGTGGTGAGCCGGGGATCGGCAAGACCCGCTTGGCGTCGGAGCTGGCGAAGATGGCCTCGGCGAGCTGCGGCGCGGGCGTGGTGTGGGCGAGGGCGTCAGAGGACCGCGGTGCTCCGCCGTTCTGGCTATGGCGGCAAGCGTTGCCTTCTTCTGAAGTTTTCTCTGCTCATGGCATCGACCGGCGCGAGCCGGATCAGGAGACGGAGCGCTTCGCATTCTTTGAGGACGCGACCCGGCAGTTGTTCGCTTCGGCGGCCGGCGGGGTCGTGTTGCTGGTCCTAGACGATGTGCACTGGGCGGATCAGCCGTCGCTGCTCCTGCTGCGGCACCTGGCCCGGGAGTTGCGTGAGGTACGGCTGCTCGTGCTGGCTACCTACCGGACGACGAGAGCCGACACCACCGCCGGCTGGCGGGCAGTTCTGGCAGACCTCATCCGCGAGCCGCTCACCGAGCAGGTCGAGCTGAGCGGGCTGTCCGCGGCTGACACGACCCGCTGCGCCGAGGCCGTCTCGGACATGCCACTGTCCGCTGCGGCCGGAGCCGCGCTGCACAGTATGACCGGCGGCAATCCGTTCTTCGTGCGGGAGATGGCGCGGACTCTGTCGGCTTCAGCCGGGAGCGATGTGACGGTACCGGCCTCTGTGATCGAATTGATCAACGCTCGCGTCGAGCGGCTCTCGCCGCTGACCCGCCGGCTGCTGGCAGCAGCCGCGGTGCTGGGCGAGCAGTTCGCGGTCGCGATCGCCGCCTCCCTTGTCGATCAGCCGGTCATCGCCTGTATGCAGTCATTCGAAGAGGCCAGAGACTACGGTCTGCTGGAAGCGACCGCCGCGGCGGGAGAGTGGCGCTTCGGCCACGGCCTGATACGCGACGCGGTGGAAGCAGGCCTGCCGACAGCGGAGAAGGCTGTTTTGCACCGGCTGGCCGCGCAGGCGATTGAGCGTCGGTATGCCGGCGATCTGGCGCCCCGGCTGGCCGATCTAGCCCGGCACTGGGCTGTGGTCGCGGTCACGGGTGAGCGGGCCAATGCCATCGAGTGGGCCGTCAGGGCCGGGCACGAAGCGGTGCGGAGCCTGGCTTACGAGGAAGGGGCCGGCCTGTTTCAGATGGCGCTGGATATCGGCGACGCGGATTTGGGCGACAAGCGACGCTGCCGCTTGCTGATCGATCTCGCCGACGCCCAGTGGCGGTCGAGCGACCTGGAAAGCTGCCGGATAGCTTGCGAGAAGGCCGTCGCCATCGCGCAGCGCATCGGGCGCTTCGACCTGATCGGCGACGCTGCCCTCGCCGTCGAACCGATCGGCGACCTGGCCTGGGATCTTAATGTGCGCCGCTGGTGCGACGACGCCCTGTCAGTAGCCCCCGAACCCGAGGCGGCGTACCGGGCACGGCTGCTGGCCCGGGCCGCCGAGGCGTCGGTTTACCTCGGTGAGCACGCCGCTGCCGACCAGGCCAGCCGGACAGCGCTGGCGCTCGCCGACCGGTCGGCCGACGGCACCGCAGTCATCGCCGCCCTAGGTGCCCGCCAACTGGCATGCAGCGGCCCTGAAAACCTGGCGGAGCGCGACACCATCGCCGCGCGGATGGTTGAGATAGGTCTTGGTCTGCGCCGCACAACGACAGAATTGCGGGGTCGGCTCTGGATCACCGACATCTTGTGGGAACGCGGCGATCTGGCCGAAATCGCCGCGACGCTCGGGCGGCTCGAATGGTGCGCCAGGCAAGCCGGAGGTCCCTTCCCCCGATGGCATCTGCTGCGTACCAAGGCGGCGCTGGCCCAGGCACGCGGTGAGTTTACCCCGGCTCTTGAGCTGGGCCAGGCCGCGTTCGACACCCTGCGCGCCGTCGGCCACCCAGGAGCAATGGGCGCCTATATGAGCCTGGCCACGGCACTTGGCCACCACATCGGTCACGACAGGACCGGTGCGCTCACGATGCTGGCCGACACGCCTCCCGACACCACCGAGGTACGTAACGAGCTGTTCGGCCACATCGGTCCCGCCCTGGTACTGGCGGAATCAGGCCGGCTGGACGATGCGGCGGCGGCATACCGGCGGGCCGGCCCGGTCTCCTCATGGCGGCCGCCGCCCTACTTCCGGATCCCGGCCTGGGTAGTCGGGTCGCTGCTGGCGGCCGCCCTCGGCAAAGACGATGATGTCGCCCTGCTGCGTGACAGGCTGCTGGCCGACCGGGGACGTCACGCCGTCACGGGCGCGGGCAACGCCAGCTATTTCGGTCCGGTTGAGTTGCACAGCGGCCGGGCCGCCGCTTACCTCGGACGCTGGGACGACGCCGAATCGGAGCTCACAGCCGCGGCCCGTACATGCCGGGCCATCGGCGCCCTCGCATTCGCCGTCGAGGCGGACTGTGAGCTGGCCGCCGCGCTCGCCCGCCGAGGCGGCGGCGACGATGCCGAACGCTCACGCCAGCTTGCCCGGCATGCCGCCGCCGGCGCGTCCGAACTCGGGATGCGACCCTGGCTGCAGCGGGCCCGGGCCCTTACCCAGGCGCCGTCTCCTCGTCAGCCGACAGCGTCAAAGCTGACAGCGCGTGAGCTGGAGGTGGCCGGGCTGGTCGCCGCGGGCAACTCCAACCGCGAGATCGCCTCGGCCCTGTTCCTTTCGGAGCGGACCGCCCAGAACCACGTGCAGCACATACTCACCAAGCTCGGCTTGGCGAACCGCAGCCAGATCACGTCATGGGTCATGACCCGCCAGCCAGATGAGTAATGCGATTGAGTAATTCGGCGGACGAACGCCGTGCCATCTCCTGACATCGTTCTCCTTGAACAGCCGCAAACAAAGGAGAACACGATGCCGTACACCCATATCAGCCACGTTCCCGGCCACAGCCTCGGCGATTACCAAGCGGTCGCCGATGTGCTCGGCCCCGAGCCCCCGGCCGGCCGCCTCGCCCTCATCGTGGGGGAGGCCGACGGAGCCTTGCATATCGTCGATGTCTGGGACAGCAAAGCTCACGCTGATTTCTTCGCAGCCGAGCGGCTCGCGCCTGCGTTCCGGCAGGCAGGCCTAAAACCCGGCCCAGAAGAGTCCTACCTCGAGTTCGACACCAGCGTGCTCGAACTCGGCGCCACGACTGAATAACCGACTGCCAACCTACCTCGCTGCCGCGCCGCGTGAAACTTGACACAAACGTCCACAAGCTCACGACCAAGATCGTTAGCCGCAAATCGAAATGTATTTTATGCCAAACCGCAAACCCCTAACCAGCAGGGGCGCATGGCCAAGTTCATGCTCATCAAGATCGGCCTCATGGCCGAGATCACCGACGCCGACACGCTGCGCGAGGCCGCCCTCAAGAACTTCGACGACGCCGACAGCACGTCGCCTGACCACCCCGAGACCGCTGACTGGCACGCATCGGAGGAAGGCCAGGAGGGGCGCCGCCTGATCGCCACCGAGGACAAGGCGGCCCTGCACGAACTCCTTGGCGGGCCCATGCTGCCGCTGCTGCGCGACGGCGTGCCCGGTGTCAAGGTCGTTTACACGCTGTCGAGCGTTGACGAACTGGAGGGCACCACGCGGCGCGAGGCCCGCGACGCCTGGTCGAACCGCGAGGGCATTAAATCGTGGCCCGACTTTCCTGAGTCGGCTGACTGAACCGGACTCTAGAAGTCGACCGCAGTACATAACACGCGCATAAGTGCCGCTGAGGTGAACGTGCGCGCCGAGGATCGAACGAGGTCGCGATGATTACCTTCGTCCCGCTATGCACCATGACCCTGATGCTCGGCAAGGCCGTGGATGCAGGGAACACCCCAGCAGGGCAACGCATGGCCGCCGAGATCACCAGCGCGACGGTGTCCGGCCGCCTGAACGGCGGCGTGGCCGGAGCAGCCAGCTCTGACTGGTTCACCGTGACCCCCGGCGGGCTCATTCTTCCCGATGTGAGACTGGCCATCCAGACCGGTGATGGGGCCGTGGTGCTGATCCGATACACCGGGCGACTGCTATTCGTCCCCGGTCAGGAATCAGTCGCCTTCATCGCCCCGGTATTTGAGACCGGGGATCCCCGTTACCAATGGCTCAACCCCGTTCAGGCGGTCGGCAAGGGCATAATGTCCGCCGACCTGTCCAGGATCGATTACGAAGTCTACGAACTCCAGTAACCGAATCCCGCTGGCAACTTGTTTACAGAGGTTAAAAGGCCAGGGTCTATGGGGGCGGGGCCAGGGGCGCGCATGCATTCGTCGGCGAAGGCGCACAGACGGGTGAGGTAGCTGTGCTCTTCGGCTGGGGCGGACCGGCTCTTAGCGAACTTCTCCCAGAGGCCGCCGGAGGCCGACGAAAACCCATCACGGAGTGCCACCTGAGTCTTCGGGCCGCTCGCGCGTAAACCGATATGCTTCCGGACGTGCTCGACGTCGATCAAGGTTCAGATGGCGCCGATCTGGGGGTTCGGCGTGCCCTTTGATCGGGGAATCGCTCGCCTTCGGTCTGGCCGTCCAGGAAGGGCGCCGGGCTGAATCGCAGCGTGATCCCCGGTTACCGCGTCCCCCGAAATGGCTGATCGCCAGATGTCGCTACCGTCATCCTGGCCCGGACGGCGGCGTCCGGACATCGGCTGTCATCTCTGCGTCCGGCAGCGTATTGCTTGTGGCCGGCCGCGGGGCAGCCGCGGCGTCACCATCGTGCGGATACCGGACCAGGGCTTCGCTGCCTCCGGCAGTTCCGGCTCCTCGTTGCTTGCCCCGGAAGATTCCTCCCGTTACGGCGCCGGAGGACCGGGCACGTAATCAGGGCCGGCTTTGCAGACAGCCGGCAGCGGAGGACATAATGAGCCAGCACACGGCAAGGCGCGAACGCATGCCAAGGCAGAAGATGCAGACGCCACCGAGCCCCGGACCCGCCAGGCAGAACACAGGCAAGCCGGGCGGCTACGCCGGCCCGTCGCTCAGCCAGCCGGCGATGGCGGCGTGAGTCCAGATGAGCCGGACCTGGACGAGTTCGAGCTGATCGGCGGCATCGATGACCTGGGCGCCGCTGATCTCGGCCCCATCGCCCAGGACACTCACGACCCGGACGCCGGTTCGGGGCGGCCCAGGAAATAATCCTGGAGAGGGCGCGATACCGGAATAGGACACGAATAGCGCCCATCGCGGGCAGAAGTCACGTAAAGGGCTCCGATGCTAACTGACGCAAGTACTTCAGCGTTGACTGGGGCCGTCGTATGGCAGATCGCTCAGGAGGAAGTGCAGGTGCTGGAGGAGCAGGCGATGGCATCTTGCGGGCGGAGTTCCCTACCTGGCAAACCCTCGAGCCGGACACGACTGACGACCATCTGGACTGAAGCCTGGCCTGGAAGACCGAGGCTGACCGAGCTACGCCCAGATCAGAGCGATCTGTGTGCGCCACGATCAGGAATTCATCGCCGATCACAATGGTAAATAATCGGCAGGGGGCAGTTTTCCTGGGTGGTCTGGCATGGCACCTTCAGGGTAATGGCGCGGGAGGAAGGCGCCATTTAGTCAATGGGACCGAGGTAGGTCCAATGTCTGTCTTGCCGGACGAACCTACTCGTCTCCGCGAGGACGCCACGCTGCCCCTGCTGGACGTACATAGCACGGAACTGCACCGTGCAGGTGGCGTCGAAGAGCCCGCCGTCACGCGTTTCCAGGACGGCGAGACGGGTCCACCGCAGTGCCGGGTCGAGGCTGAGGGTCCGCGGACGGCCTGACGGGTGCCAGGTGCGCAGGAGGTAACCGGCGTCCCCGACGGCGAATGCGCTGTAGCGGGAGCGCATCAGCGATTCAGCGGTCGGCGCAGGCGCGCCTGCGTGGAGTCGCCCGCAGCACGACTCATAGTCGTCTCCGAGGCCGCAGGGGCACGCGAGTCTGTCCATGCGGACATTCTCGGAAGGGCACATCGATGGCCGGAAAAGCAGGTGTCCGGGCGCGGGCGAATCTGAAGTAACCTGCGTCGCGCCGGTTGCTGGGCTGGCGAGGCGTCGAAGGCTTGCTCGATCAGGTCGGAGGGTTCGGGGATCTCGTCATTGCCGGGCCGTTTATCGGGCCCCTTACCACTCCTGACCAGGGAGACGTAGACACTGGACCACCGCCGGGCGGCAGCGCAGGGTGACGACGCGTGATTCAGGTAGCGAGCGGGAACCGCCGATCAGTGCGGTTATCGGCCCATGTCTATATCGACAGTGCTGAGCGCAGATCTGGTTATCTGTACGGTCATGTGCTCTGCATTTGCGGTGAACTAGGGATGATCCATGCCATGTTTCTGGACGGCCAGCGGGAGGCGACGTGAAGGCGGGAGACGAACTCGCCGGACGGTACCGGCTGGGTGCACTGCCTGGTCAGGGCGGCATGGGTGAGGTATGGGAGGGCATCGATAATAACTTGCAGCGGCGAGCAGGCGGAGGGCGACCCGGCCCGCGCGTCCGGAACCTGACATAGAAGTCGGGCAGTTACCCGATTCGCCGCCGGTGGCCGGTCCGTACAAAGGATTCATGACCACCGTCCATGACCACGGCGCGGCCAGCGTGGTGCCGCAATTCGCCCGGGCCGGTTCGTTCCTTGAGGGCCTGGCCGCCCAAGATTTCGCCAGCTCGGCTGCGCGCTCGCCCCCGACGCCCGGCTGCGAGCGGAGCGGCTCGGCGCCGGCTGGTTCACCGTCGAACAGCAGGCCTACGAGCCGGCGTCAGCGTCGCGGGCGGAGTCCGGGACTCGCGCAACACCCAGGTCGATACGGGTTGTCGATGTCTTCGTGGGCCGCCCGCCCGTCGGACGCCCCGAAGTGGTCGAGCCGGCCAACCGCCTGTACCTGCGGCACGATTCCGGCACGGAGCAGGGGGCAGGGGTTTTCCCGGCGTTCGGCACGCTGCTGGCCAAGCTGATCGTGACCGGGGCGTCCCGAGCCGAGGCGCTGCAGCGGGCGCGCCGGGCACTTCACGAGTTCGAGGTGACCGGGCTGGCGACCGGCCTGCCGCTGCACCGCACTCTCGTCGCGCACGAGGCATTCGCGCCGCCCGATCCCGCCCGGCCGTTCTCCGTTCACACGAGCTGGGTCGAGTCCAATTGGTCAGGGTCCGCGTCACCGGGCGCCTGAGACCCGCTGGCGCCGGAAGCGGTTACATTCTCGGCCGCGTAAACCGCCTGCGAGAAGGCCGCCACCGTGGCCTGGCACCGCTCCAGCATGGCGGCCGCCTCCTGCCCCCGCTCATCGGGGAAGAAGTCCGAGACCGGCGACGAGGGGAGACGATGATCGAGCGGGAATCCTGAAATGCCAGTTCAGAGTTACAAAGCCGGGCGGACGGTCGGCGTAACCGCTCCCACCGCCCCCGTCCGTGGGTTTTTCCGCCCCCGTCCGTGGATCAAGCCCGGTGCGCACGGACGCATAGCGGACGGCGGCAGCCCGGGAAACCGACTCGGACGGCGTATGTGCTGGTCAGCGGCATGGGCCTCGGGTAGGAGCGACGGGCTGTAAAACCGTCGGCTCAGCCTACGTTGGTTCGAACCCAACACCTGCCACCACCTGCGAAAATGGCCCGCTAGCTGCGAATTCTCGTGCTAGCGGGCCGTTTTCTCTGTCCCGTCATGTATTACCTTGTAGCGCTGTAGGTCCCTGTGTCGCGGTGTCGACGGAGAAATAGCGGACGGTGCCCGGGCGCTAGGACGGTCGGTGTACACCGTCGGCTTTCCACGGACGGGCACGGACGGGCCGTGCCGGTCGCGTGTTCCGGCTTGACGAGGGCCGCTGAGTCGAGCGTGCATCCCTGTGAGCCCGGCCGGCGGCCCGGTGGCTTCCGCCGGGGTGGTGCGGGCGGGGAAGGGCGGGTGCGCTGATGGCTGGGCTGGTGGTCCGGGAGAGCGTGACGCTTGCCGGGCGGGCGGAGCGGGCGCGGTCAGGGCCGGGGACGGTTTTGCCCGTGTGGAGCGGACTGATCGCAGCGGCCCTGAGGGGCCGGAGCTGTACGCTGCTGGCCGGGACGCGGAAGGCGGCCGGGGGCTTCAGATGGTGGCAGGTCTCGCGGCGCGGTGGGCTGGCGGCGGCGTGGCGGCGGACAGTGACCTGGTTCGAGCTGCTGTCCGGCTGACCCTGTTGTCCGGTGATGGACCTGGCGTGGACCTCCCGTTGACCCGGTCTGTACCTGGCACGGGCCTGCGGCAGAGCCGACCCGGAGTGGAAGCACGCAGCCGGCTAGATGGCTGGAACCTCGATTCCCGTCCGCGCATATCCGTGTTGAGACGATGATGAAGGCTTATAAGGGGTTCGCGGACCTTGTGGGGTTCCAGAACTGATGCCGGTGTAACTCTGTTCGATGTCACCTCGCATTTAATAGCAGACTGTGGTAAATCAGGAGCGGGAAGTGCGAGACCGATCACCTGGCGCGGTTTCCCGGTACGCGGTGGTGGTGGGCGCCCACCAGCCGATGTCAGTGAATGGAGGGCTGGACGAGATGACGAATGAGGGTGACTTGGTCGTATGTGTCTGCACGGCCCCTGGTGATGATGCTGAGGAACTGGCCGAGGTAACGCGGCGGTTGCGCGCGGAACTGCTCGATCTCGATGTGCAAGCAGTGAACCCGGTAACCGACGCCGACGTTCCGGAGGGGGCCAAAGGGCTCCCTGCGGTGGCTGGATGGCTTGCGGTGCACCTTGGCAGTGAGGGATTGCGGACCGTGCTAGCTAAGGTCGCAGACTGGGCGTCCCGCAATGATCGGACCGTCGAGGTTACTTTAGCTGGTGGCACGCTGAAACTGGGCCGGGCAACCCGCGACCAGCAAGAGAAGATCATCGATGCCTGGCTTGCCCAGCACGCGCCCGGCACCTGACCTGCCCGCGGGACCGCGCGCGGCTCTGGTGGTCGCCACTTCCTCCTACGAGGACCCGGAGCTGGATCAGCTGCGCGCGCCGGCCAGGGACGCTGAGGAACTCGTTGAGGTCCTCGCCAACCAGGACATCGCCGGCTTCGCGGTCACATCGCTGATCAACCAGGCCGAGCCGAGGATCCGCCGGGCCATCGGCGCATTCCTGGCTAACCGGGACAGCAATGACCTCGTCCTGGTGTACCTCTCCTGTCACGGACTGCTGGACACGCGCGGCAGGCTGTATTTCGCCGCCGCCGATACCGCGAAGGCTCAGCTGGGATCCACCGCACTCGAGTCGGCCTGGTTGCTTGACCAGCTTGACGAGTGCCGGGCGCGCCGTCAGATCCTCATCCTGGACTGCTGCTTCAGCGGCGCGTTCGCCCGTGCCGGCAAGGGTGACGTGGACCTCCAGAACCGCCTGACCGGGCAGGGCCGCGGCCGCGCGGTGCTGACCGCTTCCCGCGCCGGGGAGTACTCCTTCGAGGGCATTCCTCTACCGGGCCAGGCAGTAGCCGCCTCGGTGTTCACCGCCGCGTTGATCGAAGGCATGCGCACCGGCGCGGCCGACGTGGACGGCGACGGGTATGTCACCCTCGACGAGGCATACTCCTATGCCTACAATCGCGTCCAGTCCCAAGGCAGCGAGCAGACCCCGCAGCGCTGGCTCTACGGGGCGGAAGGCACCCTCGTGCTCGCCCGCAACCCGGCCGGGATCTCCATAGTCCCCGCCACTCTCCCTAGTGCGCTGCGGACGAGCCTGGAAAGCCCTTATCCGAACGTCCGCATCGGCGCCGTCAACACCCTCGCCGAATGGCTGGCCGGCGCCGACCCCGCCCGGGTGCTGGCCGCCCAGCTAGCCCTTCAGGACGTCGCGGACAACGACGCCCCCGTGGTCGCCGCTATCGCCCGCGCTCACCTTCGAACCATCGACCCGGTCGCCACCGTGGCGCCAATCAGCGTGCGGGAACCCCCTCCGGCGGATCAGCTTGCGCTACGACTCGATCAGGATCGGCCTGCGGAACCGCCCGCACCCGAGGCCGAAGTCGCACCCCAGACAGAGGTCACACCTGAACCTGAACCTGCCGCGCCGGTCCCAGTTCCGGTCGCGGTCGAACCTGAACCTGAACCTGTCGCGCCGATCCCGGTCGTGGTCGGCTCGGCGGGCACGCCTGCCGAGGCCCCGGACATCCCCGTCACCTTGCTGAGCCCACCGCCATCGGTATCGCCGCCGACCGGGCGCCGGGACGTGCCTGGCGCCACTGCCGCCGGGCACTCACGGCACTGGCGGCGGTTCACTCCCCTCATGGCGGCGGCTGCCGTGGCCGTCGTAGCAATCGGCTCCTTCGTTCTGGTGAGCCTCTTGGGCGGCAAACCGTCGACACCGCCGGGCAAGACCGCCGCGGCCGCCTCGGTCAGCGTTTACGGCAGCGTGCCGCCTCAGAGCGGAACTCCGCATGCGGGAAGTGTCACCGTCGCGCTTCAGCCGGGAGACACGCCGGACTGGATCCTCCCGATCATCCCTAGCGTGGACAGCTCGGTGTACAACGCCAACGACTTCATCAGCGAGATGTACACCCCGCTGTACTGGACGGTGAACGGCATCACGCCCGCTGTAGTTGATCAGATGAGCCCAGTAAACCCACCGATCTGGACCGATGGCGACACAACTGTCACATTCACGCTGAAGCCCTGGAATTGGTCGAACGGCACCGCGATCTCGGCGAATGATGTGCTGTTCACCCTCGACGAGATCAAAGCGGCGGTCAAAGAATCCCCAGACAACTGGGCGGACTATACGTCAGGGGACTTTCCGGACGACCTGGTGAGCGCCACGGCGTCCAACTCGAACACGGTCGTGATAACGCTGAGGTCACCAGTCAATCCAGTATGGTTTGAGGATGACATCCTCGCCCAGATAAATCTGATGCCTAGCTCATGGGCGATCGACTCCGTCGGCGGACCAACGCTGAACTATGCGAATCCGGTGGACGCGGCGAAGATCTTCAGCTTCCTTGATGCCGCGGCCAAGAGCGTGGGAAGCTATGCGACCAACCCGCTCTGGCGGACCGTGGACGGGCCATACAAGCTGACCGCCTTCAATTCGGCCACCGGCGCGTTCACGCTCGCGCCTAATCCCGGCTACGGCGGCACGCACTCAACGATCTACCCAACGCTCCAGGGTGTTCCCTACGCCTCGGACGAAGCCGAGTTCGACGCGATCAAGGCCGGGAAAATCGACGTCGGCCAAGTGCCGCAGGACGATCTGGCGCAGATCCCCGACGTGGAGCGCGAAGGCTACAACGCCTTTGGCGCCCCCGATTTCGGGTTCAACGCCATCTTCTACAACTTCAAGGACAAGACCGGGGACTTCGGCAACATCATCGGGCAGCTCTACATCCGCCAAGCGCTGGCTTCCCTAGAGGACGAGCAGGAATACATCAAGGATTACTACGGCGGCTATGGCACCTTTGTGTACGAGCCAATCCCCGCCGCGCCGAATAGCCCGTTCACCACGCCAGGTGCCGGTATAGATCCCTACCCGTTCAGCATCGCTGCCGCCAAGGAGCTGCTCACCAGCCACGGCTGGAACGTGATCGCCAACGGAACTGACACCTGCGCTAATAGCGCCGGGTGCGGCGCGGGCATCCCGAAGGGCACCAAGCTGACGTTCAACCTGATCTCAAGCACATCGCCGGCGTACATCGGCGCGGAAGACAAGGACTTCGCGACCGAGGCCAGGCAAGCCGGTATCGACATCACCCTGGTACCGGGCAATTTCACCGCCATGATCGTCAACGACAACGACACCGTGTCGTCCGCGAACGATAATGCATGGGCGATGGAGGACTTCGGCGGCTTCACCGACAACACCTACCCGACCACGGACGGCGTGTTCAACAGCACCGGGCCTTCCAACCTCGGCGGTTACAGCGACCCGACGGCCGATGAGCTGATGAACGCATCAGTCTCGGGGAGCAACTCTGACGCAGTCGAAAGCGAGCTGGCTTACCTCGCATCGCAGCAGCCTTGTTTGTTCCAGCCGGAGCCCGACAACATCTGGGTGTGGAAGAACACCCTCTCCGGCACCACTAACTCATTCGAGAGCCTCACCCAGTACCAGCTCGAACCTCAGCTGTGGTATCTCACCAAGTAGTGGACTGGTTCGTCGGCTGCGCAAGGCCGAGCAGCGACCGGGCGATCCTCTCGCCGATGACCGCGGTCGGCATGTTGGTATTGCCGGACGTGACGGCCGGCATCAGCGACGCGCCTGCTACATACACGCCTTCGATCCCGTGCACCCTGTGGGGCCCGATTACTCGTGTACCGCTTCAGAACTCTCCGCACGGGCTGTGACCTGCGGTTTGGCTGGATGAGCCGGTTGCGGCAAGATCGCGGTTCGTGTCTCTTCGCCTGCTATACCTGATCATGATCCGGGTCTTGCCTGGCTGGTGCTGCTCCCGGTGAGGGCACGATCCGCCGGATCCTGGCCAAGGCCGGACACGGGTCGGCACCGCGCCGAGAATGGCGTCCGTCAAGGACAATCGTTGAACTGCGGCTTCGTCGACCGGGTGGCGACGCCCGACTGGACCGGGATTCCCGGCAGTGTCGGTTGTCGGTGGCCGGTGGTGGCAGCGGCTATCTGAGCCGCGTCATCTTCTACGTCGGCGTGCCCGACGTCGAGGCCGCCCTGCGGGAAGCCGAGCGGCTCGGCGGCAAGCGGCAGATGGGCCCGTAACGTGCCCTGACAGGCCTTGTGGCCGGGTACTTCACTGACCCGAGGGCAAACCTGACCGCCGTCGCGGGTCCGGTCTAGCCGTGGGGAAATGATTACGACGGCGTCGGCGGGGTCCACGTCGGGGAGGCCGGGGCCGGCCACCAGCGCTATCGGCGCATCATCGTTCTCCGCAAGCGTGACGTACCAGTCCCACCAGTCCTGATCGTCACCCGCCCAGTCCTGGTCAATCCCGCCGTCACGATTGTCCGGCTGGAGCGGAGAACTCTCCGCGTTCACATCCACAGCAGCGCCACCTCATGACTGAACACGTAGGACCCATCGGGGCGCCGGCATGACGCCAGGTACTCGCCCAGGACCGGTGCGGCCTCCATCTCCTCGAGGCTCACGGTGTCGTCGAAGGCACAGCGCTGGAGGAAACCCTCGGCGACGTCTCGGTCGCTGGTTCCCGTCTCATAGGTGATCACCTGTTCACGGACGTCCATGCCTGCGGTGCGCAAGGAAGCCGCCACCAGTTCGGCCGTGGTGAAAGGAGTCGCGTCACGCACCCCGGCCCGATAGGCGTCATAGAACGACAGGTAGTGCGAGCGGCCCGTCGCCTGAGCGACGACCCCCAGACCTTCTGGGGCCAGGGCCGATGCAAAACGCGCCATTGCGACGTCGAGTTCGTCGGGCGGGAGGGCGTAGAGGGCATGGGTCGCCCAGACAACGTCATAGGGGCCGCAGGAGCTGGGAAGTTCCTGCAACGGCATCACCAGGTCGTTGCGTGGCATGAACGGAGGTGCGAGGGCAGCGCGAGCCGTGGCTACAGAGAAGGCTGAGGGGTCCAGCAGGTCGTACGCGACGTCAGGAAGCGATGCGACCGCGGTGAACCTCACGAGGGCCGTCGGGAACTTGCCGCTGCCGCAGGCGACATCGAGGAGCGACCATCCCTGGTGGGCGCGCTCACCGAGAAGCGCCGCCCAGTCAGCAGCGAGCGCGAGTTGGCGGTAGTCCTCCGTGGCGAGCACGTAGAACTCCTCCATCTCGCGAAGGCCCGACTCGCTCCAGTGTTCGAGGCTGCGCTGCGCCGTATCACCTGAGTCCATGGTGCTCCTCGGGGGATGTGGCCTTTCGGCCAGTAGAACTTGTCCCGATGGCGTGAGGACCAATCTATGGTGATTCAGGCTGACCCACAGGGAGCAGAATACATCCGGTGTCATCCACGAGCATGGACCACCTCGATGAGCTGCGCGTGGCAACGGCCTCGTCGTTGCCGCTGAACGGGCTTGCCCCCCGCACCTACGCAAGGGACCACGCCCACGTTCGAGGGCCTCTCCAGTCAACGCGGCCTCATTGCGGATTGCTCGTGGACCGCCTGAGCTCATCGCGCATCCCGGCGAGCCGTGCGCGCGACGCATGACCGCGACCCCCCGCACCGTCCGGGTCGGCGTCGCTGTCGGAGTCGCTGAGCCGCGTCCAACGCTAAAGGCATAAATCCGCGCCGTTACTAACGTCGGCTCAAGGATTGGCGTAGCCGCCGCGGGCGGATTCCCGGCGCGGAGACGCAACCGCGACTATGGAGGTTGGCTGTGGCGACGGTGTTCGAGGCGCGCGACGAGATCCGGGAGGTCGTCGAGCCCATGATCCCGCCGGTCAAGGTGCCCGAGCGGCAAGGCCGGCGGCCGGTCGTCGGCCGGGTGGGCTTTGACACGGCATCCGGGTGAGCCTTCCCGGGGAGGGGCGTGCATTTGGCGAGTACCCTGCCATTGGCATTGGGTGCGCTACGCACATTGTCGGCAGGGCCGGCCGCCCTGACTGGCCCGTGTAAGGCCGGAAAGGAGAGCTCGCACCATGACTGCCGCGTGGAGTCCTGCGGAACTGCAGGAGATTAATGCCGCACGCGAACTGGAGATTGCCAGCAGGCGTGCCGACGGGACGCTGCGCCGGTGGGTGCCGATCTGGGCGGTGAGCACGGGCGGGCTGGTTTACGTGCGGACCTGGTACCGGCGTGAGACCGGTTGGTTCGGTCACGTATTGGCCTCGCGCCGGGCCCGCATCCGCGTCCCGGGCCTGGAGGCCGATGTCGAGGTTGAGGACGTTGGTGAGGGGACGCCTGAGCTTCGCGCTGGCGTCAGCGCGGCTTACGAGACCAAGTACGGGTGCGGAGGCGGCACTGAGCGGATCGTATCAGCCGAAGCCGCAGCTGCCACACTGCGGCTTAGCCCGGAAGACAGGGTACAAACCGTCGCTGTCAAATAACCGGGGAGGCGGCACGGGGGAGCCATTGGCGGCGTGCGCGGCCTAGCTGAGCAGGTGCTGGCCGAGCTTGACGTCAAGGTGGCGGCGGCCGGAAACTGCCCGTTACCGGCTCCTTGCCGGTGTGCGGGCTCTTCGAGTTCGGCAGCATGGTCAGTGGACCGCTCCCCCGGTCGCTGTCCGTGGACGTGCCCGCCCCGTCCGTGCGTGTCGGGCCTTCTAAGCCGCAGCGCAAGAAACACATGGCGGAGCGATCGCATCGAAACGTCGCCTAGAACAGCGTATGCGCAGGTCAGACGGCATGTAACTCGCGGTGGAGGACGGAGGTCTGTAAAACCGTCGGCTCAGCCTACGTTGGTTCGAACCCAACACCTGCCACCACCTGCGAAAACGGCCCGCTAGCTGGAAATTCTCGTGCTAGCGGGCCGTTTCTTCTCTGTCCCGTCATGTGTCACCTTGTAGCGCCGTAGGTCCCTGTGTCGCGGTGTCCACGGACATATAGCGGACGGCGTCCGGCCGCCAGGACGGTCGGTGTGCACCGTCGGCTTTCCACGGACGGGCCGCGTCGGTCGCGTGTTCCGGCTTGACATGCGCCGCTGAGTCGAGCATTCATCCCCTTGTGTCCGCCCAGCGGCCTGGCCGCCCGATGCGGCTGGCAGCGGGGCGGCGGCCGGACTGTCATCTGGTTCGAGCTGCCCTCCGGCTGGCCTCCTGACCGGCGACGGGCCTAGCCTGGACCTCCCGTCGGCCTCGCATAGACCCGGCGTGGGCACTAATCGGGAAGTGGGCGTGCTGTTGTCGCCTGCCGCGAGTCGTTTGCTCGGATGATCCTCTGCTGACCGAATCCGGCGTGCAAGTAGAGGCCCGATCGCGGAGCCATCTACCTGACCGACCTGCCTGTTACCTGTCATGGCTCCTGATGCTTTCGTAACGAGACGGGCTTGTGCTGGTCAACCGCATCCAGGAGCGCGTTCAGAGGGCTGTTGTCGATTTCCGGCAGAGGGTTCCAGCTGGCCGCTGCCTCGTCCAGGATCGTGATGTACGCGCGGGTGGCCCCTGTGATCCCGGTCCGGGTGTACGGTGTGGGCGCTTCAGCGAGCCGGGAGGCCCATGCGTCCCAGCGGCTGTCGCCGTAGCGGTGGTGCGTAGTCCCGGCGTCGCGGTCGCGCAGCAGCATGGCGATCACGAGGATGTGCCGGACGAGTTGCAGGGTGAGGTGCGCGCCGATGAGGATGTCGCCGCGAGCCGCCTTGACTGCGGCCAGGACCGCGTCGAACCGGAAGCTGTTGATCAGTTCGGCTACCGCGTCCGCGGGGTCCTGACACTACCCGGCCAGGGCACTGTCCTGTTTGCCGTCGGCTGCAGCAGTCGCCGTGATGTCGATCCTGCGCAGGTCCCGTAGCACCAGCCGCACGCAGTAACCGGATGTGCCCCCCGCTGCGGCTGGCCGCGAATACTGGCGACAGGGAGTGTCCGATCCGGCGGGCGAGGTCCTCCGCTGCCGGGACGGGCTCTGCAGCGGTGATCAGCACGTCGAGGTCGGACCAGCGGTCGGCTGATGCTGCCGTGCCGCTTGCCGAGCCGTGCGCCCGAAAGCCGCTGACGCAGGCATCAGCAGCGGCCAGCTCGGCAAGCACCGGAAGCGTGCGTTGCTGCCAGCCGTCACCGGGGTACCCGGAGACGTTCCCCCTGGAGCCATGCCATTCAGCGTGACACGTACCGCCCTACGAGGCACGTCCTTTTCTGGCCCTCCACTAGCTTAAGTTTTAACCTGATTTCTATTCATATCGGGCTATATGCTGAGCATTCGCTCATATGTCCGGGTGATGTATAAAGAACGGCCGTTTCCCTGATGCTGGGTGTTACCACACATCCCGCATCGCAAGAAAGAAACGGCCGTGCTTCCTACCCTGCCATGGCCCGGTTCCGGGCTGCAAACCATCCCGGGAACCGGGCCGGCCCTGCCGTCAGCGCCCGGCGGCGCGCCGGACCCGGCGGTCGTCGCGGACGCGGTGACGCGCTACCGGGCGCTGGAGCGTCTGCGCGGGTTCCGGCAGTCGCTGTATCAGTGCCTGGACGGGCGGGCGGACGCCCTGTTCGAGCTGGCCGACGCGGTCTTGTGCGCCGATCACGCCGTGACGTCGCTGGTGCAGCTGAGCCTGGAACCGGAGTTCACCCGTGGCCACGGCGCCCTCTACGACGCGCTTGCCGCCGGCCGGATCGACGACGAGAAGCTGTTCTGCCTGCTGGCGGCGGAGCTGCCGCAGGCCGTGGACGGG
>Ga0302229_10001430_pt1 | contig 18123 bp, 17 predicted proteins | sample II_Palsa_N1_3_FD_193518 | JGI IMG/M metagenome (GOLD analysis project Ga0302229, IMG submission 193518) | Peat permafrost microbial communities from Stordalen Mire near Abisko, Sweden - II_Palsa_N1_3 | ecosystem: Environmental > Terrestrial > Soil > Palsa > Peat permafrost | place: Sweden... | reverse complement strand
GGCCCTGCGGGCGGCGCGGATCACCGGCGCCGCCGAAGCCATCCGGCGCGAGACCGGCATCCCGATCAAGCAACCGGACATCCTCGAGGAGTTGCTGGCTCCCGCCCGTGCGCTCATCTCAGCCGGACAGTGGGACGCGGAGGTGGCGGCCGGCCGCGCGCTCAGCCCGCAGCAGGCCGCCACCCTCCTCGTATCGCCATCCCCATCGCCTGACCCGCTCAGCCGGTGAAGTACCAGTACTCGGGATTGAGGTTCAGCTGGGTCAAGGTCGCGAACGAGGCCTGCGGACCTGACAGGTCCTTCTTCCATACCGCGACCTGGTCGGCGTCCGGCTGGAACAGGCCCGGCTGGTTCTCGGTGAGGAACGACGCCTCTGCCTTCACCGCGGTCGGGTTGCCGCCGACTACTGAGGCGTTGATCAGCGCGTTCGCCGTCGGGTTGTTGTAGTCGCCCTCGTTTTCCGCTCCGGGGCCGTTGAAGACCCCGAGCGTGGTCGGGTAGGTAGAGTCCACAAACCCGCCGAAGTCCTCCATGGCCCACTTGTTGATGTAGGGCTTGCCGGTCGGCACCGGGTCGTCGTAGTAGGTGATGATGTAGTTGTAGTTGCTGCTCTGCAGGTGGATGGTGATCCCCGCGCTGGCTGCCTCGGAGGCAAGGTCCGTTACCTCCTCGCCGATGATGGCGGGCGAGGTGCTGTAGATGAGGTTGAACGCCAGCGGGGTCCCGGCCGGGATGCCGGCTCCGCATTCACCAGGGCCGGTGCCTGCCTTGGCGCACGTGTCGGTGCCTGAGGTGTTGATCGTCCAGCCGTGGCTCTTCAGCAGCGAGATCGCGTCGGCCACGCTGAACGGATACGGGTCCGTGACCGCGTCGGCCGGGGTATAGGGGCTCGTCGGCACGGCGGGGATAGGCCCGTAGGCCTGGCCGCCGGCGCCGCCGAAGAACGCCTTGATATATCCCTGCTCGTCCTCTAGGTGCGCAATGGCCTGCCGGATGTAGAGCTGGGCGATGATGTTGTTGAAGTCACCGGTCTTGTCGGCGAAGTTGTAGGTGACGTAGTTGAAGAAGAAGCCGGGATAGCCGAATACGTTGTAGCCGCTCGATTCGACGATCTTCACCTGCTTGATGTCGTCCAGGGGCAGGTAGCCAACGTCGATGCTGCCTGCCCGCACCGCGTCGAACTCGGCGGTGTCGGAGGTAAACGGGACCGCCTGCAAGGTAGGAATCTTGGCGGCATGCGGGCCGCCGTAGGAGGGATTCGGCGCCATCGTGTACGCGCCGGTGCTGGCGTTGAACGAGGTGAGCGTGTAGGGCCCGTCCACGACCTGCCACAACGGATTGGATGTGTAAGTGTTAAGCGACATCGACGCCTTGGACAGGTAGTTGTATATCTTCGTCGCGTTGGCCGGGACGGTGAAATCCAGCATCGGCCCGCTGTCCGATGCCTTGGCCCAGGCGTGCGCGGGCATCGGGACGACCGTGGAGAGTTCGTCATCAAGGAACCACCCCGGGTTGACCGCCTGCTTCAGCGTGAACACCACCGTGCTCGCGGTGGGCGTGGCGACGTTCGCCACCTCGTCGGGGATCCCCAGGCCCGGGCTGTACGGGCCCCAGTTGGCCGGGTCCTCCGCGATCGCGGCCTTGACCTCATCGAAGAAGAAAAGCACGTCCCTGGAGGTAACCGGCTGGCCGTCGGACCACTTGTAGCTGCTCTTGAGCGTGATGCTGACCGTCTTGTCACCGTTGGACCACGTCGGAGCGTCCGCCAGGCTCATCGCCGGCGTCTGGCTGGGCTCGACCCCGTTGCCGAACCAGTACAGCGGCCGCCACATCTGTTCTTCAAAGAAATTGATGTCGTTGTCCGAGTCCGCGGCGGACGAGACGAGCGGCAAGATCCAGGTCGGCGCGGTGCCCGGTGCCTCCGCCCAGGTAACCGTGCCGGTGTGCTGCGGCCCGGTGGCGGCAGCGGGAATGGAGCCGAACGCACCGCCGAGCGCGGTCGACGGCGTCCCGCTCGTAGCTTTACTGCTGGAACCACCGCTGCACGCGGCCAGCATCGTAGCGCCGGCCACGGCCAGCGCGGCGACCGTGACGCTCGAACGTGCGAGTCTCATCATCGCCTTTTCCTCTCCTGATGACCCTGCTTGGTTGTCGCGGGGCCTGGTTGTCGCGGGGCGGTTTCGGGAATCATCGGCGGCGCAGCCGGACGTCCAGCGCATCGCGAAGCGCGTCTCCGATGAGGTTGCAGGCCATCACGGTGGCGATGATGCAGAACCCGACCGGGTAAATGAGCCACCAGTAGCCGTCCAGCATGTAGTTCGTTCCGTTGGAAAGCAGGTCGCCCCAGTCGTAGTTGGGGTAATGCAGACCGAAGCCGAGAAAGCCGAGATAGGCGACGGCCAGGATGGCATCGGCGACGTTGAACGTGACGTTGACGATGATGACGCTGATCGCGTTGGGGAGCAGGTGCCGGTTGATCAGCCGCCATGGGGTAGCCCCGGCGGTGCGCGCCGCGGCGACGAAGTCTCGTACCTTAAGCGACAGCACCTCGCCGCGAACCAGCCTGGCCGGCACCAGCCAGGTGAATCCGCCGAGGATAAGGCTGAGTGACAGCACGGACGCCCCGTACCTGACGGCCACGATCAGTACCACGAACAGGAACGGGATCGAGAGCAGGACATCCACCACCCGCATCAGCGCCGAGTCGAGGAGTCCGCCGGCCAGCCCGGATATCGCTCCGTAGAGCGCACCCACGACGATGGCCACGATCGCGGCCAGGAAGCCGATCTCCAGCGAGGCCTGGCCTCCTTTCATGATCTCGCCGAGCACGTCGATGCCCTCGTTGTCGGTCCCGAGCGGGTGGCCGGCCCCAGGCGGGGAGTTCGCGATGTTCAGGTTGGAAGTCACCAGGTTGGCGTGGTAAAAAAGCGGGCCGACGAAGCACAACAGCACGAAGAAGGCCAGAACGGCCACGCCGATGACGGCAAGCCGGTTGCTCGCGAACTCCCGGAGGGCCAGCCGCCAGCCGCTCCGGACCGGGCCGATCTCACCGCCCTCAGGCGCGCGCGTGATATCCAGCGGCGGGAGCGACGAGGGGCTGGCGCTGGCCACTATTTCCTCCTGGGGTCGTAGCGGGTCAGGCCAGCCGGATTCGCGGATCGGCGACGGTCAGCGCGATGTCGGCCATGAGGTTGCCCAGCACGGTCAGCACCGCGCCGACCAGAGTGTAGGCCAGCAGTATCGGGTAGTCCTCGTTTTGCAGGCTGTTGTAGAACAGCAGGCCGAGGCCGTTGTAGTTGAAGACGACCTCGGCGATGAGGTTGCCGGAGAGCAGCGTGGGAATCGACAGCCCCACCAGCGTGATCATCGGCAGGCAGGCATTGCGGGTCAGGTGCCGGAACAGCACGAGCCGCTCAGGCAGGCCCTTGGCCCGGCAGACCTTGATGTAGTCCTGCGCCAGGGTGTCCATGGCCGCCGATCGCATGTACCTGGAGTAGCCGGCCAGCACCAACACAGTCATGCAGACGATCGGCAGCGTCATCTCCCGCCAGTCGCCGACCACCGTGATCAGCGAGTTGGACTGGCTCGCCTGGTAGCTGAAGATCTTGAACGTCAACGCGAAGACCTGGATCGCGATCAGGTAGAGCAGGTAATCCGGCATGGCGTAGGCGATGAAGGCCAGGCTGGTACTCACGTTGTCGCCGGCCGTGTTCCGTTTGACCGCCTGGTAGATCCCGAGCGGGATCGCGATCAGGACCGACAGCACCAGCGACGTACCCGACAGGTAGGCGCTGAGCAGCCAGCGCTCCTTGAACAACGCCGCCACGCTCTGGTTCAGCTTGAACGAATAGCCGAGGTTGCCGTGCAGCACGCCGTCCACATAGTGCCAGTACTGCGCGAACACCGATCCGCCGAAGCCATGAGCGGCGTTCCACGCGGCGATCGCCACCAGCGACGCGCGGGGGCCGAGGACCACCCTGGCCGGTGACGGGTAGACGATATGCAGCAGGCCGAACACGAAAATCGAAATGCCGATCAGGATTATGACCGACGTCCCGCAGCGCCGGATCAGGTAAGCAGTCACCCGCCACCCTCCTCCTCACGAGGCCCCCGGCGGACCTGCGTCTGCGCCTGGGTTGTTCGGTTGCTCCAGATTTAACACCGAGAGGTCATTACCGCCTACACAAACTCGTTTCGATTTGTAAAAGGCCGGGGCCCGTTCCCGGCCTGGGGCCGCAAAGCAGAAGCGGTAACGTTGCCGTAACGCCCCGGGCGTAACGTCACGGCCATGGGTGGGGCGTAGCTACTGAGCGGGCAGGCGTTGCTGGCGGCGGCCCGGCCCGGCCTCGACGCTGGCCGCGGCGGCGCTGTTCAACCCGGTGCGCCACCGGGTGCAGCGAGCCGTAGACCGCCGGTTCAATCGGGCCCGCTATGACGCCGACCGGACCGTGGCGGCGTTCGCGGCGCGGCTCAAAGACGCGGCGGACCTGGACCAGGTCCACGATGACCTGGCCAGTGTGGTGCGCAATGCCCTAGAGCCCGACCGTATCTCGGTCTGGGTCAGCGATTACCAGTGATGGTTCGCCAGACGGCGCAGCGCCATCATTGCGGCCTCTATCATGGGCCGACGCACTGGGCTAGCCGGACGGTTGGGGGATTCACTCGAGATGGCTCTACCCGACAGGTTGCCGCCTTCATCAGTTCGCGGGCGCGTGTTCCGGTACGGGGACTGGGCCACCGATGCCGAGCGCGGGTTGCTGACCTGCGGGTATTCGCTGGACGGGCGGGAGTTCACCGAGCGGATCACGCTGCCGCCCGGGCCGCGCTGGCGGACCGAAGCGGCCCGGGCCGCCGCGCGCCTGGTGTTCCTGCTGGCGGGAGTGTCCTACTACAAGACCGCCGCGCCGCCGGTCATCGACCTGGGCCAGACCACGCTGACCGAGGCCGAGCTGGCCTTCCTGCGCGAGTTCTACCTGCAGGGCCTCGGCGAGTTCGCCTACCGCATCGCCTTGGACCTCACCCCGCTGCGCTTCGAGGCACGCCGGTCCGACGCCCGGACTCCCCAGCCGCGGGAACCAGGGAGCCGGCCGCGAGCCCTGGTGCCGTTCGGCGGCGGGATCGACTCGATCGTGGTGGTGGAGCGGATCCGGCGGCTGGCCGATGCCGCCCTGTTCGTGGTGAGCAGGCCGGCCGACCGGTTCGCGGCGATCGAGGAACCGGCCGCGGTCACCGGCCTGCCGGTGGTGCGGGCCGAGCGGGAGATCGACCCGCAGCTGCTGCGCTCGGCCGAACTGGGCTTCCTCAACGGGCACGTGCCGGTGACCGGGATCCTGTCCGCGATCGCGGTGCTCGCGGCGGTGCTCGAGGACCGGGACGCGGTCGTCATGTCCAACGAGTGGTCGGCGTCCATCCCGACGCTGCGGGACCAGGGCCGCCCGGTGAACCACCAGTACTCCAAGAGCGCCGACTTCGAGGCCGCCTTCCGCGGGGTGCTGGCGGGCAGCCCGGCCCCGATGCCGGATTACTTCTCCTGGCTGCGGGACCGGACCGAGCTGTGGGTGGGCCGGGAGTTCGCGGCCCAGGAGCAGTACCACGGGTCGTTCCGTAGTTGCAATAAGGCGTTCTACACCGACCCGGCGCGCCGGCTCGATCACTGGTGCGGGCAGTGCGACAAGTGCTGCTTCATCGACCTGATCCTGGCGCCGTTCATGCCGGCCGAGGAGCTGCGGCGGATCTTCAGGCAGACCGGCGAGCCGTTGGAGGATCCGGGGCTGGCCGGGAAGTTCCGGGCCCTGCTCGGCGCGGGCGCCAAGCCGTTCGAGTGCGTCGGCGAGGTCAACGAGTGCCGGGCCGCGGTCCTGCTGGCGGCGCGGCGGGACGACCGGGCCGGCGCCGGCCTGCTGCAGGAGCTGGCCGCCGAGGTCGCCGGCTGGCCCGACGCCCCATCGGCCGCGGATGCGGCCGCCATGCTGCGGCCGGTCGCCGAGAACTTCATCCCCGCCGGGTACCGATGACCGATCCCCGCCCGAAACTCTCCTGGTCCGACCTGCCCGGTGCCCGGGTCGGCGTCTGGGGCCTGGGCCGCGAGGGCCACGCCAACCTGCGCAAGCTGCGGGCCCTGGGGGTCGAGCCCGTCCTGGTCGATGACCACCCGGGCGCCCCGGGCGTGCTCGCCACCGGCGAGGGCGGGCTGGCCGCACTGGAACGATGCGACGTGGTGGTCAAGACGCCGGGCCTGAGCCGGTACCGGCCCGAGGTGGCCCGGCTGTCCGGGCTGGGCATCCCGGTGGTCGGCGGCCTGGGCCTGTGGCTCGCCGAACGAGCCGGCGCGGACCTGGGGCGGGTCCTGTGCGTGACCGGCACCAAGGGCAAGAGCACCACCGCGTCGCTCACCGGGCATCTGCTCACCGGGCTGGGCTACCGGTGCCTGGTCGGCGGCAATATCGGCGTCGTGCCCTACGACCCGGCCGAGGAGTCCGCGGCGGGCGACTTCGACTACTGGGTCATCGAGGTGTCCAGCTACCAGGCCACCGACCTGCCGTGCACGCCGCCGGTGGGCGCGGTCACCTCGCTGCACCCGGACCACCTGGACTGGCACGGGGGAGTGGAGCAGTACTACCGGGACAAGCTGTCCATGTGCTCCCAGCCCGGGGCCGACCTGACCGTGGCCAACGGCGACAGTGACCTGCTGCGCCAGCACGCGGGCCTGCTCGGGCCCCGGGTGGAGTGGGTGTCGCAGGACGATGACCCGGACGCGGACTGGATGGCGCCGCTCGGGCTGCTCGGGCGGCACAACCGGCGCAACGCGCTGATCGCCCGGCGGTGCCTGACCGCCCTCGGCGTGCCCGGAGCCGCCGACGCCGCCGCCCTGCGCGTGGCCGCCGCCGGCTACCGCGGGCTGCCCAGCCGGCTCGCGCCGATCGCGACGATCGCCGGGGTCACCTTCGTCGACGACAGCCTGTCCACCAACGTGCTGCCCACCCTGGCCGCGCTGGATGCGTTCCCGGCCAGGAGGATCGCGCTCATCGTGGGCGGTCACGACCGCGGCATCGACTACGCTCCGCTCGCGGCAGGCGTACTGGCCCGGGACGCGCCGACCCTCGTGCTGACCTTGCCGGATAACGGCCCCCGCATCCGCGCCGAGATCCAACGGGCGGCCGCCGGGATCGAAGTGACCGACTGCTCCGGCCTGGACGCAGCCGTGGCGGCGGGCTTCGGCTGGGCCCGGCCCGACGGGGTGGTGCTGCTGTCTCCCGCCGCGCCGAGCTTCGGGCAATTCCGGGACTACCGCGACCGCAGTCAAGCCTTCGCCCACGCGGTGGGCCTGATTTCCTGAGCCCCGGTCCCAGCAGCCCCGGTCTCCACCGGCCACCACGATGATCCAACCAGGCCGCTCCTGCGTCGTCTTACCTACGACAGGACAAGGACGGTGCGAGATGGCGGCATCTCGGCGACGGCTGCTGCTGGCGGCCGGTGTGGCCGCCGGGCTGCTGCTCGGCGGCACGGCGTGCGGCACGGTGCACGTGGCGGGGGCGGGTCCGCCCCGCGCAGCCTCCTCCGGGGCGAGCGGGTCAGCCGGCCCGTCAGCCGTCCACCCGGGCCGTTCGGCCTCAATCTCGTCCCCGCCATCCGAAGCCGGCCCTACGGCCGGAACCCCGGCCGGTCCGGTGCCGGCCGGGTTCGCGGCCACGTCGGTCACCTGGGTCTCGCCGGACGAGGCGTTCGTGCTGGGCACCGCGCCGTGCGCGCATGCGCCGTGCACCATGATCGCCCGGACCCTGAACCGGGGCGCGAGCTGGACCGCCCTGCGCGGCCCGGCGGTGCCGGTCGGGGCGCCGTCGCAGGCCGGCGCGGTGTGGGGCATCCGCTTCGCGACGCCCGAGCACGGGTTCGTGTTCGGCGACGGGTTGTGGGAGACCACCGACGGCGGCCAGCGGTGGGCCCGGGCCGTCACGCCCCCCGGATCGGTCCTGTCCCTGGCCATCGTTCAGGCTCAGGCACTCGCGGTCATCGCGCGGTGCACGGCCGACGGCGGCTGCCCGCAACCAGGCACGCTGGTCCGCCGGGCGCTGAACGGCGGCCCCTGGGTCTTCGCGGCCAGCGGCGCGGGCATCCGCCTGCTCGACCCCGACGACCTGATCGCCACCCAGGCCGGGGTCGCGGCTGTCGTGGTCGACCACGACGTGCTGGTCACGGCCGACGGCGGGCGCACCCTGCGCCGGAACCCGATCCCGTGCCCGGCGCTCGCCCCGGTTCCGTCGGTCGCGGTGACCTCCGCGACCGGGCTGGCCATCGTGTGCACCGGCGAGGGGTTCGGCGGGCACACGATCAAGCACGTGTACGTCAGCGACGACGACGGGGCGCACTGGGCGCTGGCCGGTCAGCCCAGCCCGGACGGCGACGCGGGCACCCTCGCCGCCGCCACGGCCGGCCAGCTGGCTATCGCCACCGCCAGCGCGGCGAGCTGGCTGTTTTACTCCGGCGACGCCGGGGCTAGCTGGCGCGTCGTGAACCAGCAGGACGACGGCGGGATGGGGTGGGCCGACCTCGGCTTCACCACCGCCGCCCACGGGGTGGTGGTGTACGGGCCCGCCGACAGCGACGGCAACGTCACCCGGCGGCCCGGGCAGCTGTTCCTGACCGACGACGCCGGAGCGACCTGGCACCAGGTCAGGTTCTGAACCCGGTCACCGCCCGCATTCCCGGCGGCAGCTCCGCAGCGCCGAAGGCTGACCCCACCGTGGCCGTCACGCCGTGCCCGGCCAGCAACGCCGGGATCAGCGACGTGTCGACCAGCACGTTCTCGTGGCGCTCGCTGCCGCGCCGCCATGCGCCGGCCCCGTCGGGAACGAACGTGGTGACGTCCCGGACGAACACCTCCGGCGCTGGCCGGGAGAAAACGGTTATGGCGGCCCAGTCCGGCCCGACCCGGCCGACGTTCTGCTCGCCGGCCCGGACGCGGCCGAACTCCAGGTCGCAGATGTCGATGGCCAGCACCCCGCCCGGCCGCAGCGCCGCGGCCATGCCGACCAGGGCCCGGTCCACGGCCGCGGCGTCCGGCAGGTAGCTGATCACGTGCCCGACCGAGACGATCGCGTCCGCGGCCGGCAGCGGATCGTCGGGCAGGACGAGCGGGCGCAGGTCCGCCTCCCCGCCCAGCGCCGCCCGGGCCAGCTCGAGCATGGCGGCGGACGCGTCGGTAGCGATAACCCGGTGACCGGCGGCCAGCAGGTGCCGGGTCAGGGCCCCGGCCCCGCAGCCGAGCTCGAGCACGAGCCCGCCCCGCACCGGGTCCAGCAGTTCCAGCAGGCCAGGCGCGCACCGGTCGGCGTGCTGGCCGAAGCCGCGGGCGTGCACCAGGGCCAGATCGTGCTGGTAGTACTCCACGGGGGGTGCCTTTCAGTCGGCCACGGTGATGCCGAGGTGGCGGGCCAGGTACGGGGCCAGGGTCACGAGCTGGACGCTGTCGATGGTGACGCCGCGCAGTGACTCGTATCCGGCCGTGATGCCGAGCTGAGCGCCCCGCAGGTCCACCTCGGTGCAGGTGGCCTTCGTGAAGTTCGCGCCGGTCAGGGTGCACCCGGCGAAGCTGACCCGCAGCAGAGTCGCGCTGGCGAAGTCCACGTCGCGCAGCACGCAGTCCTCGAAGGCCACGTCGGTAAATTTTGCGCTGCGGAAGTTCACCGAGTCGAGCTTGCCGTCGCGGAACGTGACGCGGCGCAGCGCGGCCGAGAACGCCTGCACCCCGGCCAGCGCGCAGCCGGCCAGGGTCGAGTCCTGCCAGCCGGTTTCGGTCAGGTCGGTAGCCACGAACCGGGTGTCGCGCACGCAGGTGTCGGTGAACCGGCTCTTGCGCAGCCGGCCGCCGCCAAATGACACACCCAGGAACGAACAGTCCAGGAAGTGACAGCCGCCCGCGGCGGCCTCGTCGAATGTGGCGTCGGCGAAGGTCAGGCCCTCGTAGTCCTCCTCCGGCTCCAGATTGCCCTCGAACCGGGTGCGCTCCGCCATGCGCTCGACTCTAGCGGCGGACCGCGGCCAGGACAGCGGCTAACCGCGCAGGTAGGTCAGGACCGCCAGCACCCGGCGGTGGTCTTCGGCCCCCGGCAGCAGGCCGAGCTTGGCGAACAGGTTCCCGACGTGCGTTTCCACGGTCTTGGGCGACATGAACAGCTGCGCGGCGATCGCGTGGTTGGACCGGCCCTCGGCCATCAGGCCCAGCACGGCCAGCTCACGCTCGGTGAGGGTCTGCAGCGGGCTGTCGCGCCGCGGCCGGGCTACCAGCCGGGACACGACCTGCGGGTCGATCACCGACTCGCCCGCGGCCACCCGGCGGATCGCGTCGGTGAACTGGGCGATGTCGGCGACCCGTTCCTTGAGCACGTAGCCGATCCCGCGCGGATCTCCGGCCAGCAGCTCAAACAGGTGCTCGGTCTCGACGTGCTGGGACAGCACGATCACGGGCGTACCCGGCCACCGGCGGCGGATCTCCAGCGCGGCCTGCAGGCCCTCGGTGCTCTGGGCGGGCGGCATCCGGATATCGGTGAGCACGACATCGGGCCGCGACGCCGAGACCAGCTGCAACAGATGGTCCGCGTCCCCGGCCATGCCCGTCACGTCCAGGCCCGCGTCGGTCAGTACCCGGCGCAGCCCCTCGCGCAGCAGCACCGCGTCCTCGGCGATGACCACGCGCAGCCGTGGCCGGCCCGGGGCGGCCGCCCCGGGAGTCACGGACACGGGAGGTCCGCTTCCAGGCGGGTCCCGCGGCCCGGCGGGCTGTCCACCCGCAGCACGCCACCGACCGAGGCCACCCGGTCGGCCAGGCCCCGCAACCCTGATCCCCCTTCGGCCCGGGCGCCCCCGGCCCCGTCGTCGCTGACCTCGATCACCAGCCGTCCGGGTAGCCCGCGGATCGTCACCTGGGCGCCGTCGGCCATCGCATGCTTGGCCACGTTGGCCAGCGCCTCGGAGACCACGAAGTACGCGGTGGCCTCGATGGCGGCCGGGAACCGCTCGTCCGGCACCGCGGTGATCGTGACGGCCACCGGTGAGCGCTCGACCAGCGCCTGGATCGCCCCGGCCAGCCCGGTCTCGGTCAGCACCGCGGGATGGATCCCGCGGGCCAGCTCCCGCAGCTCGGTCAGCGCCTCGCGCGCCTCCTTACCCGCCGAGGTAATCAGCGCCTCGAGCTCCGGGTCCGCCCCCGCCGCACGGTCGCGGGCCATCCCCAGCGCCAGGCTCAACATCACCAGCCGCTGCTGCGCGCCATCGTGTAGATCACGCTCCAGCCGGCGTCGTTCGGCATCCCCGGCCTCGACGATCCGGGCGCGGGAGGCGCGGACCTGCTCGAGCTGGGCCTGCACCTCGGCCTGCAGCCGGGCGTGCTCCAAAGCCATGCTGGCCGCCGCGGCCGTCAGCTTCACTAGCTGCGGCTCGAGCTCCAGTCCCTCGTCGTAGACCAGGACGGCCCCGTCCGAGCCCGCTATCGGCACCACGGCCCGGCCGTTATCCGGCCGGTCCGCGTCGACGGCCTGGCCCCCGGTATCCAGATAACCCGACCCGCCCGGCTGCCGGAACGCCAGCTGCAGAGTGGAGTCGCCGAGCGCCCGGGCCAGCGCGTCCTTGAGCCGGCCCGGCGAAGCACCCGGTTCCAGGTCGACGATCGCGGTGCCAAGCGCGCCGCCCGCCGTCCGGGCCCGCACCGTGCTGATCACGAACAGGGCCGGGCCTGCCAGCAGCACCAGCGGGAGCAGCGCGTAGGTGACCGTAGCGGAAAAGTGGAACAGATTCCCGGTCAGGATTTGTTCTGCCCCCACCGCCGGGGCAATCCACAACAGCGGCATCATGGCCCGCCGGGACCAGCCGCGCGCGGACCTCCAGTGCCGGACGATCAGGGTCAGGACGATGCCGGTGATCACGAACCCGATGAGCGCTTCAACCGTGTTGATGGCATTCCAGGTCGGCCGGGAACTCCGGATGAGCAGCACGTTGGCCGGGCAACTAGCGTTGCATCCGCTGAACGCGGGATTCCAGAACATCGTCGCGGCCGTGTTGAACGCGATGTTCACCGCGTAGTCGGCGACGATCACCCCGCGCTCGAACCTGGACCGCATCCGTCCGCCAGGCCAGGCCAGGCCCAGCTGGGCCAAGGCCGCACCGTAGATGCCCCCGGCCGGGTACCCGATCGTCCACGCCACCGGATTGGCGAGGTTGCCCAGGATGACCGGCACCAGGTAGAGGTAGCCGACGATCGTGAACAGCAGGCCCAGCCGGCTGGCCGGCCACCGCTGCCAGGCCGCGATCCCGGCCACCATGAACGACAGCCCGACGACCGCGAAGCTGATCTCGACCGGCACGTACCCTTGCGGGGGCCAGGACGACCAGACGAAGCAGCCCACCGCGGCGGTCGCGCCCGCGATCAGGGCTGCCCGCAGCCACCGGTTCATTACGGCTCCCGGGCCAGGAACCGGCGCAGCGCCGCGCCCGAGAGCTCATCTTTGGGCAGGAACCCGGCGGCCGGGCTGGCCGCGATCCGTGCCCCGTAGTCGCGCGCCTCGCGGGTCGAAGTCAGCACCACGACCGGAGCCGGGTCTCCGGCCGGGACGGCGGCCAGCCGCCTGGCCACCTCGAACCCGTCGAAGTCCGGCAGGCCGATGTCGAGCAGCACCAGGCCGGGCCGGACGGTCCGGACCGCCTGCGTCGCCTCCGCGCCGGTGGCCGCCTCGGCGACCGTGAAGCCGGCGGCCTCGAGCATGCCCCGGGCCAATCGCCGGAAGCCGTCGTGGTCGTCGACGATCAAGATCGCCTCGCAGGGCTGCACGGATCCAGTCTGGCACCGCATTTAGCCACCGGCATCAGGGCAGACCCTGAGCATTTTCCTGGCTGACCCGGACCGGAGTTCAGGGCGCGGCCCGATCCGGCCAGCCGCCGGAATTCCTAGCGTCGACCTGGCCGGGCATCAGTCAGCCCGGGTCCGAACGAAAGGACTTCAGACATGAATCGCATCGCAAACTCCGGCCGGGGACGGCTGAAGGTCCGGTCGCTGGCCGCCCTGGGCCTCGCCGCCATCGGCCTGGCCGCAGCGGGCTGCGGCGGGGCAGGCTCCCCGGCGGTCAACGCGCCGGCCTCCTCGGCACACACCGCGGCGGAGCAGGCGGCCGTCACGAACTGGCTGGTAAAGACCAACTCGATGCTCACCGCGAACAATTTCGCCGGGCTCGATCAGATCACCACCGGCCAGATGCGCACCCTCTACCTGTCCGAGGAACGGCAAGCGAGCCTGCCCAAGAACGCGGACCGGGAAGGATTCCAGCTGACCGGGCTGTCGATCACGATCCCGTGCCACACCGGTAATCCGGCCATCTTCGTGGCCTACGCGGACACGGACGTCTTCGACTTCGGCACCGGCATGCAGTCCGTGGCCATGGTGTTCGAACGCGTCGGCGGCCTGTGGAAGCTGGCCACGGCCGTCAACCATTCCGATGGCGGCTGGCCGGCGCTGTGCACCCAGGGCGCGCCCCCGGCGGCCCCGGCCCGGCTCGCACCGGGCAGCTACACCTCCGACCTGGCCCGGGTGCTGACCCGCGCCGCGAGCGGAGCCGCGCAGACCGCCGGCGCGGCATCGCCCTTCGCGGTGAACGACTTCCTGGCCGGGTCCGGTTCGATCCCCGCGACGTCCGCCACGTCGATCCGGCAGGACCGGGGAGCTGGTGTCAGCTACGCCAGCGGCTTCGCCCCGGCCGGCGACCCGACGTTCGCGCTGCCGCTGGCCGACGGGCGAGGCTACTGGGTAATCGGCGCCCTCATCCAGCGCAACAGCTACAGCGCGCCCGCCGGGCTGCGCGCGAGCACCTGGCCGGACGGCAACCAGGTGGCCACGCCCCGGCCCGCCGTGGTGCACCATGAAACCGACACGTTCCTCACCACCTACACCGCGATCGACCCACCGCACTCGGCCAGCGCCGCCGTGGCCCTCGACGGTTTCTTCGGCTGGCCCCTCACCACGGTCGCGAGCTAGCGCGAGATCCCCGTCATGGCGGGTCCCGTGGCGTACTGTCGCTCCTGGCGGCTGTACGCGGTCATAAGGCCCGTGTCCGGAATTTCCGGAACGCCCGCCGGCAAGGGGTGCTGATGGACGTCACCGAGCCCGTCGTCCGCACGGCCAGCGGGCTGGTCCGCGGCCGTCGCGGCGCGGACGGCATCGCCGCCTTCCTGGGCATCCCGTTCGCCGAGCCGCCCACCGGCGCCCTGCGGTTCGCCGCGCCGCGCCCGGCGCGAGGATGGGACGGCACCCGCGACGCAATGGCGTTCGGGCCGCCGCCGCCGCAGTCCGCCTACGCGATGACGCCCGCGCCGCCGGGCGCGCCGGGCACGGACCCGGACGACTGGCTGACCGTCAACGTGTTCACGCCCGACCCGGGCGCGGCCGGGCTGCCGGTCATGGTGTGGATCTACGGCGGCGCGTACCAGGCGGGCGCGTCCAGCCTGCCCGGCTACGACGGGACGTGCTTCGCGCGAAAGAACGTCGTGCTGGTCACCTTCAACCACCGGGTCGGCGTGGAGGGCTACGCCCAGCTGCCCGGCGTGCCGGCCAACCGCGGGCTGCTGGACCAGGTCGCGGCGTTGCGCTGGGTCCGGGAGAACGTCGCCGCGTTCGGCGGCGACCCGGACCGGGTGACGGTCTTCGGCGAGTCGGCCGGAGCCGGCGCGATCGCGGCCCTGCTGGTCATGCCGGCCGCGGCCGGCCTGTTCCGGCGGGCGATCGCGCAGAGCGTGCCTGGCACGTTCTTCTCGCCCGCGCTGGCCGCCGACATCACCGCCGCGATCGCCGCCCGGGCCGGCTTGCCCGCCACCGCGGAGGCGTTCAGGACCGCCGACCCGGCCCGGCTGACCGCCGCCGCCGATGAGGTGCGCCCCCGCGATCACTTCGGGCGCTGGGGGCCGGTCGCCTACACCCCCACGCCGTTCTCGCCGGTCGTCGACGGCGAGGTGCTGCCCGCCGCGCCGTGGCAGGAGGTGGCCGCCGGGGCGGCCCGGCACGTCGACCTGATCACCGGGCACACCCGCGACGAGTACCGGCTGTTCATGCACCTCTACCGGCTCCGCGGCCAGGTGAGCGCCGAGCTGGCCAGCGACGCCCTGGCCGCGCTCGGCCCCAGCACGCCCGCGGACGGCGAGGCGGCCTACCGCGCCGCCTACCCGGACGCGGACCCGGAGATACTGTTCGAGCTGGTCCACAGCGACTGGCTGTTCCGGATGCCCACCCTGCACCTGGCCCAGGCGCACTCCGCCTCCGGCGGCCGGACCTTCCTGTACGAGTTCCGCTACCCGGCCTCCGTGGGCGGGCTCGGGGCCTGCCACGCGATCGACGTTCCGCTGGTGTTCGGCGCTTACCAGTCCCTCGGCCGGATGCTGTTCGGTCCCGAGCCGCCCGCGGTGGCGGTGGCCCTCGGCGACCTGATGCGCGAGCAGTGGGCGGCGTTCGCCGCCGACGGCGACCCCGGCTGGCCGCTTTACTCCCCAGGCAGCCGGATGACCCGCATCTTCGACGACCCGCCGGACGTGACCAGCTACCCGGAGAAGGCGTCGCTGCACCTGTGGGACCAGCACCGCTTCGGGGTCCTCGACCTCGAGCCCGAGCCCGCACGGTAGGGTTTGCGGGTGCCGATCTACGCTCTGGGCGACGTTGAGCCTGACATCGACGAGGCTGCGTTCGTCCACCCCGACGCCGTGGTCATCGGCCGGGTGCGGATCGGCCCGGAGGCTTCGGTATGGCCCGGCGCGGTGCTGCGCGGCGATCACGGCCGCATCGAGATCGGGGCGCGGACCTCGATCCAAGACGGGACCGTGGTTCACTGCACGCACGACTGGCCGACGCTGATCGGGGCCGAGTGCGTGGTCGGGCACAACGCGCACCTGGAAGGCTGCGTGGTCGCGGACCGGTGCCTCATCGGTTCCGGGTCGATCACCTTGAACCGGGCCCGGGTCGGGAACGGCGCGATCGTGGCCGCGGCCGCGCTGATCCCCGAGGGCTTCGAGGTGCCGCCGCGGGCCCTGGCCGCCGGCGTCCCGGCCAAGATCAAGAAGACCGACGTGACCGGCGACTGGGTGGAGGGCGCGGTGCAGACGTACGTCGCGTCCGCCCGCCGGTACCGGGCCGAGCTGCGACGCCTGGAGCCCCGAAGCCGGTGATCGCGGCGAAGCCGCGATGATCGACGGCCTGGCGGTGATCGACGCCCACATGCACGTGCCCAGGCTGAGCACCGTGTCCTCTTCCTGGATGCAGTGGGCGGTCGACTACGGCCGGGACTCCGGGTGGCAGACGGTGTTCGACGCCGACGGCGACCCGGACCCGGCCCGGCTGGACGCGCTGCTCGACGCCGAGGGCGTGGACGCCGCGCTGCTGTTCGCCGAGTACAGCCCGGGCGCGACCGGCATCCAGCCGGTCGAGGACCTGTTGCCGCTCATTGCCCACAACCCCGAGCGGTACCGCCTGGTGGCCAATGTGAACCCGCTCCTGCACCACCCGCCCGCCGCCGAGGCCGAACGCCAGCTGAACCTCGGCGCGGTCGCGGTCAAGGTGCACCCGGTGCACGGCGCCTTCCGGGTCGACCGCGACGACATGTACCCGGTCTACGACCTGTGCGCCGAGCGCGGCGTGCCGGTCATCGTGCACACCGGACCGAGCATCTTCCCCGGCTCGCAGGCCGAGGCGGGGGATCCGAAGCTGATGGACGCGATCGCCGCCGCCTACCCCGGCGTCCCGTTCGTGCTGGCCCACGGCGGCCGAGGCCGCTGGTACGCCGACGCCGCGCGGATGGCGCTGGCCCGGGACAACGTCTGGATCGACCTGGCCGGGCTGCCGCCCAAGCGGCTGCCGGACTACTACGCAGGCTTCGACCTGCCCGCGCTGGCCGCCAAGTGGATCTTCGGCACCGACTGGCCCGGGGTCCCGGGCGTGGTCCGGAACGTCCGTGCCCTCGCGGCGCTCGGCCTCCCCGGCGACACCCTCGCCGCCGTCCTATCCGCCAACGCCCGCCGCGTCTACCCTGGCCTTACCGCCCCCTAAATCGGGTCAGCCGAAATGCCTACCGGGAGTGAATATGGCGTTCACGCGGATCGACCTCGATGAGGTGGCGCTCGCCGAGGCCATGCGGCTGTCAGGGGCTAAGACAAAGACGGACGCCGTCAACGCGGCGTTGCGGGAGTTCGCGGCCCGGCACCGCCAGGTCGCGACGCTGGAGCACTACGCCACGCTGGCGACGGGATGGGATTTCGAGGGTTGGGAGCACCGTCGGGCGGCTCAGAAGAAGCGGTAGCGTGACGGGCCTTAGACCCCAATGCCCAGGAACCTAAGGTGTCCGTGGTGCTGAAGTTATGCGCTTCGTAGCTGGTCAGGTGGTCGCTGTGGGCGAGAGCAGCCCGGCGGGCGACGCGGATGGCGGCCGGTTGCGGAACGGCGCCCGCTTGCCGGCCTGTCGCGCCATCCCATTATGTCCAGTTATGCCAGAACCTAATATTGAGACATTCCGGGCACCGACCATGATCACGAAGGAATTTGTACCGCTATCCGTACCAAAGCCTTCGTGATCATCGGAATGTCGCTGTGGGATGTCTTTCGGCCCATGACACTGAGATCATGAAAGGGGCCCGAGGGCGCTTCCTTAAGTTCCTGACGTTGCCTTAGGTCCCGCTGACCCCTACGCTCGCAGTGACCGGGCCGCTTCCCAGTCCGCGGTATCCCCGGCCAGCAGCCGCTGCAGCACCAGCACCTCGGTGCTGTCCAGGTCGGCGGCGATGGGCAGCCGGCGCAGGCTCTCCCGGGCCAGCGCCAGCGACTGCTCCGCGGTCCGGAGCTGCTCGCGCAGCTTGACGTTCTCCTCGGCCAGCTTGCCGTGCTTGGTCCACGCGTCGGCCAGCTCGTACTCCAAGCCAGCCACCGTCTCCCGCAGCACCGCCAGATCCGCAGCAGCCGGAGCAGCAGCGGCAGCAGCCGGAGCAGCGCCAGCGCCAGCGCCAGCACCGCCCGGCACCGTCCCCGCCAGCCGCCGAACAACCTGGGCCAGCAGCCGCCGCGCCAGCTCGTCATAGTCGAACCCGGCCAGCCCGGCCCCAGCGCCTGCG
>Ga0302229_10001429_pt1 | contig 18132 bp, 15 predicted proteins | sample II_Palsa_N1_3_FD_193518 | JGI IMG/M metagenome (GOLD analysis project Ga0302229, IMG submission 193518) | Peat permafrost microbial communities from Stordalen Mire near Abisko, Sweden - II_Palsa_N1_3 | ecosystem: Environmental > Terrestrial > Soil > Palsa > Peat permafrost | place: Sweden... | reverse complement strand
CACGCGGTAGGCGTACTCGCCGCCCGCGTCGAGCATCGTCGCCAGCACGGGGTTGTCGCCGAACGCTTCGCGATGCAGACGAATCGCTTCCTCGGCCACGTCGAACAGGCCGATACCGCCCACCTTTGACGAGGTGCCCTTGAAGTACTTCGTCACCAGGTCTTCAGCCAGACCGACTGCTTCGAAGATCTGCGCGCCGGTGTACGACATGTAGGTCGAAATGCCCATCTTCGACATGACCTTCTGCAGACCCTTGCCGACTGCCTTGGTGAAGTTGTAAACCGCCTTCTCTGCCGACAGATCGCCCTTCAGGCCAGCAGCCATCTGCGCGAGCGTTTCCATCGCGAGGTACGGATGCACGGCTTCCGCGCCGTAGCCCGCGAGCAGCGCGAAGTGGTGCGTCTCGCGCGCCGAGCCGGTTTCGACGACCAGACCCGCGCTCGTGCGCAGACCGTGTTGCACGAGGTGCGTATGGATCGCGGCCGTGGCGAGCAGCGCCGGGATCGCGACGTTGTCGCGGTCGGTGCGGCGGTCGGACACGATCAGCATGTTGTAGCCGGACTTCACCGCATCCACGGCTTCTGCGCACAGCGACGCCAGACGCGCTTCGATGCCTTCCTTGCCCCAGGCCACCGGATAGCAGATGTTCAGTTCATACGAGCTGAACTTGCCGCCCGTGTACTGATCGATCGCGCGGATCTTGGCGATGTCACGGAAGTCGAGCACCGGCTGCGACACTTCGAGACGCATCGGCGGGTTGATGTTGTTCGTGTCCAGCAGGTTCGGCTTCGGACCGACGAACGAGACCAGCGACATCACCATGTTTTCGCGGATCGGGTCGATCGGCGGGTTCGTCACCTGGGCGAACAACTGCTTGAAGTAGTGATAGAGCGTCTTGTTCTTGTTGGACATGACCGCCAGCGGCGAGTCGTTGCCCATCGAACCGACCGCTTCCTCGCCGGCTTGCGCCATCGGCGCCATCAGGAACTTGAGGTCTTCCTGCGTGTAGCCGAAGGCCTGCTGGCGATCCAGCAAGGCAGCGGGTTCGCGGCGTTCCGTGACGACGTCTTCAGCCTTCGGCTCGATTTCGTCGAGCTTGATCCGGACCGCATCGATCCAGCTCTTGTACGGCTTGGCGTTGGCGAGGTTGTCCTTCAGTTCCTTGTCGTCGATGATGCGGCCGTGTTCCATGTCGATCAGGAACATCTTGCCCGGCTGCAGACGCCACTTCTTGACGATCTTCGACTCGGGAATCGGCAACGTGCCCGCTTCCGACGCCATGATGACGAGGTCGTCGTCCGTGACGATGTAGCGCGCCGGACGCAGGCCGTTACGGTCGAGCGTCGCGCCGATCTGACGGCCGTCGGTGAAGGCGATCGCGGCGGGGCCGTCCCACGGCTCCATCATCGCGGCGTGGTATTCGTAGAAGGCGCGGCGGTTGTCGTCCATCAGCGTGTGCTGTTCCCAGGCTTCCGGGATCATCATCATCATGGCGTGGACGAGCGGATAACCGGCCATCACCAGCAGCTCGAGACAGTTGTCGAACGAGGCGGTGTCCGATTGGCCCGGGTAGATCAGCGGCCACAGCTTCGGCAGGTCGTCGCCGAGCACGTGCGAGGCGATTGCGCCGGTACGGGCGTTCAGCCAGTTGACGTTGCCCTTCACCGTGTTGATTTCGCCGTTGTGGGCAATCATCCGGTACGGGTGAGCCAGTTCCCATGCCGGGAAGGTGTTCGTGGAGAAGCGCTGGTGCACGAGCGCCAGCGCCGACACGGTGCGGTCGTCCTGCAGGTCGCGGTAGTACACACCAACCTGACCGGCCAGCAACAGGCCTTTGTAGACCACCGTGCGCGCCGACATGGACGGCACGAAGTATTCCTTGCCGTGCTTGAGCTTGAGCGCCTGGATGCGGTGGCTCGCGGTCTTGCGGATCACGTACAGCTTCCGTTCGAGCGCGTCGGTCACCATGATGTCCTTGCCGCGGCCGATGAAGATCTGGCGGATCAGCGGCTCGCTCGCCTTGACGGTGGGCGAAATCGGCATGGAGTGGTCGACCGGCACGTCGCGCCAGCCCAGCACCACCTGGCCTTCGGCCTTCACCGTACGCTCGAGCTCCTGTTCGCAGGCGAGACGCGAGGCGTGCTCCTTCGGCAGGAAGATCATGCCGACGCCGTATTCGCCGTTCGGCGGCAACGTCACGCCCTGCTTGGCCATTTCCTCACGGTAGAAGCCGTCCGGAATCTGGATCAGGATGCCCGCGCCGTCGCCCATCAGCGGATCGGCGCCGACGGCGCCCCGGTGATCGAGGTTCTCGAGAATCTTCAGGCCCTGCTCGATGATCTCGTGACTTTTCTTGCCCTTGATGTGGGCAACGAAGCCGACGCCGCAAGCGTCATGCTCGTTTTGCGGGTCATAGAGACCTTGCGCGGCGGGAACCGAGGAGGTCGGTTGCTGGTGGTCGTTCATGGGGACACCGTCTGTGAGGGGCCGGAGCGGCCGTTAAACCATTTTTTTATTGCCGCAGTTCGCACTGCAACCGCGCGGGCGGCTTCGAAGCAATCCGCGTCGAAACTGCCGGAATTCGGAATATACGCGACGAATCAAAGGAATAGCAAATAAAACGTGATGGTACGACCCCTATTATCAGGTTGGTGCATCGCACCCATTTTTTATTGGTTCCATATCAAAATCGGTGCAAAAGAAAGCGGCATGTGCAAATGCCGCTTTCGTGCAGATCGTTGAGGCGAAACGGTTTATTGGGTCTGCGGCGTTTCCCGGACCTTGCGCGGCCGCCCGCGCGGCAGCGGCGACACCCGGCGATTCGCCGCCCGCGCCGCCCACTCGCGGTACGAATCGCTGCCGAGGACCCAGCCCTTCAGCGTGGCCTGCTGCAACTGACTGGCTTCGCGTTCGTCCAGCGGCTGCTCGCAGAGCTCGCGATAGGCCCGTTGCCGTTCGAACGGCGTATTGCCGAGCGACCAGTACAACGGGTGGTCGGTGATCAGGCTGTCGAGCGTCAGTCCAATATGGTGCCGGTAGCTCGACCAGCGGTAGTCTTCAGGCGCGCTCACCAGTTGCCCGCGCACCGGACACATCTCGACCACCCGGCTCGCCAGCAGGAAATAGCGCTCACCTTCGATCACCGTGGCCCGGTATCGGCCTTCCCACAAGGTGCCGCGCCGCGAGTAGCGCCGATTGAAGTGGGCGACGTAGCGGCGACCGACCGCCTGCATCGCCTTCGGCAAGCTCGACTCTTCGGTCGGCGTGACGAGCAGTTGCACCGCGCCCGGCATCAACGCGTAGGCGTGGATGGACAGGTGATGGTCGCGGGAAGCCGCCTTCAGACAATCGATGAAGAGCTCGTAATCCTGATCGTCGACAAATGCGGGCTGCTGATCGAGCCCGCGCAGGATGACGTGCTGCGGCTGGTCGGGGACATAAAGACGTGCGAGCCGTGCCATGCTGGAGTATCCAATAGTCGCGTTGGTATATACCCGAAGGTCCAAAAAAGCCGAACGCCCGTACGATTCGGTGCGAAGCGGCTGAGCCGAAAACCGCGCGGAGCTTAGGGAGAAAGCTCTAACCGCCGCGTATGGTTTGTTTCAAACGTTGTGGTCATAATGAGCGGGCCTTTTCTGGAGGAGCACACATATGAAATTAAAACAGGCCATGACGGGGATCGCGGCGCTCGCTTGCATGACAGCAGCGCACGCTCAATCGGCCGGAAGCTTTTACGTCACGACAGGCTGGTTGCATCTTGCACCTCAGTCCAGTAGCGATCCGTTGAAGGAGACAAGCGTTGGCGGCTCACCCGTCAATGTCACACTGCCCAATACCGGAGCCAGCCTCGATAGCGCCGACACACTCGGCTTCACCGCTGGTTACTTCGTCACCGACCACATCGCAACCGAATTCGTGATTGGCATTCCGCCGAAGTTCAATCTGGACGGCTCGGGTGCCTTCTCCTCATACGGCAAACTCGGTGACGCCAAACAGTGGAGCCCCACTCTGCTGTTCAAGTACTACTTCAGAGACGCGCAAGCGCGGTTCCGTCCTTACCTGGGTGTGGGTGTCACCCATGTCTCGTTCACCGATGCAGAGATCACCAACAGCGTGTTCGAACAGCAGGTACTGCATGGTCCGACCTCGGTATCGACGGATAGTTCGTGGGAGCCGGTGTTTAATGGGGGCTTCACGTTCGCCATCGACCAGCATTGGTTCGCGGGCGTCTCGCTCTCGTACATCCCGCTCAGCACCACTGCCAAGCTGAACACCGCGGCCGTCACGCCGGTCGGCACGCTCAATGTCCAGTCGCAGACCAAAATCAGGCTGAACCCGATCGTCAGCTACATCAGCATCGGTTATCGCTTCTGACGGTAAGACTAAGGGTAGACGAGTTTTGGGGGCTTGAACAATGCCGTCATGCATTCATGGCGGCATTTTCGTTTGTATGGCGGCGAAAGCTTCCCGAACAGGGCTCCGCGGCCAGCCGCTTTGTAAATTTGACCAGCGTGAAGCCGCCTGCGATGCAAATTGTGCCGCCGCAAACGTGTGTTGAATGGCGGGAACGCCGCCCGGCGTGTGGCACCGAAGTTGCGTGGCATGGGGTTTCCCGCCCGATTCAAGCGGGACCTCTTTGACTTTTCAACGACGGAGCGACCATGACTGCACTACCGAACACGCGAGACGCCCTCGGCGAATCCTGGACCTCGACGAGCCGCCGTGCGCGCCGCATCGCGCGCCATAGCCGCCACGCGGCCGAAGACATTGCCACCGAACTGCGCTCACTGATGTCGGAACTCGAAGACACGCTGGCCGACGGCACGCAAGCCGACGCTGCGGCGCTGCGCGCCCAGTTGAGCAAGCGCCTGGAAGTGGCACGTACGCGCCTGAACGATACCCGCGAAGCCGTGCGCCAGCGCGCCGAAGTCGCGCTCTCGGACGCCGACGATTACGTGCACGAAAACCCGTGGCAGACAATTGCAATCGTGGGCGGCATTGCCCTGATTGCGGGTGCATTGTTTGCACGGGCTCGCTGAGCTTGAGCTGAGGGGCCTCTCGACTGAGAGGCCTTTGGCGCACGGTCGGCGCGGGTACTTGTGCGCGCTGGGTGCGGGTCCGGCCCGCTGGTGCTCACGGCCTGGTGTTCGCGGCCCGACGCTCGCGGTCAATTATCCGCGATCACGAACAGACGCTGGTATTCCTTGAGCGCGTAGCGATCGGTCATGCCCGCGATGTAATGGGCGATCAGCCGCGGCTGGACCGCCGCATCCGCTGACTGGTACGACGGCGGCAGCAGCCGCGAATCGTCGGTGAACGCATCGAACAGGCCGATCACCACGCGGCGCGCCTTGTTCGCCATGCGCATCACGCGATAGTGGCGATACAGGTTCTTGAACAGGAAGCGCTTGAGAGCCGCCGCCTGCGCGGCCACCGCTTCGCTATGTGCGACCAGCGGCGGCGCGGCACGCACGGCGTCGAGCGAAGCCGGCGCGTGCTCGAGCAGATTGCGGGTGGTCGTCTCGATCAGATCGACGATCAGCGTATTGATGATGCGGCGCACCGTCTCGTGAATCAGCCGGCGCCCTTCGATGTGCGGATAATCGCGGCGCGCCGCCTCGTAGTGCGTCTGCCACAACTCGACTTCAGCCAGTTGCTGGACCGTCAGCAGCCCGGAGCGCAATCCATCGTCGACGTCGTGATTGTTGTACGCGATCTCGTCCGCGACGTTCGCGATCTGCGCCTCGATGGACGGTTGCCGCCCGTCGAGGAAGCGCTCGCCGAGTGCGCCGAGCCGCCGCGCATTTTCCCGCGAACAATGCTTGAGGATGCCTTCGCGCGTTTCGAAACAGAGGTTCAGGCCATTGAACGCACCGTAGTGCTCTTCGAGATCGTCGACCACCGCGAGGCTCTGCAGGTTGTGCTCGAAGCCGCCATGCTCCCGCATGCATTCGTTGAGCGCGTCCTGACCGGCATGGCCGAACGGCGTATGGCCGAGGTCGTGGGCGAGTGAAATGGCTTCGACCAGATCCTCGTTGACTCGCAGATTGCGGGCCACGGAACGCGCGATCTGCGCCACTTCCAGACTGTGCGTGAGGCGGGTGCGAAACAGATCGCCCTCGTGGTTGACGAACACCTGCGTCTTGTATTCGAGGCGGCGGAACGCGGTGGAGTGGACGATGCGGTCGCGATCGCGCTGAAACTCGGTGCGTGCGCTGGGCGGCGCTTCGGCATGGCGGCGACCGCGGGATTGCGACGCGCGCGCCGCATAAGGCGCGAGATGGGCTTCGAGCGCGGCGAGATTGGGAGTGACGGGAAGTGCCGGCTGCGCGCCCGCAGACACAGCGCCGCTCGAAGTATTCAGGGTTTCGCTACGCGTTTCACTCACCGGCTTCTCCGAATCAAGGACCACACCCGGTATGCACCGCCGTGGCGCTGCCAGGAAAGCACCGGGCCACCCAGACTTCCCTGGTCTCGGCCGGGTGCCCGGCCCGAAGCGCCGGGTTCGGGTCGCTCAGACCGCAGCCGCTAGCGTGGCATGCACGGCGGCGTCAGGTGCCGGGCCGATCAGCGTCTCACCAAAACGCTTCAGCAGGATGAATTTGATTTCGCCCGCTTCGGCTTTCTTGTCGACGCGCATCAGGTCGACATAGCGGGACTCGCCCAGCGCAGGCGCGCGTGTGGGCAAATGCGCGGCCTTGATCACGTCGACGAGACGCCGGCGCGCCGCTTCGTCCAGATGACCGAGGCGCACGGACAGGTCGGCCGCCATCACCATTCCGCATCCTACTGCTTCGCCATGCAGCCATTCGCCGTAGCCGAGCCCGGCTTCGATCGCATGACCGAACGTGTGACCGAAATTGAGAATCGCACGCAGACCGCCTTCGCGTTCGTCTGCCGCGACGACCGACGCCTTGATCTCACAAGAGCGCTTGACCGCTTCTGCAAGGGCTTGCGGCTCGCAACGGTTCAAGGCCTCGACATTCGCTTCGATCCACTCGAAGAAAGCGGCGTCCGCAATCGCACCGGTCTTGATGACTTCCGCGACACCGGCGGCCAGCTCACGCGCCGGCAGCGTACGCAACGCGCCGATGTCCGCAATCACGGCCTGCGGCTGGTAGAACGCGCCGATCATGTTCTTGCCGAGCGGATGGTTGATACCGGTCTTGCCGCCCACCGACGAATCGACCTGCGACAGCAGCGTAGTCGGCACCTGGATGAACGGCACACCGCGCATATAGCAGGCGGCGGCGAACCCGGTCATGTCGCCGATCACCCCGCCGCCCAACGCGATCAAGGTGGTCTTGCGGTCGGCCCGCGCGCCCAGCAGGGCGTCGAAGATCAGATTCAGCGTGTCCAGATTCTTGTAGGCCTCGCCATCGGGCAGCACGACCGTGGACACCTGCTTGCCGAGCGGCGCGAGCGCCGCACGCAAGGTGTCGCCGTAGAGCGGGTCGACGGTGGTGTTGGTGACGATGGTGATGGACGAACCGGCGATATGCGGTGCAAACAGCGCCGTCTGGCCGATCAGGTCGGCGCCGATATGGATGGGATAGGCGCGGTCGCCCAGTTCGACTTTGACGGTAATCATGCTTGCATTATGACGCAGGATGTTTGGCGACGCCGGCCATCTCGAGCTGCATCAGGACCATGTTGACGAGGCCGTTGACCGACGGCCGACCGGTTTCGATGACGAAATGCGCGCACTCGCGGTAAAGCGGATCGCGCACCTCGTAGAGCTCTTCCAGACGCGCTTTGGGATCTTCGGTCTGCAGCAGCGGGCGATTCTTGTCGCGCCGCGTGCGCAACCACAGATCGTGCGGGTTGGCGCGCAAATAGACGACCACGCCGTTGTTTTGCAGCGCCAGGCGGTTTTCCGGCCGCAAAACGGCGCCGCCGCCCGTGGCCAGCACGATATTCTGCTGCAGGGTGAGGTCGGTGATCACATGCGATTCGCGGTCGCGAAAGCCCGCCTCGCCCTCGAGTTCGAAGATGACAGGGATGCGCGCGCCCGTGCGCGCCTCGATTTCATGGTCGGAATCGAAGAACGGACGATCCAGCCGGCGCGCCACCGCGCGGCCCACGGTGGTCTTGCCTGCCCCCATGAGCCCTACAAAAAATACATTGGCGTGTGCGTCCCGCGCTTGCAACGGTGTCCTCTGGCTAATCCGGTATGGTTCGTGCCGCAGCTTACTGGCAAAGCGACTGCCTTGTCGAGCCTGCGGGCCGCGGCTGCGGCAGGCGCTCAATTCGTCTGCACAACGCGTGGCGTGATAAAAACGACCAGCTCGCTGCGTTGGTCGCGGTGTGCCCGATGACGGAAAAATGCGCCCAAAAGGGGTATTTTGCCCAGGAGTGGCACTCGCGTCACATCATCCCGGTCATCTGTGGCATAGATTCCGCCGATCGACACAGTCCCGCCGTCCTCCACCTCGACGCGCGTCTGCACGTGCTTGGTGTTGATGGCCGGCCCCGCGGCGGTCTGCTCGCCGACGCTGTCCTTGGCGATATCGAGGTCCAGCACCACCCGCCCGTCCGGCGTAATCTGCGGCTCCACCTCCAGTTTCAGGCTTGCGCGGCGAAACTGCACGCCCGAGACGCCCTGGCCGACTTTCGCCTGATATGGCAGTTCGGTGCCCTGCTCGACGATCGCTTTCATGCGGTCCGCGGTCACCACGCGCGGGCTCGAGACCGTTTCACCGTGCCCCTCCGCTTCCAGCGCGCTCAATTCTATATTGAGCAGGCGCGTGGCCTGGGCGGCGAACAGCGTCAGGCCGACCGTGGCGGCGTCGAACCCCGACAGGGGCCCCGCCGCCAGATCGTAGACGGTGCCGTCCTTGCCACCGGCAATCCCGGTGGCCGTGCCGCCGCCATCCACGCCCGCCGCGGCGAGCGACAGCCGCACGCCCAGGTTGCGCGAGAAACCCTGCTCCCCTTCGACGATACGCGCTTCGATCAGCACCTGGCGCGACGGCCGGTCGATCGACGCCAGCAGCTCGGCAATTTGCGCGAGACGCGCCTCCAGATCCGTGACGAACAGCAGATTGGTGCGCACATCCGCCATCGCCGCACCGCGCTTCGACAGCACGCGCTGGCTTCCGGAGCCGGTCAGCAGGCGCCGCACGTCTTCGGCGTGCGCGTAGTGCAGCTCGAAGGTACGGCTCGCGAGCGGCTCCAGATCCGCGACCCGCGCATGCGCCTCGAAGCGCTGCCGCTCGCGCGCCGCCAGATCCGCCAGCGGCGCGACCCAGATCACGTTGCCGTGTCGCTCCATGGCGAGGCCGTTGACGTCGAGCAAGGTGTCGAATGCGGTACGCCACGACACCTTGTCGAGCCGCAGCGACGCCGTGCCGCGAACCCGGTCGCTCGCGACGATATTCAGGCCCGTGAACTGCGCGAACGCGTTCAGCACCGCACCCAGCTCGGCGCGCTGGAAATTCAGCGAAATGGGTTTATCGGGCGCGAGACCGTCGTCGATCGCACGGCTCGACGCGTCGCCCAGACGCTGCGCCGGGGCGAGCGGTACGGGCGGCCCTTCGAGTGCGCCGGCGGCGGGCGATTCGGCGTGCGCCGCTACGGCGCGCGTTGCCGTCAGCGGCGTGCCTTCGAGCGGCGCGCCTTCGAGGTCGTCGCTTGTCACGCTTGTCGCTCTCTGCGGGGTTTCGGCTGACGGCGCTTCGTCCGCCGAGTCGGTGCGCAGAAACGGGTTGGGTACATCGACGGCCAGACTGCGCGGCAACGGCGGCGCGTCGTATGGCGCTACCGCATCGTCGGACGGCATGACGACGGGCAACGGTGGCAACGACGCGTGCGCTGCGCCCGCGACGAAAACAGCGCAGCCGATTGCCTGCCGGATTCGCTCGGATGCCGTCGTCATGAGGCCTCCGTCAATGCAAGCGTGCGCGTACCGAGACGATTGGTCAGCGTGATGCTGAGCGCATCCATGCCCATGACGAGATCGTCGCCCACCCGCTGCCCTTGCTCGACCGTGGCCGCGCCATCAGGCGTTTCGAGCAGCGCGAGGCCGCGCATCCGGTCGCGCAACAAACCGGCGAGGCGCAGCAGGCCCATGTCCGCCACGTCGCCGTCCGCTTGCGGCTGACGTAAGAACGGGTCGTAGAACACCACGTCTTCGTCGTCGGCGTCCATGTCTTCGTCGACGATGGGCTCGGGGCTCGCCGCGGCGGGAGTCAGGTCGGCAAACACGTGCAGGCTCGCGCTAACCAGCAGTCCGCCCGCGCTGCGCTTCACGGTGACGTCTTCAGGCACGGCGAGTATCGGCAAGTCGGACAGGCCGCGCAGAAACACCATCAGGTGCAGGAAATCGGCCTGGACGGTGAGATGCATCGACCGCGTGGCATCCGCACTCGCGCCGGTTCCCGTATCGGGCGCGAGCGTCAGCAACGTCACGCCGCTGCGAACCGCGAGCAGCGACATCAGACGCGCGTCGTCGGCAGGCGTCCACTGGGCCGGCTCCTGAGCGTTCGAGGTAGCCGCGGCATGGCGGCGCAGCGGGGGCAACTGGGCGAGCGCCTGCTGCGCCTGCGCCAGCTTGTGCTGCGCATCGGAGATCGCCGTGCGGCTCGCCTGCACGCCGGCCAGATCCACGGAGATCCAGCCGTTGGTGCCGATAGCGAACACGACCGCTGCAATCAGACATCCGGCCAGAAAGCGGCGCCGGCCGCTCCACGCCTCCAGCGGCAAGCGCATGCGATTCATCCAGTGCAAGGCGCGCGAGGTCTGATTCGCGGTCGCGGCGTGAGGGGCAAACAAGGTACTCATCGTGCACCTCGCGGCTTGTCGGTTTCGCGTTTATGTGCGCGCGCAGACGCCACCGCCTGCACCACTTCTTTCAAGGGCTCGTCCCACCGCAACCGGGCGGCAAACTCAACCGGACCGCTGCCGATCGCTGAAGCGTCATGTCCGGTCCTTGCCAACGGATGCAGGTCGGCGACCTCGGAGCTCTTCACGCCGTGAATCGTGCTCAATTGCTTGAGCCAGACCGCGGACGCAACGGGGTCGGTGGACGTCGCCAGCAACTCCGTCTCATGTGCATGCTGTCTTAACTGCTGCAGGACGACGCCATCGGCGGGCACCCGGCTTAGCGTATCGAGCAGATCGAGCAGTCGCGTCAAGGGTGCGGACAACGCGACTGCCCGCGCGCCCCGTTTGCCCTGCTCTTCAGCGTCGTGCCGGAGTCGCGCCAGCTCCGAGAGCGGCACCGCGAGGGCCGCCAGTTCGCGTTCGCTTGCCGCACGCTGCGCATCGAGCCGCGAGCGCTCAAACATCTGCCAGCCCGCCACCGCCAGCACCGCCGTGCAGCCGATCAACGCCGCGCCCAGCCATTCGAGCAGACAGCACCGCCGGGCGAGGCGCGCGTCGCGTTGCCGGTAGGGCAGCAAGTTGAAGCCGCCGATCCAGACCGGGTGTCCAGCCGTTCCCATGCGCGAATTCATCCAGCTCATTCCATCACCCCGCGCAAGGCAAGACCAAACGCCACCGCACAGGTCGGCTCGTACAGCAGGTCGGCGCAGAGCGAGCGCGCGCAGTCACCCAGGGACCGGCACTCGAAAGGCAGCACGGAACAGCCCAGCACATCGCCGATATCCGCGACAGAAAAGCCCACCCCGTCGAGCAACTCGAGTTCTCCTCCGAGCAACGCACAGTCAAACTCGGGGCCGCCGACGAGGTCGCGTAACGCATCCGCGAGATCCGCATGCTCGGGCGCCGGGTAGTGCATGTCGGCGGTCACCGCCTCGTCGTCGATGCGCCAGCCGTACACACCGTCCGCACCAATCCAGATAGCCGCGTAACTCTCATGGGGCTCCAGTTCGAGCATGGCCGCGTGGCGCAGCGCGCGTAACGCGGCATGCGGTTCACCGTCGATCGCGGTCAAGGTGACGCCGGCCGCGGCCGCGCACTCGATGCGCGCCTCCAGATGCTGGCGGGCCGCCGTCGCAATCGCGACGGACGCTGCACGGCTCGGCGCGCCGTCAATGAACCAGTCGACCGCCAGCGCGTGACGCTCGATCCCCGCCATCCGTTCCGCTTCCACAAGCACCGCCGGCTCCAGCCCCGCGAGCGTCGCGCCGCGCGCTACCGCGAGCTCGCCTGCGGCGCCGAACCGTGCAAGCGGCACGCTCGACATCAGCGTCGCCGAACCCGGCAGCGCCATCGCGCAACGCAGTGTGTGGGACGCACACGCGCGTGGCAGATCCGCGAACACTTCACGCATTGCACGAGTCACGGCAGCGCGATCCACGATCTCTCCCCCTGCCATCGCGCCGGCAGCGAGCGGCACAGCCCCGAGGTACTCGATGCGCATCTGCTCGCCCATACGCAAGCGCTGACTCAACACCACGAGCTTCACCGCCTCGCGACTCACGTCAATTCCTGCAGCAAAACGCCGCACCTTCACAAGCAACGTACTTTTAATCGCCATCCTGCCTCCCTTCACACACAAAGCCTGCGACACACGCGACAAATCGTTCGACCGCGTGGACCCAGCGCCCACCCTGACGTGGCGCTTTCCTGTGAAGACAATTGTGCGCAGCCGAAGCCGCGGGCGATATTCGGCCGAATGGCTAACGTGAAGGTCTCGATCCCCGATGCGACATCAAAGCGTCTACAGTAGGGTCATCCCCCGCACGGCGCGACGGTTGACCGTAAGCATGCCGAAAGCCGATGGGCCAGACGGCTATAATCGCGGGACTGTTTTTTGGTGTTCATATGCAATCTTCGTCCCCTACGTCCCCGCCGCCCGCGCCGCAGAAGCGCAAACGTCCGTTGTGGCTAATGCTCGTTCTGGCGCTGGTAGGTCTGATGTTTGCCGGCGTCGCGTGTGCCGGACTCGTACTCGGCTATGCGCTCGTGGTGGCCACGCCGAATCTGCCTTCGCTCGACGCGCTCACGGACTACCGTCCGAAGGTGCCGCTGCGCATCTATACGGCCGACCACGTGCTGATCGGCGAGTTCGGCGAAGAGCGGCGCGACGTCGTGCATATCCAGGATGTGCCCGACAATCTGAAGAAGGCCGTGCTCGCCATTGAAGACGCGCGCTTCTACGATCACGGCGGCGTCGACCTGACCGGGATCGCACGCGCCGGCTTCGTCGCGCTGACCAACGGTCACGCCACGCAGGGCGCCAGCACGATCACCATGCAGGTGGCGCGCAACTTCTTTCTGTCGAGCGAAAAAACCTACACGCGCAAGATCTACGAGATGTTGCTCGCGTACAAGATCGAGTCGAAGCTGACGAAAGATCAGATTCTCGAGGTCTACATGAATCAGATCTATCTGGGTCAGCGCGCCTATGGTTTCGCGAGTGCGGCGCGGGTGTATTTCGGCAAGGACATGAAGGACCTCACGCTCGCCGAATCCGCGATGCTCGCCGGTCTGCCCAAAGCGCCCTCGGCCTATAACCCGGTCGTCAATCCGAAGCGCGCGAAGGTTCGTCAGGAGTACATCCTGACTCGCATGCTCGAGTTGCACTACATCACGCAAGAACAGTACGACACGGCAAGCAGGCAACCGCTCGCCGTCAAGGGCGCCGGCAAGGAATTCAGCGTGCATGCCGAGTACGTCGCGGAAATGGTTCGTCAGATGATGTACACGCAGTTTCACGAAGAGGCCTACACACGCGGGCTGAACGTCGTGACGACGATCGACTCCGCCGACCAGGATGTCGCGTACCGGTCGCTGCGCAAGGGGCTGATGGACTACGAACGGCGTCACGGCTATCGCGGTCCGGAAGCGTTCATCGACTTGCCTGCCGACGCGGACGAACGCGAACAGGCGATCGACGACGCCTTGCTCGAACACCCGGACAACGGCGAGATCATCGCGGCGGTCGTCACCACCGCGAATCCGAAGCAGGTCGAGGCAACCCTCGCCGACGGCAACGTTGCGACGCTGCAAGGCGATGGCCTGCGCTTCGCCTCGTTCGCACTCGGCCCCCGCGCGCAGCCGAATCAGCGCATCCGTCCGGGTGCGATCATCCGCGTCTTCAGGGGCGACGACGGCAACTGGGCGATCACGCAGTTGCCCCAGGTGGAAGGCGCCTTCGTTTCGGTCATACCGCAAGACGGTGCGATCCGCGCGCTGGTGGGCGGGTTCGACTTCAACAAGAACAAGTTCAACCACGTCACCCAGGCATGGCGGCAGCCCGGTTCGAGCTTCAAGCCGTTTATCTATTCGGCGTCGCTGGAAAAAGGCCTGGGGCCGGCCACGGTGATCAACGACGCGCCGCTCTTCTTTAGCGCGGCCGAAACCGGCGGCCAGGCATGGGAACCGAAGAACTACGGCGGCGGCTTCGACGGTCCCATGACCATGCGCACCGCGCTGCAGAAATCGAAGAACCTCGTGTCGATCCGCATCCTCAACCAGATCGGTCCGAAATACGCACAGGGTTACATCACCCGTTTCGGCTTCGACGCGGACCGCCATCCGGCCTATCTGCCGATGGCGCTCGGCGCCGGGCTCGTCACGCCGCTGCAGATGGCGGGCGGTTTTTCGGTGTTCGCCAACGGCGGCTACCGGATCAACCCGTACCTGATCGCGGAGGTGACCGATCAGCGTGGCGTGGTCGTGGCGCAGGCCAAGCCGCTCGTCGCCGGGCAAAGTGCGCCGCATGCGATCGACGCACGCAATGCCTACGTCATGAACAGCCTGCTGCAAAGCGTCGCGCAGCGCGGCACCGGCGCAAAATCCAATGTCCTGAAGCGCACCGATCTCGCCGGCAAAACCGGCACGACCAACGATTCACGCGATGCGTGGTTTGCGGGCTACCAGCACACGCTCACCGCAATCGCATGGATCGGCTACGACAATCCGCGCAGTCTCGGCGACAAGGAAACCGGCGGCGGGCTCGCCTTGCCGGTGTGGATCGATTACATGAGTAAGGCCCTGAAGGGCGTGCCGGAATACAAGATGCCGATGCCCGACGGCGTCGTCACGCTCGGCGACGAACTGTATTTCAACGACTTCACGCCGGGCAACGGATTCGTGGCGACGGTCGGCGTGAGTCAGGCCGATCTCGACGCGAACGCAAGCAATGCGGCTTCCGGCGCGGCGGATGCGCCGGCACCGGAGCAGGTCGGCGAACAGGAAAAGCAGGACATCATGAACCTGTTCCGCGGCCACTAGGCCACGGGTTAGAAGGCTAGCTACGCACCGGGAACGCGTCGCGCAGCGGCGTCAGATGCTTCACAAGCGCCCGCGTCAGGCGAGGCTCGTGGCGTCAGGCCAGCCGCCTACGCTTCGAAGTGAACCGGCTCGCCCGCCTGCTGCGTCGCATACTCGGACAGTGCAGCGAAAAACTCCGTGCCGTTGCGGGTGTCGCGCCATGCGTCGTTGGTGAAACGGAAATGGAAACCGCCCGCCTTGGCGGCGATCCAGATTTCGCGCATCGGCGGCTGCAGGTTGACGATAATCTTCGTGCCGTTCTCGAATTCGAGCGTCAGAACATTGCCGCTGCGCTCGAATTCGATATCGGCTTCGATATCGTCCAGTGTGCGTTCGACGGCCGCGAGCGCAGCCTCGGCACGGGTCAGGTATTCGCTATCGGACATGCTAAACTCCAACGATCATTTTTTCAGGGACAGTCATGCGAGTCGTTTCTCGGATGCGCGCAATTGCGCCCGGCGCGATTGTAGCGGCATTGGTCATTGTCGCAGGTTGCGCGCTCGGCGGCTGCGGACAGCGCGGAGCGCTCTACATGCCAACCGTGCCGCCATTGCCGGCCAAACCCACCGACGAGACCCAGGCGCCGTCGCCTGACGCAGCGAAACCCGATTCCGAAGCAGCATCCGGCGCGGTACCCGACACGTCCGGCACGCCGTTGACGCTGTCGCCGGAAAGCGAACTCCATACCGTACCCGACGCCGCGGCGTCCGCACCGCAACAGCCGGCCTCCGGTAGCACCCCTGCTCAATAAGACCTTCGCATGACTCGATCCGCATTTGCCTATGTCGACGGCGTATTGCACGCTGAAGGCGTGTCCGCCGTCTCCCTCGCCGAGCAGTTCGGCACGCCGCTGTACGTCTATTCGCGTGCTGCATTGACCGAGGCATGGCAAGCCTACGCCGGAGCCTGTGCCGGCCGCCGCGCCACCGTGCACGTCGCCGTCAAGGCAAACAGCAATCTGGCTGTACTAAACGTGTTCGCGCGGCTTGGCGCGGGCTTCGATATCGTCTCGGGCGGTGAACTGGCACGTGTGCTGGCCGCCGGCGGCAAGGCCGAAAGCATCGTATTTTCCGGCGTCGGCAAGAGCGCCGAAGAAATGCGCGAGGCGCTCGAAGCAGGCGTCAAGTGCTTCAACGTCGAATCGATTCCCGAACTCGACCGTCTGAACGCCGTTGCCGCTTCGGCGGGCAAAACGGCGCCGGTATCGCTGCGCGTGAATCCTGACGTCGACGCGAAAACGCATCCGTATATTTCCACCGGCCTGAAGTCGAACAAGTTCGGCGTCGCGTTCGACGAAGCGCGCGCCACCTATCGCGCAGCCGCCGCCATGACGCATCTCGAGGTGGTAGGGATCGACTGCCATATCGGCTCGCAGATCACCGAAGTCGCGCCGTATCTCGACGCGGTCGACAAGCTGCTCGAACTGGTCAAGCAGATCGAAGCAGACGGTTTGACGATCCGTCATATCGACGTAGGCGGCGGACTCGGCATCACCTATGACGACGAAACGCCACCGGACATCGGCGAGTTCGTGCGCACGGTGCTCGACCGCATCGAAGCACGCGGCCATGGGCATCGTGAGGTGTATTTCGAGCCGGGCCGCTCGCTGGTCGGCAATGCCGGCATTCTGCTCACGCGCGTCGAGTTTCTGAAGCCCGGTGCGGAGAAGAACTTTGCCATCGTCGACGCCGCCATGAACGATCTCGCACGCCCGGCCATGTACGAGGCGTACCACGGCATCGAAGCGGTAGTGAAGCGCGACACGCCGGCGCACGTGTACGACGTGGTGGGTCCGGTCTGCGAAAGCGGCGACTGGCTCGGCCGCGAACGGCTGCTGGCGATCGAGCCGGGCGATCTGCTTGCCCTGCGTTCGGCCGGCGCGTACGGCTTCGTGATGAGCTCGAACTACAACACGCGTGCGCGCGCGGCCGAGGTCATGGTCGACGGCGATAAGGCGTATGTGGTCCGCGCACGCGAAGAGGTCAAGCAGTTGTTCGCCGGCGAGACCATCCTGCCGGCTTGAGCGCGCGAAGCAGGAACGCCCTCACCTGTTCCGCGCCGACACCGCCCGACGCTCGCGCAACCACGCAAGCAGACGCCAGCCCAGCAGCGCCACCATGATCGCGCCGTAGATCTTCGGCAACAGCAGATCGTGCTTGCCCGATTTCATCCACCAGAAATGCAGGATCGCGAGCACGCCGATGGCGTAGATCGCGCGGTGCAGCGTCTGCCAGCGGCGTCCCAGCTTTCTCGCCATGGCGCGCGGCGAGGTGACGGCCAGCACGATCAGCAGCACGAACGCCGCGAAGCCGACCATGATGAACGGCCGTTTGCCGATGTCCTTCAGGATCGCGGCCACGTCGAACCATTTGTCGAACCACAGATAGGTGGTGAAGTGCAGCGTGGCGTAGAAAAACGCGTACAGACCGAGCATGCGCCGAAACCGCACTAGCGCGCCGACGCCGGTCAGCCGCCGCAGCGGCGTCACCGCGAGCGTGATGCACAGGAACACCAGCGTCCACAGACCGGTCGAGCGCGTGATGAACTCAATCGGATTGGCGCCGAGCCGGTCGGTCAAGCCGAACAGCACGATGCGCGCGAGCGGATACCACGCCGCCACGAACACGGCGATCTTCGCCGGCGCCACCCAGCGCGCCCCCGCGGCGGGAGGACGCTTCACCGCGGACGGCTGACGCGGCGAAGCGGGTTCGGACACGGTTGGGGTGTCGGATGAGGCCATCGCGATTCCCGTCAGAAGTTCTTCTTCAGGTCCATGCCCTGATAGAGCGAGGCAACCTGATCGCCGTAACCGTTGAACATCAACGTCTTTCGCTTCGGCGTGAAAAAGCCGTCTTCGCCGATCCGCCGTTCCGTGGCCTGGCTCCAGCGCGGGTGGTCGACGTTCGGATTTACGTTCGAGTAAAAGCCGTATTCGTTCGGCGCGTAAGT
>Ga0302229_10001422_pt1 | contig 18173 bp, 19 predicted proteins | sample II_Palsa_N1_3_FD_193518 | JGI IMG/M metagenome (GOLD analysis project Ga0302229, IMG submission 193518) | Peat permafrost microbial communities from Stordalen Mire near Abisko, Sweden - II_Palsa_N1_3 | ecosystem: Environmental > Terrestrial > Soil > Palsa > Peat permafrost | place: Sweden... | reverse complement strand
GCATCATCGCACCGGACAACCTCGCCTCGCTGGCCCTGGCGAAGAAGCTCTCGTATGAAATCACGGACGAGGTCACCTATCGAGGCAAGGCGATGCTGGTCCTGCGGCGCGATGCCGATTCGCCCGGACTCACGGGCTAGCGTTGAACATCGCACGCAGCCGCTGCATACGAAACTGTTCCCTTGCCATCAGCCGCTCGCCGCGACCACCAACGGCCTTTAGCCCAAAGTAAGGCACCGTAATCGCCGGGTGGCCCTTTATCTTTCGGCAACTTTCATCGAGGTTGTCTTTAGCGGAGCGATTCTCCACACTCCACTCAAACGTATCTAATTGTAACTGAGTGTTTCTAACCGTAAATCCCCGCGAGCCGGAACGGTGCGTCCGCTGTACGCGCACGAGCTCTCAGCAAGCCAGGCAATAACGGCAGGAAACACGGCGGATCGTTCACCGAGGGAGTAGAAAATCATGAACGACGGCGAAACGCTGGGTTTTATCAGGGAAGTCAATCTGTCCTACATCATGCTGGCGCAGCGCCTGCTTCGCGAGGACAGGCTGATCGGCATGTTCCGGTTGGGGCTGTCCGCGCAGAGCGCCGAGCTTCTCGCGACGCTCACTCTGGCGCAAGTCGTCAAGCTCGCTGCGTCCGACCAGTTGCTGTGCCAGTCCCGCCTGAACGACCACACCATCCTGAACACCTTGACGCAGTCCGGTGGGCACGTGGATGTCACGCCTGCGCATACGGCCATCCTGCTCGCCAGCCAGAAGGCCGAACATTTCGTCTAAGGAGGATTCCTTAGCGACGCCAGGAAGTCCCATCACCGCTAACCGCATGAACGACATGATTCACGATGCTGCCGCGCTGTCCCTGATCGCGATGACTTCGTATCTCGGACGACAACCCCTCCTCGACCGCCAGGGCCAACTGGTCGCCTACGAACTGCTGTTCCGTCCGTTCGATACGGACCACGCCGAAGCCGACGACAGCGTGCCCATGGACGGTATCCGGGCCACTGCCGACATCGTCGTCGAAACGCTTGGCGAACTGGGGATCGAAAACGTCCTGGGCGGACACACCGGCTATATCAATGCCGGCCGCGACTGGCTCATGAACGAAATGTTCACCTTGCTGCCGCCGGCTCATTTCGTCATCGAAATTCTCGATACCGTGCAACACGACGCGCAACTGGTTCAGCGCATCCAGACGTTGTCTCGCACCGGCTATTGCTTCGCCATCGACGACATGCGCGAAACGAACCCGGCTCGCACCGACGTGTTCGATTGCGCCGCGCTGGTCAAGGTGGATGTGCCGCACTGGACACCCGATCGCCTGACGCCGTTCGTTGCCGCGATGCATCGGGCCGGCAAGCGCGTCGTCGCTGAAAAGGTCAACACGCCGGACGAATACCGGTGGACCTACGATGCCGGTTGCGACCTGTTTCAGGGCTACTATTTCGCCCATCCGCACCTGCTCGCGGTACGCAGGATTCCACCGCTGCGTCAGGCGCTGGTCCAGCTTCTGGTGCTGCTAAGCGCCGAGCCGCCGCTGCCGAGCGTGGAAGACGAGGTCAAGCGCAATCCCGCGCTGACGATGCAACTGCTGCGCTTCGCCAGTTCGGCGCACCACGCGCTCTCGCGCGGGCGCTTGAGCGTACGCGATGCGCTCGAGATGGTCGGTACCGACTGGCTGCGGCGTTGGGCCCTGCTTGCGCTGTATACGGATGGCAACAACCGCGCCGTCGCGTCCAATGCGCTCGTGCAACTGGTCGGCACGCGGGCGCGCTTCATGGAACTGGCTGCGCGCCGGATCAGGCCGCACGACGAGGAGTTCGCCGACAACGCGTTCATGACGGGCATGGCCTCGCTGTTGCCAGCGGTACTGCAGCGCAACCCCGCTCACCTGTTCGCCGAACTGCGCCTCGCGCAAGCCGTGCGCGAATCCATCGAGACTCGCGCCGGCTTGCTCGGACAATTGCTTGTGTGCGCGGAGGCGATGGAAAACCCCACTTCGGCAGCCGCGGTAACGGACCTGTGCAGGGAGCTCGCGCCGCTTAACGCCGCGGCGGTCTCGTTGCTGTCCGCGGCAGCCGCGAACTGGATGGCGGATCGGACCCGTTTCTGACGCGGCCCGCGCGGCCTAAGCAGCGCACGCGGCCTAAGCGGCCTAAGCGACCTATTCCGCCTCGTCCAGACCGATGTCGACGCACGCCGCCGCCTGGTTGATCTTGCTGGTGGAGATGTAATCGACGCCGGTCTTCGCAACCGCTCCGATGGTGGCGAGGCTGATACCGCCGGACGCTTCCAGCAACACGCGGCCGCTGACGAGATCAACCGCGCGCGCCATCTCCTCGATCGACATGTTATCGAGCATGATCACGTCCACACCCGCAGCGAGCGCTTCCTTGACCTGCTCCAGCCGGTCGCATTCCACTTCGAGCTTCGTCAGCACCGGCAACTGCCGGCGGGCGCGCAGCACGGCCTTGGCGATGCCGCCGCACACGGCAATATGGTTGTCCTTGATCATCACGCCGTTATCCAGACCGAGCCGGTGATTCAAGCCACCGCCACAGGTGACGGCATGCTTTTCGAGCATGCGCAAACCCGGCGTGGTCTTGCGCGTATCGATCAAGCGCGCTCGCGTGCCGGCCACGGCCGCCACATACTGCTCGGTCAGATTGGCGATACCCGACAGGCGCTGCACGATATTGAGCGCCGTGCGCTCCGCCGTCAGCACGCTGCGCGCCGTGCCGCTGACATCCAGCAGCACCGTGCCCCGCTCGACCTTGTCGCCGTCCTTGACCCGCACCGACACTTCGAGCGTCGGGTCATAGCGCTTGAAGATGCGCGCGGCCACGTCGATGCCCGCCACGATCAGCGTCTCGCGCGCGTTCATAAAGAATGCGCCGGTCTCGTGCGCTTCGATCATCAACTGCGCCGTCAGATCGCAATAGCCGATGTCCTCGGTCAACCACAGGTCGATCAGGCGATCCGTCTGGAATACGTCGTACATGTTTCTCTACCTTTGCGGAAAGAAATGGAATCGATGCTTCATCACATCCGATAAACCGCTCAGCGATGCTTCAGACGCCGGTCGGCCATCATCAACAAGCCATTGCACGCGAGCGCGAACACCGTCAGAAACAGGGCGACCGCCATGATCGTGCGGATATCCCCAAGGTTCATCGCACTCGTCAACAGATAGCCGAGCCCGCGTTGCGACGCGAACATCTCGCCGATCAACACGCCCAGCAAGGTCAACGAAAAGCCGAGGCGCAAGCCGGAGACGACTTCGGGAAAGATCGCCGGCAACACCACGTGAACGATGGTGCGGGCAAACGACAGGCGCATGGTCTTCGACGCGCGCAGGTAGACCGGCCGCATCTCGCGAATCGCGTTCATGGTGAACATCAGGATCGGGATCAGGCCGTGCATGACGCCAAACGCCACCTTCGCCGACAGGCCCAGACCGAACACCAGCAACACCAGCGGATACAGCGTCACCTTGGGCAGCGAATACAGGTTCAGCAAAATCGGCTCAGCGACCACACCGGACAGGCGGTTCACGCCGAGCAGCACGCCGAGCGTCACGCCACCAGCGAGCGCGATGACGAGTGCGTAAGCCAGCGCTCTTGCGGTCTCGCCCACGTTGTCCCAGAACGCTGCGGTGCCGAGCATCTGCACGAGTGCCTGCACGGTGCTCCACGGCGAGCTCAGCGAACTGTTGCCCACGGCCCAGTGCAAACACTGCCAGCACGCGACGATGACCAGCGCAACCAGCAGCGAATCGACGACTCTCTTCATGGCGAAATCTCCCGGTATCCGCATGCTCAGCGCCGCCGGCGCGCCTGAAAGCGCTGATCGATCCGGTTCAGCACGACGTTCACGAGCGTGACCAGCACGAGTACGAACAGCATCAGCGAATACATGTCGTCGTTCTGAAAGTTGTTGTACGCATAGCCGATGGCGTAGCCGATCCCCGAACCCGACAGGATGAATTCCGAGGCGATCACGCCGATGAACGCATAAGCCACCGATAGCTTCACGCCGGTGAACAGATACGGCAGCGTGGCCGGCAACTTGATGTAGATGGCCGAGCGCCAGCGCGAGAGGCGCATCACCTGAGCGCTCTTGTGCAGCGCACGCGGAATGCGGTCCAGGCCGTTGAGCGTCGCCGTGATCATGGTCACGACCGAGAGCATCACGGCAATCGCGATGATCGGCAGCGAGCCGATGCCGAGGATGACGATGAAGACCGGATAAAAGATGAAGGTGGGAATCGCGTAATAGCTCGACAACAGCGGCTCGATGGAGCGGCGCACCGAGGGCAGCGCGTGAATCCCGAGCCCTAGCGCGAAACCCAGCAGCACCGAGACGATCGAGGCAGCGACGATGTTGAGGAGGCTCGTCACGATATCGTGGTCGAATTTGCCGCCGCGCAGCAGGTCGACGCCGTGCGTGAACATCGCGGACGGCGGGATCAGCACGCTGGCTGGAATGATGCCGCTGCGGCATAGCAGCTCGATCAACACGATAAAGCCGGCTACCACAGCAATCCGGATCAGACTTGCGGATTTCACTTCGAACTCCCAGGTTCGCATGACCACACGCCCATGCACCACGCCTTAGTGCACACCCATCACCTTCAACGATTCGACGCGCAGCTTGTCCCACAACCGGGCATTGATCTCGCCGAAGCGCGGCGTCGACACGACGCGGCTGTCACGCGAACGCTCCCAACCTGTTTCGACGATGTCGATAAACAGACCCGGCCGCGCAGACATCACGCCGACCCGGTCGGACAGCATTGCGGCCTCGTCGAGCGCATGCGTGATCAGCAGCACCGTGGCCGAGGTTTCGCGCCACAGCCGCAGCAACTCGTCGCCCATCAACAGGCGGGTCTGTTGATCGAGCGCACCGAACGGCTCATCGAGCAGGATGAGGCGTGGTTGCAATACAAGGGTTCTGGCGATGCACACGCGCTGCCGCATGCCGCCCGACAACTGCGATGGGTAAGCGTTGGCGAAGTCCTTCAGTCCCATGAAACCCATCGCGTAGTCGACCCGGCGCCGGATCTCCGCGCCATCGACGCCCGCCATGCGCAGCCCGAACGAAATGTTGTCGCGCAGATTCAGCCAGGGAAACGACGCATCTTCCTGGAACACGACGCCCACGCCGTCGGGCACGCCCTTCACCGGTTGCCCTTCGAACGTGACCGTACCCGAACTCGGCTTGGCGAGTCCGGCGAGCGCATCGAGCAAAGTGGACTTGCCGCAGCCGGATGGCCCGACTACGGAGAAAAACTCGCCCCGTGTCAGCGTGAGATCGATCGGACCGAGCGCATGGAACAGTTCCTTCGAATCGTTCTTCGCGAAGTAACGCGTGACGCCGGCAAGTTCGACATGCACCTCGGGCGACGCCGGCGCGGTCTGCGTGGGCGACTCGACGACCTGCAGCGTGGGAGGCGAATTGCGCGCCTTCATAGCGTGCTCTTCGCTTTGAGGTCGGCCGGCAGGAAGCTCGTGTCCACCAGCTTCGACCAGTCCACGTCGCCGTTCAGTTCACCGATCAGCTTGAGCCCATCGGTCATGCGGTCAAGTTCGGCGCGATTGAATTCGCCATCGCTCCACATGCGCGACTTGACCATGTTGTCCACGGCTTCGCGCGCGACGTCCGGCGTGAGTTTGAAGCTCGACTGCAGCAAGGTGGCAGCGCCGGCGGGGTCCGCGTACACCGCATCCACCCCTGCGCGGCGCCCGGCGATGATGGCGCGCAGTTCGTCGGGATGGGACTTGGCGAATTCGCGGGTGGTGATGCCGACCGAGGTGGTCATCGGCTGCAGAACATCGCCGGCACGGTAGACGGTACGGTAACTGGCCTTGCGCACGATCGACAGCGGTTCGATCAGCACCGCGCCGGAGACTGCGCCCTGTTCAAGCATCGTCAGTCCGTTGACGTAGCCGCCGGAGGCGACCCGCGTCACCTTGCTGGCGTCGATGCCTTTTTGCTTGAGCACCATCAGCAGCAGCATTTCGGAAACGCCTTTAGGCGAAGTGATCGCGACTTTCTTGCCGGGCAGATCCGCGACCGTTTGCACGTTGGTGCCAGGCATCGTGACCATCGAGGCTTCCGCCACGCTGCGCGTGCCGACGTTGACGATCACCAGATCGAGCCCCTGGCGTTGCGCGGCCAGCGCCGCCGCGACCGCCACTTCGCCATACGGCGTCTTGCTGGCCAGGATGTTGCGAACGGTCGTGCCGCCGCCGCCCGAGGTGAGAATGCCCGTAATATCGACGCCGGCCTTCTTGAAGAGGCCCTTGTCCATGGCGACCGCATACGGCAGACCGTAGAGGCTGCTGCCCCATTGCGTGACGGAGATTTCATCGGCCTGCGTGGCCGGCCCGTACACCAGGCTGGCAGCCGATAGCACCAGCGACGCACCGAGCGTGACGCAGGCTCGCTTGACGAACCACTTCATAGAGAACACTCCGGATCAGGAAACCCGATAACTATCGAAGCTGTGCACCGCCCGTTCGCTCGGGTCCAGCCACCGAAATGAGCGTACACGCGGCAATTAAAAGAGTAAATGCAATGACCATGCCATCACCAGCGGCGTTTACCCGAGCCGTCATTACGTCTGAAATAAGCCTCTTAAGCCCTTTATATTCAGGGCCCCGGCTCTTCCATCCATATTTTTCAAGCTCGCAACCCGCCCTTCCAGCAAACAGCGCGTCGCACCACAAAAAACATTTACACACTATAAATGCACACTGAGTGGGATCGGCCCACGCTTGGTGCACGGCGCACAGCTTAACTCCAATACGACCTTAACCCCGTGCGCCTGTCACGCGGCTAAGGCATTCGGCGAAATCGGCCGCCGCGGTTTGCGGGTTGCGGCTGCTCCGTTCCACCAGCCCGACTTCGCGAACGAACGCGTCATCGTCAAGCGGCAAGGCGGCGACGGTCTTCGGCATATGAAGCCCCGCAGCCTGCGGCACGAGCGCAACACCGACGCCTTGCGCCACCAGCCCGATGATGCCCTGCAACTCGTCGAGCTCGACGACGTCGTGCACCGTCACGCGAATCCTCCGCAGAAAGCGCTCCACTAACCGGCCGCCAAACGAGTTGCGATCGTAGCGGATGAAGGGCTCCGATTTGAGCAGCGAACGCCACGGACGATCGGCCAGCTCGCGCCGCACCAGCAACGCGAACGGCTCCGCCATCAACGTGCGCCACTTCAACTCGGCCGGCAGCGCAAACGGCGGCTTGATGATCACCGCGACATCCACCTCGCCCGAATCCACCTGCGCCAGCAGATTGAGCGACACGCCCGGTATGACCCGAATGCGCCAGCCCGGCGAATCCTCGCGAAACCGCTGAATGGCGTTGACCAGAAACGACCCTTGCGCCGAAGCGATGGCCCCTACCCGCAGCAGACCCGACTGTTCCGCCGTGCCGCCGCGATCGGCCAGGCGCGCATAGACCGAGAGCAGTTCTTCCGCCACTTCGACGGTCCGCTTGCCTGCCGCGTTGAGCGTCGCGGAGCGGCCGGTTCGATCGAACAGCGCAAAACCCAGATCTTCCTCCAGACGCTGGATCTGCGCGCTCACCGCTGATTGCGTCAAGCCGATGTGCGAGCCCGCGCCCGCAAACGTGCCGTAACGCACCACGGCCAGGAAGGTCTTGAGCTCGCGCATCATGATGGAATTGATCGATTTTGTTGTTGCTGAGGGCAAAAATATATCGTTATTCGACTATTTTTGTCATCCCTAGACTGGTTTGCATGGCGCGGACCTAGCGTGACGCGCCACGACGACGGCGCCGTACGGCGCCTGCTCGAAGGCAGACGAACTGCCATTTGAACCATCTCAGGACCCCAATATGAACGACATCACCAGCGCCGTGCCTCCCTTTCATCTGGCCTTTCCGGTCCATAGCATTGCGGCTGCCCGCGAGTTTTACGGCGACCTGCTCGGTTGCCCCGAAGGCCGTAGCGCGGAAGACTGGGTCGATTTCAACTTCTACGGCCATCAGATCGTGGCCCATCTCTCGCCTGATGAAGTCGGTCACCGCAAGACTAGCGCTGTGGATGGCGACGCGGTCCCCGTCCGCCATTTCGGCGTCGTGTTGCCGATGGATCAATGGCAAGCCGCGGCGAAAAAGCTCACGGCGGCCGGCCTGTCATTCATTATCGAACCGCACATTCGCTTCAAGGGCGAAGTGGGCGAGCAAGCCACGATGTTCTTCCTCGATCCGTCGGGTAACGCGCTCGAGATGAAGGCCTTCGCAAACATCGCGTCGTTGTTCGCCAAGTAGGCCGGCGCGCATGAGCACCGCCATGCCCCTGAATCGCGCGGCAGCGAACGCCGCGTCCGATGCGGCCGAATGGACCCTTCATGCGTCGGGCGAGCGTTTGCTGATCGTCGAGTTGCAGGCGAAAGATCGCGTCGCGGCGAATCGGCGTGCGCGCGATTTCGCCGCGCGCATCGGCGCTGAGAACCTGCCGTACATCAGCGACATCGTGCCGGCCATGACGACCGTCGGTATTCACTACTCGCCCAGTCGGGTTCCGCTCGCGGCAGAGGGGCAAGCGCCCTATGAGGCGCTCGTCGAGACGCTGAACCGGTTGCTCGCCAGCGTCGCCGCCTCACAGAGTGCTGCAGCGCGCGTGGTCGAGATTCCGGTTTGTTACGGCGGCGAACATGGGCCCGATCTCGAAGATGTCGCCCGCGCTTGCGGCCTGTCCGTCGCGGAAGTCATCGAACTTCACAGTGGCGCGCTGGTGGACGTGATGATGCTCGGCTTTGCACCCGGGCATCCTTACATCGGCATGTTCGACGAACAGTTGAGCCCTGCGCGGCGTGCGACGCCCAGGACCGCTGTCGCGGCCGGGTCGATCGGACTGGCCAACCGGCAAACGGTCATCTATCCGTTGACGCTTCCCGGCGGCTGGAATCTGATTGGCCGCACCCCGCTCACCTTGTTCGACCCGGCGCGAGAAGCGCCCTGTCTCGTCGACGCAGGCGACCAGATCCGCTTCGTGCCGATCACACCAGCGCAGTTCGACACCCTGAGCCCGACAACCGGAGTGCAGCGATGAGCATCGAAGTCATCAAACCCGGGGCGCTGAGCACCTTTCAGGACCTTGGCCGCACCGGCTATCAACATCTGGGCATTCCGGTCAACGGGGTGATGGATGAGCGCGCCCATCGGCTGGCCAATGCGCTCGTCGGCAACCTGCCGCAGAGCGCAACGCTCGAGATCACCTTGATGGGACCGGTGCTCAAGTTTCATCATGAGGCCGTGATCGCGATCAGTGGTGCTGATCTCGGCGCACGAATCGAGGGCGAGCCTCTCGCGCTCGATCAGGTCGCCGTCGTCGCGGCGGGCAGCGAACTGTCGTTCGGCAAGCGCAGTGCCGGACTGCGCGCCTACCTGGCAGTGCGAGGCGGATTCGCCGTCGATGCGGCGATGGGCAGCGCCAGTACCTATACCCGTGGCGGCTACGGCGGTCATGCAGGACGTCCCCTGAAGAAAGGCGATCTGCTCGAGACGGGTCCGTATGTTCAGTCCAGCAAACTGGCCAGGCTGGCCCAGGTGGCCAAAAGCCTGAGCAGCGCGTTCGACGACGCGGTCGCGCTCCCACCCGACGCGCCGATACGCGTGATCCCCGGGCGCGAGTGGACTTACTTCTCGTCGCATGCCCGCCAGGCACTCGAAGCCGTACCGTATCGCATCTCGCCGCAGTCCGACCGGATGGGCTACCGCCTCGAAGGCGAGAAGCTCGAACTGACCGAGCCGCGCGAAGTGGTTTCGGAAGCGGTTAGCTTCGGTTCGATTCAGGTGCCGGCCGACGGTCAGCCGATCATCCTCATGGCGGATCGGCAAACGACCGGCGGCTACCCGAAGATCGGCCACGTTTGTGCGGTCGACCTGCCGCGTCTCGCGCAAAAGATGCCCGGCGAGACCATTCGGCTCAAAGTCGTCGATCTGGGTACCGCCCAGCGCCTGATGCTGTCGCAGGAACGCAGCTTCGCGGCGCTGGAGCAGCATTGCCGGACATCGACGTGAACGCGCCGGCGTTCGCATTCGGGCCGCGCGGCACAACCCAGCAACAGATTGGGGCTGCGCAGACCTGATTGTCCGGACGGAATTTCGAGTAACACGCTTTGGCATTAATTAAGACAACTTATCTATCTCGCTTGCCTCTCACGCGTCACTTACCCTGGAACCGAACATGTCCAACGCCTCAACCGCAAACCTGAATGTGGACGCGCCGCCTTCGACGGCGTCGGCCAGGCATGCCACCCACAAGGCCGCGATAGCCGCAGCCGCCGGCACGGCAATCGAGTACTACGAATTCGGCGTCTACGGGTACATGGCGGCCATTATCGGGCCGCTCTTTTTCCCGGCGGACAACGCCACAGCCGCCTTGCTCTCGGTCCTCGCCATCTTCGGCAGCGCGTTTCTGATGCGCCCGGTTGGGGGCATCGTGCTGGGCCGGCTCGGGGACAAGCTGGGGCGCCGCAGCGTCCTGCTCGTGACGGTGATCGGCATGGGCGTCGCCACCGTGGCGGTTGGGTTGCTGCCCACGGCCTCGGTCGCCGGCGTGCTCGCGCCGGTCGCGCTTCTGCTGGTCCGGCTTGCACAAGGCTTCTTCTCCGGCGCGGAAGTGACCGGCGCCGCCGCGTATGTGGCGGAATGCGCCCCACGCGGCCGGCGCGGTTTCTACGGTGCGGCGACGCCCGTGGGCGTCGCGCTCGGCGGCGCGCTGGCCGCGGCCGTCTGCGGTTTGACGACCGGCTTGATGAGCACCGCGCAACTGCACGCCTGGGGCTGGCGCATTCCGTTTCTGATGGCGTTGCCGCTGGTTCTGCTGTCGGCGTTCGTGCGCCAACGGATCGAGGAATCCGCCGCGTTCAGGAAGAGTCTCGAAACCAGCCAGCCCGTCAAGGCGCCGTTGAAAGAGGTCTTCGCGCATCACCGCGCCGCGCTGCTCAAAGTGTTCCTGATCTCGTTCGGCCAGAATGCCGGCTACTGGGTGGGCTTTGTGTTCATGAACATCTACATGATCACCTACCTGAAGTATGACAAGACGAGCGTCTACTGGACGATGTCGGCAGTCAGCCTCACGATGGCGCTTCTGATGCCGGTCTGGGGTGGCCTGTCCGACCGCATTGGCCGCCGCAAGGTACTCGCCATCGGCTTTACCGCATACATCGTGCTCGTCTTCCCGATGATGATGCTGATGAACCACCAGAACCTCGCGCTGGCGGTTCTCGCGATGTTTATCGTTGCACTGCCGATGCCCATTGTGCAATCGGTGGGCTACCCCACTTACGCTGAACAGTTTCCCACCCGCGTTCGCTATACGGGCATGGCGTTCAGCTTCAACTTCGGCGCAATGCTCGGCGGTGGCGTCACCCCGTATATCGCCACTGCATTGATCGGCCATACCGGCAACCTGCTGAGCCCGGCATTCCTGCTGGTCGGCGCCGCAATCGTCGGGCTTCTGACGCTGACCCGGACCCGCGAAACCGCGGATGAATCGTTGCAGTAAAGCCTCGTCGCATCGTTTGCAATCCGAATCAATCGCAAGGGAAGTTCCGTCGTATGAATGACGTCACGAGCAAGCCGCCTGAAACTTCGCCGCCGCTGGCATGGGCGTTCACCCCGCAGGGCGCCCGCGCCGGAATCCGCGCGGGTTTCAATGGCAACACGAGCGGCATGGCGCCGGGCTACGCGCAAGGCAACCTGGTGATCCTGCCGCGCGACTGGGCGGACGAATTCGCGAGTTACTGCCGGGCCAATCCCACGCCGTGTCCGTTGATCGGCATGACGGAAGTGGGCGAGAGCCTCGTCCCCATGCTCGGCGACAACGTGGACCTGCGCACGGACCTGCCGCGCTATCGGGTATGGCGCGACGGCGTGCTAGTGCAGGAACGCGACGACATCGCGGCGATCTGGCAGGACGATTTCGTCGGCTTTGTGCTGGGTTGCTCGCTGTCGTTCGAACATGCGCTGGAGTTGGCCGGCTTGCGCGTGCGCCATGTCGACGAAGGTAAGGTGGTCCCCATGTATCGCACGGCCCTTCAGACGCAACCGGTTGGTCGATTTCACGGCCCGATGGTCGTATCGATGCGGCCTTATACGCCGCAAGAGGCCGAGATTGCCTACGAGGTCTGCGCGAAGCTGCCGGGCGCACACGGCGCACCCGTCCATATGGGCGACCCGAGCGCGATCGGGATTCGGGATGTCGCCGTTCCGGACGAAGGCGAACCGACGGCGATCCTCGCGGGCGAACAACCTGTCTTCTGGGGCTGCGGCGTGACGCCTCAGGCGGCGGCCATGGAGGCGCGTCCGCCCATTTGCATCACGCACGCGCCGGGCCACATGCTGGTGTGCGATGTGCGAGTGGAAGACCTGAGGCTTCTCTAGTCCCCTCGCACCATGCCGCTCAGCCGAGCGCGATGACCGCGATTTCCACCAGCAGATCGGGGGCGGCCAACTTCGATTCCACCGTCGCGCGAGTCGGTGCGCAGCCGGGCGCAACCCAGGCGTCCCACACTTCGTTCATCGAAGCAAAGTCGCGGGCGATATCGGCCAGCCAGACTTGCGCGGACAGCAGCCGCGTTTTGTCGATGCCGGCCTGCGCGAGAAACGCGTCGATCTTCGCGAGCACCTGCTGCGTTTGGCCTTTCACGTCGAGCGTGCGGTCATTCGAAGTCTGCCCGCCGACGAACACCAGCCCAGCCGCTTTCACGACCCGGCTCATGCGCTGACTGCTTTCGATTCTCACGATCTCATCCATACCTGTTCCCTTTCAAGTTGAATCCGGGCGCCGGGTGGCGCCGTTATCCTTCGTCCGCCGATTCTTGAACCGGCCCAAAGCGATCAATAGCAAACGCATCCAGCGGTAACGACGCGACGCCGTCCAGCACCAGTTCCGACACCAGCTTGCCGCAGCCGGGACCAAGCTGAAAACCGCTGCCGCAATAGCCGAACGAGTACGTCAGGTTCGATGCCCGGCGGCTCGGCGAAATCACCGGCAACGAGTCGCTGGTGAACGCTTCCACGCCCGCCCACGCGCGATTGATGCCCAGATGGCGCAGATGCGGAAACAGGTCGACCACGGTGTTGGCGCTTCTGACGAGGCGGGCGAAATCCACTTCGCCATGACGCCCCGGCAAATCGGCAATCCCGATCAGCTTGCCGCCGATCACTACCGTGCCGTTGTCGAACTGTTTGAACGACAGCGGCCGACCCGTTGCGCCAAGCGTCGAGCGGCAGAACGGCGCGACCCGATGCGTGACCATCAGCATCAGCCCTTCCGGGTGGACCGGCACCGGCTCGCCGACCTGCTGCGCGAGTTCACCGGCCCACGCACCGGCCGTGATGACGAGGTGCCCTGCCGAAAACACACCCGCCGGTGTCTGCGCATACCAGCGCTCACCGCGCTGTTCGATGCGGCCAACCGGCGTGCCTTCATGAAACACCGCCCCGCGAGCCTGCGCCGCGCGGCGAAACGCAGTGGTCGCCCGATACGGCAGCGCGTAGCCATCCTGTTCGACCCAGATCGCGCCGGCCACATGTGGCGCGAGCGCCGGCTCGAGTTCGCGCACGCTCGCGCGGTCGATCATCTTCTCGTGCGTAAAGCCCTGCGCCTCGAGCGACGCGACGCGCTCGCGGCACTCGTCGAGTTCGGCCCCGCTTTCGGCAATCTTCATCTGGCCCGACGCGACAAAACCCGCGTCGTCGCCGATGGTCTCGACGAGGTTGTGCCAGATCTCGCGCGACATCAGCGCCAGCGGGATTTCCGGCAACGGCCGGCCGAGCGTGCGCACCCCGCCGGCATTCACGCCCGACGAATGGCGGCCCACGTAGTCGGCTTCGAGCACCGTCACGCGCACGCCACGGCTCGCGAGATGAAACGCGCTGCTCGATCCGTGCAGCCCGCCGCCGATCACGAGCACGTCCGCTTCCTGAACGGCGGCGCTATTCACCGGCGAGTTCTCCGAGCGTGAGCGGCTTGATCGGGGGGCGGATGCGGTAATAACCCACGGTTGCCGGCGGCACCTTGCGCGCATCGGCGATCACTTCGGTCACGGTCAGCCCGCACATGCGCCCCTGGCACGGTCCCATCCCGCAGCGGCCGAACGACTTGGCCTGATTGGGCCCCTCGCAACCCAGCGCCACGATGCGGCGCACTTCCCCGGCGGAGACCTCTTCGCAACGGCAGACCAGCACGTCGTCCTGCGGCACGCGATTCTCGTCGCGCGGCCGGTACAGGCTGTCGAGGAACGGACGGATGCGCCGCGCCTCGGCCAGCTTGCGCAGCGGCGCCGTCGCGTCGCGATCGCGCGTAGGTTGATCGATGGCGCCGAGTTGCGCCGCAATCGCCAGCGCGGTCATTTCGCCCTGCGCTCGCGCGGCCTGGGCCCCGGCGATGCCGCTGCCGTCTCCGGCGACGAAGATGCCGCTCACGTCGAGTTCGCCCCATGCATCGGTCTGCGGCGTGAAGCACAATTGCGCGTCGTCCCAGCGATGCGACGCACGCAACGACCAGGTGAACTGCGTATTCGGCACCACACCCTGATGCAACAGAATGACGTTGGCTTCGACGCGCTGCGGCACGCCGCGCACGGAAAAACTCAACGCGTGCGCCCGTTCGGTCCCATCCTCGCCCGGTGCGCCTTCGATACGCAGATCGTCCGCAGCCTCATGGATCGGCACGCCCGCCTCGCGCAACGTGCGGATCAATTGCAGGCCCTTACGCAGATCGGGCCACGCACGCAACGCCGACACAAGGTGCCGCTTGGCACGCCAACGGTCCTCGTTGCGCGTGGTATCGATCAGCGCGCGAATCGGCACGCCGGCTCGCACGTATTGCCAGCCGAGCAGGTAGAGCAGCGGGCCGCAGCCGACCAGCACCGGCGGCTCCGTCGGCACTTCACCGGCGCTTTTCAGCAGGATCTGCGCAGCGCCGGCCGTCAGCACGCCCGGCAAGGTCCAGCCGGGAATCGGGAACGGCCGCTCGAGCGCGCCGGTCGCGAGGACGACGCGCTTCGCCTCGAAGCTGCCTACGCTGCCCTCCTTCAGGTAATGCACCGAGCGTTCGCGTGTGACTTGCCAGACCGAAGCGTTAGGTACATAGGCCGCGCCGCTGCGCGCGAACTCGGCAGCAAGCGCGGCGCCGGCGGCATAGTCCGGGCCGAGAATCTCACGACGCTGCGCATCGCTACGCTCGATTGCCCGATAGATCTGTCCGCCGACCGCCTCCTGCTCGTCGAGCAGGACCACGGACAGACCCGCCTGAGCGAGCCGCGTCGCACAGGCAAGCCCAGCAGGCCCGGCGCCAATCACGGCGACATCCACCTGATCAGCGGCCATGAGCATTCTCCTCGCTGACGTGCGACGGCTCGAACGGCAGATCGCGCGCGCCTTCCTGCGAATGAATCCGCATGCCGTCCTGCACCGTCACCAGACAACTTTGCCGGCTCGGCACGCCGTCGATCTCGACGAGACATTCGAAACAGGCGCCCATCATGCAATACGGCGCACGCGCTGCGCCCGTAACCGGCGTTGCGCGAAAGCGCTGCACGCCCGCAGCCAGCAGCGCGGCGGCCACCGAGCGGCCACCTGGCACGGCGAGCGGCTGGTCGTTGAACCAGATCTGGACAGTGGCGTCGGCAACAGCGGGCGCACGCGGGGCGAGCACTCTGAAAAGCGGTTTGGAAGTCATATCAGAACGGAATGGAACATTTATCAAGCATCGCTAAGAATCTGGCCGGCGGCGCGAAACCGGCCGCCGGGAAACGCGTCCAGCTCGTCGGGCATCGCCCCGCCGGCGATCCACGGCGCCACGCGCAGCGCGTGCGCAGCAGCGAGGGTCACGCCGCTGTGACAGGTGACGACAAACGCCCCCGGATACTGCGACGACTGCTCGTAGATCGGAAAGCCATCGGGGCTGTACACACGCAATGCCGCCCACATGCGCACCAGCCGGACCTCCTTCAGCAGCGGGAAGGCGCGCACGCCGCGGCGGGCGATCGTCGACAGCACGTCTGTGGTCGTGAAGTCGTTGAAGCCGACCTCCTCCATCGAGTCGCCGAACTGCACGGACCCCTCATCGGTCTGCCGCACGTTGATGGTGGGGTAATGCAGGAACGGCGCGACGCGCTCGCTGACGAGTATCTGGCCGCGATTCGGCGCCACCGGGGCATGCAGTCCGAGCTGCGGCGCCAGCGCGCGATTGCCGAGGCCGGCGGCCAGCACGATGCGCGGCGCGCGCCACACCCCGAGCTTGCCGTGAGCCGCGAAGCCCCCCGCTTCCGGCGCGATCCGGCTGATCTGGCTGCTGCCGATGAGCGTCACGCCGCGACGCTGCATCGACTGGTGCAGCGCCCGCAGCAGCTTGAGCGGATTCACGTGGCCGTCCATCGGCGTATAGCTCGCGCCGACCACCGCGGGGCCGACCGCGGGCAAACGCTCGCGCAGCGCTTTGGCGTCCAGCAGTTGATACGGATAGTCGCCGCCCAGCTCCGCTTGCAATGTAGAGAGGCGCTTCTCGCGTTCGGCCAGCTCCTCGTCCGAGAAGCACAAATGAAAACCACCCGGCTGCCGCAACGACACGTCGACGCCGGAGTCTTCGAGCAGGGCCGCCGCGAGTGCGGGCCAACGCTGCGCGGAACTGCGCGACCAGCGCGCGTACGGCGACAGGCCGTAGCCCTTGCCCTGCACCCACACCAGACCGAAGTTGCCGCGCGACGCGCGAAAACCGCCGTCGCCTTCGTCGAGCACCGTGACCCTGGCGCCTTCTCTCGCCAGCCCGTACGCCACCGCCGTACCGACCAGGCCGCCGCCGACCACCAGCACATCGGGGCTTTCGGCCGTATGACCTCTCATCGTGTTTCTCCGATCAGGACGCGGTCCAGACCGACCATGCGGTCCAGCACCAGCATCAGGACGACCGTGCCGACGATCAACACGGTCGACACGGAGGCCACCAGCGGATCGATCGTCTGCGCGATCTGGTTGTACATCGCGACGGGCAGCGTGGTCGTGCCAGGCGTCGCGACAAAAATCGTCATGGTCAATTCATCGAAGCTCTGGATGAAGGACAACACCCAGCCTCCGACCACACCGGTGCGTATCATCGGCAGCACGACGCGGCGAAACGCTGTGAAGCGGCTCGCCCCGCACGATAAAGCGGCCCGCTCCGCATCGCGATCGAGCCCGACCGCCGACGATAGCGCGAGCCGTAACGCGTACGGCACCACGATGATCACGTGCGTCGCGCACAGCGCCCAGAACGAGCCGCCGAGTCCGAGCAGGCTCAGAAAGCGCAGGAACGCAATGCCGAGCACGACAGCGGGAATCATCATCGGCGAGAGGAAGAAGCCGGTCAACGCGCCGCGGCCCGGAAAGCGATAGCGCGCGATCGCCAGCGCCGCGGGCACCGCGAGCGCCACGCCGAGCGTGGCCGCTACGAGCGCGAGGCGGATCGACAGCCAGAAGGCGTCGACGATGTCCTCGTTCTGCAGAATCGCCCTGAACCAGCGCAGCGAGGCGCCGTCGAACGGCATCGAGATATAGCCCTTGTCGGTGAACGACACCGCGATCACCACGACGAGCGGCGCGAGGATAAACGCGAGAAACAGCGCATTGAACACCAGACCCCAGAATCCGTTCTGCTTCATGGTGGCCTCCGCGTCAGTCGAAGATATGCTTGAAACGGCGTTCGGCCAGCCGGCTGCAGCCCATCACGATCGCCACGTTGGCGATCAGCAGCAGCACGGCAATCGTCGCGCCGAGCGGCCAGTTGAGGGTGCCGAGGAACTCGTCGTAGGCCGCGGTCGCGACCACCTTCAGACGCCGGCCGCCGATCAGCGCCGGTGTGGCGAACGCCGAAGCGGACAGCGCGAACACAATGATCGAACCGGACAACACGCCTGGCAGGATCTGCGGCAGCACGACGCGCCGGAATACCCGCAACGGCGAGCCGCCCAGCGACAGGCCAGCCCATTCGACCTGCGGGTCGAGCTTTTGCAGCGTGGCCCAGACCGACATCACCATGAAGGGCACCAGCACGTGCGTCAGCGCGATCACCACGCCCGTCATCGTGAAGACGAGGCGGATAGGTTCGGAGGTGAGATGCAGCGCCTGCAGCGCGTTGTTCA
>Ga0302229_10001418_pt1 | contig 18215 bp, 17 predicted proteins | sample II_Palsa_N1_3_FD_193518 | JGI IMG/M metagenome (GOLD analysis project Ga0302229, IMG submission 193518) | Peat permafrost microbial communities from Stordalen Mire near Abisko, Sweden - II_Palsa_N1_3 | ecosystem: Environmental > Terrestrial > Soil > Palsa > Peat permafrost | place: Sweden... | reverse complement strand
TCAACGGCAGGTCGAGGGCCGCGAGCGGTGCCGCGTCCATCACGGCGGTCCCAGCTGCCGGGCTTCCGAAGATCATGAGCCTCGTTTCACGCAGAGCGAGCCCGACCGATTCAGCCTCGGCACGCTGGTCGATGACCGCGAATTGCTTCAGTCCACGCGCTGCAATGAGCTCTGACAGGCGCGTGACGGTCTGATCAACGGTTCGCGAGGTCGTCCGTGTGATAACGCCACGGGGAGCGCTCATCTGATCTGTGTGGTCGTTCACCATCGTTCTCCTCCGGGTCGGTGACGTCGCCCGATACTCGCGCGCAGGCGCATCGATGGCATCAGCCAGATGACCGTTCTCGTCGCAGCGATGGGCGCTGCTGAGTGGCGCTCGTCATGGAGCTCCAGACTCGAGTGGGAGCTCGATCGTGAGCCGCGTGCCCTCGCCGCGCGGACTGTCCAGCGCCAATCGGCCACCGAGCGCCTCCACTCGGTCGACGAGGCCGGTGAGGCCCGAGCCGCGACCGAGCGCGGCGCCGCCGATGCCGTCGTCGGCGACAGTGGCGGTGAGCGACGACCCGCCGGTCCCCACCGTGACGGTGACAACGGAGGCGTTCGCGTGTTTGGCGCTGTTGGCGAGCGCCTCTGAGATGACGTAGTACACCGCGGTCTCGATCTGCTGTGGGAAGCGGCCGGATGCGCCCATGCTGAGCTCGACGGGCACGGGTGAGCGACGGGCAAGCTCCCGTAGGGATGGTTCGAGGCCTGACCGAGCCAGCAGCGCCGGGTGCAATCCGTGCGAGAAGATCCGGATCTCCTCGAGCACGTTCTCTAGATCTCGCGTGACCTCGTCGAGACTTGCCTCCACCTCCGGTGTGCCGGCGAACTTCGTCCGAACCGCGCGCACCTTCAGCCCGAGCGCCACAAGTCGCTGCTGGATCCCATCGTGGAGGTTACGTTCGACCCGGCGTCGCGTCTCGTCACTCGCGGTGACGATCCGGGCGCGAGAGGCGATCAGATTGTTACGCGCGTGCACGTTCGAGATCGCGCTCGCCACGAGTTCGGTGAAGCCGGCGAGGCGCGCCTCCGCGTCACGGGGGAAAGGCTCGCCGACCTCGGCGAAGGACGAGATCACGCCCCAGATCGTGCCGTCGACGAGGATCGGCGCCGAGATCGCGCCGCCGTAGCCAAGGGCAGCATGTCGGGATGCCGCTTCCCCGTCGAACTCCCACTCGTCGATGCGTCCGGGGCGGCCCGTCGAAAGGACGAGCGCACCGTCCGGGCAGTCGTCGACCGCGACCCGTTCGCCGTCGGGGACTGCGGACCTGTCGCCGTGGGTGCCGTAGATCTTCGTGAACGTGCTGTTCTCCGGATCCCAGCGCATGAGGCTGACGGCTCCTACACCCAGGACTCGTGCCGCCTCCTCTGCGACAGCGACGAACACCGTCTGCTCGGCGGCCTCGCGCGCTACGAGCGTGGCGACGCGGCGCAATGCGCCCTGCTCGTCGGCGAGCGCCCGGAGCTCCTCACGGGCTTGAACGTTCGAGATTGAGCTTGCGACGAGGTGGGTGAAATCCGTCAGGCGAGTCTCGGTGTCCATTGGAAGGATCTCGTCGGCGACGACGACGATCACTCCCCAGAGCGAGCCGTCGATCGTGATCGGCGCTCCAACCACCGATCGGAAGCCCTGACGCCGGGCGTGTTCGGCCACTGACCCGTTGATCTCGCCCCAGTCGTCGATGCGAGCTGGCCGGTCACCGGTGTCGATCACCCGTGCCACCACCCCCGGCGCGTCGCTCCGATACAGCTCATCAGCGGTCAACGCCGGATTGCCGATCGAGCCGAGGACCGTGACCGATCGCCCGTGCTCGCAGCGCAGCACGACCACGCGCCCGACGCCGAGCGCCCGGCCGGCTTCACCGGCTACTGCGTCGAAGATCGCGCTCGGGGACGCCTGCTGGGCGACCAGCGTTGCCACCCGCCGTAGGGCGGCTCCCTGGCGTTCGGCCAACCCCCGCAGCGCATCGCGTGCTTGGACATTCGAGATCGCGGCGGCGATCAGCTCGGTGAACCCCGCCAGACGTAGCTCCGAGCCGGCCGGGAATATCTGATCGGCCTCTCCGAACGCCGAGATCACTCCCCACAAAGCGCCGTCCACCACGATCGGCGCGGCCACGGCCTGCCCGAAACCCTCCGCGACGTGCTTGGCCGCGAGCGGCCCGGGCAGGACGGTCCAATCGTCGATTCTCGCCGGCCGGCCGGTCTCGAGCACGAGCGCCCCCTCTGGGCAGTCCTGCACCGGCCATTGCGTTCCATCCGCAACCGGCGAGCGCTCGCCGTGCGTGCCGAAGATCTTCGTGAACGTGCTGAGTTCCGCATCGTGCCGTGCGAGGGTGACCGCGTTGACGTCGAGGAGCCGGGCCGCCTCCTCCGCAACCGCCACGAATACGGCCCGCGGCTCGGCGCCTTGGGCGACCAGCGTGGCGATCCGCCGCAGCGCGCCCTGAGACTCCGCCAGGTCGCGCAGCTGCTCGCGAGACTCGATGTTTGCGAGCGCGGTCGCCATCAGATGGGCGAAATCGCCGAGTCTCTGCTCGCACCCAGTCGGAAGCACGTCATCGCGTTCAGCGAACGCTCCGATCATTCCCCACACGCCCCCGTTGACGATGATCGGCGCCGCGATCGAGGGCCCGAACCCTTCGGCGACATGGCGCTCCGCAATCTTGCTCTCGAACACAGTCCAGTCCTCGACCCGGGCCGGCCGGCCGGTGTCGACGATCAGCTGCCCGAGCGGAGACTCCCTCGCCGGCCACTGCGCGCCCAGTGGCATCGCGGCACGAGGCCCGTGGGTTCTGGCCATCTCGGTGAACAGCGTCGTCTCGGGGTCGTAGCCCATCAGGCTGATCGCGTTGATCCCGAGTAGCCGAGACGCCTCCTCAGCGATCGCATCGAACAACCGCTCCGGTTCCGCGCCCTGCGCCACTAGCGTCGCGATCCTCCGCAGAGCACCCTGCTGGTCGGCGAGCGCGCGCAGCTCTTCGTCAGCTCTGGCGTCTGCGAGAGAGCTCGTGTCGTTGGGCATCTTCTGTACTCCTGGTGTGCTCCGGTTAGCCGATTAGGTTGGTGATCGCCGCCACGTCCAGGCCGTCCTTGTGGATGAAGCCGACCGCTCCGCTATCTTGGATCAGATCGCCCAGCTCGTCGCGGGTCCGGATGGAGATCAAGATCACATCACCGGCGGTACCCGCGTCTGTCAGGCGATGAGCCAGTTCGATTCCGTCCTCGTCGCCAAGTTCGACGTCGACCAGGGTCACGTCCGGGCGCAGCGAGTCCGCCGATCGCAGCGCCTCGTCTGCCGACGATGCGCACCCGACGATTGTCATGCCCTGAAGCGAGAGCAGCTCCGCGGCTGACGCGAGGAAGCCCTCGTGGTCGTCGACGATCAGGCACTTCAACGGCACCCGACTAGTCTCGCAGTCGGGCGGCGGCGCGAGAATCCAGCTAGCACTACTCTCGCTTCGCCTGCCAGCAGGACCACGCCTAGCCCGCTGGCGCCAGCGACAGCGGCATGCTCGGCTGCGATTCTCTCACGCGACGAGTGAACCAGTGCAGAGGACGGGCTCGATGACGCAGACGCGCCGCCGGCGTGCTGACAGCGCTTCTGAGATAGAGGTCAGGTCTATCGACCACATCCCCGCCGGAGAGCGGCACGGCGCCGTCCGGGACCAGTTCACGCTCTGGTTTGGCCTCAACGCGAACATCTTCCCGGTCGTGCTCGGGGGCGTGGTCGTACTCATCGGCCTGGACTTCCTATGGGCGTGTATCGCGATCGTCCTTGGGGTCGTGATCGGCCTGCTGCTGATCGGCCTCCACGCGGTCCAGGGGCCCAAGCTTGGTGTACCTCAGATGATCCAGAGCCGCGGCCAGTTCGGCTTCTACGGAGCCGTGATCGTGTTCGCTGCTTCGATCGTCCTCGACTTCGGCTTCCTCGCCGCGCAGCTCGTGATCCAGGCGGACGCGATGAACCTGCTGATCAGTTCCGTGAGCATTCCGGCATGGATCGCCATCCTCACGGTCCCGGTTGTCGTGATCACGATCTACGGCTATTCGCTGATCCACCTATGGCAGCGGTGGTTGACCGTGATCCTCGGGATCACGTTCGCGGTCGTGTTCGTACAGGCGATCGCGCACGGATCGCTGCATGGTGCGGCCGCCGGCACGACGCCACCGTCGTTTGCACTATTCATGAGCGCCACCGGTCTGTTCGTGATCGCGATCGTCAGTTGGGCGCCGTATATCTCGGACTACTCACGCTACTTGCCGGAGAACGTAGGCAGCGCGAAGACGTTCTGGGCGGTGGTGCTCGGTGGCGGCATTCCTCAGATCGGGTGCGCGATCCTCGGCGCGTACATCACCGCGCTGCTGCCCCACGCATCATCGACGGTGCAGGCGGTCCGTGACGTCGCCGGAGGTTGGGCGCTACCAATCATGGCCCTAAGCCTCGTCGGCTCGGACGTCGCCAACGCCTACACCGGGATGCTCGCTGTCGCGGGGATCGCCAGCTGCCTTCTCGACGTCCGCGACTCGGTCCGAGTGCGGGTCATCGGATCCGTGATCGTGATCGCGCTCGGGACCGGCTGCGCCCTACTCGGCTACCGCGAGTTCGTCAACAACCTCTCGAACTTCCTGAACGTGCTCCTGTTCGTCTTCATTCCGTGGAGCGCGATCAACCTGACCGACTACTACCTCGTCCGGCACGGCAACTACGACATCCCATCGTTCTTCACCCCCCAAGGTCAGTATCGGGGCTTTCTCTGGCGCGGCTTGGCCGCATACCTGCTCTCCGTGGCCGTCGAGGTTCCGTTCATCAGCCAGACGTTCTACACCGGGCCGCTCGTGAAACCTCTGGGCGGGATCGACATCTCCTGGGTGGTCGGCGGCATCGCCGGCATTGCCTTCTACCTGCTCGCGATGCGCCTCCCGCCGCGTGGGATCTCCGCGCCGCACGAGCGCGAGCGATCACCGCAAGCGCTCAACGTCACCGGCTGAGTCCGATCCGGGTGTGACAGGTCAGATGGCCGATCTGAGCTGTGTCGACTAGCACGTCGAGTCAAGCAATGGCAGTCATTTGTCACTAGCTACCGCCGATGTTCCTCGGCCATGCTCATGCGGATGCAAATCGATCCCTATCCGTAAGGAGCCTTCCATGGCCGTACAAACCCGTCTCGTGCTCGAGCCCGCCGCACAGGAGTTCGCGGACGCCACCGCCACACCCCCGTTCTTCTGGGAGTTGGATTACCCGGACGCCCGGAAAGTCCTCGACGACGTGCAAGCTGCGCCGATCGAGAAGCTGCCGATCGACGAGGAATGGATCACCGTCCCCGTCGCCGTCGGAGACGCGCGGGTCCGGATCGTGAAGCCCCAGGGCGCCGCCGGCAAGCTGCCGGTCATTCTCTACGTCCACGGCGGCGGCTGGGTCCTCGGCAATGCTGGCACCCACGACCGTCTCGTGCGCGAGCTCGCGGTCGGGGCGAACGCGGCCGTGGCATTCCTGGAATACCCAAACTCGCCCGAGGCGCGGTACCCAGTCGCGATCGAGCAGGGCTACGCCACCGCTCAGTGGATCATCAACGAAGGCGCCTCGAAGGGCCTGGACGGAAGTCGGCTCGCGGTCGCGGGCGACTCCGTCGGCGGCAACATGACCGCCGCGCTCACGCTGATGGCCAAAGAGCGCGGCGACGTCCGGTTCGTGCAGGCGCAGATGTACTACCCGGTCACCGACGCCGCGATGGACACGCCCTCACACCAGGAATTCGCCGATGGGCCGTTCCTCACGCGGGCGGGAATGACGTGGTTCTGGGACGCCTACATTGCCGACCCCGAAGAGCGCAACGTGATCACCGCATCGCCCAACCAAGCCACGATCGAACAGCTGCAAGGGCTTCCGCCCACGCTGTTACTGGTCGATGAGGCCGACATCCTGCGCGACGAGGGCGAGGCGTACGCCGCCAAGCTCCGGCTCGCCGGCGTTCCAATCACGACGCTCCGGTATGACGGGATCCATCACGACTTCATGATGCTCAACCCGCTCAGCCAGACCAACGCCACACGCGCCGCGATCGCGCAGGCGATCCGGTTCTTCCGCCAGGCGCTCGGAACTGACTGAGGCTCGCCGCAGCAGCCACCTGCTGCGCCGCCGGGCTCACGCCCGGCGGCGTGGCTCGGGCTAGTGGGCACGTTGGCAAGGCACGAGTGGCCAAGCCCGGAACGTCGTTCAAGCCATCCAAGGGGAACACCCATGTCAACAACGCTCGAATCCGTCGACAGTTCCACCGCCGGCCAACTGGTCGCGAGACCAGCCGAGGTAACGCCGCGGCGCCCGGACCAACAGCTGCGGCTACCGCTCGGACCGCGACTGGTTGCTGAGTTCATCGGAACGTTCTTTCTCGTTCTCACGGTCTGCACCGCGACCAACCCAGAGCATGGGGCAGGCGCTCTTGCCCCTCTCGCGATCGGCTCCGTACTGATGGTCATGGTGTTCGCCGGAGGTCACATCTCGGGCGGGCACTACAACCCTGCCGTCAGCACCGCCGTGCTAGTCCGCAGGAAGCTCGCCCTCGACGAATGGTCCGCCTACGTCGCCGCTCAGCTCATCGCCGCAGCGGTCGCCGGGCTCGTCGCCCGCGGTCTCAACGGCCCTGGACGCACCGGCACCGCCGGGAGCACCTGGAAGATCCTCATCGTCGAGTTCATCTTCACATTCGCGCTCGCGTACGTCGTCCTCAACGTGGCGACCAGCAAGGCAACCGAGGGCAACTCCTACTTCGGACTCGCGATCGGCTTCACGGTCGCCGCTGGGGCGTTCGCGGTTGGAGGCATCTCTGGCGGCGCCTTCAATCCCGCCGTCGCGCTCGGCGCCAGCGTGCTCGGGATTTTCAACTGGAGTCACTACTGGATCTACGTGATCGCCACGCTAACGGGAGGAATCGTGGCAGCTGCAACCTTCTTGTACATGCAGCCAAGCGAGCGAGCACACACTCAAGAGACGTTCAGAGGATCCTGTCTCGAGAGCGCTGAGAGGCCGCCGAACGGAGCTCCCGAGCTGACCCGAACGAAGGAATGTTGATGGCGATCCTGACCCCAGAAGCCCGTGCGCTGCTTGACTCAGACGCGCTCGTGCACCTCGTGACGTTGAACCCCGACGGGAGTCCCCAGGTCAGCTGCGTCTGGGCCGCCGTACACGGCGATGAGATCGTCAGCGGCCACATGCAGCGCCGTCAAAAAGTACGCAACGTCGAGCGTGACGACCGCGTGGCGCTGTCCGTCGAGGCGCAGAGCCTCAACGAGCGTGGATTGCGCGAATATCTCGTGGTGCACGGCCGCGCCCGTGTTCAACAGGGCGGAGCTGCCGCCCTCCTGCAAGAGCTTGCACACGTCTACCTCGGCCCGAACGTCGTTTTCCCACCGGCAGGGTTCGACGCTCCCGGGTATCTGCTGCGCATCACGCCCGAGCGCCTCGGCGGTGTCGGACCGTGGACGACCGGCGTAGCCTAGGTCGTACTGAAACCACCCCGCTGATCCCAGAGCCCAAGCACCAATCAGCCACGCAAAGGTGGATAACCAGCTTGTCGGCTCGAAGCGCACATCGTTGCACCGGGCCCCTCGCCTCCGTCACCAGCGTCGTCTGCTGACTGGAGCGCGGCCCGCTCGCCGCACCATCTCGTGACCGCTTGGCCGCTGAAGTGGCCACCAGACGGTTGGCCCGGAGACTGCTGGTGTCGGACACACAACTACGTACGGCACCACGCTCGTGATACCCGCGGGCAAGTGAAAGCGAGTCTCGGCCCGCGCGGCGCCACGCACCTCCGATTCGCCAGGAGCACAACGCGTTCGGCAGCGCTCGCAGCCGGTGCGGTCGGAAGGCTCCGGCTCGCCTGCTGTCCGCGCATAGGAGGGTGCGTCCGCGGAGACGCAAGATTTTCGTCGCGACAGCAAAGCGAGAGCGGCGCACAACCTCGGCGTCGACGCCTGGTCCGACCGGCGAACGGAAGTCAGATGGTTGCTACTCGGTTGGCGCCCGGCCCCGAGCAAGCGCTCTGTCGCGGCGACGGCTCGCCGGATCGCGCCACAGGGCGACGGGGGTACGCAGAGCTCGTTGTCACGTTCGTGATGACGCTCTGGTCAAACTCCGGCGCTGGGGAGACGTCGGCGATTGTGCTCCAGCACAGATCGGCGGCCGTCAGGCCGAGTCGGATGGCCCGCTGCGGCGGACCGCGGATGGCTCAGAGAACCTGAGTTCCCTAACCCATGAGTGGCCGGTTAGCCGCTCGGCGGCCGCTCCTGGATTCGGCGGCGAGCGGCAGCTTGATCGACAGTCCCCCAATGGCGACTGAGCAGCAGCCGGGACTGGCGGGCCGCAATGATGCGAGTTGGCGTACGAGTCCCTTCGCAGCTGCTGTCTCAGGCGTCTGTCTTGACTTGGCGTTTTGCCGAGGGTTCGAGGGTGGCGATGAAGCTCTCGGCTGCGTCTTGGACCCGGGTGTGGTCGCCGGTGGCGAGTAGGTCGAGCAGGAGCCCGCGGATCGTGGCGATGATCAGGGTGGCCGTACGGGTTGCTGTTGCTGGGTCGCTGTCGTGTTCCTGGGTGTCGTGTAGGGCGCCCATCCAGTCGGCGACGACATGTTCCAGGAAGTCTGAGAACTGGTCGGGATCCTGTAGAGCGCGTCCGTAGATCGCGAAGAAGAGTCTGAATTCTGCGCCGTGCTCGGGGTCGGAGGCGCGTGTCCAGACCGTCCGTACCGCGGTTGGCAGGTCGGGCTGCTCGCCGGCCAGCTCGCGTACCCCCAGGACCATGCGCTCGCGCAGGCGTCCTTGGATGGCCTCGAGCATCTGCACCTTGGTGCCGAAGTGGTGCACCAGCGTGGTGGGCGACACCCCGAGGGTCGAGGCGATCGGTCGCCACGAAAGCTCCGCGAAGCCGTGGTCGGATGCGAAGTCGACCAGTGCGTCGAGCAGGTCAGCGCGCCGCTGGTAGTCGATGGGTCGACCCACCCTCTTCGTGTCGGGGTGTTTTTCTCGCTGCGTCATTTCTAGTACGACTGTAGTGCTAAGTTCATAGAACATACGTACTACTAATGTGGCCGCTGCTGAGACTGCGGCTGACGACGAAGGAGATTTCTCATGCGCGTTTTCGTTACCGGGGCATCAGGCTGGGTTGGGCGTGGCCTCGTTCCCGATCTCATCGGCGCCGGCCACACGGTCACCGGTCTGGCTCGCACCGACAGCTCGGCTGAGGCCCTGGAGGCCGCAGGGGTGCAAGCCCTCCGGGGGTCACTCGACGACCTCGACACCCTGCGCGATGCCGCGGCCGTGTCTGACGGCGTGATCCACCTCGCGTTCAAGCACGACATTGCTTTCAGAGGCGACTTTGCCGGGGCCACCAACGCCGATCGTCAAGCGATGGAGGCCTTTGGCGACGCACTCGCCGGCAGCGACAAGCCGTTTGTGATCGCCTCCGGCTTCCTTGCCGTACTGGGACTTGACCCTGGGGTCGTCGCCACCGAGCGCGACGGGCTGGCCCCGTCAGACGGGGATCGAGAGGTCCCGATCAGCGGCGCGAATGATCGGATGGCCAACGCCCACTACACCCAGGCACTCGCCGCCCGCGGGGTCCGCTCATCGATCGTGCGACTTCCCCCGGCCACTCACGGCACCGGCGACAACGGGTTCATCCCGACCGTGATCGGCTTGGCGCGCGACAAGGGCGCCGCAGCCTATGTCGGGGATGGCAGCAACCGCTGGCCGTCGGTTCACCGCGACGATGCCGCTCGCCTGTTTCGCTTTGCGCTGGAGTCCGCACCGGCCGGGTCAGTTCTGCACGCGGTCGCTGATGAGGGCGTCCCGATCCGCGAGATCGCCGAGATCATCGCCGCCCAGCTCGACATCCCCGCAGTCACGGTCACCGCTGAGCAGATCGGGGACTACGTCGGGTTTCTTGGAGGCTTTTGGGGGTTTGACGGTCCCGCCTCGGCCCGGATCACCCGCGATCTGGTCGGCTGGGAACCCACCATGCCGGGACTGATCGCAGACCTTCGGGACGACCACTACTTCGCCTAGGCGCGACAGCGACCAGCGATATCAGAACGTTCGTTAGGTGGGTGACGGTATGGATTGGCGTGTTCTCGCTCACTGATCTCTCCGGTGCTGTGACCGTCTCACAGCGGGTTTCAGACATCGTCGAGGACGGCGTCTACGCCGACGCGGCGGGGCTCGACGTCTTCGGGGTGGGAGAACACCACACGCCGCGGTTCGCCGTCTCATCACCGGCGGTCGTCCTCGGCGCGATCGCCGGGCGCACCTCGGCGATCACCCTCACCAGCGCGGTGTCGGTGCTGAGCGTCCTTGACCCGGTCCGCCTGTACCAGGATTTCGCACAGCTCGACCTGGTCTCCGGTGGACGTGCGGAGATCACAGCCGGCCGAAGCGCCTACACCGAACCGTTCGAGATCTTCGGTGTGCCGATGGAGCAGTACGACTCGGTCTTTGACGAGAAGCTCGGTCTTCTGCTCACGCTCGGCCGCGAAGTTGACGTGAGCTGGTCAGGTCGTTTTCGTACACCGCTCGAGCACGCCCAGATCATTCCCCGCCTCGACCACCAGCTGCCGCTGCGCCTCGGTGTCGGGGGAACCCCGGCCAGTGCCGCCCGCGCAGCCCGCCTCGGGCTCCCGGTGACGCTCGCCCTCCTCCTCGGCAGCGCCGCCGGCCTACAGCCCCTCGTTGACCTATACCGACAGACCGGCGCACACCACCGACACCCACCGGGCGAACTGGGCGTCGGCCTGGTGAGCCACCTCTACGTCGGGCGGACCTCACAAGAGGCCCGTGACACCTTCTACCCCCACTATCGGGCGTACTTCCGGGACGGGCGCGGCGTCCATCTGGACCGGGCGACCTTTGATCAGTGGCAACCCCTGACGGACCGCTGATGGTCGGCAGCCCTCAGGAGATCGCCGAGAAGATCCTTCGCCGGCACGAACAGTTCGATCTCGACCGCTTCATGGGCCAAGTCGACATCGGTGGACTTGCGACCGAGACGGTTCTCGCCTCCATCGAGCGGTTCGCCTCCGATGTCGCTCCCAGCCTGCGACGTCCATCAAGCAAACACCATCATCTTCCCCACAGCTAAGGAGCACCTCCATGCACACCGCTGCCGTCGTTCTGTCCATCATCCTTGCTCTCGTCATGCTCGGCTCCGGGGTGGCGAAGTTGATCCATGCCCCAAACGTCGTCGCGATGATGCAGGACGTCAACGTCACACGAGAGCAGATGACCGTGCTCGGGGTGATCGAGGTCGCAGCAACAGTTGGCCTGATCATCGGGATCTGGTTCCGGCCACTCGGGATCGCAGCCGCGATCGGAGTGATCCTGTACTTCTCCGGCGCGATCACCGCCCATCTGCGAGCACACGACCCGAACAAGCAGGGTGCGGTCATATTCCTCGCGCTCGCGATCGCGACTCTGGTCCTGCTGCTCCTCAACCCCTGACACCCACTGACTCACAGAGAAGCGAGGAAAGCGCGATGAAGATCGTTGGACTTGAGGAACACATGGCCACACCTGAGGTCCTGGCGGCCTGGCGCACGCAGGCGCCGTTGATGGACGACCTGATGATGCAGTGGACCGTCGATGGCGACGCCGCGGACCCGTTGCTCGACCTCGGAGACAAGCGACTCCACGCGATGGACGCGGCTGGCGTCGACCTGGCCGTTCTGTCCCTGACCACTCCAGGATTGCAGGCGTTACCCGCCAAGGAGGCTGTCGCGCTGCAAGGCCCGACAAACGACGTCATCGCTGACGCGATCCGCCGCCACCCCAACCGGTTTCAGGGCTTCGCCACCCTGGCCACCGGCGATCACGCTGCCGCGGTCCGCGAACTGGGACGCACGGTCACAGACCTCGGCTTCAACGGGATCATGCTGCACGCCGTCTCCGGAGAGAACTTCGTCGACGAGCAGCAGTTCTGGGGCATCTTCGAAGCCGCCGCCCACCACCGGGTTCCGATCTACCTGCACCCCGGCATCACCATTGATTCTGTCAGCGCCGCGTATTACCGCGGCTTCGGGAACCCGACCGACGGGATCTTCGCTTCTGGAGCACCGGGCTGGCACTATCAGACCGGTGTCGTGCTGCTGCGAATGATCCTCTCCGGGCTCTTCGACAAGTATCCCGAACTACAGATCATCCTCGGTCACTGGGGTGAGGTGGTGTTGTTCTACCTCGACCGCATCGCCCTCCTGGACGGGGTCTCAGGACTGGCCCGCCCGATCGCCGAATACTTCACCAGCAACGTCCTCGTCACCCCCGGCGGCCTCACCAGCCAGCAGTACCTACGCTGGTCCACCGACGTCGTCGGAACCGACCGCATCCTGCACGCCACGGACTACCCGTTCAACAGCACAGGTGACCTATTCGCCCGCAGCTTCCTCCAGCAAGCTCCCATTCCTCAAGCCGACCGGGAAGCCATCGCTTCCGGGAACTGGGACCGGATCATTTCCGGCATCCACCGCTGAACCAACCCGCCCCAACCTAGATCGACCGCCCAACTTGAACTGACTCGTGTAGGCAAGGGCAACGCGGACCCCTGAGGGGCTGTCACGGACCTGAGACCGCTGCGCCCACGAAACAGCGACACTCTGGGAAGCGGGTCGAGGGGCCAGTGGGGTGTTCTGCTCGGGGCGGAACGCGGCAGGTGGGCGGCACTTCGATGGGTTAGGGAACTGCGTTTCCCTGACCGGTTCGGCACGGATCGGCGCGGCACTGCAGCGGGCCTCGTCCGCCACAACGACGCGGATGAGCCCGTCTCGTCGCGAGATCTGGCTCGACCGGGCTCAGTCATCCCGCAGCAGCGAACGCGCCTGCGAAACTGACCTATTCGGGCAGGCTAGGGGAAGGCTAGGGGTCCCAAACAGCGACCGGGCCAACGCCATGAGCCGCGACGACGACATCGGGAGCGGCCGTCACTTTTGTAGTCGCGCGCAAGTCCATCGCTTGGTTCGTCCACGCGGCGGGCACTTGCCAGCGACGAGCGCGATCACGAGCCCCGGCGACCACGTCGCGCAGCTCGCGGCGGCAGCAAGAAGGTTTGGGCGACCCAAGTGCTTGCTGTACGCGTCGGGCCTTCGCGCGACGAACGCCTCACTGCTGCTCGTCCACAAATAGCAGGCGTCGCCCTCGCGCTGGAGTTGCTGCTTCCTCGGTACGATCTCGCAAGCCAGGCAGCCGTCCGACCTGATTACCGCAACGACAGGGGAGCAGGTGTCTCGGCCTGAGAACTTGAGCGACCTCCTCCTCGCCAATTGCGACTCCGTTGCAAGAGAGCATCCCCCAACACGAGTCGCTCCTCAGCACGTCTCACGGGGAGCAGTGGGCACTGGTGTTTACGACTGAAGCCAGGCGCGGTCTCGGCGGAAGCGAAGGGAGCGGATCTGCTCCTGGGTCTTGCCGATGAGGTCGCCTTTATGGGGCTTTTCCCATAAAGGCGATCATGGGAACTCTCGGCTTATGTCATCTCGGGTGAGATGCGCGGTGTACCTGGCTCGGTCGGCGCCGGGAGGGCCACATAACCTAGGTTCCGGGGCAGCTTGGCGGCTGCTCGGTTTCCGCGCATACCAGGACTGCCAGCCTCTGGGCTAACAGGCGCGTCGGGGCATCAAAGCGGGTCCCGAACCTGTCGATCGGATCGCTAGCAGTGGCAAACGCGCAAGCGCGGGTATCTGCCCGGTCGCGTGAGCGGCGAGCGCCGGTATCACGCGCAAGCGACACCGAGTTCCGTGCTCCGTCCGAAGCAAAAGCACAAGTCACGTGACAAGGGCATCCCGTGCCTGCGGCCCGCTCGCTCGGGGGTACCCGCCGGCAGGAGCTCGATGCCGCGTTCTGCCGGGGCCGCGTGTTTCTCCGCGTCTGGGATTGCTGACGCCATGTGAAAGGTCCGAGTAGTAACGGCGCGGTGGTTCCCTTCCCGGCTCTGGCGACGAGCAGGCCGCGCCTCGCACCGCCGACGAGCCTGGCCGAGATCGTGCGGACGATCGTGCCGGGGTTGGGTTTCAACCCGGAGTCCGGGCGAGCGGTGCCGATCGGCCACCCTTGGAGGGACCGCCGTCGTGGTGCTGTCGTCCGCCGCGCAGGACTCGATCTTCGCGCGAAGGCTTGGCCCTGGGTCGGCGTACGACCTCAGCGGCCTCGCCGTCCGGCTTGGCGTCTGACCGGGCGCGACTGTCCTTCGCACTGTCCTGTGGCGGATGCGACCCGGACCCTTCCGGACGACACTTCACGAGCTGGCCCCAAGGCCTGCGACATCAACCCAAAGGAGCGTTCATGTCCTATACACGAGCGAGCGGCCGCGTCGACGCGACTGCTCACGATGATCAGCCGACCAGCGGGCATTCTAGGGTTTCGCCCTTCACGAACCGGCCCGATGTCGATCATCGTCACAACCTTCTGTGGTGGGTCTTGCTCATCATCGTCTTCATTCTCTAGCAGCGTCGCTGCACAGATCGGCGTTTGTCGGCAGGAAATCGCTGTCGCCACGAGCAACGCCACGCGGCGCGTCCGGTGTGACACGGGGGGTGTTCTCGGCCCCCCCAGCCGCGCGAGTCCCGGGCGCAGTGTGTCGGCGTCGGTGGCGAGCGCTTCGGCCGTGACTCTCCGACGCTCACTCTCTCGGCGCGGATGCGTGCGGCAGTGTGCGCTCCCATGAGGGCGAGCACGTGCGTTCGCACCACCGCAAGGTATCTCCGAGATCTACAATAAGCCGCCTCAGCATCGACTCGACGACCATCAGGAATCGGTTTCCAGATCTTCGCGAGACGCACGCGTCCGCGGTGGCGAGGCGACCATTCGTGGGTCCGGCGCCCGTCAGGGACTGACAGCGGGGCGGGACCTCTTCGTATCTGCGTTGAGTCAGCCTCTGCGAGCGAGCCACAAAGCGCAGCGGGGTTGGCGTCGGCGCGGCTACGACGTGCCCGCTCGGACTGGCCAGTGGCGGATGCGACCGAGTCGGGAACGACGGAGACTTGCCGAAATGCGCCGGTCAACCGAAAGCCCACCGCGAGTCGTCTTGGAGATGACACATGCGACCATCTGCTGCTGAGCAGGCGAACACTTCGAGCAATGATCCGCTCCGATATCACACGCATTACCAGAAGCAGGGGAACGGAGCGTCCCCCTATGCTGGCGGAAGCAGCTTCATGGAGCGAGTGTCGGAGCGTGTCGCGAGTGGAATGGGTACCGTCGGGTTTCTTGTCATCAGCTCGGCAATCATTCTCGCCTGGGTATTGACGAACCACGTCATCCATTTCCTGAGCAACTCCGTGACCGGGCTACTGCACGGGAGGGGATTCGATCCTGCACCATTCATCCTGCTGAATCTCGTGTTCTCCGCGGTCGCGTTCTACACCGGGGCGCTCGTGATCATCGCCCAGAAGGCGCAGACCCGGACGGACAGGGCGAACGAGGAAGCGGGGGCACTGCATCGCGAGCAGCTCTCCCGGTCCCAGCTCAACTTACTTCAGACGAACACGGAGCTCACTCAGGAGATCCACGCGCTAGCCACGAAGCTGAGCAACCTGACTGACGAAATCCATGCGGCCGTCTGCGAGGGACCGAATGGTCGCAGGGTGATTCTCAGGGCACTCGACTATCAGCGCCCCGACCAGACTGACTGAACTAATCGCGAGAGCATGCACGGTTGCGTCTCACGCCGCAGAGGGTGACCATCGCGCGCGACGGCTGCTCGCAAGCGCAAAGTCTTTAACAAGCTCGACATCAGCTAACGGAACCAGCTCGACCACGTTCTGCCCGGAGAATTCGCCGTCGTCCGCTCGGCTTGGTTAAACCCGACGGCCAGTCGCGCAAACCAGCGAGCTGCCTCAGCCGTGCTCCGCGCCACGGTCGTCGCGGCCCGCGGGCAGGGCGTCCACGCCTCTTCCGTGCGCCCTGCGGAGGCGCATTTTCCATAGCCACCGAGTTGCGTACGCGAGGGTCGCGCCGGCAACGCCGATCGCGAGATATGTGTCGTAACGCGTGGCGTACCTGTAGATCTCATCGATGTGGCTGCCTGAGAAGTACCCGACGGTGGTCCACAGTCCGACCCAGAGCCCGGCACCGATCGCGTTGAAGGCGAGAAACCGCTTCCACGGAACGCTGGCGACGCCGGCGACGATGCCGCTCGCTTGACGCAAGCCTTCGATGAACCGAGCGGCGACGATGATCTTGCCGCCGTGGCGATCGAACAGTGCCGTGGCCTTGTCGATCCGAGCCGGTGATAGGAGCACGTAGCGCCCGTAACGTGCAAGGAGGGGTCTGCCGCCGAAATGTCCGATCGCGAAGCCGATGTTGTCTCCGGTGACAGCGGCCAGGAAGCCGAACAGCACGACGAGCGGGAGGCTGAGTCTGCCGGTGCCTGCGTACAGCGCTCCGACGATGAGGATCGTCTCGCCGGGGACGGGCACGCCGAAGTCTTCGAAGAGGACGAAGCCGGCCACTGCCAGGTAGCCAGACTTGTTCAGTACCGGCTCGAGGCTCTTGAGCACGCCCGGAAGGTGGGTGGCTGTGTCGATCACTTGCGCGTGAGCTCTGCTTGCCTGATGCCGAGCAGTGTCATGCGGACCGGGCCCGGCTCGCATCTGACATGGGACAGTCGGCGCGGGCAGTCTCAGCTCAGAGCGCCGGAGCCCTGCGCAACCCGGTTGCCTTCTCCCACGAGCTCGCGAACTGCAGCAGCTTCGACTCGGCCAGCGGCGCGCCGAGCAATTCCAGTCCGACCGGCAGGTCGTCTGCGGTGAAGCCGACCGGAATCGTGAGCGCCGGCAGTCCCGCCTGCGATCCGATGACCGTGTTCGTCGGGAAGGTGAGGCATTGGTACTTCTCGGCCACGAGTTCTTCCCGCGTCGGGGGGATGACCTGAACGGTGGGGTAGGCCATGAAGTCGATCCCGTGTCGGGCAAAGATGTTCAGGACCAACCGTCGAAAGTGTTCCTGGTTGAGCCGCCGCTGGAGGCAGTCCAAGTCGCCCTCGACGGTGTCCGGCCCGCTAGCGATCGAGTGGAACAGGTCGTTCAGTGGGTGGAACTGCCGGCTGTTGTAGATCTCCATGAAGCTCGAGACTGGCGCGCCAGGTCGCTGCGCCAGAAACCCGTCGATGTCCGATTTCGATTGTCTGACGTAGACGGAGGTCTCTGATATCCAGCCGGAGAGGTCGGCGATTTTGAGCCCAGGGATGATCGAGATACCGAGTTCTTCGAGGCGGGCGATTGCCGCTCGAACCGCTTCGTTGACCGGGCGCGCGTCCGGATTGTCGTCAGGCCCGAAGCCCGTCTCGAGCACGCCGATGCGCCAGCTCCCAAAGGGGACGTCGAGACCCACTGCGCGTGCGTACCCACCGGTGTTCGGTGCCGCCGACGCGGTCACGGTAAAAGGGTCCTGCGCGTCGTAGCCAACGATGCTGTCGAGCAGCGTGGCGAGATCGGCGACCGTCCGCGCGACCGGAGCGGGGGTGTCTTGGAAGTGCACGAGCGGCGAGAAGCCGGCGCGGCTGATCAGACCCGTCGTGACGCGCAGGCCGAAGAGATTGTTGAACGCGGCGGGGATCCGGATCGACCCGCCCGTATCCTCGCCGATCCCGACGAGCCCGAAGTTGGCGGCGACTCCAGCCGCGGTGCCGGCGCTGGAGCCGCCGGACTCCCGCGCCGGAGCGTACGGATTCTTTGTGTGGTCGGTGAGCGATGATGACGAGAACCATCCCGCCGCGAAATCGCACATCGCCGTCTTGGCGAGGATCACCGCACCCGCGTCGCGCAGCTTCGTGATCACCGTCGCATCGGTCGCAGGCACGTAACCGTCGAACAGGATTGAGCCAAAGGTGGTCCGCACGCCAGCCATCTCGGCCTGATCCTTGACGAGAACCGGGACCCCGTGAAGTGGCCCGGCGAATCTGCCGTTGCCGGCGAGGTACGCATCGCAGGCCACTGCTTCCTCCCGGGCATGCGGATTCACGGTCACCACAGCCTGGATCTCGGCCCCGGAATTGTTGTGCGCCTCGATTCTGGCGAGGTACCAATCAACGACCTCGGCGGCGGTCAGCTCACCGGTCCGCAGCAGGCTATGGAAGCCGTCGATCGTCAGCTCTTCAAACCCCTCGCTCACGCCGGTCATGTGGTCCTAGGCCGCCCCGA
>Ga0302229_10001417_pt1 | contig 18217 bp, 20 predicted proteins | sample II_Palsa_N1_3_FD_193518 | JGI IMG/M metagenome (GOLD analysis project Ga0302229, IMG submission 193518) | Peat permafrost microbial communities from Stordalen Mire near Abisko, Sweden - II_Palsa_N1_3 | ecosystem: Environmental > Terrestrial > Soil > Palsa > Peat permafrost | place: Sweden... | reverse complement strand
GCGTCAGGCGCCGGATCCGGGTGGAGCGGGACGGTCCGGTCAGGTACGCCGACTCCGCGCTCGGCGCCAGCACGCTGACCGAGGTGTCCCCGTTCCCCGCGCCGGCGTCCGAGGTGGCGGCCGGGTCGCTGACCGCGCCGACGCCCGGCACCGTGGTCCGCGTCTTCGCCCAGCCGGGGGACGCCGTGCAGGCGGGCCAGCCGCTGATCGTGCTCGAGGCGATGAAGATGGAGCACCTGGTGCGCGCCCCGGCCGCCGGACAGCTGGTGGAACTGCGTGTCTCGGTCGGCCAGACGGTCGAGCAGGGCGCCGTGCTCGCCGTCGTCGACGAGCTCGCCGACGAACCCGCCGACAGCCGGGAGGAGCCCGATGAGTGAGGCCGTCCGCTACCAGGTCACCGACGGCGTCGCCTGGCTGACGATCGACCGGCCCGACGCCCGCAACGCGCTGAACAAGGCGGTCCGCGACGGATTGTGGGCCGGGACGCGCCGGTTCAACGCCGACGACAGCGCGCGCGTCCTGGTCCTCACCGGCGCCGGGACCAAGGCGTTCTGCGCCGGGGGCGACCTCAAGGAGATGGCCGACGACGCCCTGCGGGTACCGCCGCCGGACTTCCTGCCTCAGTTCGGGCGCAACATCGACGTGCCCAAGCCGACGATCGCCGCCGTCAACGGCGTGGCCGCGGCGGGCGGGTTCCTGCTCGCCCAGATGTGCGACCTGTGCGTCGCCGCCGAGTCGGCCCGGTTCGGCATCACCGAGGTGAAGGTGGGCCGGGGCTCCCCGTGGGCGGCGCCGCTGCCGTGGCTGATCCCGCCCCGGGCGGCGATGGAGATCATGCTCACCGGCGACCTGATCGACGCCGGCCGGGCCGAGCGGATCGGCCTGGTCAATCACGTCGTGCCCGACGCCGAGCTGCGGGACCACGTGCAGCGGCTGGCGCTGCGCATCGCCGCCAACGCGCCGCTGTCGGTGCGGGCGGCCAAGGCGACCGTCGGGCTGATCGCGCAGCAGCCCCTCAGCGCCGCCTACGCGGAGGCGGAACGGATCTGGGCGCCCGTCTACGCCAGCGAGGACGCCCAAGAGGGTCCGGCCGCCTTCCGCGACAAGCGGCCGCCGGCCTGGAAGGGACGCTAGATGCCCGCGACGACCGACCTGGTCGGGCAGCTCACCGGCGACCTGGCCGCGGAGTCGGCCGACCTGGCCGACGTGCTGCGACGGCTCACGCCCGCCGACTGGGATCGCGACACCCCCGCCGGGGGCTGGACCATCCGCGATCAGGTCACCCACCTGGCCTTCTTCGACGACGCGGTACTGCTCAGCCTGGCCGACGGCGACGCGTTCGAGGCGCAGCGATCGGAACTCACCGCCCTCGGGGAGCGCTTCCCTGACGAGATCGCCGCCAGGAACCGGCACCGATCCGGCCCGGACTGCCTCGGCTGGTTCCTGCGTTCTCGCAGCGACCTGCTGGTCGCCTACCGGGTCGCCGACCCTCGTCAGCGGCTGCCCTGGTACGGGCCCGACATGGGCCTGGCCTCGTCCGTGACCGCCCGGCTGATGGAGACCTGGGCGCACGGCCAGGACATCATCGACGCGCTGGGGGGACGGCGCCCGCCGACCAGGCGGCTGCGGCACATCGCGGACCTGGGCGTGCGCGCCCGCGGGTTCAACTTCCGGCTGCGCGGGCTTCCGGTACCCGCCGAGCCGGTCCGGGTCGAGCTGGCCGGCCCGGACGCCTCCCCCTGGACCTGGGGGCCGGACACGGCGGCCAACCGGGTGACGGGCGACGCGGAGGACTTCTGCCTGGTCGTCACCCAGCGCCGCAACGTCGCCGAGACCGGCCTGACGGTCACCGGCCCGATCGCGGCCCGGTGGATGTCGATCGCGCAGGCCTTCGCCGGCCGGCCCAGCGACCCGCCGCCGCCAGGCCGGAAGCCGCCGCCCCGCCACGACCCGCCGTCACGCCGCGACCGGCCGCCAGGCCGCGAGTCGGCCAGGAGGCGCTCATGACCCGCCCGGTGCGAATCGCCAACGCCTCCGGGTTCTACGGCGACCGGCTGACGGCCATGCGCGAGGTCATCGAGGGCGGCCCGGTCGACGTCGTCACCGGCGACTACCTGGCCGAGCTGACGATGCTGATCCTGTGGAAGGCCAGGCGCAAAGACCCGTCCGCGGGCTACGCGCGAACCTTCCTGACCCAGCTCGAGCAGGTGCTCGGCACCGCCCTTGACCGCGGCATCAAGATCGTCGCCAACGCCGGCGGCCTCAACCCGTCGGGGCTGGCCGACCGGATCGGGGAGCTCGCGGCCCGGCTCGGCCTGGCTCCGACTGTCGCCTGGATCGACGGCGACGACCTGGCCGGCCGGATCGGGGAGCTGCTCGACGCCGGGCACGAGCTCGCCCACCTCGACACCGGACGGCCGCTGCGCGGCTCGGGGGTGGTCCCGGTCACCGCCAACGCCTATCTCGGCGGCTGGGGGATCACCGCCGCGCTCGCCGAGGGGGCCGACATCGTGGTCTGCCCCCGGGTCACCGACGCCTCGCTGACCACCGGTCCGGCCGCCTGGTGGCACGGGTGGGAACGACCCGACTTCGATCAGCTGGCCGGCGCGGTCGCGGCCGGGCACGTCATCGAATGCGGACCCCAGGCGACCGGGGGGAACTACCCCTGGCTGGACGAGATCCGCGACCACCGCCGCCTCGGCTACCCGATCGCCGAAGTGGCGGCCGACGGGTCCAGCGTGATCACCAAGCAACCCGGCACCGGCGGGGTGGTCTCCACCGGTACCGTCACCGCGCAGCTGCTGTACGAGATCGCCGGCCCCGCGTACGCCAACCCGGACGTCATCGCGCACTTCGACACCATCGAGCTGGCCGCCGACGGCCCCGACCGAGTGCGGATCAGCGGCACCAGGGGCAGCCCGCCGGCCGGGCCGCTCAAGGTGGCGATCAACTACTCCGGTGGCTTCCGCAACACGGTCACGCTGGTGCTCACCGGCCTGGACATCGAGGCCAAGGCGGCCGCGGCCGAAGCGCAGCTATTCGACGCGCTCGACGGCAAGGACGCCTTCGACGAAGTGGACGTGCGGCTGCTGCGCTTCGACCGGCCCGACGCGCCAAGCAACGCCCAGGCCACCGCGCACCTGCAGGTCACGGTCAAGGACCGGGACGCCGCCAAGGTCGGCCGCCGGTTCTCCAACGCGGCGACCGAGCTCTACCTGGCCGGGTACGCGGGCTTCCACACCGCCGCCCCGCCCGGTGACGCCAGCGAGTTCGGCGTCTACTGGCCCGCCCTGGTGCCCGCCGAGGTCGTCAGCCAGCGGCTGACCCTGCCCGACGGCAGCAGCCGGATCATCCCGCACACCCCGCCGTCGGCGAGCCCGGTGCGGAACCAGGCGGAGCACGCGTCCGTTCGGGATGAGGATTTTGATTTTCATCCCCCGGGGGAGACCGTCCGTGCGCCCCTCGGCCTGGTCTGCGGGGCCCGCTCGGGCGACAAGGGCGGCAACGCCAACGTCGGCCTGTGGACCCGCACCGCCGCCGAATTCTCCTGGCTGCGCGGCTACCTGACCACGGACCGGTTCCGCGCGCTGCTGCCCGAGGCGGCCGGGCTGCCGGTCGACCGCTACGAGCTCGCCAACCTGCGAGCGCTCAACTTCGTGGTCACCGGGCTGCTCGGCAACGGCGTGGCCGACGCAACCCGCCCCGATCCGCAAGCCAAGGGCCTCGGCGAGTACCTCCGCTCCCGGTTCGCGGACCTGCCCGCCCGCTTCCTCGCAGATGAAAAGAGCCCGCATGACCAGTGAGAACGTCACGCCGATCGACGCCCGGCCGGCCCGCACCCGGGACCCGGCCCGCAAGCAGCGGATCCTGGACGCCGCCGCCGACCTGATGGCCAGGTACGGCTTCAGCTCGGTCTCGATGGAGGACATCGGCGGCGCGGTCGGCATCACCGCCTCGGCGATCTACCGTCACTACGACAGCAAGATCGCGGTCCTCACCGCGATGTTCAACCGGGTCATCGACCAGCTGCTGAGCGAGGGCCAGCGGTTCGCCGGCCATCCGGACGCCGAGCCGCTCGACGCCCTCAGGCAGCTCGTCGACGGTCAGATCGCGTTCGTCGTCGATGACCGCGATATCGCCCAGGTGTACTACCGGGAGATCGCCAACCTGCCCGAGGCCGACCGCCGGCGCCTGCGCCGCAAGCAGCGGCTGTACCTTGAAGACTGGGTTCACCTGCTCACCGAGCTCCGGCCCGGCCTCGACGACGCCGTGGCCCGCACGATCGTGCACTGCGCGATCGGCGCCATCCAGTCCACCCTCCAGCATTCCGCCGGCCTGCCCGAGGACCGGCTCCGCGACCTGCTGCGCCGGTCGGCCCTGGCCGTCCTGGCGACCGATCCCGACTGAGGTTGAGGAGATCCCGATGGACTTCGCCGTCTCCGAGGAGCACCGCGCGCTGCGGTCCGCCGTCGCCGGCATCGCCGCCGAGTACGGCGGCGGCTACTACACCAGGAAGGCGGAGGCGCGCGAGTCCACCAGCGAACTGTGGACGGCGCTGGGCAAGCAGGGCTATCTCGGGGTCAACATCGCCGAGGAGTACGGCGGCGGCGGCGCGGGCCTCACCGAGCTCGCCATCGTCTGCGAGGAGACCGCCGCCCAGGGCTGCCCGCTGCTGCTGCTGCTCGTCTCGAGCGGGATCAGCGGCGAGGTCATCGGCGCCTACGGCACGCCGGTGCAGCGTGAGCGCTGGCTGCCCCGGCTCGCCAGCGGCGACGGGAAGATCGTGTTCGCGATCACCGAGCCGGGCGCCGGCTCCAACACCCACCGGCTGGCCACGACGGCCGTGCGCGACGGCGACGAGTACGTGCTGCGCGGCCAGAAGTACTACATCTCCGGCGTCAACGAAGCCGACGCGATCCTGGTCGTCGCCCGCACCGGCACCGACCCGGGGGGAAAGGCGAGCCTGTCGCTGTTCGTGGTGGACACCGCCGCCCCGGGCCTGACCGCCCAGCCGCTGCCCGTCTCGGTGACGTTGCCCGAGCGGCAGTTCACCCTGTTCTTCGACGACGTCCGGGTGCCCGCCGACCGCCTCATCGGCGTCGAGGGCGAGGGGTTCCGGCAGGTCTTCCACGGCCTGAACCCGGAACGGGTTACCGGCGCGGCGCTGTGCGTCGGCATCGGCAGGCACACCCTCGCCAAGGCGGCCGGCTACGCCCGCGAACGGGTCGTCTGGGACGAGCCCATCGGCTCCCACCAGGGCATCTCGCACGCCCTCGCCAAGGCCAAGATCGAGGTGGAGGCGGCCGCGCTGCTGACCGCGCAGGCGGCCTGGCAGCACGATCACGGCGAGCCCGCCGGCGAGGCGTCCAACATGGCCAAGTACGCGGCGGCCGAGGCCGCCCTGTCCGCGGTCGACGCCGCGATCCAGACCCACGGCGGCAACGGCGTGTCCACCGAGTACGGGCTGCTCCCGCTGTGGGGCCTGGCCCGGCTGCTGCGCATCGCCCCGGTCAGCCGCGAAATGGTCCTCAACTACGTCGCCCAGCACTCCCTGGGCCTGCCCCGCTCTTATTAATTCCGCCCACCGCTCCTTTATCCCGCCCACCGCTCCCTGGGAGGCTGACGATGCCGTCATCCGCCGAAGTTCACCGCAACCTCATCCAGCGCGTCAATGTCGGCGACAGCCTGACCAGGACTGCGGCCCGCTACCCGGCTGCGCTGGCGCTGGCCGACGGGACCCGCCGGCTCACCTACCGCGAGTTCAACGACCTGGTCAACCGGTTCGCGGCCGGGCTGGCCGGGCGCGGATACCGGCGCGGCGACGCGCTCGCCCTCGCTTCCGGCAACAGCATCGAGTTCCTCGTCACCTACTACGCCTGCGCCAAGCTGGGCGTGGTCTGCGTGCCGATCAACCTGGGCTGGCGGCCGGACGAGGTCGGCTACGTCCTCGGGCACAGCCGGTCCCGCGGCATCGTCATCGAGCGCCAACTCGTTCCCGGGCTCGCCGAGGCAGTCACCAAGCAGCCGGGCGTCACCGACGTCATCGTGGCACCGGGCACGGACACAGACGCCAGCGTCCGTTCGGGAGAGATCGACGGAGCGGTCATCTTCGCGGACCTGCTGGCCGCCGACGCGGCCGAGCCCGAGTGCTTCGTGGCCGACCGGGACCCGGTCAGCTACCTCTATACAAGCGGGACCACCTCGGCCCCCAAGGGAGTGGTCGGCAACCACACCTCCATCTACCTGGAGTCCCTCTCGGTGGCGGTGGAGGCCCGGTTCAACGAGACCGACCGGTTCGCCGCGATGATGCCGATGTTCCACACGGCGCAGATCAACTGCCACTGCAGCGCCGCCGTGATGGTCGGGGCCGCGCTGTTCATCGAGCGCGGGTTCGACCCGGGGCGCCTCCTCGCGCTCATCGAGACGGAGAAGATCACCCAGATCTTCGGGCTGCCGATGATGTACCGGGCGATGCTCGACCACCCCGACATCGACCGCCGCGATCTGTCCAGCCTGCGCCGCGCCATGTACGCGATGGCGACGATGCCCGAGGCGCAACTGCGCCGCTGCCTGGAGCGCTTCGGATGCGACTTCTACCTGCTGTTCGGTCAGACCGAGATGAGCCCCACCGCCACCCTGTTCCGGCCCGAGCACCAACTCAGTCATCCCGGTGCCGTCGGCACGCCGGTGGTCAACGTGCAGACCGCGATCATGGACGCCGACGGGACCCTGCTGCCCGCGGGCGAAGACGGCGAGATCGTCTACCGCGGTCCGCACACCCTGACCGGCTACCTGGACAACGCGGAGGCGACCGACGCGGCGTTCGAGCACGGCTGGTTCCACTCCGGCGACATCGGGCACTTCGACGCCGACGGCATCCTCTGGTTCACCGACCGGCGCAAGGACGTCATCAAGACCGGCGGCGAGAACGTCGCGTCGATCGAGGTCGAGAAGGCCATCTACGCCACCGACGACAACATCGCCGAAGCGGTGGCCATCGGGCTGCCGCACGAGCGCTGGACCGAGGCGATCACCGCCTTCATCGTGCCCGTCCCCGGGGCGCGGGTCGAGGCGGACGAGGTGCTGCGCCGGGTCAAGGAGCGGCTGGCGGCCTTCAAGGTGCCGAAGGCGGTCGTGATCGTCGGCGAGCTGCCCAAGACCTCCACCGGCAAGATCCAGAAGAACGTGCTCAGGGACGGCTACGCCCGCTACTACGACAGCCCCTGACCTTCTGCACGCCATGCAGGACCGGGACGGTGGGCGATCAGTGGCCGCTCGTCAGCGGTCCTGGCCGAGTAGTCGTCGGGCGTGCCCGTCCAGGTAGCGCGGCACCCGCTCGTCCCGCACTCGCACCCGAACGGATACGAAGGCGCCACCGTGAGCCCGGCGTCGCCCATCCACAGCCTGCCCTGCCGGGCGGCGGCCGTGTTCTCGTACCGCCGCTGCCGGCTGAGCTCCCGGCCCGCCGCCAGACGAGGCGCCGAGCGTAGCGCCGGGGCGACGGCAGACGAGGCGGCGGCCGCGATCGCCGGCCAGTCCGGCACCGCCGGCACATCGATGACCGGCCGTCCGGAGACCAAGGCGCTCGCGCGCACGCGCCCAGCGATGACCGCGTCCCGTTCCAGCAGCCGGTGAACGCGCGACCGGGCGGTTACCGGGCGGCCGCCGAGCGACTCGGCCTTCGCCAGCCGTTCCTCCCGGGCAAGGCGCGTGCGCCCCGGATCGGGCACCAGCCACACCCCCCAGCCGGGAGGAAGCTCGCCGGCGAATCCTGGCATGAGCTGCGGACCCTCAACGATGGCGGGCACTTCACCCAGCTCACGGCACCGGATGTCATCGAGCACGAGTTCCAGGCGCAGGCGGCTGACGGACTCGAAGGCATCGGAGGCCGCCTCCGGCCCGGCCGGTTGCGGAGCTCAGACCTCGTCGTCGAGCAGCGCGTAGATCATCAGGTCATGCAGCCCGTCGTCCTCGAGCCCGGCCCGGCGCAGCGTCCCCTCGAGGCGGAAGCCCGCCTTCTCCGCCACCCGCTGCGAGGCGGTGTTCTCCGCGATCGTCGACAGCCAGGCTCGCTGCAGCCCGCCGTCGGTGAGCGCCCACTTGGTCACCGCGGCGAGCGCCTCGGGCGCGTAGCCCTTGCCGCGCTGGTCGGCGCGAACGCCGTAGCCGATCTCAGCCGACCGCGTCTCCCAGTCGGCGTGGAACACGCTGATCGACCCGACGATCCGGCCGAGAGAGCGGTCGAGCATCATCAGGTGGACGGCGGTGCCCTCGGGATCCGGCAGGCGCTGGTCGCCGGCCAGCCAGTCGTCGAGCCGCTCCGGGTCGGACGGCACGCCGGGCGGGATGGCCTCTGGTTCGGCGTTGGCCGCGACCTCGCGGATCAGGTCGCCGTCGGCCAGGCTGAACTCCCGTAGCTCCAGCCGGGCGCTCATGATCAGGGGTGAGGGAAACGATGGCACGGCGGGACTCTAGCGCACAAACAGAATCGAGAAAAACCGGAAAGCAGATCAGCTCGAGGGCAGCGTGGTCCGCCGCGCGGCCCGGGCCAGCCATCGCCCGTCGTAGAACTGCACGTCAATCGGATGGTCGAACGCGGCCGACACGTTCTCGGTGGTGACGGCGGCCCGGGCCGGCCCGGCCGCGACGACGCGGCCGTCGGCCAGCAGCAGCGCGTGAGTGGTGGAGGACGGCAGTTCCTCCAGATGATGCGTCACCAGCACGGTGGCGACGTCGGGGTGCGTCTGGGTGAGCAGGTCGATGGCCTCGAGCAGCTGCTCGCGGGCGGCGATGTCGAGGCCGGTGGACGGCTCGTCGAGCAGCAGCAGCCGCGGCTCGGCGATCAGCGCCCGGGCGATCAGCACCCGGCCGCGCTCACCCTGCGACAGCACCGGCCAGCGCTGCCCGGCCTTGGCGCCGAGGCCGAGGGAGGAGATGAGCGCGTCGGCCCGCTCGGCTTCCGCCGCCGTCGGCTGCCAGCGCGGCGCCGTCTCGATCGTGCCGGTGAGCCCGGTCAGCACGATGTCCCGCACGGTCAGCGGCGAGCGGAGCGGATGGCGCGGGTTGACGTGCCCGATCATCCGCCGCAGGGCCTGCAGCTCGACCCGGCCGAGCTGCGACCCGAGCACGTGCACGGTGCCGGAGGTGGGGTGGGTGACCGCGCCGCAGAACCCGAGGATCGTGCTCTTGCCCGCCCCGTTGGGGCCGAGCATCGCCCAGCGTTCGCCTTGGTTCACCGTGAAGCTGACGCCGCGGATGATCTCCTTGCCGTCCCGGCGGTAGGTCACGTCCCGCAGCTCGAGCACCGGCGAAGAGGCAAACGTCTGCAACCGCACCGCCGCTACTGGGCGGAGTGCAGGTCGGCCGTGAGGCTGACCTGCTTGTCCGGCCGGGTGACGGCCTCGACCGACCCGGTGACGCTGTTGCGGCGGAACACCAGTCCCGAGCTTCCGCTCAGCTCGCGCGCCTTAGCCTGCCGTCCGCCCGGGAGGGTGACGATCGTGCCGGCGGTCAGGTAGAGCCCGGCCTCGACGATGCAGTCGTCGCCGAGGGACACGCCGAGCCCGGAGTTCGCGCCGAGCAGGCAGCGCTGGCCGATGGAGATGACCTGCGTGCCGCCGCCGGACAGGGTGCCCATGATGGACGCGCCGCCGCCGATGTCGCTGTCGGCGTCGACGACCACGCCCTGGCTGATCCGGCCCTCCACCATCGACGGCCCGAGCGTGCCCGCGTTGAAGTTGACGAAGCCCTCGTGCATGACCGTCGTTCCCTCGGCCAGGTGGGCGCCCAGCCGGACCCGGGCCGCGTCGGCCACCCGCACGCCGGTCGGGACGACGAAATCGAGCATCGGCGGGAACTTGTCGACCGAGCGGACGTCGAGATAAAGGCCGCGGCCGAGCGCCCGCTCGCGGACGGCGCCGATCTCGCTGACCTCGACCGGTCCGAGCGACGTCCAGCACACGTTGGGCAGGACCTTGAAGATCCCGTCGAGGTTGACGCTGTTCGGGCGCACCAGCCGGTGCGAGAGCAGGTGCAGCCGCAGGTAGGCGTCGGCCACGTCGGCCGGCGGCGCGTCGAGGTCGGCCGTCACCCGCACCCGGCTGCGGACGATCACCCCGCGGATCGCGTCCTCGTACTCGTCGCGGACATCCGGTTCCGCGCTCTCGGCGTCGTCCGGCTCCCCGATCTGAGGATCGGAAAAGTAATAGCAGAGCGGCGATCCGCTCCGCCCGATCGTCGCAATCGCGTATCCCCACGCCGTCTCGCTCACGCAGCGAGGCTACCGCAGCATGATCGCGCGGCTGCGGGCGACGGTACGTGAGGATCCCCACCCGGCAGGCGCGCGGTCGGCCGCTCAGGCGTCGCGACGGAACTCGGCCCGCCACCGGAGCCGGGGCGGCTCCATGTCGTCCAGGTACTTCTCGATCCGGTGCACGCGCAGCGGCCCGCCCGCGAGCGCGAGCTCGGCCGGGGTGAGCGGCCACGGCATCAGGGCCGGGTCGCGGACCGGATCGTCCTCCTCGGTGGCGCGGGCGATGACGAGCAGCGAACCGCCGGGAGCGACCGGCCCGTGCAGGGCCGCGAGGGCGGCAGTACGGACCGGGCCGTACAGCGGCTGGACCGTATACGCCTCCATCACCAGGTCGAACGCGCCCGCCCAGGCGGGCGGCAGGTCCAGCAGGTCGGCGGCCAGATAGGTCACGCGCGAATCGGGGTACAGCCGCTCGGCGCCGGCGATCGCGGTCGGGGCCAGGTCGAACGCGGTCACCGCGAATCCCCGCCCGGCCAGGAACTCCGCGTCGTACCCAAGCCCGCAGCCGACCACCAGCGCCCGCCGCCCGGCGCCGTCCGAACCAGCGGAACCAGCGCGCTCCGCCCACTCGACCAGATGCGGATCGGGCAGGCCGTCGGCCCACGGAACCACCGAGACGCCGGCCTCGGCCTCCGCGTACAGCCGCTCGAACCACCCGGTAGCGTCCCCCGCTGCCACCGACTCGGCCGACAGCTGGCGGGCCCGGGCGCGTTCCTTGTCACTGTGCACGTCAAAGACAGTAAGCGAATCCGGATAACACCAGGACCCCGTCCGGGTCAGACAGGACGATCGTGTCCGCGAGGGCGTCGCCGACCGATCGCAGGCTCCCGTTGAACACCCAGATGAAGAACCCGAGAAGCAGCTGGCCGTTCAAGCACACCCCGGAGATCTGGCGCACCGCCATGTCGCCGCGGCCCGCCACCACGCCCGCTAGCGGCAGCCAGCACCGGAGGCCGAGCATCCGCTGGGCCGGCGTCCGTCCCTGGCCCCAGGTGAACACGCTCCAGGCGAGGTAGCCGATCCCGGCCGTGGCGATGAAGAGCGCCAGCCCGAGGAACCAGGCGGCGGCCACCTGGCCACGGCTCGCGAGCCGGACACCCGCCGGCAGCGTAAGCCCAGACCCAGCATCGGAATCCACGAGACGACAATACGCCCGCCGGGGCGGCCAAACCAGCGAAATCAGCCGCCCGCGGCGAGCGCCGCGTCGAGCAGGGTCTCGGCCGCCGCCCGGGAGAAGACGGAGGCGGTCGGATCGTGGTCCATCCGGGCCGACAGCGACGCCCCGTCGTAGATCATGTGCAGCTGTCGGCCGAGCGCCTCCGGCGCGGCCACGCCGGCCTCCGTGGCCAGGTCGACCAGCAGGGTCCTGACCCAGCCGCGGTAGTCGCTGGCGGCCTGCTCGACCAGCTCGCCCGGCGATTCGGCGCTGGCGCTGACGAACGCGCAGCCGCGGAACCCGGGGGAGGCGAACAGCTCGCCCTGCGCCTCGAACACGCCCAGCAGACGCTCCCGGGGCGCGCTGTACCGCTCGAGGTAGCGGATGATCCGCTCCGACGTCTGCGCGTGCCTCGCCTCCAGGTACGCGCGCACCAGTTCGTCCTTGCTGCCGAAGGTGTTGTAGAGCGACGCCTTGGCCACCCCCGCGCGCTCGATCACGCGGTCAATGCCGACCGTGTGCACGCCCTCGTCGTAGAACAGCTCGCTGGCGGCGGCCAGCAGCCGCTCCCGCGCCGACGGCGCCGCCGGTGCCTTAGTCGCCATCGCCCATCACCTCTCCAGACCGTTCTGTCTACTCAGCAATCATACGGTCGCCCGCCGCGGTCGCGCCCGCGTCGCCGTCGGGGCAGATCAACATCGATTTGTCCGAACGGACCGTGGCCTCACGCCAGCGCCCGCACTGCTCGCGTCCGGCGCAGCCCCGCCAGGGCGAGTGCGGCCAGGACGATCAGCGCGAGGCCGTAGACCCGGGCGGCGCCGAGCAGGCCGAGCCCGTCGGTGGCGCCGAAGCCGGCCGCGACGGCGGGCACGCCCATGCCCAGATAGGACACGACGAACAGAAGCGACAGCACGCCCGCCCGCTCGTGCGGCGCCGCGAGGGGGACGACCGTGCGGATGCCGCCCTGGAAGCCGGCCCCGAACCCGATGCCGCTGACCGCGGTCCCGACGAAGAACAGGGCCACCGATCCGGCGCCGAGCGCGACCAGCGTGATCGCGACGCCGGCCACCAGCCCGGCGATGCCCCAGACGAGGACGGTCCGCGCGGGGACGTTGCGGAGCAGGTACACGCTGCTCACCGCGGTCACGGTGAGCGCGGTCACCGACGCGCTGCCCAGCACCACGCTCTGGTTCCCGGTCAGCGCCGCGACGATCGACGGGCCGAGCGCGGCGTACAGGCCGGCCAGCGCCCAGACCGCGAACAGTACCGGCGCCGCCGCCAGCACCCGTCCGCGCACCGCGCGGGGCAGCCGGACCTCGGGCACGAACACGGCCCGCGTCACCGGGACCGGGGTGACGGTCTCCCGCAGCAGCGCGACGCCGATCGTCTGGGCGGCGAACACCCCGACCAGCGCGAAATAGATCAGGTGGGTGGGCGCGGGCAGGAACTGGACGAACAGGGCCGAGATGATCGCGCCGCTGCCGGTGCCGAGCCCGGGGGACAGGGCGTTGGCGAGCGCGCCGCGCTCCCGGTCGACGTCGAGCATGCCCGCCCCGATGGCGCCGAGGGCGGCCCCGGTGGCGAGGCCCTGGATGATCCGGGCCGCCATCAGCTCGCCGACTCCGCCCGCGGTGGCGTACACCACCATCGAGAGGATCTGCACGCCGAGCGCCCCCAGCAGCACCGGCCGCCGGCCGATGGAGTCGGACAGGCGGCCGAGGGTGAGCAGCGCGATCAGGACCGCGACCGCGTAGACGCCGAACACGATCGTGATCGTGATCGGGGTGAAGCCCCACATCCGCTGGTAGATCGCGTACAGCGGGGTCGGCGCGGCCGACGCCGCCAGCAACGACACCACCAGCGATGCCAGCAGGTAGAGGGCGGCCTGGCCGGTGAGGCGACGCCTGCGCGTGGCAGGCGCACGCCCGGCGCGCGCCGGGATGGGAAGGTCCGCCCTGGCCGGCGCGAGCTGCGCCGTCCCGCGGTTCTGGGTCATGACGACTCCCGAAGTCTAGGTAGACAGGTCTGTCTACCGGTGACCTCATTAGATCAGACCGATCTGTCTAATGCAAGCGCTGCGATCGGCTGGTTGGCCGGTCACCGCCAGGCCGGGTGGCAGCACGTCCGGGGAGTACCCGGAGGCCTATGCCTTCGGTGATGCCGCCGTGGCGAGCCTCGATCGGACTCGCACCAGGGGCGGATCCGGCAGATGCGGCTGCGGGATTGCCGCGAGGGAGAAGTCGGCGATGGCGCCCGGCCGGAAGACGAGGCAGTGAGTAGAGCCGCCGAACTGAAAATAACCGAGCTCCTCGCCTTTCTCGACGTGGTAGCCGGGCTCGATTTTCGGGTCGATCAGGCAGGACGACACTTCGCTCATGCCGACCGGCACGAAGGCGGTCAAGCCGATGGCGGGGTTGTCGGCCTCGATGATGATGACCGCCCGCGCGGCGACGTGCGCCAGGTACGACTGCGAATACCGGGGCTCCACGGCGTCGGCGCCTTCCGAGTCGGCCTCGGAGTAGTAAGTGCCTTCCAGGGTGAAGGCCCGCACGATTTTGCCGGCTACCGGACTGTGCCATCGGTGGTAGTTGGTGGCGCTCAGGAAAGCCTGGTAGACGGTCCCGCCGACGAACTGGCGGGCCGACTCATCGTTCCCCAGCATGTCCTGCAGTGAATACGGCTGGCTCTTGAGCCAGAACTCGTCCTGGAGTTGGACGTCGACGGCCACACCGTACGGCGTGGACTCACACGCGCTGACGATGACGCCGTCGTCGTCTGGCGAGTCGACCGGCCGCGCGTCGTCCGCCAGGCGCCGGGTGAAGAAATCGTTCCAAGACGAGAACCCCCAGTACTCGTCGTCGGGGTCATGCTGGTACTGCTCGATGCCGATGGCCGCCCTGGCGGCCTCTCCCTTCCAGCCGGAAGGCGAGTCGTTGAGGACATAACGGGAATCGCCGCTGCTGAGAAACTCGCACCACACGCTCAAGATCTTCTTGAGCATCGCGTTGATACGCCGATCGCGAAAGGCGGCGAAGCCGGCCGGCGTGCCCATGGTCCAATCGAGGATCGCGCCGAGCGGGAGAACGACCATCGCGTCTTCGCTGTACTCCGGGGCCATCGTGAGCACTTCATTGATCAGCTGCAGCAATTCCTGCACGCTGTCCAGGTGCCGCTTACGGTAATGCCTGTTCTGCGGCACCTGGGCGATCATCTCGTTCAGGTACAGGCGCACCACGGGATCGCTGTCGATCAGCGTCTGGAACTCAGCCAGCACCGGGTGCAGCACGGCCTGACCGCCCTTGGCCGCTACCCGCTCACGGTGACCGGACAGCCATTCCTCGAGCGCATCCTGGCTGCTCGGCAGCCAGCCTCCCAGACGCCGCGCGTCTCCGGCGGCCGAGTGGGCAGTCGCGGCATCAGCCGCAGAGAGATCCGTCATAGCACGACGTCTTACCAGCGCTGGCGTCATCTAACGTGTGCGGGGCGTTAAGCTCCGCTGGCGCCGACCCAATGAGCGCCCGGCCAAGCCCCGTCGGGCTCCGCGACCGCGCAGCAACATCGCGATCCGCCGCTCCTCCAGTTGCCGGGTGTGCCAGCTCAGCCAGACGCAGAAGGCGGCCAGCGGCAGCTCCACAAACACCGCCAGGAGGATCGACTCGATCCGCTGGACGCCCGGCGTGGTCAGGACGTCGAACCAGGCGTCGACGACCAGCAGCGTTGCCGTCGCCCCGGCCGCAGTGGGAAGGTAACCCGGCCGATGGAGCGCAAAGTAGGCAGTGGCCGCGAGCGCCACCATCAGCATCACGTCGAAACCGGCCCAGGCCGCGTCGTAGTGAGTCGACACCTGCTCGGACGGCAGCGAGCCCGCAAGGTAGACCGTCCACGGAATCAGGATCAGCGCGAACAGCGCGAACGGCCACCCGATCCACGCCAGCGCGCGAACTTCGTCGGTCAGCTCCGCGTTTTCCGTATCACCGGCGGTGGCCGCCGGGATCGCGTGAATCTTGCTACCGATTTTGCCAAGGCCAGGAATGACCACGACGACGGCTCCTTGTGCGAGAGGCACCGGCGGGGGATGCCTGTGCCGACTGCTCAGTTATCCACGCCGACCCGTTTCTAACCCGTCCTGCGGTATCGATCCTGATCCGTGCGGTCCGGAATGGCGGTGGCGGGCCCGGGGTTACCCACGTACACAGCGACCTACGGAAGAGGCTTCGTCATGAACCGCACCGTCAAGATCCCCGACGCCACGCACCCGATCACGGTCAGCCCCACTGGCGCCCGGGTGACCGTGCGCATCGGCGGCGTCACCGTCGCCGAGACCGACAAGGCGCTCTCGCTGGCCGAGGCGTCCTACCCGGTCGCCCAGTACATCCCGCTCGAGGACGTCGACCAGTCGCTGCTCGACCGCAGCACCACCCAGACCTACTGCCCCTACAAGGGCGACGCGAGCTACTACAGCGTCAAGACCCCGGACGGGACGACCGAGGCCGACGTCATCTGGACCTACGAGCACCCGTACCCGTCGGTCGCGGAGATCGCCGGCTACGTCGCCTTCTACCCCGACCGTTCCGAGATCACGGTCGGCTAAGGGCCGGCGGGCCGCCAGTTCCAGATCGGGACCTGGCGGATGGGGTGCAGATCGGCGTCCGTCTCGGCCCGCGAGTTCTGCTGCGCCACCCGGGAGCCGAACTCGACGTGGTCGCGGACCGCCTCGCGGAACGGCTCGTCGTTCGGCAGGCCGGCCTCGTCGAGGGCCTCCAGGTACGCCGCGACGAACCGTTCCCGCTGCTCGTCGGTGATGTTGAGGTGCCGGTGCACATCGATGATGTACTGGAAGCCGAGCTCGCGGCTGAAGCGGTCAGGCCCGCCGAAGGACTCGGCCGTGAACCAGGTCAGATGATCCACGTGGGTCGGGACGCGCGTCGTGAACAGCGTCTTCAGCACCGGGTCGGCGAGGGCCTTGGCGTAGAACAGCTCCTCAAGCCGATGCAGGCCCTCATCCCCGTCGGCGTGCTCGTAGAGGGTCTCCATCGCGGTAGTTCCTCCCTGAGGGGCCATTACCCGGACAGTCTAGACGCCGTTGCCGGCCGACTCTGTGGGCCGTTGCCGGGCGTCGCCCGGCGCGGGAATCCGCCACCTAGTCGGGCATTAGGCTCTGATGGGCGAGGCAGATGACCTCGGTCAGGCCCGCGGCGGCCAGCTCCTCGAGGGCGGCGTCCGCCCGGTAGGTCCACAAGATCGCCGACGCGGTCGTGGCGTCGAGCCCGGCCAGGCCGAGGGCCTGGCGCGCCGCGCGGACCGTCTGCCCGGAGAAGACCAGGTCATCGATCAGGTGGATGGGGGTGCCGGGCGGCAGCCGCTCGCCCGCGAGCCGCCCCTCGCCGATCGCCGGATCGTCACCGTAGGAGACAAATAGGTCTTGGGGGTCCGTCGGACGAGAACCGCGGGCACGCCGAGGCTGAGGGCCAGGGCGCCGGCCAGCGTTCACGACCCTCAGCTTCAGCGACACGCTCTGTGCAACCATCATCCCGCTCCGGCGGCCACGCCGCCGTTGGCAGCGGTGAATATCGATATATCGACATTGCCGCCACGAGGCGAGAGGATGCATACATTCAAGCAGGAAGCAGGGTCCGTTCGAGGGAAGGGTTGGTAGAATTTGACTTGATTGGATACAACCCTGCTTGGAGGAACCACCGATGACGACGGGCGGCATCCCCGGGCTGCGGGGCGGCGATCACATCGGGATCACCGTGCCCGACCTGGCGCAGGCGCACCAGTTCCTGGTCGACGTGCTCGGCTGCCAGCACGTCTACTCGCTGCCGGCGATGCGGCACGACGACGACTGGATGCGCGATCACCTTAACGTGGACCCGCGCCGGGTCGTCAACGAGATCCGGTTCTACCGGTGCGGGAACGGGCTGAACTTCGAGGTTTTCGAGTACGCGCCGCACGAGGGGCAGCGGGAGGCGCCGCGCAACAGCGACATCGGCGGCCACCACGTCGCGTTCTACGTCGACGACCTCGACGCGGCCGTCGGGTACCTGCGCGACCGCGGCGTCCGGCTGCTGGCCGGGCCCACCGCCAGCAAGAACGCCTCCGCCGGGCAGCGCTGGCAGTACTTCCTCGCCCCCTGGGGGATGCAGTTCGAGCTGGTCAGCTACCCCGGCGGCAAGGCCTACGAGGACGGCGCCGACGTGCTGCTGTGGCACCCGTGACCGACAATAGCGTTGCCAGCGACCGGATCGCGGACACGCTCAGGGCCGCGATCCTGGACGGCAGCTACCTGCCGGGGACGCGGATCAGGCAGGAGGACGTCGCCGCGCGGTCCGGCGCCAGCCGCATCCCGGTCCGCGAGGCGTTCCGGCTGCTGGCCTCCGAGGGGCTGGTCACGCTGGTGGCCAACACCGGCGCCTGGGTGACCCGGCTGTCGCTCGACGAGTGCGTCGAGACGTACCTGATCAGGGAGCGGCTCGAGCCGCTGCTGCTGCGCGCGTCGCTGCCGAACCTGGACGAGGCGGCGATCGGGCGGCTGGCGGAGCTCACCCAGACGATGGCGGCGCCGGGCACCGGCGTCGCGGAATTCCTCCGCCTCGACCGGGAGTTTCACCTGTCAAGCTACGCGGGCGCGGCGCCGGGGGAGACGTCGCAGATCATCGGGCGAATGTGGAACACCACCCAGCATTACCGGCGCGAGTTCACTAAGCTCGCCGCGGGCGCGGGCGCAGGCGCGGGCATGGACGTGACGC
>Ga0302229_10001399_pt1 | contig 18323 bp, 14 predicted proteins | sample II_Palsa_N1_3_FD_193518 | JGI IMG/M metagenome (GOLD analysis project Ga0302229, IMG submission 193518) | Peat permafrost microbial communities from Stordalen Mire near Abisko, Sweden - II_Palsa_N1_3 | ecosystem: Environmental > Terrestrial > Soil > Palsa > Peat permafrost | place: Sweden... | reverse complement strand
TCCTCGCCGGCCAGGGACTCGAGCGAGCAGTCGTCGATGCCCTGCTTGGCCGCCCACGGTGGCGCGAAGTCGGCGTCGAGGACGATCAGCGCCGTGTTGTAGGGGCGCCGGTCGCCGATGCAGCACGCCTGGGCGATCAGCGGTGACGCGGACTTCAGCGTCGCCTCGATGTTCGCCGGCGACATGTTCTTGCCGGCTGCGTTGATGATGAGCTCCTTCTTGCGGTCGACGATCGTCAGGTAGCCGTCCTCGTCGATCGAGCCGATGTCGCCGGTCTGAAGCCAGCCGTCGGCGGTGAAGGATTCATTGGTGACCTCCGGCAGGTTGCGGTAGCCGAGCATCACCACGTCGGATTTCACGAGCACCTCACCGTCGGCTGCGAGCTTGAGCTGCACCCCCGGGGTCGCCGGCCCGACGGTCCCGATCTTGATCTTCTCGGGTGGGTTCACCGAGCCGGCCCCGCAGGTCTCGCTCATGCCCCAGAGCTCGGCCAGCGGCAGGCCGATCGCGTGGAAGAACTCCAGCACCTCGACGGGCGTGGGCGCCGCGCCGACGTTGATCGCCTCGACCTGGTCGAGTCCGAGCGTCTCACGCAGTCCCGCGAAGATCTCCGCGTCGGCCTTTGCCACCTGCTCGGCCAGCGCGGCCGGCACGTCCTCTCCACGCTGTTCCAGGCGGACCTTTTCAACCCCGGCCTCGATCGCGGCCGCCATCGCCTCGCTCTGCTCATCGGGCAGGGCCGCGGCCATCGTCTCAAGGCCCGCCTTCAGCTTCTCCCAGATGCGCGGCACGGCAAAGAACCAGCTCGGGCGCACTTCGGGCAGATAGGAGAGCACCTGGCGCGGGTCATCGCAGCAGGTGATTTCAAGGCCGTAGACGATCGGGAAGTAGTGGTGGGCGTTGCGCTCGGCGATGTGAGCGCTCGGCAGCCAGGAGATCACGCGGCCGTCGCGCGGCATCTCGACGAGGATCTCGAGCGCCTCCACGGCCGTCAGCAGGTTGCGGTGGGTGAGCTGCACCCCCTTGGGCGGACCGGTCGTCCCTGATGTGTAGATCAGGGTCAGAACGTCATCGGCCTTGATCTGCTCGATCGCGGCCGCGATGTCGAAGCCGGGGTTCGAGCCCTCCACGTCCTCCAGCGCCAAGGTCCCCTCCGGGGGCTCGCCGTCCACGACGATCACGTGCTGGAGGCCGGGCAGCCCCTCGCGGGCCTCGAGCACCTGCGCCAGGAACTGCTGCTCGCAGATCAGCACCCTGGCGTCCGCGTCGGAGACGAGGTGCTGGATCTGGGGGGGCGAGTAGGTGCTGTAGATCGAGAACGGCGTCGCGCCCAGCATCATCGCCGCGAGATCGCAGAGATGGAACTCGGGGCGGTTGGAGAGCATCAGCGCGATCGTGTCGCCGCGCTTGACCCCGAGCTTCGACAGGCCGCCGGCGAGCGCATCGACGCGAACGCGCAACTCCCCCCAGGTGATGGCAAAGGCGTCGCCCTTCGTGCGGATGGCGATGTCGTCGCAGCGATCGACGGCCGTGATGCGAAAGGCCTCGGCGAGCGTGGCTGCTCCCACCGCGCGGGTCTTAAAGGCCTTCGTCTGCGTGACTGCGCTCTCCATGATCACCTCTCCCTCCCACAATCTAGACGGTTAAGACCGCCGGCGCCAGTCGAGCTCCGGCCGGAGAGCCCGGTCGAGGTGAGTTGTGCCCGGCCGACATTCCCCTGCGCCGTATGCGAACATATGTTCGTATGATCGTGTGCATCCATCTTCCCCGCTTCGAGCTGGTGGTCGCCGCAGGCGGGCCGGGGGCGCTGACCGGGCGAGCCATGGCTGTGGCGCCTCAGGTGGGCGCCCAGCAGCGTGTGGGAGAGGTCTCGGGGGCCGCCGAGGCGCGGGGTGTGACCCGCGGGATGATCCTTGGGGAGGCGCTCGCTCGCTGCCCTGATCTGCTGCTCGCGCCCGCCGACCCCGTGGGCGTTGCCGAGACCTGGGAGACCGTGATAGGCGCTCTGGAATCGATCGGCGCGGCCGTCGAGCAGGAGCGTCCGGGACTCGCCTACTTCGAGGCCGGCGGGTTGCGCGGGCTGCATGGCTCAGACGCCGCCACGATCGCTGCCGCCCAGCGCGCGCTTGACCGTCCCGTCCGCGTGGGGGCCGGGCCGACGCGCTTCTGCGCGCTGGCAGGCGCCCTGGCGGCGCGCTCGCGCCGGGCGCTCATGCAGGATGGAAAGGACGCCAAGCGCTGGCTCGCCGGCCGGCCGGTGGGGCTGCTCGGCTTCCGAACGGAGACCGAAGCGCTGGTCGAGCCGCTCGGGCGCCTCGGCGTTCGCACACTCGGCGAGATGAGCAGGTTGGGGCGCTCTGAGCTCGCTGACCGCTTCGGGGCGGCGGGTGTGTTTGCGCAGCGGCTCGCCTGTGGCGAGGACACACCGCTGCGGCCACGTCCCGCCGAGGAACGTCTGCAGGAGACGCTTCTCCTGGGCGACGCCAGCTCTGGCCCGGCCCTTGAGCGGGTGCTCGGCGTGCTGGTGGACCGGCTGCTTGCCCGCAGCGAGCGCCGAGGACGCACGGTGCGGGTCCTCGTACTGTCCGCGCGCCTGCTCTCAGGAGGCGCCTGGCGTGAGCGCGTGGTCCTCCGCCAGGCGCTCTCAGATCCCGAGCGCATCGGCCTGGCGCTGGGGATCCGCCTGCTGTTGCTGCCGGCTCCGGCTGCCGAGTTGCGCTTGACCGTCGAGTGTTTCGGTCCTCCCGCCGGCGAGCAGGGGGCGCTGTTCGATAAGGACCCCGCCCACAGCGACGCGCGTGCCGCGCGCCTGCGCGAGGGCATCGCTCAGGTGCGCGCCGTGGCCGGGCCGGATGCGGCGTTGCGGGCAGTGTGCGTGGATCCGGACTCACGCGTGCCCGAGCGGCGGGTCGTGCTGGCGCCATTCGCGGGCTGATGGTCCGCCGGCTCAACCTTCCCCGGCCCGCGCGCGTTCGCTGGGGCGAGGGCATGCCGAAGGAGGTCAATGGTGAAGCGGTCGAGCTCTTGCGCGAGTCCTGGCTGGTGGAGGACCGCTGGTGGACCGCCGAGCCGCTGCGCCGTCGCTACTGGGAGCTCGTGAGCGAGCGAGGGCGCAACATGGTCGTCTTTCACGACCTGCGCTCCGGTGGCTGGTTCCTGCAGGGTCCGTGAGCGGGTTTGAAGCGTGGAGCCGGAAACCCCTCCATACGCAGAGCTGCACTGCCACTCGGCGTACTCGTTTCTGGATGGAGTCTCGCTGCCCGAGGAGCTCGCCCAGCGTGCAAGCGAGCTGGGCTATGGGGCGATCGCGCTCACCGATCACAACTCGCTGTCGGGCTCGATGGAGCTGGCCCAGGCCGCGAAGGCGCACAGGCTGAGAGCGATCCATGGTGCCGAGATCGACCTGACCGCAGAGGCGCCCGGCAATGGCCGGATCGGCTCCGGCGAGGCGAGCTCTCGCCATATCACCCTGCTGGTGCGCGACGGGCGCGGCTGGAGCAACCTCTGCCGGATCATCACCATCGCCCACGCTCACACTCGCGAGGGGGCCAACCGGCGCCAGCTCGGTGAGCCGGCTGTGGACCTGCAGGTCGTGCTCGACCGCGCCGAGGGCCTCGTCTGCCTGACCGGCTGTGCTGAGCGCTCAGCCATCGGCGGTGGTGTCCACGACGAGCTGACAGCCCGGCGATTGCGTGATGCGTTCGGGCCGGAGGATCTGTATGTGGAGTTGCAGCGTCCCTACGCCCGCCACGACCGTGCTCGCAACAATGCGCTAGCCGCGCTCAGCCGGCGGCTGGGCATCAGATGCGTGGCCACCGGTGATGTGCATGCGCACGCGCGTGTCAGGGCCGAGCTGCAGGATGCGTTCGTGGCGCTGCGCAATCACGCCACGCTCGACGCCTCAGAGCCGCTGCGCCGGGGAAACCACAGCCACGTGATGTGCGCGCCGCAGGCGATGGCCAGTCGCTTCACCGATCACCCCAACGCGGTGTCAGAGTCGCTGCTGCTGGCCGAGCGGCTGACGTTCAATCTCGATGAGGATCTCGGCTACCGCTATCCCGGCTCAGAGGATCAGGGCGCCGAGCGCCGCCTGGCGGAGCTGTGTTGTGCGCGCCTTGAGGATCGCTTCGGCGCGAGTGGAGCTCACGCGGAGGCCAAGGCGCGGCTGGAGCAGGAGCTGCGGGTGATCGGGGATCTGGGGCTGGCCGGCTTCTTCCTCTTGCACCACGACATGCTCGAGCTCGCCAGGGAGGTCGCCCTGGAGGTGCGCGGCCCGGATTCGGTGCGTGCGCTGCTGGCGCCCGGTCGCGGGCGCGGGTCCTCGGTCTCCTCGCTCGTGTGCTACCTGACAGGGCTCTCCCATATCGATCCGATCGCAAACAGGCTGGCGCTGGGACGCTTTCTCAACGAGGACCTGGACGGGCTGCCGGATATCGATCTCGATTTCCCGCGGGACATCCGCGAGAGGCTGATCCCGCGCGTGCATGAGCGCTACGGGCGCGAGCACTCCGCGCTGGTCGCGGCCTTTCCGACCTTCCGCTCGCGGGGAGCAATTCGCGAGCTGGGGAAGGTGCTCGGCCTGCCCGCCGGTGAGATCGAGCGTCTCGCGCGTGGCGCGGACCCGTATGGGCCCGCCGGTGAGCACGACACCTCCTCCACGCTCGCCGGTCCGTCATCGAACCAGCTCTCCGGGCCGGATGGGCCCACGAACGCGACATCGTCCGGGGTCTCCGAGCGCTGGCGCTGGCTGGGGCGCCTGGTCGAGGAGGCATACGGGCTGCCCCGCCACTGCTCCCAGCACTCGGGCGGGATGATCGTCGCGACGAGACCACTGATCGACTGCTGCCCGGTGGTGCCCGCTGCGATGGAGGGCAGGCAGATAGCCCAGTGGGACAAGGACTCCTGCGCGGACGCGGGCTTCTTGAAGATCGACCTGCTGGGCCTGGGCATGCTCTCGGCGGTGGAGCGCTGCGTGGAGGACATCGCGCGCGTGCGCGGTGAGCGCATCGACCTCTCGCGAATCCCGTTCGACGATCAGCGTACGTTCGAGGCGATCCGCGCCGCCGATACGGTCGGCGTCTTTCAGATCGAGAGTCGCGCCCAGATGCAGTCGCTGAAGCGTACGCGGCCGTTGAACCTCGAGGATCTGACCATCCAGGTCGCGATCGTGCGGCCCGGGCCGATCCAGGGCGGGGCGATCAACCCCTACATCGAACGCCGCCGGCGCCTGCGCGAAGACCCCGCGTTCGAGGTTCCCTACGACCACCCGACCCTCGAGCCCGTCCTGAGGGAGACGCTCGGCACGATCATCTTTCAGGATCAGGTGATGCAGGTGGCCGAAGCCTTCGCCGGCTTCACCCCCGGTGAGGCGGGCGGGCTGCGGCGGGCGATCAGCCGCAAGCGCTCACACGAGATGCTCGACCGCCACCGCGAGGCCTTCATCGCGGGCGCGCAGGCACACGCCGGCGCCGATCAACAGACGGCCGAACGCGTCTGGAAAATGGTCGAGGGCTTCGCGGGTTTCGGTTTCCCCAAGGCGCACGGCGCCGCCTTCGGACTGCTCGCCTACCAGTCGACGTGGCTGCGCGTGCACTATGGCCCGGAGTTCCTGTGCGCGCTGTTGAACGAGCAGCCGATGGGCTTCTACGCGCCCGACAGCCTCGTCCACGAGGCCGAGAATCGCGGCATCGAGGTGCTCGGCCTCGACGTGAACGCCTCGCACGTGCAGTGCACGGTGGAGGCCTCCTCTGTGCAGGGGGGATCTGCTGCGGGGGGCGGGCTGGGCGTGCGCCTCGGATTGGGCTACATCAAGGATGTGCCGGCTGATGAGATGGCAGAGCTCGTGTCCGAGCGCGAGCGAAACGGGCCCTTCCGGAGCCTCGGCGAGCTCGCCACGCGCATCGGAGCCGGTCACAGGGCGCTCGAGCAGCTGGCCTGGTCAGGCGCCTGCGACGGTCTGATCGGCGAGCTCCAGGACAGGCGATCGGCCCTATGGCGACTGGGCGTGGCCGCCCCCGGGCGGGCCGTCGATGAGGGCACCCAGCTCGCGCTGAACATGGAGCTGCCGGCGGCGCCGCGCCTGCGTCCGCTCAGCCGCTGGCAACGCCTGATCGCTGACTACTCCACCAGCGGGGTGACGGTCGGCGATCACGCGATGGCCGTCCTGCGTAAGCGCCTGGAGGTCCCGATGCTCGCGACGAGTGCGCAGCTCACGCGCCTGCCCACGGGCTGCGCGGTGACGGTGGCGGGACTAGTCATCGCCCGCCAGCGCCCCGGCACGGCCAAGGGGACGATGTTCCTGCTGTTCGAGGACGAGTGGGGAACGATCAACCTGATCGTGTCGAAGGCCGTGTATGAGCGTCACCGCCAGCTCGCGCGCGCAGAGCCATTGCTGCTGGCAAAGGGCCGGCTGGAGCGCGCGGAAGGAGTGGTCAACGTGATCGTGGCGGAGCTGGCCGCGCTCGAGCGCTTCCTGTCCGATGGGGCCGCGGATGCCGAGCAGGCCGCCGGTAGGGCACGCGTACATCATCTGCCAGACCGCGAGGCGGTGCCGGCCTTGGAGGATGAAATCCTGGACGCGCGAGAGGGGGGAGGCGACGCCGAGGTGGGCTCGAGCATGCGCGCGGCGGCGCCGCCGATGCAGAGCTTCGGGATGGGGCGGCGGCGGTAGGGCCCTACGCCGGGTCCACACGCAGGGCGAAGCATCCCAAGTGCGCAGTGGCTGATCAGGCCGGATCGATACCCTGGCCGCATCACGCGCCTGGGTAACACTGACCTCGATGTCTTTCCACTCTGCCTGGGCGGGAACGTGTTCGGCTGGACCATCGACGAAGAGCGCTCGTTCGCCGTGCTCGACGCCTACGCGCAGGCGGGTGGCAACTTCATCGACACTGCTGACAGCTACGGACGGGGCGGGCCGGGCGGGGCCGGCGAGTCCGAGCGGATCCTGGGTAGATGGATGGCATCACGGGGAAACAGGAACGAGCTCGTGATCGCGACCAAGGTGGGCATGTCTCCCGATCTGCGCGGGCTCTCAGAGGCCACGATTGCGCGGGGAATCGAGGCCTCGCTGGAGCGGCTGGGGATCGACACGGTGGACCTGTATTACGCCCACAAGGACGATCCCGATACTCCGCTTGAGGAGACGCTCGGCGCCTTCGGCCAGTTGATCGGCGAGGGCAAGATCCGCCACGCCGCGGCCTCGAACTACAGCGCCTCGCGCCTCAGCGAGGCGCTTGGAATCGGCGAGCGCGCCGGGATGGCCCGCTACGAGGCGCTGCAGCCCCACTACAACCTGATGGAGCGCACGGGCTACGAGGGCGAGCTGGCGGGCATCTGCGAGCAGAACGGGCTCGCGTGCCTTCCCTACTTCGGGCTGGCCAAGGGCTTCTTGACGGGCAAGTACAGCCGCGACGGCCAGCTGCCGGATAGCCCCAGAGCGCAGTCCGTGCGCGACAGCTACTTCAACGAGCGAGGTTTCGCCGTGCTCGATGCGCTCAGCGAGATCGCCGGCGAGCACGAGACATCGTTGGCCGCGGTCGCGCTGGCCTGGCTGCTCGCCCAGCGGACCGTCGTCGCACCAATCGCGAGCGCGACCTCGATCGAGCAACTGGCCGAGCTCTTGGCATCGGTCGAGCTCCGGCTCACACCCGAGGAGCTCGCGCAGCTCGACGCGGCCAGCGGCTGACGGCTGAGCGCCTCAGTCCGAGTGGAACGTGAGCAGCTGACCGTCAGGGTCGCGCAGCAACAGGCCGCCGTCGTCCTCACGCGCGGGTGCCTCAGCGCTCAGCTCGCCCAGCGTGCGCTCGAGCGCGTCGAGCGCGCCTGAGCCGCCCAGCTCGAAATCGATGCGGCGCAGGCCCGGCGCGCTGTCGGGCGCGGGCGCGGCGCCCTGGCTCTGCCAGGAGTTCAGTCCCACGTGGTGGTGGTAGCCGCCGGCTGAGAGGAACGCCGCCGAGGGGAGTTGCGCCTGCTCTTCGAAGCCGAGGGCATCGCGGTAGAAGCCGGTTGCCCGCGACACCTCGGAGACCTTCAGATGCACGTGCCCGACGCCCGTGTCGGTGGGCACCGCGACGGTTGGCTCGCTGGAGGATTGCGCCAGCAGGTCTTCCAGGTCGAGCGGTAGTGTGACCATGTTCACGCCGCGGCCGCTCGCGGGCCGCTCCCACAGCTCGCGCGGGCGGTCTGCGTAGATCTCGATGCCCAGACCGTCGGGATCGCTCAGATACAGCGCCTCGGAGACGCCATGGTCGGACGCTCCCTCGAATCGCCAACCGCTCCGGGCGACGCGACGCGCGGTATCGGCGAGCGAGGAGCGGCTGGGGTGCAACCAGGCGACGTGATACAGGCCGGTGGCGCCCGGCGGCAGAGGCGTCGGAGCCGCCAGGTCGCTCAGCACGAGCGCGGGATGGGCGGGGTTGGACCCGAGCTGAGCCTCGTGGTCCTCTTCGCCGATCAGCGGCAGGCCGAGCACGCGCTCGTAGAAGTCGGCGCTGCGTGGCAGATCGCTCACGGCGAGCGCCACCGAGCTGATTCGCAGAGCAGGATCGATCGGGCTCATCGCTCTGCAGGGTAGTCTGATCGCCGGGATGAAATTTCGCAAGCTCGGTTCCAGCCAGATCGACGTCTCGGAGATAAGCCTCGGCTCATGGCTGACCTACTCCGGTGGAGTGGCCCGCGAGCAGGCGCAGGCGTGCGTGCGTGCGGCGTTTGATGCGGGCATCAACTTCATAGACACCGCCAACGTCTACGGCCGCGGTGCGGCGGAGACGCTCCTGGGGGAGGTGCTGGCTGAGCACGAGCGCTCCTCCTACGTGCTGGCCACCAAGGTCTATTTCCCGATGTCCGACACCGATCGCGGCCTGTCGGCGGCGCAGATCCACAAGCAGATCGACGCATCGCTCGAGCGTCTGCGCACCGACTACGTCGATCTCTACCAGTGCCATCGCTACGACGCTCAGACGCCGCTCGAGGAGACGATGGGTGCGCTCACCGAGGTGGTGCAGGCCGGCAAGGCGCGGCACATCGGCTTCAGCGAGTGGCCGGCGGAGAAGATCGAAGCGTCGCTGGCGTTGGCAGGCATGGCGCGCTGGGTATCCAGCCAGCCGCAGTACTCGATGCTGTGGCGCTCGCCGGAGGCCGAGGTGATTCCGCTGTGCGAACGCGAGCAGATCTCACAGATCGTGTGGTCGCCGCTTGGCCAGGGCGTGCTGACCGGCAAGTACCTGCCCGGCGAGCCGCCGCCTGCGGACTCGCGCGCGGCCAGCGAGAGCATGAGCGGCTTCATCGACAGGCTCGTCGCCCCGCCCGTGCTCGAGGCGGTGCAGCGTCTGAAGCCGATCGCCGAGGGGGAGGGGATATCGATGGCGCAGCTGGCGCTCGCCTGGGTGCTCCGCCTCCCGAACGTGGCGTCGGCGATCGTGGGAGCCAGCCGCCCGCAGCAGGTGCACGACAACGCGTCCGCCTCAGGCGTGGTCCTCAGCGCAGAGACGCTCGCGGCTGTCGATGCCGCGCTGGGCGACGGCGTCGTCCGCTGACGACGCCGCCCTCAACGTGGATTGGCCCTAGGAGGCCTTGACTGCGGAAACGTCGAGCAGGATCTTGACCTTGTCGCTGACGAGCATGTTGCCCGAGCCGAGCGCCGCGTTGAACTTCATGCCGTGGTCTGAGCGGTTGAACTGCGCGCTCGCCGACAGCCCCACGCGGTCGTTTCCCTGCGGGTCGGTCTCGGTGCCCTCGACCGTGCCCTTCAGCGTGATGGTCTGGGTGACTCCGTGGATCTGGATGTCTCCGTCGATCTCGAAGTCCTCATCGCCGGTCGAGCGGATGGCGCTCGAGTGGAACTCGATCTTCGGAAACTGTGCCGCGTCGAAGAAGTCCGCCGAGCGCAGATGCTCGTCGCGCTGGGGCTCGCGCGTGTCGACGCTCTCGACGTCCACGGTCCCGTAGGCCTTGGCGCCATCCGGTCCAACCTCAAGCGTTCCCTCGAACTTCGTGAACTGCCCTTTCACGGTCGCGATTCCCAGGTGCTTGACCTGGAACTCAACGCTCGAATGGACGGGATCGACGGTCCATGTCCCAGCGGGCAGGTTCGTAACGGGGTCGGCGACGGCGGGCTGTGTAGACATTGGGAACTCTCCTTTTGGTGGGCGCGGTCACGCGGGTGTGGCCAACGGGAATTGTTGTCTCAGCAATAGCATAGCCGATTGATTGCACACACAACTATATAGCCACGGCAGCGGAGTACAGCTACCCGCGATCAGCGGGGCTGCACCACGAGTGTCTGAAATGCCCGCCCCACGGATCCGCCCGTGTCATGCACCACGCTCTCGGCGATGCCCGTGCCGCCCGGGTAAAGCAGCGTGCGTGCGTCCAGGCCGATCCACTCGCCGAGCGGCGGGCGGTGCAGGTGGATGGTGAGGTCGGCGTTGATGAACAGGAAGCGGTCGAACGGCAGCGACGCGCCCACACCGTTGCCGAAGTCCGCCGTGGCAGCCAGCCGCATCAGCGGGGTCAGTGGCTCCCCCGGCAGGAGCGGATGGCCGAGGCGCATCCACGCCCGCCCCGGCCCGAGTGTGCGTGGCTCGGTAAGCCAGCGCATCTCCATAGCTGTTGCTCCGAAGCTTGCCTCTTCAGAGCCGTCGAGTGCAAATCGCAGCGGCCTGCCCGACTCCGGTGGGGGCAACGGCGTGCTCGTGTCCGCGCTCGCTGCCTGCTCCGGTCCGCCGGTCGTAGCGAGGTCCGCCGGAACGGCCTGAACGCGGAGTGCGCCGGCGCGGCAGACGAGCTCCTCTCCGGCCCGCAGCTCGCCGGCCAGCTCCTGCACACGGCGCCCGGCACGCACAATCCGTATGGACATACTCAGCGGAGCCATCGGGATCGGGCGCAGAAACTCAAAGCCAAGGCGCGCGATCTGAAGCTCAGAGCCGGGCTCCATCCGCTCGAACGCGGATGTCAGCAGTGCCGCAGGCGCGCCGCCGTGCAGCGCGCGCGGATCCCATGGTCCGCGCGCGTGCTCGGTTGGTACGAATAGCTCGCCGTCGGCGATGAAGACACTGTCGGTCATCGCACGTTCATCCGGGCAGTGAGTTGGTGAAGGCGGTCAACTTGCGGGGGTCGCGCAACGGCGCGCCGTGGCCGAAGCAGGCGAGCGCCGGCTCGAGCGCCGCGAGCCTGCGCGCCGACGCGCGGTTGCGCGCCGGGTCGGCAGAGAAGCTCGCCGGGGGCTCGTGCAGGCCCGGGGCGCCGGTCATCACATTCACGTTGTTCAGCACATCGCCCAGTATCAGCACGCGGTCGGACTCCCGCCAGAAGGACACGTGTCCGCGTGAGTGCCCGGGAGTGTCAAGCACGATGAAGCCGGCAACCTCATCGCCCTCTTTCAGCGCCCGCGCGACGGGATGGGGTGGCCCGGTCCAGAAGTGCTCCTGCAGGAAGTTCACCCAACCCGGCGCCTGCGTGTTCCTGATCGCGCCTGGTGTCTCCATCGCCGGGATGTCCGCCTGCCCGCACCACAGCGGTATGCCCAGGCGCTCGCAGATCGCATGGCTTGATCCCTGATGGTCGGGGTGGGCGTGCGTGAGCGCGTGCGCGGTCACCGTCTCCCCTGAGATCTGGCGCATGATGCGCTTCTCCCCCTGTCGCGTGGCCGCGTCGATCAGCACGTCGCCCGCCAGGTACACGTTGATCGCGTTTGGCGGCCATCCGCGCAGCAGGTGAACGCCATCGGCGAGCTGCTTCATTTGCTGTCCTGTTCTGTGGCCGTCATGTCCGCGACTGTTCCCAGGAGAAGCCTCGCACGGCGAACAGCAGTCCGAAGACGCCCCATACCCCGATCACGGCGAGCGCATCGAGGTTGCTGCTCAGACTGGAGCCGGTGACCATCGCCCCATACAGCCCATCGATCAGCGGCTTCAGCGGCAGCGCTTCGGCGATCGTCACCAGGAACGCAGGAGCGCTCTTGTTTTCGAATACGAAGAAGGAGACGAACACGACGGGCAGGAACACGGCATTCACGTATGCCGGCGTCGACTCGAAGTTGGGGATCACGTGCGCGAAGGCGACGCCGAGCGAGGCGAGGCTCACGACTCCCACGAGCGCAAACACGATCAGCTCGTCCCAATGCACCGGCCAGCCGATGCCGAAGAAGACCCGTCCCGCGAGCACGATGATCGTGAGCTGCACCGCCGTATTGGTCACCGCGTTGGCGGCGATCCCGCCAAAGTAGGAGGTCGTGGGCAGCGGCGTACCGCGGATGCGCTTCAGCACTCCGCGCTCGCGCAGGAACACGATGTTGTAGGCCAGCGCGGTGAATGTCGTCGACATGATGCTCATTCCCGCGATCGCGGGCACGAGCAGGTTGAGGTCGTGCTGTTTGCCATGCAGGATCACGCCACCCGCGACGAGGAACAGCAGCGGCAGCAGGAAGTTGAAGAAGGCCGCGCTCGGGTTGCGCCAGAAGAGCCGGCGCTCCAGACGATACTGGCGCCAGCTCATCGCGAACGCGCTATGCATGCGCTGCGCCTCCGCCGCCGCGAGCACGATCACGCATCTGCAGTCAGCTCCAGGTAGACGTCCTCGAGCGTCGGGCGCCCGACGCTGAGCTCCTCCAGCTGCTCTCCCCGTGCAAGCGCCTCTGAGGTGAGCTGGGCCAGCACCGCGGTCGGCTCCTCGGTCTGCAGTTCGACGAGCTCGCCTTCGCGATTGCGGTAGGCCACGCGGTAGTGCGAGCCTCCGACCCCCAGCTCGCGCGGCGGCCCGATTGCCAGCACGCGCCCGTCCTTCACGATCGCCACCCGGTCGGCGAGCTCCTGGGCCTCGTCCAGGTAGTGCGTCGTCAGCAGGATCGTCTTGCCGAGGTCGCGCAGGTTTCGCACGGTCTCCCAGGCGGCGTGACGCGCGGCCGGATCGAAGCCGGTCGTGGGCTCGTCCAGGAAGATCAGCTCGGGATCGCCCACAAGCGCGAGCGCGAAGTCCAACCGCCGCAGCTGCCCGCCGGAGAGCTTGCGGCTGCGCACGTCGGCCTTGTCGCTTAGCCCGGCCAGGGTCAGCGCCTCCTCGACGTCGCGCGGGTGCGGGTAGAAGCCCGCCCAGTGGCGAAGCGCTTCGCGCGGCGTCACGTGGCTGTAGATACCGCCCGACTGCAGCACGATGCCGATGCGGCGGCGGAAATCGATCGACCTCTTCGCCGGGTCATGGCCGAGCACCGAGACCTCGCCGCCGCTGCGCTCGCGGTAGCCCTCGAGGATCTCCACCGTGGTCGTCTTGCCTGCGCCGTTCGGGCCGAGCAGGCCGAATACCTCACCGCGCTGCACGGTGATATCGATACCGCGCACCACCTCGTACTCGCCGTAGCGCTTGGTCAGCGTGCGCACCTCTATGGCCGGGGCCCCGTCGCTCACGGCCCAATCATCGCAAGCGCCCGGCTATCTCCTGCTACCAGTGCACGCCTCTCGTGAGCGTGGCCATCGCGATCTGCTCGAAGGACGCTCGCTCCTCGATGTTCTTCTCACCCTTCGACGCGGCCGAATCGGGGAACACGCGGTAGGCGAGGTGCAGCAGCTGGTCGACCGCCTTCGGCGCAAGCGTGTAGGCGACCTCGCCGAAGGTGCCAAGGCGCGTTCCCATGTGCTTGGGGCGCGAGCGCAGTGCCTCGACGATCATTTCGCCGGCCTCCTCCGGCGTGATCGCGGGGAACGCGTCATACATTTTCGTCGGCGCGATCATCGGCGTGCGCACGAGCGGCATGTGGATCGTCGTGAACGTGACCCCGTCTCCCACCACCTCGGAGGCGACCACGCGCGTGAAGGCGTCGAGCGCCGCCTTGGAGGCCACGTAGGCGGAAAACCGCGGAGGGTTCGTCTGCACGCCGATCGAGGAGATGTTCACGATGTGCCCGAAGCCGCGCTCGCGCATGTGCGGGAGCAGCCCGATGATCAGCTTGACCGCGCCGAAGTAGTTGAGCTGCATGGTGCGTTCGAAGTCGTGGAAGCGGTCGTAGCTGAGCGCGATCGAGCGCCGGATCGACCGGCCCGCGTTGTTCACGAGCATGTCGACGTTGCGGTGGTCTGCGAGCACCCGTTCGACGAGCCGGTCAACGGACTCCATGTCCGCGAGATCGGCGGCGTAGACGTACGCGGTGCCTCCCGCCGCGACGATCTCAGCGCGCACCTCCTCGAGCTTCTCAACGTTGCGCGCGACGAGCAGCGGCACACCGCCCGCTGCCGCCAGTTTGAGCGCAGTCGCCCGGCCGATGCCTGAGGAGGCGCCCGTGATCAGGACGTGCTTTCCGCCCAGCGCCTCCTTCATCGAGCTGCCTTTGGCGAGATCGTCCATCTCGCGCTCCCAGTAGTCCCACAGACGCGCCGCATAGTCGTGCAACGCCGGTGGCTGCTCGAGGGTCGAGCCCTTCAATGCCCGCTCGGTCCGGCGCGTGTCGAACCGCGGCTTCAGCTCCATGTGCGAGAGCACCTCGGCGGGGATCTCGAGCTCGCGCAGCGCGAGGCCCCGGACCTGGCGCAATGGCGGGACGCGCAGCGCCAGCGACAGCGGCCACCTCGGTAGCGCGTTCGTCAGCCGCTTGTCGACGCTCGCCGCGAAGCGGGGCGCGTGTGCGGCCGCAGCGAACTCATTGAAGACCTCGTCCACACGCTGTAGCCGGGGGTCCGTCAGGTGGAAGGCGCCACCGTCCAGATCGGGCTGATGGGCGATGTGATCGAGCGCACCCGCCACCCAATCGACCGGTACGACATTGGTCCTGCCCAGGTCCAGGCCGATCAGCGGCATCCACTCTGGGACGAGCGTGCGGATTCGCTGGATCGCCTTGAAGAAGTAGTAGGGCCCGTCGATCTTGTCCATCTCACCGGTCTGGGAGTCACCCACCACGACTCCCGGGCGGTACACCCGCCACGGCACGTAGGGCTGCTCGCGCACGATCCGCTCGGACTCGAACTTGGTGCGGTGATAGGGCGATGGCAGCTTCTGGCCCTCGTCGAAGAAGTCCTCCTCGAACAACCCGCGGTACTCACCGGCCACCGCGATCGAGGACACGTGGTGCAGGTGCTCGGCCTCGAGCGCCCGTGCGAGTTCAACCGCGTGGGTCGTCCCTCCGACGTTGACCGCGGTGTTCAGTTCAGCCGGCGCGGTCATGTCGTAGATCGCGGCGAGATGGAAGAAGTGCGTGATCTTGCCGCGAAGCTCGCTCACCTGCTCCTGCTCGAGCCCCAGGAGCGGCGCGCGGAGGTCGCCGATGACGGGATGGATGCGCTTGGCGCCGGCGGCTCCCGCGACGACGCTCCAGCGCTCGATCAGGTCCTCCAGCCGTCCCGTCGAGTTCTCTCGCACCAGCAGGTACACCTTGCCCTGGCGCTGGTTGAGCAGGCGCTCGATGAGGCGTCGCCCGATGAAGCCGGTCGCTCCCGTTACGAAGTAGGCCAAGGTACCGCGAGCATACCCGGGATGCTGACCTGCGGCTAGGCCCCTGCGCCCGCGCCCCCGCGGCCCTCGCCGGCGGCAAACCGCGCGGCGCCGCGCGCGCCGTCCTCAAACACCTCTGGTCCGGCCTTTGCCTCGAGCGCGAGGCCCTGCTCGAGCGTCAATCCCAGCCCCTCGATCGCCGCGCGGCGATCGGCGAGCATCGTGCGCTGCGGAAAGCTCGCGAGACCCTCGGCGAGCGCGAGCGCGCGCTCGAGGTGCGCGCCAGGGGGGACGACCTCCGTCAGCAGACCCATCGAGTGAGCCTCCGCGGCGCCGATCATGCGACCGGTGAGAATCAGGTCGAGCGCGTGTCCAAGTCCGACGATGCGGGGAAGGCGCTGGGTGCCGCCATCGATCAGCGGCACGCCCCAGCGCCGCTCCGGGTAGCCGAGCGTGGAGGACTCGGTCGCAATTCGCAGGTCGCACCACAGCGCCAGCTCGAGGCCCCCGGCCAGGCAGAAGCCCGAGATCGCGGCGATCGTCGGCTTGGAGGGCGTCAGGCGCGTGAAGCCCATCGGGCCCTCCTCGCTCATCAGGCGCTCCACCATCGTGTCGGTCGCCTTCAGGTCGGCGCCTGCGCAGAAGGCCACGCCGCCCGCGCCCGTCAGCACCATCACGCGTGCCTCCGGGTCCTCCTCGAAGCGCAGATAGGCGTCGTGCAGGGCCGCCGCCGTGGGACCATCGACGGCGTTGCGCCTGTCCTGGCGGTCGATCGTGATGAGCGCCGCAACGCCCTTGCGCTCGTAGCGGACGGCGCTGGGATCGGGATCGTTCATCGAGGGTCCGCCGCGATGGCGGACGGTGCGCTCAGACCTACCAGCCGCCGTGCCACTGGGGATCGCCCAGGGCCTTGTGTGCCGCTTTGCGCGCCTGCTTGCGTTTCTCCAGCTGCCGCTGGATCATGCTCATCACGAACACGAACAGCGGGAAGAAGATGATCAGGATGAAGCCTGAATCCGTGACCACTTTGTCGTTGGTCGCGCCGTAGAAGCCACGCCCGTCGTTGTAGGCCTGGGCCGCCGGTGCGAGCACGAGAGGCACGAGTAGCGCAAGCGGCAGCAGGCATCTCGACAGGCGGCGCATATCTAGCGAAATCCTAGCGGAGCCGGGGGCCGCCCCGCGGGGCGCCTACCATCCGAGCCGATGGCCGTAATGATCGCCTCAGACCTGCACAAGGACATGGCCGGGCAGCCGCTGCTGCGCGGGGTGTCCTTCAAGCTCGAGCGCCGCGAACGGCTGACGCTCGCCGGGCGCAACGGCGCGGGCAAGACGACGCTGCTGCGGATGCTCGCGGGCGAGACGTCGATCGATCGCGGCGAGCTGAGCGTCGCCAAGGGTGTGCGGATCGCGCTGCACGACCAGCGGCCTCCACGCGATCGCGACGTTCCGCTGCGGGAGTACCTGCTGTCCGGTTGTGCCGAGGAGCTGCAGATCGAGGCCGAGCTGTCAGAGCTCGAGGCCAGGATGGCGGGCGGCGCGGACGACGAGGCGCTGCTCGCGCGCTACAGCCGCGCACAGGCACGGCTTGAGGCTCGCGGTGGCTATCTGTGGCGCGATCGAGCCACGATGATGGCGCGTGGCCTGGGTTTCGTCGAGGAGGATCTCGATCGTGCCCTCGACACGTTCTCCGGCGGGCAGCTGACCCGTGCATCGCTGGCCCGGGCGCTGGCAACCGGGGCCGACGTTCTGCTGCTGGACGAGCCCACCAACCACCTTGACATCGAGTCGCTCGAGTGGCTCGAGCAGACGCTCACCGAGCTCGACGCAGCGGTCGTGCTCGTCGCGCACGACCGCTGGTTCCTCGAGGCAGTCGGCACCGCGGTGCTCGAGCTCGAGGCCGGCCGCTCGCGCTTCTTCGCCGGGACCTGGCACCGCTGGCGCACCGAGCAGGCGGCTCGAGAGATCGCGCTGGGCAAGGCGATCGACGCGCAGAAGGCCGAGATCGAGCGCATGGAACGCTTCATCGAGCGCTTCCGCTACAAGGCCACGAAGGCGCGCCAGGCGCAGTCGCGCGTTAAGAAGCTCTCGAAGATCGAGCGCATCGAGCGTGATCCCAAGGATGGCAAGAGCCTTGAGTTCTCCTTCTCCTCGCCCGAGCGCTCGGGGCGCGTGATCTTCGAGCTGCTGGACGGACGCATTCAGATCGGAGAGCAGCCGGTCGTGCTGCTCGACCACGCCGAGCTGTGGCTCGAGCGCGGCGAGCACGTGTCGCTGGTGGGGCCCAACGGCACCGGCAAGACGACCCTGATCGAGACGCTCGCCGGTCGCCGCGAGCTGGCCGCGGGCAGGCTCAGCACCGGTCACAACGTTCGCATCGGCTATCTCTCCCAGCACGCCGAGGAGCTCGGCGCGGGCGGAGCCCCGGGCCAGAGCGTGCTGGAGGCGACCCAGCGCGCCAGCGGCCTGAACCCGGGCCGGGCGCGCGCGTTGCTGGGGCGCTTTCTGTTCTCCGGCGAGGATGCCGAGAAGCCGCTCAACGGCCTCTCCGGCGGCGAGCGCCGGCGCCTCTCGCTGGCGCTGCTCGTCGGCTCGGCCAAGCATCCGCCCAATGTGCTTATCCTCGACGAGCCCACGAACCACCTCGACATCGAGAGCCGCGAGGCGCTCGAGGACGCACTGCGGGCCTTTCAGGGCGCGATCCTGCTGGTCTCCCACGACCGCGCGCTGCTCGACGCCGTGGGCACCCGCACCGTCGCAGTGGAGGACGGCAGCCTGCACAGCTACGTGGGCGGATGGGCCGAGTATGTGCGCATCCGCGACGAGCGCAGGGCCGAGTCGCCGGGGAAGCCGCTGGCCCGGTCCGCGCGGCCCGCGGCCCTGCCGGCGCAGAGCACCCACAACGGTTCTGA
>Ga0302229_10001397_pt1 | contig 18328 bp, 13 predicted proteins | sample II_Palsa_N1_3_FD_193518 | JGI IMG/M metagenome (GOLD analysis project Ga0302229, IMG submission 193518) | Peat permafrost microbial communities from Stordalen Mire near Abisko, Sweden - II_Palsa_N1_3 | ecosystem: Environmental > Terrestrial > Soil > Palsa > Peat permafrost | place: Sweden... | reverse complement strand
GGCTGCGACTGCGTCAGATCCTGGTCAACCTGGTCTCCAACGCGATCAAGTACAACCGCGTCGGCGGAACCGTCACCCTCACCTGCCAGGTGGCGAGCACCGGCCAGGTCAGCCTGGCGGTCGCCGACACCGGGCCGGGAATACCGGCCGCTGATCTGGAGCGCATCTTCGACCCGTTCGAGCGGCTCGGCGCGTCGCAGACCGCGATCGAGGGCACCGGGATCGGGCTGCCCCTGGCCCGGGCCTTCGCCGAGGCCATGAGCGGGCACCTCACCGCCGCCAGCACCGCGGGCGAAGGATCGGTCTTCACCGTGACCCTGCCGCGGGCACCGGACATGGCCGAGCCTTCAGGCCTCGACATGGCCCGAGTCCCGCAGCAGATCGCGCCAGATGATCCCGGCGGAACGGCTATCCGCGTCCTGTACATCGAGGACAACTCCGCGAACATCGAAGTAGTCGTCCGGTTCGTGAAGACCAAGCCCGGCATCCGGCTGCAGTACGCCATCTCCGGGCCTGCCGGCCTCGAACTCGCCACCCAGGAGATTCCCGACCTGATCCTCCTCGACCTGCACCTGCCCGGCCTGCACGGTGACGAGGTCCTGAGACGCCTGCGGAGCAAGCCGGAAACCGCTGGCATTCCCGTTGCCATCTTGTCCGCCGAGGCCTCACCAGCCATCATCCGCTACATGCGCGCCAACGGCGTGATCGCTTACCTGACCAAGCCACTCGACCTGGCTGAGCTGGGGCGGCTTCTCGACTTCTTCACCGCCCGGCACGACCACGAGCCCTACCCGGGCTCCCTGACCGTACCGGCACCATGACCGGCGTCGTGCTCTGCATCGACGACGACCAGGACAATATCTTCCTCCTCCAGCGCGTGCTCAAGCGCAAGCACCCGGACATCGAGCTGCACACCGCCATGACCGGCGGCCACGGCGTCACGACCGCGATCGACAACCAGCCAGCCCTCATCCTGCTCGACAACCGCCTGCCCGACTCCAGCGGCGAGCAGGTCCTGCGCCAGCTGGCCGCCAACCCAGCCACCGCCGCCATCCCCGTCATCATCCTCAGCGGCGACTCAGACCCGGCGATCATCGACCGGCTGCTCGCCGCCGGCGCGGCGAATTTCCTGGTCAAGCCGTTCGACATTCACCGGTTCCTGGCCATCGTCGACCCTTACCTCGGCTGACGGCGCGCACGTCGCGGAGCGGCCGCCGGGGCGAACAACTGCTCAGCCCTCGGTAGCCTTCGAAGCGATGTCCCATCCCGAACGGGGGCGCCGTGTTCCACGTGGACTCTGAGGTCGGCCGGCTGCGGCAGGTGATCCTGCACCGCCCCGGCCTCGAGCTCAAGCGGCTGACCCCGGACAACGCGAGCGACCTGCTGTTCGACGACGTGCTGTGGGTCAGCCGGGCCCAGGCCGAGCATGACGCGTTCGCCGAGGTGCTGCGCTCGCGCGGCGTCGTGGTCCACTACTACGGCGACCTGCTGGCCCAGACCCTGGAGATCCCGGAGGCGCGTGAGTACATCCTGGACCGGGTGTTCGACCCGCGCTGGCACGGGCCGCTGGCCGCCGTGACCCTGCGGGCCTCGATGGACGGGCTGGACTCGGCCCGCCTGGCCGAGTTCCTGGCGGGCGGGATCACCAAACGCGAGATCGCCGAACTCGGCCCGGAGCCCAAGAGCATCGCGTTCCATTCTCTGGACCCCGACGGCTTCGTGCTCGCTCCGCTGCCCAACCTGCTCTACCAGCGCGACACGTCATGCTGGATCTACGGCGGCGTCTCGGTCAACGCGATGCGCCGGCCGGCCCGGATCCGGGAGACCGTCACCGACGTGGCCATCTACCGCTGGCACCCGATGTTCGCTCAGGCCCGGTTCGACGTCTGGTACGACGGCGCCGATGCCGGGCCGGCCACCATCGAGGGCGGCGACATCCTGGTCATCGGCAACGGGGCGGTGCTGGTCGGGATGAGCGAGCGGACCACCCCGCAGGCCGTCGAGGTGCTCGCCCACCGGCTCTTCGAAGCCGAGGCGGCGCGCTGCCTGGTCGCGATCGACATGCCCAAGACTCGCGCGTTCATGCACCTGGACACGCTCCTGACCATGGCGGACTACGGCGTGTTCAGCAAGTACGCCGGGATGGGCATGCTGCCGTCCTACACCGTGGAGCCGGGCGCCACCGCCACCGAGCTCAAGGTCACCGACCACCCGCCGCAGGACATGCACCGGGCCATGGCCGCCGCGCTCGACCGCCCCTTCATCACCGTCCTGACCGCCGTCCAGGACGTCCACTCCGCGCAGCGCGAGCAGTGGGATGACGGCTGCAACGTGCTGGCCGTCGAACCGGGAGTGGTCGTGGCCTACGAGCGGAACGTGACCACCAACACCTACCTGCAGGACAACGGCATCGAGGTGCTCGCTGTCCCCGGCGGCGAACTCGGCCGTGGCCGGGGCGGCCCCCGCTGCATGAGCTGTCCCATCGAACGTGACGCCTGAGCCGGCGGTCATATCCGGCGAATCTGGCCGCCGGGGTTAGCATGGGGCCGTGAGCAGCAGCCGGATGCCGGCCGTGTACCTGAGCCACGGCGCGCCGCCGCTGGCCGACGACCCGATCTGGCCGGGAGAGCTGTCCGCCTGGTCCGCCGCGCTGCCGCGGCCGGAGTCGATCCTGGTCATCTCGGCGCACTGGGAGAACGCGCCCACCTCGGTGAGCGCGACCCGCACGGTCCCGCTGTACTACGACTTCTGGGGCTTCCCCAAGCACTACTACGAGGTCACCTACCCGGCGCCGGGCGCGCCCGCGCTGGCCGAAGCCGTGCGCAAGCTGCTCGGCGGCCAGGTGCACGAGCATGCCGACCGGGGCCTGGACCACGGCGCGTACGTGCCGCTGGTAGAGATGTACCCGCAGGCCGACGTGCCGGTCATCCAGCTGTCCATGCCCACCCTGGACCCGCGCGAGTTGATGGACCTGGGCCGCAAGCTCGCCCCGCTGCGCGATGCGGGCGTGCTGATCATGGGCAGCGGGTTCTTCACGCACAACCTGCGGGAGTTCGTCTTCGAGGGCCCAGTGCCGCAGTGGTCGCGTGAGTTCGACGACTGGGGCAAGCGGATGCTGGCCGACGGCGACGTGGACGCGCTGCTCGACTTCGCCCGTAAGGCCCCGGCCGCCCGCACCGCCCACCCGCGCACCGAGCACTTCGCCCCGCTGTTTGTCACCCTCGGCGCGGGCGAGTCTGACCTGGCCGCGCAATGCCCGGTGGTCGAGGGCTTCTGGGGTGGCCTGGCCAAACGCTCTTTCCAGCTCGGCTGAGGGTCAAAAGGTGAGACATACGATCTTAGGGTCTGTCTAGCACCCATCCGGACGGCCTATGGTCTAGACATGACCACGAACGACACGCTGCGCGTAACCGACTCACGAACCGGCCGCAGCTACGAACTCCCTATCGTCGATGGCGCTATCCGCGCAATGGACCTACGGCAGATCAAGACCTCCGAAGACGACTTCGGATTGCTCGCCTACGACCCGGCCTTCCAGAACACCGCGAGTTGCCGCAGCGCCATCACCTTCATCGACGGTGACAAGGGCATCCTGCGCTACCGGGGCTACCCGATCGAGGAACTGGCCCAGCGTGCGTCCTTCCTGGACGTGGCCTGGCTGCTGCTGAACGGCGACCTGCCGGACAAGAAAGAGTCCGCCGCCTGGTCCCACGAGATCTCCCACCACACGTTCGTGCACGAGAACGTCAAGAAGTTCATCGACGGCTTCCACCACGACGCCCATCCGATGGGCATCCTGGTCAGCACGCTGGCCGCGCTGTCTACCTTCTACCCCGAGGCGAAGGCCGTCCACGACAAGGACGTGCAGCACAAGCAGGTGGTGCGGCTGATCGCCAAGATGCCCACGCTCGCGGCCTTCGCCTACCGGCACGCACGGGGCCTGCCCTATGCCTACCCGGACGACGAACTGTCGTACGCGGGCAACTTCCTCAACATGATGGACCGGATGACCGAGCCAAAGTACAGCCCGGACCCGATCCTCGAGCACGCCCTGGACGTGCTGTTCATCCTGCACGCCGACCACGAGCAGAACTGCTCGACCAACGCGATGCGCAGCGTGGCCAGCTCCCAGACCGACCCGTACTCGGCGGCGGCCGCGGCGGCGGCCGCGCTGTACGGCCCGCTGCACGGCGGCGCGAACGAGCAGGTACTCAACATGCTCCGCGAGATCGGCTCGGTCGACAACGTGCCCGCTTACATCACCCGGGTCAAGAACGGCGAGCTGCGCCTGATGGGGTTCGGCCACCGCGTGTACAAGAACTTCGACCCGCGGGCCACGATCATCAAGGGCGTCGCCGACGAAGTGTTCGAGGTCACCGGGCGCAATCCGCTGCTGGACATCGCGCTCGAGCTGGAGCGGATCGCGCTGGACGACGACTACTTCGTCAGCCACAAGCTCTACCCGAACGTGGACTTCTACTCGGGCATCATCTACCAGGCCATGGGCTTCCCGGTGGCGATGTTCCCGGTGCTGTTCGCGATCGGGCGCATGCCCGGCTGGCTGGCCCAGTGGGAGGAGGGCTCGGCCGACCCGGAGCAGAAGATCGCCCGGCCCCGGCAGATCTACACTGGCGAGATCCTGCGCCACCTCAATGGGGACGGGGAGGACGCCTGACCTGGCTTGAGCTGCCGGCTGGCTCGCTGTTCGGGGTGACCAATCTTCCGTACGGCGTTTTTTCTGCTGGTGCCCGAGACCCGACGACCCCACGGGTCGGGGTCCGGATCGGCGACTCGGTGCTCGACCTGGCGCAGGTGCTCGGCGAGCAGGTCTTCGCCGAGCCGTCGCTGAACGCCTTCATGACCCAGGGCCGGCCCCGGTGGCGTGACGTCCGGGCCCGGGTCACCGAACTGCTGACCGACGAACGCCACCGGGCCAGCGTCGAAGCCGCGCTGCACCCGCTGTCCGCGGTGCGGCTGCACCGGCCGTTCGAGGTCGGTGACTACGTGGACTTTTACGCCAGTGAGAACCACGCGACTAACGTCGGACGGCTGTTCCGACCGGGCGGCGAGGCGCTGATGCCGAACTGGAAGCACCTGCCCGTCGGCTACCACGGACGTTCGGGCACGGTGGTGCTGTCCGGTACGCCGGTCACGCGCCCCCGTGGGCAGCTACCGGCGGAGTCAGCCCCGACGTTCGGCCCGTCCCAGCGGCTGGACTTCGAGGCCGAGGTCGGCTTCGTGGTCGGCGTGGGGTCGTCGCCGGGCTCGCCGATCGGGGTCGATGGGTTCGCGGACCACGTGTTCGGCGCGTTCCTGGTCAACGACTGGTCGGCCCGCGACATCCAGGCCTGGGAATCGCGGCCGCTCGGCCCGTTCCTGGCCAAGTCGTTCGCCACCTCGATCTCGCCGTGGATCGTGCCACTCGAGGCACTGGCCCACGCCCAGGTCCGGCCGCCGCCGCAGGACCCCGAACCGCTGCCTTACCTTTCCGGCAGCGACAACTGGGGCCTCGACCTCGCGCTCGAGATCCAGCTGAACGGCCAGGTAGTGGCCCGGCCACCGTTCGCCACCATGTACTGGACGCCCGCCCAGATGCTGGCCCACCTGACCGTTAACGGCGCCTCGACCCGCACCGGAGACTTCTACGCCTCCGGCACGGTCAGCGGCCCGGATCGCGAGCAGCGCGGCTGCCTGCTCGAACTGAGCTGGGGCGGCGCCGAACCCCTCGCTCTGCCCGACGGCTCGGTACGGTCCTTCCTGGAGGACGGCGACGAGGTCACGATCACCGCCACCGCCCCGGCCGCCGACGGCGCCACCGTCGGCTTCGGCGAGGTCACCGCCCAGATCCTCCCCGCTCTCTCGACCTAAAGCACCCATCAGAGTCGGCCGACGGCCGTCGGCCGAGGAGTAGACCGACACCGCTGGAACATTGGTGTCGCCATAGCAGCACCGCTGGAACATTGGTGCCGTTCTGGATTGGCTGGTATCTAGGTAGGGGAAGCGGAACCCAGGTTCCGTGGTCGCCGAGGCGCAGGCGCGCGCTCACCCCGGCGTCATCGAAGGCGCGAGCGAGGTCGTCGCGTCCTTCGCAGAAGTGGGCCCAGCACCCATCCGATCTGGTCCTGCGTGACGGCCGGCCCGGCGGTCTTGGTCAGGTAGCCGTGCGGGCCAGGCGGGTCGAAGGTCGGGTCGCTCATGATGCGCAGCCCCCCGACGTCGAGAATGGTGGTCGGGCCGCCTACCACCATCGCCGCGCAGTCCTGCCGCGGCAGTTCCGGGCTGGTCATCGCTGGGTCCTTCCCTTTTAAGTGAGCTGCTGGCTGGATTCGGCCACCCACTGCCGCAGCTTCTTGCGGTCGAGCTTGCCGACACTGGTCAGCGGTATGGCGGGCACGATCGTGATCTGCCGCGGGTACTTGTTCGCTCCCAGATGCTTGCGGGCGTGCTCGCTGAGTTCCTCCGCCGTCGCCGAAGCTCCCGCTCGTAGCGACACGAACGCCACCACCTCCTCCCCGAGCCGAACGTCCGGCCGTCCCACCACCCCGGCCAGCGCGACCGCCGGGTGCGCGACCAGCACGTCCTCCACGTCCCGCGGGAACACGTTGAACCCGCCCCGCAGGATGAGGTCCTTCTTGCGGTCCACCACGTACAGGTAGCCGTCGGCGTCCAGGTGCCCGATGTCGCCGGTGTGCAGCCAGCCGCCCGCGAGCACGGTGGCCGCCGAATCCGGCGCATGCCAGTACCCGCTCATTACCCCGGGCGAACGCACGCAGATCTCGCCGTCCTGGCCCGCGGACAGCTTCGCGCCGCTGTCGTCCTGGATGGACACTTCGCAGCCCGCCACCGGCAGCCCGACGCTGCCCACCCGGCGTCCGTCGGCGGGATTGGCCGAGATGAGCGTGGCCGACTCGGTGCACCCATAGCCCTCGTAGATCTTCGCGGTCGGCACCCGCGCCTCGAACTCCCGCCGGACCTCCGCGGGCAGCGGCGCCGCCCCGGAGGAGATGGACGTCAGCTCGGACAGGTCGGCCTCCTCCAGCGGCTGGCCGAGCAGCATCTGGATCATCGAGGGCACCAGCGCGCTGCCCTGCACCCGGTGCTCTTGAGCCAGCGTCAACCACCCGGCCGGGTCGAACCAGCGCATCAGGATGGTCCTGGCCCCCTCGTCCCGGTGAAAGCCGCCGCAGAAGACCAGCAGACCGTAGGCGTGCGCGAGGGGGAGTGGCAGGACCGAGGTGCTCACCTGGGCGCGCACCGAGTTCTGGTGCGCCGCCCAGCCGCACCAGAACAGGTTCGCGTGGGACAGCGGGACGCCCTTGGACCGGCCGGTCGTACCGCCGGTGTACAGCAGGGCGGCCAGGTCGGTCCCCGCCCGGTCCACGATCAACCCCGGCGCGGCCAACTCCAGCTGGGCGAAGTCGAGCACCGGAACACCGGGAGCCGCCGGATCCGGAGCGGCACCGGCCCCGGGCACCACCACGAACCGGACCTCCGCCGCCCCAGCCAGGGTGGCGGACACCTTGGGCAGGAACTCCGCCGTGGTCACCACGCCGACCGCTCCCGAATCGACCAGCGCGTGGCGTAGCTCATCCTCGCTTACCAGGAAGATCAGCGGCGTGACCGCCGCCCCGACCCGCCACGCGGCGCTGTAGGTGATGAGGACTTCCGGGCAGTTCGCCATCAGCACGACCAGCCGGTCCCCGGGCCGGACGCCGAGGTCGGTCAGCCCGGTCGCGAACCTGGCCGCGCGGTCGGCGAGCGAGCCGGCCGAGTGCCACTGGCCCTCGTAGAACAGCGAGTCGTGGTCGCCCTGCCGCTCCAGCGCCAGCTCGGCCTGCCTGGCCAGGTTCTCCTCACCCATGTCCGCCTCAGTCCAGTTTGATCTCGAACGACATCCATTCCGACGATAGCGAACCCAAGTCTTCCGCCGTCTGGCCCCGCAGGTTAGGGTCGCGCTCATGGTGACCGAGACGGAATTCGACCAGTTGCTCGACGTGGTGCGCGGGTTCATCCGGCGCGAGGTGATGCCCGCCGAGGCCGGCATCGACGAAACCGACGAGATTCCCGCCCGGCTGATCGAGCAGGCCAAGGAGATGGGCCTGTACGGCTACGCCCTGCCCGAGGACTACGGCGGCCTCGGCCTGTCGGTGGGCCAGCAGACGCGGCTGACCATCGAGCTCGGCTACACCTGCCCCGCGTTCCGGTCCCTGTTCGGCACCAATAACGGGATCGCCGGGCAGGTCCTGGTCCTGGCCGGGACCGAGGAGCAGCGCAAGTACTGGCTGCCGCGGCTGGCCTCCGGCGAGGTCGTCGCCTCCTTCGCCCTGACCGAGCCCGACGCCGGGTCCGACCCGAGCCGCCTGGTCACCACGGCGATATCGCAGGACGGCAGCTGGGTCATCGACGGCCTGAAGCGCTACATCACCAACGCGCCGGCCGCGGATGTCTTCATGCTGTTCGCGCGCACCGATCCGGACGCCCCGCCCGGCAAGGGCATCGGCGTCTTCATCGTGCCTGCCCGCACCGAAGGGGTAGCCGTTGCGGCCCGGGACCACAAGATGGGCCAGGCTGGCGCGTGGACCGCCGACGTCGCGTTGACCGGTGTCCGGGTCCCGGCCGACGCGCTGGTCGGCGAGGCGGCCCAGGCCGGCTACGCCACCGCCATGCGGAGCCTGGCCCACGGCCGGCTGATCATCGCCGCCCTCTGCGTCGGCGTGGCGGCCCGGCTGATCGACGAGAGTGTCGCCTACGCCAAGGAACGCTCCCAAGGCGGCCACCGGATCGGTGAATACCAGCTGGTCCAGGCCATGCTCGCCGACTCTTACACCGAGTACGTGGCCGCCAGGTCCCTGGTCCTCGACGCGGCCGCCCAGTACGACGCCGGGACCGATCAGCGCCTCGCCCCGTCCGCGGCCAAGTACTTCGCCAGCGAAGCCGTCGGCCGGATCGCCGACCGCGCCGTCCAGATCCACGGTGGCTCCGGCTACATCCGCGGTATCCCCGTCGAACGCCTCTACCGTGACGTCCGCCTGTTCCGAATCTACGAAGGCACCAGCCAGATCCAGCAGCTCGTCATCGCTCGAGAACTGCTCCGCTGACCCTGAATTCAAGATCATTTTTCCGAACGACCGTGGTTACTCCCGCCGCCGCCGTGACCCCACCGTGGCTGGCGGGCAACACCACAGTCGCCAGCCCGAACGCAACGAAAACATCTCGCCGCGAGCCTGTCACGGTCCTGCCGTGTACGCGTCGAGGAACATGGTCCGCGCGCCCCTGCGAGGGTCCCGGGCCAGCGCTGACAGCCCTCACCACTCCGATCGCCAGCTACTATCGCCATCTAAACGGTGGGAACCCAGCCGCGGCAGATACAGCGAAATCTCGCCGCCGAAACTTGTCGATCAGTGCGGCGGCCGTTCGTATGGGGATGAGAGCCGGTACCGGGCCGGAGCCGCAACAACGAGAGGAACGGGGCGATGACGAGGATCGTGGTCACCGAGTTCGTGTCGCTTGACGGGGTCATGGAAGAGCCTCGGTGGACCTTTGATTTCGACCGCGGGAAAGAAGGCGACCAGTTCAAGTACGAGGAGCTGTTCGACGCCGAATCGCTCCTGCTCGGCCGGGTCACCTATCAGGGTTTCGCGGCCGCGTGGCCGGGCATGGGCGGCGACGACTTCGGCCAGCGGATGAACACCATCCACAAGTACGTCGTCTCCTCGACACTCACCGACGCCGAGGCGTCCTGGGGCCCCACCACGGTGGTACGGGGCGACGTTGCGGCCGAGCTGGCGGCCCTCAAGAACCAGCCCGGCGGCACCCTGCTGGTCGAGGGCAGCGCTCAACTGGTCCACACGCTGGCCCAGCACGACCTAGTGGACGAGTACCGCCTGATGGTCTTCCCGATCATCTTGGGCCAGGGCAAGCGAGCCTTCCCGGACTCGATCCCCGTTCCCGCCAAGCTCACCGTCACGGACTCGCGCACCGTCGGCTCAGGCGTCCTGCTGCTCAACCTGACTTCGGAAAAGGCCTGAATGGCGATCGTGGTGGGATCGGCCAGGTTGTTGATGGACTTGATCAGGACGCCCGGCTGGAGTTCATAGGCGCTCAGGCGGAGGCGTTAAGGTCGCTAGTGAACGATGAGTCACAATCTCCGGATTCTGGGGGTCGGTGTGGACTTTGCTGAATCCACCGAGCACCGGGCGCTCCGGGCCGCCGTGGCCGGGATCGCCAAGGATTACGGGCCGCGCTACTACGCCGAGCGGGCCGCCGAACGGCGCCCGTGCTCCGAGCTCTGGAAGGCCCTGGGCGAAGCCGGGTTCATCGGCGTGAACATTCCCGAGGCGTACGGCGGTGGCGGCGGGGGACTGACCGAGCTCGAGCTGGTCTGCGAGGAAATCGCCGCGGCGGGCACGCCGCTACTGCTCCTGGTGGTCTCCGCCGCGATCTCGGCCGAGGTGCTCACTGAGTTCGGCACCGGGGAGCAGCGCGAGACCTGGCTGCCCCGCCTGGCCAGCGGCACCTCGAAGATGGTGTTCGCGATCACGGAACCGGACGCCGGCTCCAACACCCATCGCCTGTCCACGACGGCAAAGCGGGACGGCGAGGACTGGGTGCTGAACGGCACCAAGTACTACATCTCCGGGGTAGACGAGGCCGAGGCGCTCCTGGTGGTGGCGAAGACCGGCCAGGACGCGCTCTCGCTGTTCATCGTCCCGACCGACGCCGCGGGCCTGGACAAGCGCCTGCTGCCGGTCGACCTGCTGCTCCCCGAGCGGCAGTTCACCCTGCATTTCGACCATGTCCATGTGGGCCCGGACGCGCTGGTCGGCGAGGAGGGCGCGGGCTTCCGGCAGGTGTTCCACGGGCTGAACCCGGAGCGGATCACCGGTGCCGCGCTGGGCGTCGGCGTGGCCAGGTACGCGCTGACCGCCGCGGCCCGGTACGCCAACGAGCGCACGGTCTGGTCCCAGCCGATCGGCGCCCATCAGGGCGTATCCCATCCGCTGGCTAAGGCGAAGATCGAGACCGAGCTCGCCGCGCTGATGACCCGCCAGGCCGCCTGGCAGCATGACCACGGCGAGGCCGCGGGAGAATCCTCCAACATGGCCAAGTACGCCGCCGGCGAGGCGGCGGCTGCCGCCCTCGACGCCGCCATGCAGACCCACGGCGGAAACGGCGTGTCCACCGAGTACGGCCTGATGCCCTACTGGGGACTGGCGCGGCTGCTGCGCATCGCGCCGGTCAGCCGGGAGATGATCCTCAACTTCGTCGCCCAGCACAGCCTGGGCCTGCCCCGGTCCTACTAGAGGAGCGACCGATGGACCTCGCGCGCAACCTCATCGGCCGGATCAACGTCGGCGACAGCCTGGCCCGCTCCGCCGCGGCCCGCCCCGGCCAGCTCGCGGTGGTCGACGGCGACCGCCGCTTCAGCTACGCGGACTTCAACGCCTACGTCAACCGGATCGCGCACGGCCTGGCCGGGCTCGGCTACGAGCGCGGCGCGGCGCTTGCGGTCGCCTCCGGCAACAGCGCCGACTTCCTGGCCGTCTACTACGCGTGCGCCAAGCTCGGCGTGATCTGCGTGCCGGTCAACCTGGGCTGGCGGTCGGACGAGGTGGCCTACGTGCTCGGCCACTCGCGGGCCCGCGGCATCGTGATCGAGACCCAGCTGGCGGCCGCGATGCGGGACGCCATCGCCAAGGTGCCCGAGGTCCTCGACGTAGTCGTCGCTCCCGGCACCCAGAATAGCTACGAGCCCGAGCCCGCCGACCGGGCCTGGACCACCCTCGAGGCCCTGAGCAGCCATGACCATGCGCGAGAGCCGGAGTGCTTCGTCGATGACCGTGATGCGCTGAGCTACCTGTACACCTCCGGCACCACGTCGTTCCCCAAGGGCGTGGTCGGTTCTCACCTGGCGATTTACCTGGAGTCGATGTCCGGCGCGCTCGACTCCGGGTGGAACGCCCGCGACCGGTTCGCCGCGATGATGCCGATGTTCCATACCGCGCAGCTCAACGCGTTCTGCACCCCGGCGATCCTGGTCGGCGCGACGATCTACGTGCTGCGCGGGTTCGACCCGGCCGCGTTGCTCGACCTGATCGAGCGCGAGCAGATCACCCAGGTCTTCGGGCTGCCGATGATGTACCGCGCCCTGCTGGACCACGAAGGCTTTGCCGACCGCGACCTGCTGAGCCTCCGCCGCGCGGTGTACGCGATGGCGCCCATGCCCGACGATCTCATCGGCCGCTGCCTGACCGGGTTCGGCTGCGACTTCGCGCTGCTGTTCGGGCAGACCGAGATGAGCCCGATCACCACCTTGTTCCGGCCCGAGCACCAGCTGTCCCACATCGGCGCGGTGGGTACCCCGCTGATCGGCGTCCAGGTCGCGATCATGAGCCCGGACGGCGACCTGCTGCCGACGGGCGAGACCGGCGAGATCGTCTACCGGGGACCGAGCACGATGTCCGGCTACCTGTACGACCGGGAGGCTACCGATAAGGCGTTCGAGTACGGCTGGTTCCACTCCGGCGACGTGGGCCGGTTCGGCGAGGACGGCGTGCTGTGGTTCACCGACCGGTACAAGGACGTGATCAAGACCGGCGGGGAGAACGTCGCCTCGATCGAGGTCGAGAAGGCCGTCTACGCGGCCGACCCGCGGGTCGCCGAGGTGGTCGTAGTGGGGCTGCCGCACCCGCGGTGGGACGAGGCGGTCACCGCGTTCGTGGTGCCCAAGCCGGGTCAGACCATCGACGCGGCCGAGCTGATCGCGACGCTGAAGACCAGGCTCGACGGCTTCAAGGTGCCCAAGTCGGTGGTCTTCGTCGACCGGCTGCCCAAGACTTCCACCGGCAAGATCCAAAAGAACGTGATACGGGCCGAGCGCACCAAGCACTACGAGGAGGGCTGACCACGTGCCGGTGCTCACCTCCCGCCTCGACCCGCGCGACGAGACCTTCCGGGCCAACCGGCAGGCCCAGCTAGCCCTCCTGAAGGAGCTGGACAAGCAGCTCGAGCTGGCCATCGCCGGCGGCGGGGAGCGCTATCAGCAGCGGCACCGGGACCGGGGCAGGCTGCTCGCCCGGGAACGGGTCGAGCTCCTGCTCGACCCGGACAGCCCGTTCCTGGAGCTGTCCTCGCTGGCCGCGTGGGGCACCGAGTTCACCGTCGGAGCGAGCCTGGTGACCGGCGTCGGTGTGGTCTCCGGCGTCGAGTGCGTGATCATAGCGCACGATCCGACCGTCCGCGGTGGCGCGATGAACCCCTACTCGCTGCGCAAGAGCCTGCGCGCACTGGAGATCGCGCGGATCAACCGGCTGCCGGTGATGAACCTAGTCGAGTCAGGCGGCGCGGACCTGCCGACCCAGGCCGACCTGTTCGTCCCGGCGGGCCGGATCTTCCACGAGCTCACCGCGCTGTCCGCCAGCGGGGTGCCCGCGGTGGCCCTGGTGTTCGGCAACTCCACCGCGGGCGGCGCGTACGTGCCGGGCATGTGCGACTACGCGGTCTTGGTGGACCGGCAGGCCAAGGTGTTCCTGGGCGGGCCGCCGCTAGTGCGGATGGCCACCGGCGAGGAGGCCGACGACGAGTCGCTCGGCGGGGCCGAGATGCACTCCCGCGTCTCGGGCCTGTCCGACTACTTCGCGGTCGACGAGTACGACGCGATCCGCATCGGCCGCGACATCATGGCCCGGATCAACTGGCGCAAGCAGGGTCCGCCGCCGGGACCCGTGACGGGACCGCGGTATGACCCTGATGAGATCCTCGGGATCGTGTCCGCCGACGCGAAGGTGCCGTTCGACCCGCGGGAGATCCTGGCCCGGGTGGTGGACGACTCGGACTTCGACGAGTACAAGCCGCTGTACGGTACCTCGCTGGTGACCGGCTGGGCTCGCGTCCACGGGTACCCGGTCGGGGTGCTGGCCAACCACCGGGGTGTGCTGTTCAGCGAGGAGTCGCAGAAGGCCGCCGAGTTCATCCTGCTGGCCAACCAGACCGACACGCCGCTGATCTTCCTGCAGAACACCACCGGCTACATGGTCGGTACCAGCTATGAGCGGGGCGGCATCCTCAAGGACGGCGCCAAGATGATCAACGCGGTGGCCAACTCCGAAGTCCCGCACCTCACGGTCACGATGGCGTCCTCGTTCGGCGCCGGGAACTACGGCATGTCCGGCCGGGCCTTCGATCCGCGGTTCATCTTCGCCTGGCCCGGCGCCAAGCTCGCCGTGATGGGCGCGGCCCAGCTCGCCGGGGTGCTCTCGATCGTCGGCCGGGCCTCGGCCACAGCGGCCGGACGGCCGTTCGACGAGGAGGCGGACCTGGCCCGCACGGCCGCGATCGAGGCCCAGATCGAGGCCGAGTCGCACGCCTTCTTCGTCACCGCGCGACTGTACGACGACGGCATCATCGACCCCCGCGACACCCGCACCGTCCTGGGCCTGACCCTGTCGGCCGCGCACTCCGGCCCGGTAGCCGGCCGCCGCGGCTTCGGCGTGTTCCGGATGTGACGCCAGTGATACCAGTGACAGCAGCGGCGGCAGTGACCTCCGCGCCGGAAACGCGAATCGGAAAACTCCTTATCGCCAACCGCGGCGAGATCGCGGCTCGGGTCATCCGGACCGCGCACGCCCTGGGCATCGCCACCGTCGCCGTCTATTCCGACCCGGACGCAGGCCTTCCCTACGTGACGCTGGCCGACGAGGCCGTCCGGCTGCCCGGAGCGGCGCCCGCCGACACCTACCTGCGGGCCGACCTGATCATCGCCGCGGCGGTCGCGACCCGTGCCGACGCCATCCATCCGGGCTACGGGTTCCTGTCCGAGGACGCCGCGTTCGCTCGGGCCTGCGCCGACGCCGGCCTGATCTTCGTCGGCCCGGCACCAGGCACGATCGCAGCCATGGGCGACAAGGTCGCGGCCAAGGCCATGATGGCCGCAGCGGGCGTCCCGGTGCTGCCCAGCGTGACCGTCGACGCCGACCGCGTCCGTGACGACGCCGCCGCGCAGGTCGGCTTCCCGCTGCTGGTCAAGGCGGCGTTCGGCGGTGGCGGGCGCGGCATGCGGCTGGTCACCGACCCGGCCCGACTCGAAGAAGCGGTCAACAGCGCCCGCCACGAGGCAGCTGCCGCGTTCGGCGACGGGACCGTATTTCTGGAGCGCTACGTTCCGGACCCGCGCCACGTCGAGGTGCAGATCCTCGGCGACGCCCACGGCGACGTGATCCACCTGTTCGAGCGCGAGTGCTCCATCCAGCGCCGCTACCAGAAGATCGTGGAAGAGTCCCCGTCCCCGGCCGTCGACGGGGAGCTGCGCGCCGCGCTGACCAAAGCCGCCGTCGCGGCCGGCCGGGCGGTCGGCTACACCGGCGCGGGCACCGTCGAGTTCGTGCTTGACCGCGACGGGTCGTTCTACTTCCTGGAGATGAACACCCGGCTGCAGGTCGAGCACCCGGTCACCGAACAAGTCACCGGCCTGGACCTGGTGGAGCTCCAGCTGCGCATCGCCGAGGGCGAGCCGCTGCCGCCCGAGGCTCGCGAGGCCACGATCAGCGGGCACGCCATCGAGGTCCGCCTGTACGCCGAGGACGTCCCGGCCGGGTTCCTGCCCGTCACCGGCACGCTGCACCGCTTCGCCATCCCGTCCGGCCCCGGCCTGCGGGTGGACACGGGGTTCGGTGACGGGTCGGTGGTGAGTCCGCACTATGACGCGATGCTGGCCAAGGTGATCGCGCACGGCCGCACCCGGGCCGGCGCGGCCCGGCGCCTGGCCCGGGCGCTGCGGGACGCCGAGATCCACGGCCTGACCACGAACCGCGACCTCCTGGTGGCCATCTTGCGCGAGCCGGACTTCCTGGCCGGCGCCACCGACACCGGCTACCTAACCCGCCACGAGCCCGCAGCCCTGACCGGAGCCGGGACCGGAACGGCCGTACCGGCGACGGCACGGCACGCGCTGGTCGCGGCGCTAGCCCGCCAGGCGGTCAGTCGTGCCGCGGCCCCCGTGCTCGGCACCCTGCCCTCGGGCTGGCGCAACGTCTTCTCCGCGCCGCAGCGCGTCAGCTACACCGCCGCGGGTGAGCAGTACGACGTCGCCTACCGGATCCTCGGCGATACCGTCCGGGCGTCGGTAAACGACGTGCCGCTGGACCAGGTCGAGATCCTCGGAAGATCCGGAACAGGCCGGGTCGACCTGGAAATCGACGGGATACGCCGGGTCTACCGGGTGCACCGGATCGGTCCCGACACCTATGTCGACGCCAGCGACGGGTCCAGCGCCCTGACCGAGGTGCCGCGGTTCGGTGATCCGGAGAAGCCGGCCCCCGCCGGGTCGCTGCTCGCCCCCATGCCCGGGCTGGTCCGGCGCGTCCTGGTCGAGGTCGGCGCCCTCGTGACCGCGGGTCAGCCGCTGCTGGTACTGGAGGCGATGAAGATGGAGCAGACGGTGGCCGCGCCCGCCGCCGGCGTGGTCGCCGAACTCCGGGCCAAGGCGGGGGAGCAGGTCAGCACCGGCCAGGTTCTCGCCATGGTCGAATCGAGCCCAGCTGAATCGAGCCCAGCTGAATCGAGCCCAGCCGAATCGAGCCCAACCGAAGCGGAGAGCTAGCGTCATGCCGGTCGACATGGCCGCGCTCGCCGCGGACCTGGCCGCCGAGTCCGCCGTCACCCGCGCCCTGATCGTCGGCCTCGACGAGCCCGGCTGGCACACGCCGACCCCGGCCGCCGGCTGGGACATCGCCGACCAGATCGGCCACCTGGCCTTCTTCGACGAGGTCGCGGTCCAGTCCGCGGTCCGCCCCGGCGAGTTCCGCGCCGAGCTGGCCGCGGCGCAGGCGGCCGGGGGCATCGATCCCGCCATCATCGCCACCCGCTACCGCGACCGCACCGGCGCCCAGCTGCTGGCCTGGTTCGAGGACGCCCGTGCCGCGCTGCTCGGGACGTTCGCAAACCTTGACCCCGCGGCACGGCTGCCCTGGTTCGGGCCCGCTATGAGCGCCGCGTCGTCGCTGACCGCGCGGCTCATGGAGACCTGGGCGCACACCCAGGACATCGCCGATGCCCTCGCCGTCACCCGCGAACCAACCCGTCGGCTGCGTCACGTCGCGCACATCGGCGTCGGCGCGCGCGCGTTCAGCTACGCCGTCCGCGGCCAGACCCCGCCCGAGACCCCGGTGCGCGTCGAACTGGCCGCCCCGGATGGCGCCCTGTGGACCTGGGGCCCGGCCGGCGCTGGGGACCGGGTGACCGGAACGGCCCTGGACTTCTGCCTGCTCGTCACCCAGCGCAGGCACCGCGACGACCTCGCCCTCACCATCGATGGCCTGGCGGCGCAAGAGTGGATGGCCATCGCCCAGGCCTTCGCCGGCCCGCCGGGTCCCGGCCGGGCGCCAGCCAAGAAAGCGAAAGCCGATGAATAGGCCCGTCCGCATCGCGAACTGCTCGGGGTTCTACGGCGACCGCATCAGTGCCGCCCGGGAAATGCTGGACGGCCCGATCGACGTGCTGACCGGTGACTACCTCGCCGAGCTCACCATGCTGATCCTCTGGAAGGCCCGCCGCAAAGACGAAAGCCTCGGCTACGCCACCACCTTCCTGCGCCAGATGCAGGACGTGCTCGGCACCTGCCTGGAGCGCGACGTCAAGGTGGTGGCCAACGCCGGCGGCCTCAACCCCGAGGCCCTGGCCGCCAAGCTCACCGAGCTAGCCCCGAGCGCGAAGGTCGCCTACCTGACCGGCGACGACCTGGCCCCGGCCATCGAGGACCTGCAGGCCGACGGCCACGAGTTCACCAACCTCGACACTGGCGTGCCGCTGGCCAAGGCCGAACTCCCGGTGATCACCGCCAACGCCTACCTCGGCGGCTGGGGCATCACGGCGGCGCTGCAAGCCGGCGCGGACATCGTCATATGCGGCCGGGTCACCGACGCTAGCCTGGTCACCGGGCCCGCCGCCTGGTGGCACGGCTGGGCCCGCGACGACTGGGACGCCCTGGCCGGCGCGGTCGCCGCCGGGCATGTCATCGAGTGCGGCCCGCAGGCCACGGGCGGCAACTACAGCTTCCTGAACGAGATCACCGACCGCCGCTCCCCGGGGTTCCCTATCGCCGAGGTCGCCGCCGACGGCAGCAGCGTCATCACCAAGCACGACGGCACCGGCGGGCTTGTCTCGGTCGGTACCGTCACCGCCCAGCTGCTCTACGAGATCGGCGCACCCGCCTACCTCAACCCCGACGTGACCGCGCACTTCGACACCATCGGCCTGGAGCAGGCCGGCCCGGACCGGGTGACGCTGACCGGCACCCGCGGCAGCCCGCCGACCGACGACCTCAAGGTCGCGC
>Ga0302229_10001395_pt1 | contig 18344 bp, 17 predicted proteins | sample II_Palsa_N1_3_FD_193518 | JGI IMG/M metagenome (GOLD analysis project Ga0302229, IMG submission 193518) | Peat permafrost microbial communities from Stordalen Mire near Abisko, Sweden - II_Palsa_N1_3 | ecosystem: Environmental > Terrestrial > Soil > Palsa > Peat permafrost | place: Sweden... | reverse complement strand
GATCCCTGCGGTCCTGACGGGATTTGAACCCGCGACCTCCACCTTGACAGGGTGGCGAGCACTCCGAGCTGCTCTACAGGACCTCGTTCTGCCAACCGTAGCCGACACGTGCCCCCAACGGGATTCGAACCCGTGCCGCCGCCTTGAAAGGGCGGTGTCCTAGGCCGCTAGACGACGGGGGCGCAGACGGCCTCGGCCGTCATAACCGTACCAGTCCGCCGTCGGGGACTGCCCCAGCATAGGTGACGGACGCCGGAACCACCAAAGCGTAGGCCTCAAATCGGTCAAGTCGACGGGGATCAGCTCGATCCTCTTGCCAAGCGCGCTGGCATCAGACACGGTAAGCGATAGAGAAATCACACAGTGACGGTAATCCAGTGACGATCTCAGCGGCCGCACTGTCTGATAGGAGGCCAATTGCCATGTCTGGCGGCGAAAATGGTCAGATACCACGCGAGACCCTGGCCGTTGCCCGAGGTTGAACAACACTGTGACAACTGAGCCGCGGACTGAATCGCGGACCGAGCTTCGATCTGAACACGACCAGGCCTGGCTCCGGGCAGCGGAGAAGCCAGCGAGCCAGGCCGGCCAGGCCGGCCAGGCAGTTCAGTCGGGTCGTCACCGGCGGGCCCCTGAGGAGCGGTCGTCCTACCGCGAGATCTTCGCCATCGGCGAGTTCCGCGCGATCTGGAGCGCGCAGGTGCTCTCCTGCGCGGGCGACCAGTTCGCCCAGGTCGCCATCGCCATCCTGGTCTATGGCCGGACTCATTCGCCGTTCCTCACCGCGCTCGCCTATGCGCTTACCTACTTGCCCCCGATCGCGGGCGGCCCGTTGCTCTCGGGCCTCGCGGACCTGTTCCCGCGGCGTCGTGTCATGATCACCTGCGACCTGCTCCGGGTCGGAACCGTCGGGCTGATGGCGATACCGCGGATGCCGTTCGCCGCCCTGTGCGCGCTGCTGTTCTGCACCGTGCTGACCAGCGCGCCGTTCTCCTCGGCGCGGACTGCCCTGCTGCCTGACATACTGCCCGGCGATAAGTTCGTGCTCGGTTCCGCCGTCGGCAATATCACCTACCAGGCGAGCCAGATTCTGGGGTTCGTCGCGGGCGCGGCGCTAGTCGGCGTGCTGCATCCCAACAAGACCCTGGGCATAGACGCCGTGTCGTTCGGCATCTCGGCTTTTATTGTCTTTTTCTGGGTGAAAGCCCGGCCGTCCCCACGGCGTGAAGGGACGGCGCGGCCCACCCTGTGGTCGGTGTCGGCGGACGGGATCCGGGTCGTCTTCGGCAGCCGCATACTGCTGACGCTGGTGCTTTTCGGCTGGCTAGCAGGCTTTTACATCGTCCCGGAGGGACTGGCCGCGCCGTACGCGCGGGCGCTGCATGGCGGCCCGCTGACGGTGGGCCTGCTCATGGCGGCGATGCCCATGGGCATGGTGGCGGGAGCCTTCCTGCTCAGCCGGGTCGCCGCGCCGTCGGCCAGGATCAGGATGATGGGCTGGCTCGCCGTGTTGTCCTGCGCCCCGCTCATCGGCAGCGCGTGGAACCCGCCGCTGTGGGCCGTGTTGCTGTTGTGGATAGTCGCGGGCGCGGGCGGCGCCTATCAGCTGGCCGCCGCCGCCGCATTCGTCCGGGCCCTCAATCCTTCCACCCGGGCCAGCGCGTTCGGCTTAGCCCAGTCCGGCCTGTACGCGGTCCAGGGGCTCGGCATCGGCGCCGGCGGCGCGATAGCGCAGGCGATCGGCGCCCCGCTCGCCGTAGGCCTAGCCGGCCTGGTGGGCCTGACCGCGGCCACCATGCTCGCCATAAGCTGGACCCGCCTTCGGCTCCAGCTGATTGCGGCCCAGCGAGGGTAGGCAGGCTGACTGGGTAGGCCGGTCAATACTCTGGTCTAGAGCCACAAGAGAGGAACGGACATGCCCGCGAGCACCCCGCATACGGACCTGCTGCAGATCGATGACCAGCTGACCGAGGAGGAGCGGCTGATCCGCGACACCGTTCGGGCGTTCACCGCGGACCGGGTGCTTCCGCACATTACCGACTGGTTCGAGGCGGGCATGCTGCCGCGTGAGATCATGCCGGAACTTGGCAAGCTCGGGGTCCTCGGCATGCACCTGACGGGTTACGGCTGCGCCGGCGCCGGGTCCATCGCCTACGGCGTCGCCTGCCGCGAGCTCGAAGCGTGCGACTCGGGCCTGCGCAGTGCCACCTCGGTCCAGGGCTCGCTGGCCATGTACCCGATCTGGCGGTACGGGTCGGAGGAGCAGAAGAACGAGTGGCTGCCCCGGATGGCGGCCGGGGAGGCGGTTGGCTGCTTCGGCCTCACCGAGCCCGACCATGGTTCCGATCCGGGCGGCATGCGGACATCCGCCCGGCGGGACGGGTCTGACTGGGTGCTCTCCGGCGCCAAGATGTGGATCACCAACGGCAGCATCGCCGATATCGCCGTGGTGTGGGCCGGCACCCCGGACGGCATCCGCGGGTTCCTCGTTCCGCGCGGAACGCCGGGCTTCACCGCGCGTGACATCCACAAGAAGCTGTCGCTGCGCGCGTCTATCACCTCCGAGCTGCACCTGGACGAGGTCCGGCTGCCCGCCGACGCCGTGCTGCCCGGCGTATCCGGGCTGAAGGGACCGCTGTCGTGCCTGACCGAAGCCCGGTTCGGCATTGCCTGGGGCGTGACCGGCGCGGCCCGGGCCTGCCTGGAGAGCGCGATCCAGTACGCGGGTACCCGCGAGCAGTTCGGCAAGCCGATCGCGTCCTTCCAGCTGACCCAGTCCAAACTCAGCTGGATGGCCGCCGACCTGTACCGGTCCCAGCTGCTCGCGCTGCATCTGGGCAGGCTCAAGGAGGCCGGCTCGGTCAGCCCGGTCCAGGTCAGCATCGCCAAGATGACGAACGTCAGGTCGGCCATCGACATCGCCAGGCAAGCCCGGACGATCCTGGGGGCCAGCGGCGTAACGCTCGAATACCCTCCGATCAGGCACGCCAACAACCTCGAGGCCGTGCTCACGTATGAGGGCACCGAGGAGATCCACGCGCTGGCCATAGGCCAGGCGCTGACCGGCATCTCCGCATACCGCTAGCCTCGAAGCATCCGATCGGGCCGGGAAGTTCGGTACGCTTCCTGTTTGGGCACCGGTCCGTTTCGGTGCGGCGGGGCGTTAGCTCAATGGCAGAGCAGTGGGCTTTTAACCCATTGGTTCAGGGTTCGACCCCCTGGCGCCCCACCAGGTGGTCTTCACGTTTCAGTGGGGAAAATTTACGTTTATCGCAGGCCAGGTGGATATCGGTGTCTTGTGCGTCGTGCCGTGTCTGCCATTGCCCGGGTCACCCACGCTCAGCCTGCTCGACCTGGCGCGCATGAGAAGGCCTCGCCCCGCCGCTCAACCATGGATGGACGATTCCGTTCGAGCCAAAAGTCGATTAAATTAGTCGGAAATATTGACTTTTCTCGGGCCCAACGTTATGTTCAGGAGGCAGGTGCCAGTGCCCGCACTGCTCTGCGTTGCGTTAACCTGGGCCATTATGAGGAGCGGCTCTGTCAAGTCGGCCGCTCTGCGGGTGGGTGCCGAGCGCAGCATTGACGGTGCATTGCGCGCCCGCACTCGTGCCGCAGGCGCCGAATGCACGGCGGCGCCCCGCGGTCCGAAGGAGACAGGTTACCGTCCCGGCCGGGGGATCTCAGCGCTGTCGTGTGTGAATCCCCCACTGAGAGGGCAGACGACGAGCATAGATGACCGGAGACGACCATCCACCGACGACGACCGGGGCACGCTTTGATCACCTTCGAGAGCGTGACAAAGCGTTACCCCGGGGGAACGGTCGCGGTCGATGATCTGAACCTCGAGATCCCGGACGGCCAGACCATGGTGCTGGTCGGGCCGAGCGGCTGCGGCAAGACTACGACGCTGCGCATGATCAACCGGCTGATCGACCCGTCCGAGGGCCGGATCCTGCTCGACGGCCGCGATGTCGCGCAAACCAAGGCCGCTCAGCTGCGCCGGGGGATCGGCTACGTCATCCAGCAGAGCGGCCTGTTCCCGCACCGCACGATCGAGGACAACATCGCCACCGTGCCGCTGCTCAACGGATGGCCTAAGGCCAAGGCCCGGATCCGGGCCCGGGAGCTGATGGACCTGGTCGGCCTGGAGCAGGCGATGGCGCGTCGGTACCCCTACCAGCTGTCCGGCGGCCAGCAGCAGCGGGTCGGGGTCGCCCGGGCGCTCGCCGCCGACCCGCCCGTTCTGCTCATGGACGAGCCGTTCAGCGCGGTCGATCCGATTGTCCGGGCCTCTTTGCAAGATGAGCTCATCCGGCTGCAGGCCGAGCTGCACAAGACGGTGGTGCTCGTCACGCACGACGTGGAGGAAGCGATCAAGGTCGGGGACCAGGTCGCCGTGTTCTACCCGCACGGGAAGATCGCCCAGATCGATACGCCTGAGCACCTGCTCGGCTCACCGGCCGACGACTACGTGGAGAACTTCCTCGGCTTCGACCGCGGCATCCGCCGGCTGGGCTTCTTCCCCGCCACCCGACTCGACCTCGAGACCGAGAACGTGCTCAGCGAGGACGCCACGATCGAGCAGGCCCGCCAGGCCGCCAAGCGGGCCGGTGAGTCGTGGGTTCTGGTCACCGACGAACATCGGCGGCCACGCGGCTGGGCCGCCCTGTCGGAGCTCGAAACCCGCGACGGGCAGGAGACGCTCCGCGGGCTAACGCTGGCCCCCTATGGCCATACGTTCCGGGTGGGGCAGGATTCGCTGCGCGCGGCGCTGGATGCCACCATCTTGTCGCCCACCGGGCTCGCGGTCGGCGTGGACGACCAGGGTGCCGTCCTGGGGATCACCTCCTACGAGCGGCTGCGCGCCGCGATCCAGGCCGCAGAGCAGACCGCCGACGGCCAAAGCGCCCGTCCGTCATGAGCTGGGCCTGGGAGAACCGCGCGCTGCTCGGGCACTATCTGGTTCAGCACCTGTACCTGGCCCTGCTGCCGGTCCTGTTCGGCGTCATCGTGGCCATCCCGGTCGGCGTCATGTGCGTGCGCTACCGCTGGACCTGGCCGCCCGTCCTCAGCCTGACGAGCATCTTCTACGCGATGCCCTCGCTGGCGCTGTATCTCGTCCTGATCGACTACACCGGCCTGACAGACTGGACGGTGATCATCCCGCTCACTCTGTTCTCGCTGTCGGTTCTGATCCCGGGCGTAGTAGGTGGCCTGCGGTCCGTGCCGCCGCCGGTGCGCCAGGCCGCGGACGCGATGGGCTTCGGCTCACTGCGCCGCGTCATCCAGGTCGAGCTGCCGCTGGCCGTGCCGGTCATCATCGCGGGCCTGCGGGTGGCCACCGTCTCCAGTATTAGCCTGGTCAGTGTCGGCCAGCTGATCGGCATCGGCGGTCTCGGCTACTTTTTCATCGACGGAGAGCAGCGAGACTTCCCGACCGAGATCTACACCGCGTTCATTCTCATCATCGTCCTGGCCCTGCTCGCCGACAGCATCCTTGTGCTCCTGCGGCGCTGGCTGACTCCCTGGGAGGCCGGGCGCACGGTCCGCCCCGGCAGCCGCATCCTCACCGCTACCTCGCGGGGCTCCAGTGCCGGAGGCGCGCCGTGAGTTACTTCCAGATCGCCTGGCAATGGCTGACCTCGGCCCAGCAGTGGCACGGCAGCGACGGCATACCCGTGCGGCTCGTTCAGCATCTCCAGTACACGGGCATCGCGCTGGGTATTGCCCTGGTCATCGCGCTACCGGCGGGCCTGGCCATGGGTCACCTGCGGCGTGGCGGCTTCGTCGTCGTCACCGTGGCGAACTTTGGCCGCGCGCTGCCCACCCTCGGCTTGCTGGTGCTGATCTTCGTCCTGACCTCCGGGTCGCCGGCGTCGTGGCTGGTCCCGCTGGTGGTCCTGGCCATCCCGCCCATCCTGGTCAATACCTACGAGGGCGTGCTCGGGGTGGACCCTGATCTGACCGACGCGGCCCGCGGCATGGGCATGACCGAATGGCAGGTCCTGCGCAAGGTCGAGATACCGGTCGCCACGCCGCTCATCCTGCTGGGCCTGCGCATCTCCGCGATCCAGGTCGTCGCGACGGCCACAATCGCGGCCTACATCGGTCTCGGCGGTCTGGGCCGGTACATCATCGATGGCCTGGCTCGTGACGAGTACAACGTGGTAGCCGGGGGAGCCGCCGTCATCGTCCTGCTCGCGCTCGCCATCCAGGCGCTCTTCACGCTGCTCAGGTGGCTCATCGTCCCGGTGGGCCTGCGGCGCCAGACGCAGACTTCCTGATAACGTTTTTTCCGCCCAGAATTGAAGGGAAACCCTTATGCGCAATAGCTCATCACGGCGCGCGGCAGCACCCGCGCCGAAGAGGACCACGATAAGAACTGCCGCGGTCGCAGTCGCGGCCCTCGCCTGCCTTACCGCAGCCGCATGCAGCAGCAGTTCCAGCAGCAGTTCCAGCAGCAGTTCCAGTTCCTCGTCCAACCCGCTGGTACCCTCGGCCACCGGCTCCGTCATCGTCGGCTCGGCGAACTTCCCCGAGAATGAGCTGCTCGCCCAGATCTACGTCGACGCCCTCCAGGGCAACGGCATCAAGGTCACCTCGAAGTTCAACATCGGGGCCCGCGAGGTGTACTACCCCGAAATCGAAAAGGGCGCGATCACGATCATCCCCGAGTACAACGGGGCGCTGCTGACCACCTCCGTGGACCCAAGCAGCACCGCCGCCAGCACCGCGGCGGTCAACGCGGAACTGGACGCCAAGCTGCCTCCCGCGCTGGAGCTCCTCAACTCGGCGTCCGCGCAGGACAAGGACTCGCTCACGGTCACCCAGGCGACCGCCACCAAGTACCACCTCACGTCCATCTCCGACCTGGCTGCGGTCGCGAAGGACTTCGTCATCGGCGGCCCATCCGAGTTCCAGACGCGGGCCGACGGGGTGCCCGGCCTGAAGAAGATCTACGGGCTGACCTTCAAGTCCTTCCAGCCGCTCGACGAGTCCGGGCCGATCACCATCACCGCACTGTCGAGTGGCAAGGTGCAGGTCGCGGATGTCTTCACCACCACTCCGCAGATCGTCACCGACCACTTCGTCTCGCTGGCCGACCCGAAGAACGACTTCGCCGCGCAGAACGTGACGCCCCTGGTGTACAAGAAGGGCGTCAACTCCAGCATCGTGAGCACGCTCAACGCGGTCTCCGCGGTGCTGACCACCGACGCCCTGCTGCAGATGGATAAGGCCCTCATCATCGACCACGCTAGCTACACGCAGGTGGCCAGCGGGTTCCTCGCCCAGGAGGGCCTGAAGTAACGCGCCGGCAGGCGTGCGGTGACTCGCCTGGAAACAGGCGCAAACCAGGAGCACTCCTCGACCCGTCCCGGCTAGACGCCAGGTCGAAGCCGAGACATCTGTTGGTGGCTCCCGGTGCCTGTACGCGGCGGCCGATGCGGCGTAGGTTGATGTTGTTGCTCTGGACCCTGGCGCCGGTGCGTACGCGGATACCGCGACTGCACGGCAGGTACGGAGCTTCTTCCTTAACGGACCTGGCCGTGTTGCCGCTCGCCCCTGAACGCCACCATCCTTGGTAACCCCTCAGATGAAGGCGGCTCAGATGAAGGACCTGCCCCCTCGTCCGCTGTCGTCGGTGCCGGCGCCGGCGCCGGTAGCGGGTTACGGCCTGCATCGCCTGGTTGTCGTCATCGCAGCGGCTCTCGGAGTTCTGTACGGCTACGACACCGGCGTCGTAGCCGGGGCGCTGCTCTTCGTGCCGAAGGCTCTGAAGCTGAGTACCAGCGACACCTCGTCGATCGCCACGGCCGTCGTGCTCGGCATGATCGCGGGTGCGCTTATCGCCAGCCGGCTAGCTGACGCGATCGGGCGAAAGCGGACGATGATTATCGTGACGGCAGGTTACGTCGTTTTCGCCGCTCTGTCTGCCGTCGCAGCCAACATCGTCTGGCTGGACGGGGCCCGGTTCTTCCTCGGGGTGGCGATCGGCTTGGCGCTGGTGACGGCACCGGTGTACATCGCCGAGTCGAGTTCGGCGGACCGCCGGGGCCGGATGCTTGTCGCTTACCAGGTGGCGACGGTAGTCGGCATCATGCTGGCGTACCTCCTGGATTACGCTCTCGCGCCGGACGGGCTGTGGCGGTGGATGTTCGGCCTTTCCGCTATCCCCGCGGTGGGTGTCGGACTGCTGCTCCTCCGGCTCCCCGACACGCCGCGGTGGTACCTGATGAAAGGACGCCGCGAAGACGCGCTGCGCACCCTTGAGCGAATCGATCCGACCGAGAACCTCGCTCATATCGAAGCTGCGATGCAAGCCCAGCGCGGGGGAAATCTGCGGGAGATGATCCACCGCCCGTACCTGCGTGCCACCGTGTTCGTGGTGACGCTTGGCTTCTTGATCCAGATCAGCGGAATTAACGCCATCGTCTATTTCACGCCTCTCATCTTCGCCAAGATGGGGCTTCATGGCTATGGGGCTGAGCTGCTGGTGCCGGCCGGGGTGCAGGCGGCCGCGCTCGGGGCCACGTTGTTGTCCTTGCATTACGTCGACCGGCTCGGGCGGCGCCCGGTGCTCTTCATCGGTATCGTCGCGATGATCGCGGCGAACGTGCTGATGATCGTGGTGTTCGCCGCCGGACTCGGCTCCGGGCTGAGTTCGCTGGCCTTCGTCGGGATCCTCCTGTTCACCTGCGGCTTCGATTTCGGTTTCGGCGCCCTGGTATGGGTGTACGCGTCCGAGAGCTTCCCGGGTGGGTTGCGTACGGCCGGGGCATCGGCAATGCTGACCGCTGACCTGGTGGGAAATCTGATCATCGCCCAGTACTTCCTGAGCGTGCTAGGGAAAATCGGCGGGGTCGCCACGTTCAGCATTTTCCTGGGCCTGGCTGCGCTGTCGCTGGGGTTCGTTTGGAAATTTGCCCCCGAGACCAAGGGACGGCCGCTGGATGCCATCCCGGCCTTCTGGCGGAACGGCGGTCGCTGGGACACGCCGCCCGTTGCCGTGACCGAACCTCCGGCTACCGGCCGTGCAGCGTGACGATCCCGGCTGCGGTGAGCGGACCGGCGTTGCTCCTGCGGGCGATGATCATCACGCCGCAGCAGGTCCTGGACCCGGGGTGGATCGTGATCGACGGGCCGCGCATATCGGCGGTGGGATCCGGGCCGCCCCCGGCTGGACAGCGAGTCCTCGACCTGGGCCGGCGGATAGTGGCCCCAGGTTACATCGACCTGCACGTCCACGGGGGCGGTGGCGTGCAGGTCAACGGCACGTCCGTCCAAGAGGTTGCCGAGTCAGTCATCGCGATGGCCAGGTTCCACGCGACGCACGGCACGACCGCGCTGGTCGCCACGGCCGTTTCTGATGCGCGAGATACCCTCCTCGTCACGGTTCGGGGCATCGCCCAGGCGGCCGCCAGGACCGATCCTGGTTCGCCGGCGGTGCTCGGCGCTCACCTGGAGGGCCCGTGGCTGGCCCCGTCCCGGGCCGGCGCCCAGAACCCGCGGCACCTGCGCGAGCCAAGCACCGATGAACTTCACGACCTGCTCGACGCGGCCGCGGGGACGCTGCGGCTGATAACCATCGCACCTGAGCGGCCCGGCGCGCTCGCCGTCATCGAGGAGGCGGTGGCGGCCGGCGTCGTGATGTCGGTCGGGCACACCGAGGCGGACTTTGACACCACGCGGGCGGCCTTCGCCGCCGGCGCCCGGCACGTCACCCACCTGTTCAACGCCATGCCCGGTCTCCACCACCGCCGGCCAGGTCCGGTGGCGGCCGCCCTCGCCGACCCGCGGGTCACGGTCGAGCTGATCGCTGACGGGATCCACGTCCACCCCGCCGTGCTGGCGTTGGCGGTGACCGCGGCGCCGGACCGGGCCGTGGCCGTCACCGACGCGATCTCGGCGGCTGGCCTCGAGGACGGTCTTTACCGCCTCGGCGAGCTTGACGTGAAGCTGGCCGGCCGTCGGGTCTCGCTGGCCCAAGCGTCCGGGACCCTCGCGGGCAGCGTCCTGACGATGGATAAGGCGGTAGCTACGCTGGCCGCCGCCGGTGTCCCCCTCGCCGTGGCCATCCAGGCCGCCACGGCTACTCCAGCGTCCGTTGCTGGAGCCTCGGGCAAGGGCAGGCTGGCTCCCGGCGCGGACGCTGACGTGGTGATCCTCGAACCCGACCTTCGGCTGGCCGCCACGATAGTAGGAGGCCAGGTCGTGCACGACCCGGGACGCCTACTCCATTCCGCGGCGCTCATCGAGACAGGCAGCGCCTCGTGAGCCGCGTTCTGGGGCTCGATATCGGCGGCACCCACTGCCGGGCCCGCCTGTCCATGGCCGGCCAGGTTGTCGATGAGGCCGAGGCCGAAAGCGCAAGTCTCACTGCCATCGGCACTGAGCGTGCCGGGCAAGCTCTGTCCGAAGTCCTGAAGCGGCTGTCGCTCGACGATACCGCGATGCTCGACGCGATCTGCGCCGGATCGGCTGGTACCGGCTCGGTCATGGCACGGGACTTCCTTACCGGGCTCCTGGCCCCGCTGACCAGAACCGGGAACGTCATTGTGGTCAACGACGCCCGTCTGGTCCTGCCAGCTGCCGGTGTGGACGAAGGGGTGGGGCTGATCTGCGGTACCGGGTCGAGCGCGATTGGCTTCTACCATGGTCACGAAGCACACAGCGGGGGATGGGGATATCTCCTGGGCGACGAGGGAAGCGGCTACTGGGTCGTGCGCGAGGCACTGAGAGTGGTGCTCGACCGCAACGACGACGAACGCCCTCTCGGCGAGCTCGGGCGGCGACTAATCGATGCCACCCAAGTGCCCGACATCCTGGCCTTGGAGCAGCTGTTCTACGACCACCCCCATCCCCACACCTGGGCCGGTTACGCTCCCGTCGTCCTCGACAGTCCCGACTCCCAGAGCAAGGTCATCGCAGACCAGGCTGCCACGGCCCTGGCCGACCTTGTCGCCACGACCATAAGGCGTCTCGGAGCTCCCGCCGACCTACCGGTCGTCCTGGCCGGCGGCCTGGTCACCGGCAACCAGGGGCTCGCCGCGGCCACCCGGCTGAAGTTGAGATCAGCCCGGGTCGACGGCGAGGTGCGGATCCTGGTCGAACCGCCCATCACCGGTGCCGTCCGCCTTGCTGAAGCAGCGGCTGCGGCGGCCAGTGACTAAATAAAGAACCAACTGGGTGTAAGGAGAAGCAGCAATGGAAGTCGTGATCGTAGCAGATCGCGCCAGCGGCGGATCTCTGGTGGGGCAGGCGATATCTGACCTGGTTCAGGCTCGTCCAGATGCCGTACTCGGATTGGCAACGGGTTCCTCGCCGGAGCCAGTGTACGACGATCTGGTCACGCGCTTTAAGTCCGGGACCCTGTCTATGGCCAGGGCCCGGGCTTTCCTGCTCGACGAATACGTTGGCTTGCCTTTGGACCATCCGGAGTCATATCGATCGGTGATCGAACGAGCGGTAGTGGCCCGGCTGGACTTCCCGGTCGGCGCGGTGTCCGGTCCCGAGGGTCGAGCCGCTGACCTGCCCGCCGCGTGCGCCCGTTACGACGCCAGTATTGCTGCCGCTGGCGGCATCGACCTCCAGCTCCTGGGGATCGGAAGCGACGGGCATATCGGGTTCAACGAGCCGGTTTCTTCGCTGGGTTCACGGACCCGGCTTAAGACGCTCACGAAGCGAACACGACGAGATAATGCCCGTTTTTTTGATGGCAACGTCGATGCCGTCCCATTGCACGTCATTACCCAGGGAATCGGAACAATCAGGGAGGCCCGTCATCTCGTCCTTGTTGCCTGGGGGTCTGAAAAGGCCGCTGCTGTCGCTGCCTGCGTGGAAGGGCCGGTTACTGCCATGTTTCCGGCCTCCGCACTGCAACTGCATCCCCATGCGACAGTCGTGATTGACGAGGACGCGGCGAGCGGGCTCCGCCTCGCCGATTACTTCCGCGAGACCTGGGCCGCCAAGCCGGAGTGGCAGGGACTCTGACGGCCCGGTCTAGTCCCGGTGCTCGGCCCGGGTGAGCAGGTGGTGGTTCTCGGCCGGAGCCGCCTCGGCGTCGGCCGCATCGCGGCTGTTATATATGTCCCCGGCCTTGAGGGTACCGAGCTGAATGTCGAAGCGGGCGTCGAGGGCCGTGGACAGCGCGGCCAGCGTCCGCAGGGTCAGGTTCTCGCCGCCGCCGAGGATCTGGCTCACCCGGCCGGGAGAGACTCCCATGCGGGCCGCGAGGTCGGCCCGGGTGAGATGGCGCTCCCGCATATGCCAGTTGATCTCGTTCGTCAGCTGCGTGACGAGGGCGAGCATCTCTTCGTCGATCTGGGTATCTGTCGCCCTCTGGTCTGGCGAAACGCCTAGTCCGAAGCCCATCAGTGCCTCCATTTGGTTATGGCCAGACCCTGTTGCGCCCGGACGGTCTTAGCTGAAGTATACATAAGCTTTAGCTAAACATGTAGCTATAGCTAAAGTATTTAGCTACGGCTAAACTCTCACCAGCGTGCGGGCCCGACAACCCGACGCCCCGCATCGTTACCGAAACGTTATCTCACCGATAGGCTCACGGCCCAGGTTAGCTTGGGCGGGGTAATGGGGGCCGCATTCCGGGCATGCTGGTATTTCTCTGACAATTCGTCGGCGAAATAAATGATCCTAAATTGACATGGAAGGAAATTGAGCCTAGATAGATCGGCAATGACCTGCAACGATATTCCCCGGGGGCAGCCACTACCTGTGTGAGCACAGGCACGAGGTCGAGGGGGCTTGGCATGCCTGACTGGGTGGTCGGTGTTGTCGGGACATTCGCCTTGGCGCTGATTCTGGCTTACGGGTTCCTGCGGCTGCGGTGCCGGGGAATAGGACCTCCGTTCCGGCCGCACGCCAGGTTCTGGGCCTCCGCCATCGTGCTGGGCACGGCCACCGTGTCCGCCGGCGTGGGCCTGCTCATCGTCGCCGCCAGCCACCACGTCGACGCTGCGTATATCGGAATCCTCGTGCCGAGCGCGCTGTGGCTGGGTAAATTGCCTCCCCAGGGTGATCGGCTGTCGTCAGGCAGGACGTTCTCCGTCGGGGTGCTGACCGTCCCGTTCGGCCGCCTGTACGAGCGGATGGGCGACGACATGCTGGACTGGTGCGATACCAGGATCAGGGCGGCGTCGGCGAAGCCGCAGTGGATAGCGGATGCCGTGACGTACTACTACGATCAGGTGCGAGGCGGGCTCAAGGACGGCCGGGCCCGTGCCGACCTGAGCCGCTGGCAGGAATCCATTGCGCACAAGATCGGCATTGTGCGGTTGATCAGCCTGGACACCACCCCGGCCCGGCTGCAGGAGTTCCTGCAGCGGCACCCCTCCACGCAGCAGATACGCAAGGACGCCGATGACGACCCGCCGCGGTTGGCTCGCCGGCTGGAGAGCGATGCGCTGAGCGAGCTGAATCTGTTCCTCGCCTACGTCTACCGGCTCGGGTATCACAAGCTGCTGATCTATCCGTTCCGGCCCTCCGTTTACCGGGCCCCGGCCCGGCGTACCGAGCCGATAACCCCGGACCTGTAAGGATCTCCAGCATGCGGGCGGGACCGATGTGCCGCGGCCGTGCCCATGCCGACTGTGTCATGGTCTGGGCTCGGAGCGGGGCCTGGCCACCCCGAGCCCAGACGGAGAGGGCGATATCTCGTCCCTCTCACCGATGATCATGCCGCTTGATTCTTAGGGCAGGCTATGACGAAGCTGTGAACCTGCTTATCAAGTGGCGGTGCCTGAGCTCGTCACGCCTGAGCGGCGACGTACGCGGTAGCGGGCGGCTGTTCCGAAGCCTTCGGCTCAGCAGGGCTGAAGCGGCACCGGACCCGGCTGCGTGCACTCATCACGATCGAGGAACTCCGCGAGGTACCCGGCCTCGTCGGCGTCGATCCCGATCACGACCCTGGCTTTCCCCCATGGCTCCTTAACCGAGTAGCCGACGTAACTTACTACCGGCTGCCCCGGCGGGGCGGCGAGTCCGTGCAGCGCGCGCCATTGTTCCCATGCTGTTTCCAAGCGCTTCGCAGCACGCTGAGCACGTGCGACCAACTCTGGATCACGCATCGTGCGACCCTCCCCGTGAGAGCGGACCGGCCCCGGCAACGTGCCTTCGCGGATGTTCCGGCGGACAGACCCTGCCGGATAGCACCCTCGATGTGACACTCCGCCACCGAGGCCGACCCCCCATTTCCGTTGAACGAGTGCTGCCGCGTTCACTGGAACGGCGCTCGCCGAGCGCACGCCTCGTGAATACGGCAGAAGATCACTCGGAGCGCTGCTGCGGAATACCCGCGAGCAGTGCACGAACTTCAGTCTCCCGGTAGCGCCGGTGTCCCCCCAGCGTGCGGATCGACGTTAGCTTGCCTGCCTTCGCCCATCGTGTGACGGTCTTGGGGTCGACGCGAAACATCGTGGCGACCTCCGCTGGCGTCAATAGCGGCTCAGCCTCTGGCGTACGTGCGGACATGTGTTGGCCTCTCCTCCTGGACCAGTCCTGCGATCCTGCGATTCCTGTTAGTGCCTGCTGCTCCGTGGGGAGCCTGTCGGGGATGTCCCATATGGCCGACAGAGACCATATTGCCATCACCAGCGGTGACGCGTCGACCACCAGGTGCAAAGTTTCTGTACTGGGATGCCCAGTTGCTCCGCCGGTGACTGTCACTCACGGTGATTCTAGCGATACTTATAGTCGCATCGCGCCAGATTCGGGATTATGCCCCGCAACAATTCGCCGGGCCGCCGGAGGTCGTCAGTTCGCGAGCTCGAATTCGGCGAACGCGCGCCACCGGCTGTGTGCGCGCTTGTACATCGCCACGGCTAGTTCGCACTCGCCTTTGGCCACTCCCTCGATGGCCGCACTGATCTCGGCCACCGACTGATCACCGCACAGGGCGTCGTCGCTGAGCAGGTACACCAGTCCGCCGTAATCGAGCTCCACCAGTGAGTACGGGTGGAATTCCTCAAGCCAGCGTCCGACCTGAGCTAGCTCGGCTTCCGCACGCAGCGGCTTCCAGGCGGCATCTTCGTAGCGCGCTGGCGCGCTCCGCACCGCGGCCAGGCCCCGGGCCACCCGCCTGCGCGCCCGGGACATCGCAGTGGTGTAGACAAGCGACCGCGTCACCGACGCGGTCGCGGCGGCGGACGGCCGGTCACGGTCCGCTCCGAGAGCCAGCCACCGTTCCGCCGCCGAGAACGGCACGAACCAGGTCAGCGGCATGGCCCACACGCTGGCCAGGATATGCAGGCGAGCCGTCGTCTCGCCGTCCTCCAACTGGGCCAGGGCGGCCATCGTCTGGTCCTCGTCGCTGGCCGGGACCGTGCCGGGCAGCAGCGCGCCGGGGGCCGAGAGCATCCGGCTGTACGCCAGCAGGCAGCGCAGCCTGGTCTGCCACGGGCACACATAGGTAATGCCATCCGCGTGACGGACGTAGGCATGGTCGCTTTCGGCGTCCGGGACCACGACCTGCGGTGCCGCGAGCGCCCGCCGCAGGGCCTCGGCGTGCTCGGCCATCAGCGACTCACGCCGCCTTGGCCGGGCCGGCGAGACAGCGTAGGCGGCCCACCGGGAGCGTTCGGGTTCGTGAAACGCCGAGACTGGCTCGTAGACACGGAGATACGCGGCGTAAGTCATCACTGTCGTATCGTGACATACCAGAGGGCCCAGAGGCGGGGGTCGAGGTAACGAGATTATCTCTACCCTCAGTTACCAGCCGGTACGGAACGCATCGGACTTCCGCGGGCCACACCTGCCCCGGTCCGCAGGCCAGGGCAGGCCAGGGCCTCCCCCGCGGGCTAGGGCGTAAGGCGCCGCGGGCTAGGGCGTAAGGCGCCGCGGGCTCCCGCCAAGCCGCAGCCCGCGGGCTCGGGCAGGCAATACCCTTGGTTCCGAGCCCGGCTCAGTGAGCAGCCGGGACGAGACGAGAAGAGTCGCTACCGTGACCAACGTGTTCGGGATTCTCCCCAGGGAAAACGGTTCCACTGACCGGTCTGACCCGGGTGCACAAACCCCCGGCGGCACCGGACGGGCTGACCACGAACAGGTCGTCTTCTGCCAGGACAACCGGTCCGGGCTCAGGGCGATTATCGGCATCTACTCCACCGCGCTGGGCCCTGCCCTCGGCGGGACTCGCTTCTATCCCTACGCCAGCGAGGACGAGGCCCTCGCGGACGTGCTGAGGCTGTCCACGGCGATGGCCTACAAGAATGCGCTGGCCGGGCTGGACCACGGCGGCGGTAAGGCCGTCATCATCGGCGATCCCGCCCGGATCAAGACCGAACCCCTGCTGCGCGCTTACGGCCGCTTCGTCGCCTCCCTGGGCGGCCGCTACGTCACCGCCTGTGACGTGGGCACGCGCAGCGAGGACATGGACATCATCGCCAGGGAATCCCGGTACGTGACCGGCCGGACGACCGCCAACGGCGGCGCGGGTGATTCCTCGGTGCTCACCGCGCTCGGCGTCATGCAGGGGATGCAGGCCGCGGCCGGACACGCCTGGGGAGATACTCACCTGCACGGCCGGACCGTCGGCGTAGAGGGCGTGGGCAAAGTAGGTCACCGCCTGGTCCAGCACCTCGTTGAGGCCGGGGCCGAGGTGGTCATCAGCGACGTCGCCGCGAGCGCCGTCGAGGCCACCCTCGCCCGGCACCCGCAAGTACGCGCCGTCGAGAACGTCGGCGCGCTCGCCCGGGAGAAGCTGGACATCCTGGCCCCGTGCGCGCTCGGCGGCACCCTGACCGAGGACCTGGTAGACATGCTGAGCGCGCGGATCGTATGCGGCGCCGCCAACAACCAGCTGGCCCACCACGGCATCGAGAAACTGCTCGCTGACCGGGGGATTCTCTACGCGCCTGACTACGTGGTCAACTCGGGGGGCGTCATCCAGGTGGCCGACGAGCTGGCCGGATTCAACTTCGACCGGGCCCGCGCCGCTACCGAACACATCTTCGCCACCACCTCGAAGATCCTCGCCATCGCGGACGCCGACGGGGTGCCCCCATCGGTGGCCGCGGACCGTCTGGCCGAGCGGCGGATGTCCGATGTCGGTCGCCTGCGCGGAATCTACCTGGGCACGATGGGATCAGCGTAGGCATCAGGGGCGCAAACCGGGTACGGTTGTACCTGTACGGATGCTGGTGAACGTCGCGCTTCCCGTTGCGGGGTGGCGGCGCTGTCTTACGGCGCACGGAAACCAGCGAGGCGGAGATCATGGGGCCCGACCGGGCTCCGGACGTTCAAGGGGGTCGAGCCAATGGGGCGCGGCCGAGCCAAGGCCAAGCAGGTGAAGGTGGCGCGTCAGCTCAAGTACAAGAGCGACGACACGGACCTTGACCGGCTGCGTGCCGAACTGGCCGTCGGCGCGGACTCCGGTGATGGCAATTCCGCCACCGGGGAATTCGACGACGACGACGACGACGAGTCCCCAGGATCCGAGGATGCCTGGAAGGACGCCTGGCCGCGGTAAGCGGACGGACAGCGGATCGCGGCGCCACTAGCCGCGGCGGGGAAGCCTGGACGGGCGAGCGCCTTCCGGGGCTGACCGGGGTTGTGCCTGGTTCCAGCAGCGATCAGGAGCCGACTCCCAGGCCGTCGAGCACATGCTTGCCGCGGTCGTCCTCAGCGACCGGGACGGGGTACTGGCCGTCGAAGCAAGCGCGGCATAGCCGGCCGGCCGGGATCGTGGTCGCCTCGATCAGTCCGGCCAGCGAGACGTAGCCCAGCGAATCGGCGCCTATCGACGTGCAGATCTCCTCCGGCGAGAGGCGGCCCGCGATAAGTTCGGCCCGGGTCGCGAAGTCGATGCCGTAAAAGCACGGCCAGCTCACCGGCGGCGAGGCGACCCGCACGTGCACCTCGGCGGCGCCCGCCTCACGAAGCATCGCGACGAGCGCGCGCTGCGTGTTCCCGCGGACGATGGAGTCGTCGACGACCACGAGCCTGCGGCCTGCGATGGCGTCCCTGAGCGGATTCAGCTTCAGCTTGATGCCGCGTTCCCTGATGGTCTGGCTGGGCTGGATGAAGGTTCTTCCCACGTAGGAGTTCTTCACCAGCCCCTGGCCGAAGGGGATGCCGCTGGCCTCGGCGAAGCCGATCGCGGCCGGCGTCCCTGATTCCGGGACCGGAATGACCAGGTCAGCGTCCGCTGGATACTCGGCCGCGAGCCGCCTGCCGACCTCGACCCTGGTGGCGTACACGCCCCGGCCAGAGATCGTGGTGTCGGGCCGGGCCAGGTAGACGTACTCGAAGAGGCAGCCGCTCGGCTGCGGCGCCGCGAACGTCCTGGACCGGACTCCGCGCCCGTCAATGCTGACGAGCTCGCCGGG
>Ga0302229_10001392_pt1 | contig 18363 bp, 16 predicted proteins | sample II_Palsa_N1_3_FD_193518 | JGI IMG/M metagenome (GOLD analysis project Ga0302229, IMG submission 193518) | Peat permafrost microbial communities from Stordalen Mire near Abisko, Sweden - II_Palsa_N1_3 | ecosystem: Environmental > Terrestrial > Soil > Palsa > Peat permafrost | place: Sweden... | reverse complement strand
TATTGCTGAGCTTGGCCGAATACAGCGTGATGCCGAACAGCTGGTGTGCAAGGTTTTTTTCATCGCCCTGATGCGCGACTGTGGCCAGCGTGAAACTGCCATCGGCCGCGGTCACTTGGTTAACGTCTAAGTGCAGCGGGTAGCGCATGTGCTCACTGTACTTGCCGGTCACGAATCCGCCGACCGTGCTCTGACTGACGCCGTCGGACGAAGTCTGCTGATCGGTCACCTGGCGATAGGTTGTGGCGTTGATGGTGAAGGTCTGGATGTCACCAAAGCCCACCGTCTGGTCCACGGTACTGTCCACGCGACCGTGTGAAGTGTTGGCATAACCAGCAATGATGAAATGCCGGCTGAGTTGGGTAGTAATCGCCCCGGTGATATTGCCGGAGGAGTCCGTGGTGAGCGTGTCGCCGATCGTCGGCGTGGGCGGCTGGCCGACCAGTGTGTTGCGCTCGATCTGGCCGGTGACCGTTTTCGCATGTGGATCGAGATACACCAGCAGGCTGGCGGTGGCTGAGAAATAATTGTTGGCGCCAGCCACGTTCACCGCGACCTGATGCGCTGCGCCGTTGCTCAGCACACCCGCGAACGGTGTGAGATCGACTCGGTACGGCATGAAGTTCAGTGTCTGCACACCAGTCGTGGGCCGCCACAGGTACGGATCAATGCCGCCGCTGTAGATCCACGGATACACCGGCGCCACGCCGGCAGGCTGACCGTCAATACTGATTTCCGCTTCACGGAAATTGCCGCCGCCGCATTCCTGTACTTCCGCCGCATACTGGTCAGGCACGCAGGTGTACCAGAACTCGTCAGCATTCTGGCTCTGCACAAACACGTCGAGATAAGCACGCTCGACATTGGTCGGCAGGCTTAGTGACTTGCTCAACTGGCTGCTCGGGGTGGCCAGCGAAACCGTGTTGCCAACCGGATCACTGCCGAGCGGGACCACGGCATCGGGCGCATGCGCCGCAGGTGCCAGTATTGAGGCGGGATAAAACAGTAGCCGTGCGCTACCGTAAATGACACCGGTATATGTGCTGTTGACCACATTGCCGATGAGCGCCTGGCCGTTACCAGCCTGACGCAGCAGCGCGCTGTAGTCGGTGAGGTCGCGCTCGACGTGCCAGCTTGGCGCCACCGTGGACGATGGTTCTTCGGTGGTACCGAAATAAAGATTCACCCCGCCCAACCACAGCGTGGCGGTGCGATCGAACTGGCGCCCGGCAGTCACCGAGAAGTCCGCCTCCAGCACCACCTTTGACCAGCGCGTGCCGCAGCCGGCGGGCGGCGCATAGGCGTAGGGACGCGGGTTGAAATCGTTGAACGCGACGCCGCTGAAAAGCTGCACCGTGCAAGGTGTGCCCGGCGGCCGCGGCACGGTGGGATCAGCCACGGTGACATTGGTCGAGCCGACCGGACTGGTGCTCGATGGCGCTTTGTTGGTCGCCGTATTGCCGGCTGCCGCACCAAAAGCACTGCCGGTCAGCCCAAGGACCAAGCCAGCGGTCAGTACAACGCGACGATGAAAAAACCCTTTCGGCAACATGCGTGAATCCCCGCGAGATGGTGCCCCTGTTCGGGAAAAGTAACACACCCATATAGCGCAAGAACTAGCACGCCGCGCACTTTTCAACACATCAGCCGCGTGCTCAGTCGCCAGCAGTGGCAGCTTCCAGGGCCGTCAGCCACGCCATCGCGTGCTGGCGGTCGCGGCCGCACATCACCGGTTCGGGTTGCAGGCTGACGCAAACAGCCGGCCGACGAGGATCACCGAAAATCGCACAGAAGTTGTCCACGGTGAGTTGCACACAACGAATACCGGCCGGCTTGCCATGGGGCATGCCGGGGATCGGTGAGCTGATCGAAGGCGCAATGCAGCAGGCCCCGCAACCGGCGCGGCAGGACAATCCACTCACGCGGTTTGCCGACGCAGCGACTGATATACCGGCTCGGTCCGCGGCCGCTGGCCGTGCCACAGCGCGAAGGCATCGGCGGCGGTTTCCAGCAGCATGCCAAGGCCATCGAACGCGTCGCGTGCGCCGGCGTTTTTCGCCCAATCCAGAAAACCTGCCGCCGCTGCGCCGTAGGAAAGGTCATAGCCAATCGTGTGATCAGCGACCAGCGAGGATGGCAACTGCAGGGCCGTGCCGTGCACACCAGCCGACGTCGCGTGAACGATCAGGTCGACGCTGTCGAGGTCGGCCAGTTGCCGCCACTCTTGCGACTGTACGCGGGCTGGATCGCCGATCGCATCGGCCAGCGAATCGGCGGATTCGCGTGAACGGTTGACGATGAGCAACGTCCGCACGCCGGCGTCGAGCAGATTCCACGCCACACCGCGTGCCGCGCCACCGGCGCCCAGCATCAGCACGGTTTGGTCGCGCAATGTCATGCCATGACGTTCGATCATGTCACGGACCATGCCGGCGCCGTCGGTGTTGTGTGCGGCCAGACGGCCATCCGGAAGACGTGTCAGCACGTTGGCCGTACCGGCACGGGTTGCGGCCTCGCTGCGCTCATCGGCCAGCGCGAAGGCCGTGGCCTTGTGCGGCAGGGTGACATTGGCGCCATAGCCGCCGTCCGCGAAAAACTGCCGCACGGCAGTGCTGAAATCCGTGGGCGCAGCGTCGATGGCGCGGTATTCCAGTGAAATACCGAACTGCTCGGCAAACGCGCGGTGGATCGTCGGCGACACACTGTGCTTGATGGGGTGACCGAAGACGGCGAAGGAATGGGCAGGCATGCAGGTGTCCGTAACACTCGTTTTGTCGCCGGGCTCGGCGTCAGGACGATCATTCTACTAGCGATCAATTTGGTGACGATCGCTCGGCGACAAAGAATGCCAGTGGCGCGTTGGCGTTTCCGAAAATCGCCGCTGACGAGTCGCAGCCCGTGAGATACGTACATCGGAAGCTGCAGTCATCCGAAACCGAAGGAGCCGGCCCATGCGCGCACAACCCATTACCGACAGCCGTCATCAACAAGCCCGCTACCACCAGCGCCTGCTCGGCGCGGCTGGGCTGTGGCTGCTGGGCGGCTGCTTTCTGCTGATCACCACGCTGGTACCGGTTTACACGGAGTTGTTGGGCTGGACGCCGGTATTCTGGTTGGTCGCCGCGCCATTCATCGTGCTGCTGGCTGTGGAACCATCGCTACCACGCCAGCTTCTCGCACTGCGCCGAGCGCGCCAGCCATCGCTGCGCATGGTGATGTGGCACTGACAGATGATGGATTGATACCTGACTCAATAGCCTTCGGAAACTAACTTGTGATGCCCTGCCGCTTGCGCTCCATCCGGCGCAGGAACTCGCCCATGATCTGCAGGTAAAGCGCGTCGCCGAGATGGGCATCTTCGACGCCGGCATCGATCGACGGGTTGTCGTTGACCTCGATCACCACCGGCTTGTTGCCGACCTGCTTCAGATCGACGCCGTAGAGGCCATCGCCAATCGGCTGGGTGGCTTTCAGCGCCAGCTTCACCACGTCGGCCGGCGCGTCGTTCACCGCGATGGTCTCGAAACCGCCACTCTTGGCCGTGCCCTTGGCACCGTGGTTGTAGATCTGCCAGTGACCGCGCGACATGTAGTACTTGCAGGCAAACAACGGCTCATGATTCAGCACGCCGATGCGCCAGTCGAACTCGGTGTAGAGGTATTCCTGCGCCAGCAACAGGGCGCTGTGCTGGAACAATTCGCCGGCAGCTTTTCCCAGCGCTTCTTCACTCTGCACTTTCACTACGCCGCGCGAGAACGAACCGTCCGGAATTTTCAGCACCAGCGGAAAACCCAGCTTGGCGACCACTTCCTTCATGCCCTTCGCATCGTCGCGATAGAGGATTTCGGTGCGCGGCACCGCGAGCTTGCGCGAGACCATCAGGTCGTTGAGGAAGATCTTGTTAGTGCAGCGCAGGATCGAGGTGGGGTCGTCCATCACCACCATGCCTTCCTTCTCGGCGCGATGGGCAAAGCGGTAGGTGTGGTTGTCGCTGGCAGTGGTTTCACGGATGAACAGGCCGTCGTATTCGGCCAGGCGCTGATAATCGTTCTTGCCGATCATGTCGACTTCGATGCCAAGCTGTTTGCCCGCAGCGACGAACGCCTTCAACGCCTTTCTGTTCGACGGCGGCATCATTTCCTTGGTGTCGACCAGCATCGCGATGTCGTAGCGATACAGCTTGCGCGCGCGCGGCTTGCGCCACAGTTTGCGCGAAAAGCGATCGAGTTCTTCGGCGAACGCGTCTTCCTGCGCGTCGTCCAGCGTATGCAGACCCACCGGCTTGATCGAGCTGACCTGCCACACGCGGTCGCGCTCGAACTCGATGCGCATCAGCGGGCAGGGAAAGGTTTCAAACACCTGCCGCGCCAGATCCTGCAACGCCGGATAAGCGGTTTCACCGAAGTAGACCAGGATGCCCAGATCCGTGGTGTCGCGACCGCCGGCGGGCAGAAAGTGCGTGAGCTTCTGGTTCAGATCGTCGATGTCCACGCCGTACAGCGAGCGGCGGCGCAGGTCGTTGACCGTGCGCACCGACGGCATCACCTTATGTCCGCGTGCCTCGGCCAGCAGCGACACGTAATAGCCGGTGCCGAGGTATTTGTAGCTGCGGCAGAGGTTGATGACATGGGTGCGTTCATCGTCGTTACCGATCGGCTCGCGCAGGTAGTCCATCGCGCTCATCACGTCGACGGATGGGTAATACGAAGCCCAATCGGAGGCTTTTTCGACAACGATGACCAGACGGGTCATGACACCACTCAGGCAATGCGGTTGGAGCAGATTGCCCAGCGGTGGCGGGGCGCGATACGCACGGCGCGCAGTTTGGCACAGGGCCGGCGCCGAACAAGTCAAAGCGCTGAAGCGGGACTAAACGCGATCGGCATCAGATCGCGAACCAATGAAAAATACACGCCACGAATGCCGCCGGCTGTTAGAGTCCGCGCGGTCCGAAGGGCTGTTGGATTTGCCTGCCCGTTTACTGCGTCACTCATTCACTGCGGGACTTCGACTCCATGGCATCCGGATTCACTTCCATTCACCGTCAGCCGCCGATCGCCTTGCAGAGCGTGCGGCACCGGGATCCAGCAAGCATGCGTCCATCCCCTGCCACTGCCAGCGTGCGCGTCCGCCGCGCCGAGACGTCCGACCTCGACGATCTGGTCACGCTGGAGGACCGCACCTTCGATAGCGACCGCATGACCCGCGATCAGTACCGCCGTCACCTCGACAGCGACTCCGCGCTGGTGCTGGTCGCCAGTGCCAACCACCGCCGATTTCTCGGCACCGCCGTGGTGTTTTTCCGCAAAGGCAGTAGCGTGGCACGCCTGTATTCACTGGCCAGCCAACCCGAGTCGCGCGGCAAGGGCGTGGGCACCGCACTGGTCGAAGCCACTGAGGCCGCGGCCCGTCAGCGGCGCTGCCGCACCCTGCGTCTCGAAGTACGCACCGACAACATCAGCGCCATGAAGCTCTACGAACGCCTCGGCTATCAGCGCATCGCTTCATTGTCGCGCTACTACCAGGACGGCACGGATGGCTGGCGGTATGAAAAGGCGCTGGACTGATCAAGTCGCCGGCGAGAACGTGAAGCTTCCGCACCTGCAACAACGATGCCTGCAACAACGATCAGCCCCCAAACGGCTGCCCGATCTTCTGCTGCGTCGCCTCATCCGGCCGCGCCACCAGTGCACCGGTGCGCATCAGGCTCACCGTGTAGTGGCCCTGGTCGACCAGCGGCAGAAACGCACCGCTGCCGTAGAGGGTGTCGACCTCGGGAAGCCAGTCGGGATACTGCTTGTGCAGATCGAGCAGATCGAAGCCGTCGTCGGCATGGTCGAAGCTGATGACAGTGCGCGGTGCGCTGGCCTCCTGAGCGGCATCATCATAGCGGCCGGACAGGCGATCGAGCCGGTACAGCGGCGGCACGCCCGACAGCAGAGCTGGCAGCTTCCACTTCAACACGATGGCTTCGATGTTCCAATCGTCACCGGCAACCTGCACCTGCCGCGTGCTGCCATCGGGCCAGGTCAACGTAAGCGCCCAACGCTGCGGTGAAAGGATATGCGCGTCGATATCGACCACCGGCGTCTCTTCGCTGAGCAGGCGATACCCGCGCAGCGCGTAGCCGGTACCGCCAAGCAGCAGCGCCAACGCGAAAAAAATCAGGCAAAGCAGTGCTCGCCACATCGCAGCAAGCCGCCGACCACCGTGCAAATGCTGCCGCAGCACGACCAGCTGCACCAGGGTAACCAGCAGGAAAACCGCCGCCAGCACCAACAGCACGGTCATTGGCATGCGCAGCCATGTGCTCCAATCCATCGTGAAATCCCTCGCCGCGCGGGCGTAACGTAATTCGCGCATCATAAACGGCATGACCTCGCGATGCTGCGATGAGTTAACTGCGCATCGCTATACTGCGGGTCTCTACAGGAAATCTCGTCATGCGCCGACCGCTCTCGCTGAATTTGCTTTTGCTGACCTTGTCTTGTCTCGCAGCCAGCACGCTCGCCGGCTGCGGTCAGAAAGGTCCGCTGTATCTGCCGCCGGCAACCAAGCCAGCACCGGCATCCGCATCGAGTACGACGGTAAAGCCCAAGCCGGCTATCGATGCGGATAGCCTGGTGCCTGACAACCAACGGCCGGATACCACGCAATACTGAGTGGGCGCCGATCATGAAGCTGCGCTTTTCGAAGATGCACGGCATCGGCAACGACTTTGTGGTGCTGGATTGCCGACACACACCGTTTGCGTTGGATCCCGCGCAGATTCGTGCCTTGGCCGATCGCCATACTGGCGTCGGCTTCGATCAGTTGATCAGCATCGAACCTAGTCGCGAGTCCGGCTGCGCGTTCTATTACGGCATCTGGAACACCGATGGTTCAGCCGCGCGGCAATGCGGCAACGGCGTCCGCTGCGTGGCTGCATGGCTGCATCGCGCCAATGCGTTGCCCATCGGCGACACCGTACGGCTGCAAAGCCCTTCGGGGGCCGTCACCGTTCGTCTGCTTGCGGCTGACCGGGTATCGGTGGACATGGGTGAGCCGGTATTCGAACCGGCGCACATTCCGTTCGAGGCAGAACACGTCGCCGACCGTTACACCATTGAAGTCGACAGGCAGACACTGGATATCGGCGCCGTGTCGATGGGCAATCCGCATGCGGTGGTTACCGTCGAGGCGCTCCCTGCGCGCGACATGATGAGCCAGGCACCGGCCATCACCACGCACCCGCGTTTTGCCGAAGGAGCCAATACCGGTTACGTGCAGATCATCGATCGCGGCCATTTGCGCCTCAACGTGCATGAGCGCGGCGTCGGCTGGACCCAGGCTTGCGGCACCGGTGCCTGTGCAGCCATGGCCGTGCTGCATCAGCGCGGCGACGTGGATGACAGCGTGCAAGTGAGCTTGCCCGGCGGCACGCTGCAGATCGACTGGGCGGGCCCCGGCCAGCCGCTATGGATGAGCGGCTCGGCAACTTTTGTGTTTGAAGGTGAGTGGTTCGTCGACGCGACTTTGCCGTGATCTTTCCGGTACGGCGTGAACGCCATTTCGGCCTGTTATATCAAACCCGCAGTTGAAGCCTGAGCCGGTCCATCGCACACTGATCAGGCAAGCGCGCCTTTCTGCGCACCCCGCTTCTGCTTCGAGGTACCCAGCGCATGACTGCAACCCTACTCGATGACGCTACCCAGGCGCGCGTTGTCGCGTCCTACCTGAAGCTGCATCCGGAATTTCTCAGCGACTATCCGGAGCTGGCAGCGCAGTTGAAGATGCCGCACGAAAAAGGCCCGGTTGCATCGCTGGCCACCTATCAACTGCAGAGTCTGCGTGAAAAGAACGCCGAACTCGAACGCCGTCTGGCCGAACTGATCGCGATTGCCGCCGAGAACGAAAAGCTGATGGAGCGCGTGCACGCGCTCACCGTGGCGTTGCTGCGGGCCAACACCATCGAAGTGACCGCGCGCAGCGTGGTGGCCAAACTCACCGCCGATTTCCACACCGACCAGGTGCGCCTGGTGCTGTTCGCCAGCGAACCGCCGCTGCCGCGCGCCGACTGGCTGATACAAGTGACTGGTCCCGATGCGCTGCCGGAATTCAGCGACTTTCTGCATCAGAACGAGCCCGTGTCGGGACGGCTATCGATCGAACGACTCGAACGGCTGTTTGGCAACGCCGCCGCGGAAACCCGCTCGGTGGCGATGATGCGTCTGGGTGATGCCGGCATGCTGGCGATCGGCAGCAACGACCCGGATCGTTTCCAGCCAGGCATGGGCAATCTGTTTCTGAAGATGATTGCCGCCACGATCACCGCCGCGCTGGCGCGCTCGCGGGACGTTTCCTGAGTCGGCAGTGACGCCCGAACGCCAGATCGATGACTGGCTCGGCCGCCTCGCCGGCGAGCGCCAGGCTTCGCCGCATACGGTCTCAGGCTACCGTCGCGACTTGGCCAAGCTGCTGCGTTTCATGCAGGACAACGAGATCGGGACGTTCGATGCGCTGGACGCCAACCGCATGCGCACCTTCGTCGCCACCGAACATCGCGGCAGCAAGGGCAGGGAGGGCCTCGCGCCGAAGAGCCTGCAGCGACTGCTCTCGTCCTGTCGCAGCCTGTTTCGCCAACTCACGCGCGAAGGTCAGCTCAGCCACGATCCGATGCTCGGCGTACGCGGCCCCAAGGTGCGGCGCAAGCTGCCGCAGGTGCTGGATGTCGACGAGGCCAGCGCCCTGGTGGAAACCGACAGCGGCGGCAAGCTGGCCGTGCGCGATCGCGCCATGCTGGAGCTGTTCTATTCCAGCGGGCTGCGCCTCTCCGAGCTGGTCGGCCTGCGCTGGCTCGATCTCGATCTCGATGGTGGCGAAGTACGCGTACTCGGCAAGGGCAGCAAGACGCGCATCGTGCCGGTTGGCCGTCATGCCGTTACTGCGCTGCGCGCGCTCGGCGTGGAAGAAGGCATGGTCGCCGAGAGCGCCATTTTCCGTGGCCGCGGCGGTGCGCCGATCAATCCACGCACGATCCAGTTGCGCATGAAAACGCTGGCGCTGCAGCAGGGCATCCCCAAACATATCCATCCGCATCTGCTGCGGCATACCTTTGCCAGCCACATGCTGGAATCCTCCGGCGACCTGCGTGCGGTGCAGGAGCTGCTTGGTCACGCCGATATCGCGACCACCCAAATCTATACGCACCTGGATTTCCAGCACCTGTCCAAGGTTTACGACGCGGCGCATCCGCGGGCCAAAAGCAAGCCCTGACAGACCTTTGGGCACGTTTGGCCCAGCCATTCCCATGGTGTAGACATTGAAGCAAGGGCTGGCGGCCCCATCTCGGCGGTTCAGGCAAACAAGCGGAGCGCTCATGGAATCGTTTCACGCCACCACCATCGTCTGCGTACGTCGCGAAGGCCGCGTCGTCATCGGCAGCGACGGTCAAGTCACGCTGGGCAACACGGTAATGAAGGGCAATGCGCGCAAGGTGCGCCGGCTCGGCAAGGCGGCTGACGTGGTCGCCGGATTTGCTGGCGCCACCGCTGACGCGTTCACCCTGTTCGAGCTGTTCGAGCAGAAGCTCGAAAAACACAACAACAATCTCACCCGTGCCGCCGTGGAAATGGCCAAGGAATGGCGCACCGATCGCCGCTTCGGCCGGCTCGAAGCGATGCTGGCGGTCGCCGACAAGGACGCCTCGCTGCTGATTTCCGGCAACGGTGACGTGGTGGAACCGGAGCACGGGCTTATCGCCATCGGCTCCGGCGGCCCGTTCGCGCAATCGGCCGCGCTGGCTCTACTGGAAAACACCGATCTGGATGCGCGTACGGTTGTCGAGAAAGCGCTGAAGATTGCCGGCGACATCTGCATCTATACCAATCACAACGTCAGCATCGAAGAGCTTTAGGAGGGACGAGGGCGAGGATGCCGATCTACCGCTCCGCTCGCCTTTATCCACCAAAGCACGCAGACGGTTTAGCGCCGCTGCTATTTATCCCCTTTTGGGGACTCGCCCCTCATCCCTGGTCCAGCCATGTCCGAACTCACTCCCCGCGAAATCGTCAATGAACTCGACCGCTTCATTATTGGCCAGAACGACGCCAAGCGTGCGGTGGCTGTGGCGCTGCGCAGCCGTTGGCGGCGCATGCAGCTGGCGCCGGAAATGCGCAATGAAGTCACGCCGAAAAATATCTTGATGATCGGCCCGACGGGCGTCGGCAAGACCGAGATCGCGCGTCGATTGGCCACGCTGGCCAATGCTCCGTTCGTCAAGGTGGAAGCGACCAAGTTCACCGAAGTCGGCTATGTGGGCAAGGATGTCGAATCAATCATCCGCGACCTCGCCGACGTCGCGTACAAACTGACCCGCGAGCAGGCGGTAAAGCGTGTGCGCACGCTGGCCGAGGATCGCGCCGAGGACCGCATCCTCGACGCGCTGCTCCCGCGTCGGCAGTCCGCGCCAACCGACTGGAGTCACGATGCACCGGCACCGGCGATCGAAAACGATACCCGCCAGAAACTGCGCAAGCAGCTGCGCGAAGGCGCGCTGGATGAGCGCGAGATCGAACTGGATTTCGCCATGAACGTGGGTGTGGAAATCATGTCGCCGCCGGGCATGGAGGAAATGGGCGCGCAGCTGCGGCAGATGTTCCAGAACGTAGGCGGCGCCAAGACCCAGCAGCGCAAGCTGGCGATCAAGGTGGCGCGGCCGATGCTGATCGACGAGGAAGCCGGCAAGCTGCTCAACGACGATGAAATCCGCTCGCAGGCGATGGAAGCAGCCGAGCAGAACGGCATCGTCTTCATCGACGAGATCGACAAGGTCGCCCAGCGCGGCGACCACGGCCACGCCGGTGTCAGCCGCGAGGGCGTGCAGCGCGATCTGCTGCCGCTGGTGGAAGGCTCCACCGTGTCGACCAAATACGGCCCGATCAAGACCGACCATATGCTGTTTATCGCCTCAGGCGCGTTTTCGCTGGCGAAGCCGTCCGATCTGATTCCCGAACTGCAGGGCCGCTTGCCGATTCGCGTGGAGCTGTCGGCGCTCAGCGTCGATGACTTCAAGCGCATCCTGCGTGAGCCGCACAACGCGCTGACCAAGCAATACGTTGCCCTGTTGGGAACCGAGGGGGTGACGCTGGAATTTGTCGACAGCGGCATCGACCGCCTGGCCGAAGTGGCGTTCCAAGTCAACGAGCGCACCGAAAATATCGGCGCACGGCGGCTGCATACGGTTATGGAGCGCCTGCTGGAAAAGATTTCCTACGAGGCCGCCGACAAATCCGGCGAGCATTACCTGATCGACGCCGAGCATGTGGACAAGAGCTTGGCCAGCCTGGTGCAGAACGAGGACCTCAGCCGCTACATACTGTGATTTCACGTCCCGTATCGCAAGTTCTTGTGCTTTCGGCCGTCCCTAACAAGCTGTTCGGCCCGATCTGGTAAAATCATGCCCGTGAGCAACATCATTGAACTCAAAACCACCGGCCAGCGCGCCCAGTTGCGCGAAGCGCAGCAGAATCAGACGCTGATCCGGCTGTGGCGTGAAGACCTCGAACACGGCAGCTTTTGCGGCTATGTGGGCGGCGTCGGGCAGGAATTCTTCCTGCTCTGGGTGGTCGGCGACGGCATTACCTACGACGGCATGTACATCATGCGCCACCGCGACGTTTCCGAGCTGGAAGCGCCGGACAAGCACCACATCTTTTTCGAGAAGGCGTTGGCGCTGAAGCACATACTGCCGCGACCGCCGCGCGGCTTTCCGCTGGACAACATCCGCGAAGTGATCCAGGCCGCGGGCGCGCAGGCACCGGTGATCGGCGTGCATGTGGACAGCGAGGACGAATCCGAAGTCTGCTATATCGGCCGCCTGGCCAGTGTCGATGAGGACGGTTTCTACATGCAGGAGCTGAGCCCCGACGCGGAATGGATGCGCGAGGTGTCGTTCTTCGGCTGGGATGAGGTGTCCACCGTCAGTATCGAAGACAGCTACGCACAGTCGCTGCTGGCCGTGGCCGGCGCGGCACCGCCGCTGGAACAGAGCGATACAGGCGTCGGCCGCGTCTGATCTGAAGTCTTCGTCCGCGCGGAATCGCAACACGACCCACTAAACGCCTGTCGCTCAACGCGGCAGGCGTTTTCATTTCTGCAAACCATGAATGGCACCATGCATTCACTCGGAATTTTCATCGGAGCGCATCCAATCAGGGTTTGCGCGCGCCGCCCGGTGCCCGCGTTTTCAAACGTCGCGGAGATCGCCCATGAGCAAGAAGAAAGTCGCCGACATCATCATCGAGACGTTGCAAGAGGCGGGTGTGCAGCGCTGTTACGGCATCGTTGGCGACACGCTCAACCACATCACCGATGCAATCCGCCGCAGCGATATCGAATGGGTACACATGCGGCATGAGGAGGCCGGCGCCATGGCCGCCGGTGGCGAGGCGCTGATCACGGGACGACTCACCGCCTGTGCCGGCACCTGCGGGCCCGGCAGCCTGCACTTCATCAACGGCCTGTTCGAGGCGCACCGCAACCGCGCGCCGGTGGTGCTGATCGCGACCCAGGTCGCCACCAGCGAGATGGGTATGGATTTCCCGCAGGAAGTGGATCTGAAACCGATCTACGACACCTGCAGCCACTTCTGTGCGTATATCCATTCGCCGGCACAGGCACGCCGCGTCACTGCGCTAGCGGCACAGGCCGCGCTCAACAAACGTGGCGCAGCAGTGATCATCGTGCCGGGCGACATCAGTCAGATGGAGGTCGAAGACGGTCTCGCCTTTCGCCCGCACCAGCCGCATCCGGTGCTGCGGCCCTCCGGTGCCGAGCTTGATGAGATCGCCGCGGTGATCAACGCAGGCAAACGCGTCACGCTTTACTGCGGATCCGGCTGCGAGGGGGCCGAGCAGGAAATCGTCGCGTTGGCCGAAAAGATCAAGGCGCCGGTCGCACACACCTCGCGCGCCAAGGATTTCATCGAGCCTTACAACCCGTACAACATGGGCATGACCGGCATTCTCGGCGTGGAGTCGGGTTTCCGTGCGCTGGATGCCTGCGATACGCTGGTCCTACTCGGTGCCGATTTCGCCTGGAGCCAGTTCTATCCCAACGAAGCCAAGCTGATCCAGATCGACAGCGACGCCACGCATCTGGGCCGACGCCATCCCGTCGATATCGGTGTGGTCGGCCACATCAAGGACACCATCGAGGCATTGCTGCCGCGCCTGCACCCGCGTGAGGAACATGCGTTCCTACGCAACAGCCTCAAGCATCGCGAAGCCACGCTCAAGCAGATCGCCGAGGAGGAGCACCCCGGCACGGACGGCCTGATCCATCCGCAGTACCTCACCAAGCTGATCGACCGGCACGCCGACGATGATGCGATTTTTACCGCCGATGGTGGCAGCCCGATGGTCTGGCTGCTGCGCCATATCACCAGCAATGGCAAACGCCGCACGTTGACCAGCCTGGTCCACGGCACCATGGCCAACGCCATGCCGGAGGCACTCGGCATCAAAAAAGCGTTACCGGCTCGGCAGGTGATCTCGCTCAGCGGCGATGGCGGCATCAGCATGCTGCTGGGTGACCTGCTCACCGCGGTGCAGGAAAACATTCCAATCAAGGTGATCGTTTACAACAACAGCTCGCTCGGTTTTGTCGAGATGGAGCAGAAAGTCGAAGGTCTGCTGGATGCGTTCACCGAACTGAAAAATCCGGACTTCGCCAAACTGGCCGAGGTGATCGGTTTCTATGGCCGCCGGGTGGATGATGCCTCGACGCTGGAGGAAGCCGTGCGAGATGTACTGTCGCAACCTGGCCCAGCCCTGCTCGACGTCAAGGTCAACCGCTACGAGCTGGTTATGCCGCCGAAGATCGAAGTAGGTCAAGTGCTGCACACGGCGCTTTATTCGGCCAAGGCGATCATCGCCGGTCGCGGCAAGGAAGTTGAAGAATTGGTGCGCACCAACTTCCTCGATTGATCCAACAAAACCGACGGCGCTCTATCGAAGCGTCGTCGGCTTGCATCACGCGTCACTTCCTCAAAGCACCCTGACCAAACATGTGCTTGCGCGCTTCTTCATCGGTGGCAAGATCCGTCTTGCCCTTGATCGTATCGGCCAGCGCGTACGCCCGCTTGGTGGCATCACGATCGCGAATGTGATCGAACCATGCCTTCAGATTCGGGAAATCGTCCAGCGACATGCCTTGCGCCTCGTATGGCACGATCCATGGATAGGCGGCCATATCGGCGATCGTGTAATCCTTGCCGGCGATGAAGGCACGTCCCTCCAGTCGCTTGTCCAGCACGCCGTAGAGGCGTCGCGTTTCGTTGACGTAGCGGTCGATCGCGTAGGGGATCTTCTCCGGCGCATAACGATTGAAGTGATGGTTCTGACCCAGCATGGGGCCCAGCCCACCGACCTGCCAGAACAGCCACTCGGTAACGACATAACGTTCGCGTACCTGTGTTGGCGAAAATTTGCCGGTCTTCTCGGCGAGGTACTGCAGGATCGCGCCGGATTCGAAAATGCTCAGCGATTCGCCGCCACCGAGTGGATCGGTATCGACCATGGCGGGCATCTTGTTATTCGGTGAAATCTTCAGATACGACGGCGCGAACTGCTCCCCCTTGCCGATATTCACCGGCTTGATTTCATAAGGCACATCCGCCTCTTCCAGAAACATCGTGATCTTGTGGCCATTCGGCGTCGGCCAGTAATGCAGTTCGATCATGGAAAATCCTCGGGCAAGCAGCAGGGGGAGTGAAACCTGCGGATGAATATGAGCCGTGCACCGATAAGACTTTGCGAAGAAAAGCCGCGGCGGTCGTCAACCCGCAGCAAGTGCCTCGCGTTGATCGACGTGTTGCCAACGCTTGAAACCCAACTGGAGATATCACCATGAAGTTTGCCAGCCGTGTTGCCCTGCTCGGTCTTGCCGTCAGCATAGGCGCTGCCAGTACCGCCTATGCAGCGCCGTTTCAGGACATGCCGCCACCTGGAGACAACACCACCGCTGCACCAGGGCAGCACGCCATGCCCGATCCACAAAAGCAGACCGAGCGACTGACCCGCAAGCTACAGTTGACACCGGATCAAGCCGCCAAGATCGAGCCGATCCTCCAGAATCGTCAGCAGCAAATGCAGCAACTGCGGGCCGATGCGTCGAGCTCACCACACGATCAGCATCAAAAAATGCGCGCGCTCAAACAGGATACCGACAGTCAGATCGAGGCGATCCTCACCGACAGCCAGCGCCAGCAGTATCAGCAAATGCAGCAGGAAGCCATGCAGCATCGACGTGACAACAAACAGGGTTCGCCCGGCGCAGGTGGCGGGGATGACGGCGGCAACCCCTGAGCAGCAGGAACCTGACGCTGAAGTGATAGGTGCTTGGATAGTCAACCCGGCTCGCAAGCATCGGTAATTATTTGCCGATGCAGAACGAGCTGAAGATAGCGCCCAGCAGATCATCGCTGCTGTAATTACCGGTGATTTCGCCAAGCGCCAGCTGCGCCTGGCGAAGTTCTTCGGCAGCGATTTCGCCAGCGCGCTGTTCACCGAGATACAGGGCGGTGTGCTGCAAATGGGCGTCTACTTGTTGCAGCGCCAGTACATGACGGCGACGAGCGCTGAATGCACCTTCGCCGCTGCCGGCCCCGGCAAGGTTCTTCAAAGTATCGCGTAGCGTTTCGAGGCCTTCGCCGGTCTTTACCGAGGCCCATAGCCAACGGCGGCCATCGCGCTGTTCGCTATGTGGGTGCTCGCTGTCCAGATCGATCTTGTTGACCAGCACCAACTGCTCGACGCTTTCGGGAACATCCGAGAGCAGAGCGAGATCATCGTCAGCCTGCCTTGCATCGGTCACCAGCAACGCGACATCGGCGCGATGCAGCTCGCCGCGGGCGCGACGCACCCCCTCGCGCTCGATGTCATCATCGGTCTCGCGCAGGCCTGCGGTGTCTGCCAATTCCAGCACGATGCCGTCAAAGCTCAACTGCTCGCGCAGCACATCGCGCGTCGTGCCCGCCGTCGCATTGACGATGGCGCGATCGCTACCGGCCAACGCGTTCAACAGGCTGGACTTGCCGGCATTCGGACGTCCAACGATGGCCACGCGTAGACCGTCGTTGAGACGCAATCCACGCAACGTCTCGCGCAGGAGCTCGGCCAGTTCGGCTTGCACTGCCAGGAGCTGACGATTGATGGCCGGATCGGCGAGAAAGTCGATTTCCTCTTCCGGAAAATCGATGGCCGCTTCGATATGCACACGCAAGGCAATCAGCGACTGCAGCAGCGTATCCACCTTGCGTGAGAACACGCCTTCCATCGACTGCAGCGCGGCGCGCGCGCCGGCTTGCGAACGTGAAGCGATGAGATCGGCCACCGCTTCGGCCTGCGCCAGGTCGAGCTTGCCGTTGAGGAAGGCGCGCTCGGTGAACTCACCCGGCCGCGCCAGCCGCGCTCCCAACGCGCACGCTCGACGCAACAGCAGATCCAGCAATACGTTGTTGCCGTGGCCTTGCAGTTCCAGCACGTGCTCGCCGGTGTACGAGGCCGGAGCAGGGAAATACACCAGCAACCCGCGGTCGATCAGCACGCCATCGGCATCACGAAACGCGGCGAAATGTGCATGGCGTTGCCTTGGCGTGCGTCCAAGCAAAGCCTGCGCAATGTACAGCGCGGCCGGGCCGGATACACGCACCACACCCACACCGCCCATGCCGGGCGCGCTGGCAATGGCAGCAATCGTGTCGCTGGATGGATCGGGTGACGGTGTGAGGGTCATCGGCATGCACTCTAAACGAAGACAGCCGCGATGGTTTCCCGATCGCGGCTGTCGATATCTCTAATTCTGTTGCACGCGGCCTCAGGCGGCTTTGCTTCCTTCTTCACGATCCACGTGATGGGTCACCCACCACTGCTGGCCCAGACCCACCAGGCCATTGATCGCGTAGTACAGACACAGGCCCGAAGGGTAAAAGGCGAACAGCAGCGTAAACAGCAGCGGCATCACCTTCATCATGCGCGCCTGCGCCGGATCCATGCCGGCGGCTGCAGGGTTGAGCCACTGCGTGCCCAGCATCACCAGCGCATAGATGATCGGCAGGATGTAGAACGGATCGGGCGAGCTGAGATCGGGGATCCACAGGAACGATGCGTGACGCAGCTCGATGCTGTATTCCAGCACGTAGAACAGGCCAAGAAACACCGGCATCGTGATCAGCACCGGCAGACAGCCGCCCATCGGGTTGACCTTCTCCTTCTTGTACAGCTCCATGGTGGCCTGCTGCATCTTCAGCTTGTCGTCGCCGTAACGTTCCTTCAGCTGGGCAATACGCGGCTGCAGCTTGCGCATCTTGGCGCTGGACTTGTACTGGACGGCGGTCAGCTTCCAGGTCACGCCTTTGATCAGCAGCACCAGCAGGATGATCGCCACGCCCCAGTTATGCGCGATGGCATGCAGCTGCGACAGCACCCAGTGCATCGGCACCGCGATCGCCTTGAACATGCCGTAGTCGATGGTCAGGTCCAGGCCCGGCGCAATGGCGTCGAGGCTGCCCTGGATATTCGGGCCGAGATAAAGCTGCGACTGACTGGTGCTTGTCTGGCCGGGTGCCACGCTCAGCGCCGGTCCCATCGTGCGGATCAGGTAATGCGGCTGGCCGCTGTCCGGATTGATCGTACTGGTGACGTAGTGATCCATCTCGCCCGGCGGTGGAATCCAGGCGGCAAAGAAATACAGCTTCAGCATCGCTGCCCAGCCACCCTTGATCTGGCTGTCGAGCTGATCCTTCGGCTCGGAAAAACTCTTGAAGGGCAACTTCTCGAATTTTTCGCCCGTGTACCAGCCGGCACCCTGGGCAAAGCGTGTCTGTGGATCGGTATAACCCTTGATCCAGCTGCTGGGCTTGAGCGGCGCGGCGCGCAGCAGCTGCTGGTAGGCGTAGCCCTGCCACGACTGGCTGCCACCGTTGTCGATGCGCTGAGTCAGACCGATCTCGTAACTGCCGCGCTTGAACGTATAGGTTTTGGTGACTTTCAGACCGGCAGCGTCCTGCCAGGTGAGATCAACTTTCAGCTCGTTCTGTCCGGGCGCCAGCGAGTAGGTGCTCTGCGCGGCGGTGAAGATCGCCTGATGGTTCGGCTGATCCGCCGGCGCCTTGTCGCTGCTGCTGACCAGGCCGTTCTGTGCCACGAAATAATCATCGTCGCTGTTGTCCAGCAGCACCGTCGGTGGCGGGTTGGGCTGGTTGTGGGTCGGCGGTAGTGAAGGGTAGGCCAGCAGCTGGGTCTTCACCACACTGCCACCGCGCGTATCCACGGTCAGATGCAGGACATCGGTGTCGATGCTGATCAGCTTGGCGGTCGTTGC
>Ga0302229_10001389_pt1 | contig 18393 bp, 12 predicted proteins | sample II_Palsa_N1_3_FD_193518 | JGI IMG/M metagenome (GOLD analysis project Ga0302229, IMG submission 193518) | Peat permafrost microbial communities from Stordalen Mire near Abisko, Sweden - II_Palsa_N1_3 | ecosystem: Environmental > Terrestrial > Soil > Palsa > Peat permafrost | place: Sweden... | reverse complement strand
CGAGCGCTACGACGACGTCTTCGGCGCGGACGAACGTCACTTTCTCGGCGCATTCGGCGGCCTACCGCAGGCCTCGAGAGCGCTGCTCGTGCGCATGCTGATGCGCAAGGGCACGCTGTTCAGGGCCAGCCGTCTTGACTACGACGAAATCGGTTGTCCGCTGCAGGCTGCTGCGCCGCTGGTCGCGCTGGGCTGGATCGACGCCGCGCCGCATCTGAGCCTCGACGAGTTGTTCAACCTCGCGACCCGCCCCGAACTGCAGCAGATGTTTGCCCACGTGTTTGCCCACGTCCGCGCGAGCAAAGGCGGTCGCAAGTCGGATCTGCTCGAAGCCCTGCGCGCCACCCACGACGAAACGAAGCCCTACGACATCTGGGATCCGCACAGCGCCGACCGCGTGCTTCACGTCGCCATCGCGCCGTTGTGCGAGCGTCTGCGCCTGATGTTTTTCGGCAATCTGCAGCAGGACTGGTCGGAGTTCGTCCTCGCCGATCTCGGCGTGTTCCAGTACGAAACGGTGGCGTTCGCGCCGTCGTCGCGAGCCTTCCAGCAGCGAGAGGATGTGGACCGCTATCTGGCCCTGCACGCCTGCCATGAAACGCTCGACACGCTCGCCGAAGGCGAGTCCATCGAGCCGCTGCTAGCCGACATCGCGGCCATCGAAACCGGCCATGCCTGGCTCGACACGCGCCGTGCGAAGCTGCTGTTCCGCATCGGCCAGCATTGCGAGCGCCGGCAGGACTGGGAGGCGGCGCTGACCGTCTATGCCGGTTGCGCGTGGCCGGGCGCACGTCATCGGCGCATGCGGGTGCTCGAACGCAGCGGCCGCTTCGACGCGGCGCTGACGCTGGCGTTGCAGGCCGCCGAGGCGCCGGAAAGCGAAGAGGAGCACCAACGCGTCGCGCGCCTGCTGCCGCGCCTGCAGCGCCGCCTGGGTCATCCGGTGGCGCGGGCCGCACGCGCACGGCCTATCGAACGTAGCGCGCTGGTTCTGGAGCGGCCCGTTGAGCCGTTCAACGTGGAATTCGTGGCGCGCGACCATCTGAGCTGCCCGCAAGCGCCGGTGCACTACGTCGAGAACGCGCTGATCAACTCGCTATTCGGCTTGCTGTGCTGGGAGCCGGTGTTTGCGGCGCTGCCCGGTGCGTTCTTCCATCCATTCCAGCGCGGCCCCGCGGATCTGCATGCGCCCGATTTCCATGCGCGCCGCGCCGCCCAGTTCGACGCATGCCTCGCGCAACTCGAGAGCGGCGCGTATCGCGAGACGATCCTGCGGCACCTGCAGAGCAAGGCCGGCTTGCAGTCGCCGTTTGTGTTCTGGGGCGTATTGACGCCCGAACTGATGACGCAGGCGCTTGACTGCCTGCCGGCCGCGCATCTGAAACTCTGCTTCGAACGGTTACTGCGCGATATCCGCAGCAACCGTTCGGGGCTGCCCGATCTGGTGCGTTTCTGGCCTGCCGAGCGGCGCTATGAGTTGATCGAGGTGAAGGGACCGGGCGATCGTCTGCAGGACAACCAGATCCGTTGGCTGGAGTACTGCGCGCAGCACGGCATGCCGGTGCGCGTGCTCGATGTGCGCTGGACAGACGACGCGCTCGCCGGCGGCACCGAGGCGGCGGTATGACGTACGTCGTGGCCGTGCGGGCGTTGTGCGAATTCACGGCGCGGCGCGGCGATCTCGACCTGCGCTTTACGCCCGCGCCGACCGCCGCCGAAGGCATCGCCGGACACGGGATCGTCGCCGCGCGCCGGGCGAGCGACTACGAATCGGAGATCACGCTGACCGGCACGCATCGCAGCCTGAGCGTGCGCGGCCGAGCGGATGGCTACGACGGCGTGCTCAACCGGCTGGAGGAGGTCAAGACCTATCGCGGCGACCTCGAGGCGATGCCGGCCAATCACCGGGTTTTGCACTGGGCCCAGGCGTTGGTCTATGGACACCTGCTGTGCCAGGCGCGCGGCTTGCGCGAGTTGCAGGTGGCGTTGGTGTATTTCGACATCGCGAGCCAGAAGGAGACGGTACTCACGCAGTTGCATGATGCGGCTTCGCTGGAGGCGTTTTTTGTCGAGCAATGCGAACGGTTTATCGACTGGGCGATGCAGGAGGAGGCGCACCGCAGCGCACGCAATGCGGCCTTGAGCACGCTGGCGTTTCCTCACGGCGAGTTTCGCAGCGGTCAGCGCGAACTGGCGGTGTCGGTCTACCGGGCTGCACGCGATGGGCAGAATCTGATGGCGCAGGCGCCCACGGGGATCGGCAAGACGCTTGCGACGATCTTTCCGCTGCTGAAGGCTTGTGCGGCGGATCAGATCGAGCGGATTTTTTTTCTGACTGCGAAAACGCCGGGGCGCGCGCTGGCGCTGGATGCGGTTGAGATGTTGCATGCGAGTGCCAGTGCCGGGGCGAGTGCCGACACCGCCACATCACCACTGCCGTTGCGCACACTCGAACTGGTGGCCCGCGACAAGGCCTGCGAGCACCCCGACAAGGCTTGCCACGGAGACTCCTGTCCGCTCGCGCGCGGCTTCTATGACCGCCTCGACGCCGCGCGCAGCACGGCACTGGCCGGGCATCGACTCGACCGCGCGGCGGTACGCAAAGCGGCGCTCGCACACGATGTCTGTCCGTACTACCTCTCCCAGGAACTGGTGCGCTGGAGCGACATCGTCGTGGGCGACTACAACTACTACTACGACAGCAGCGCCTTGCTCTATGCGCTCACGCAAATCAACCAGTGGCGGGTGGCGGTGCTGGTCGACGAGGCGCACAACCTGCTCGACCGGGCGCGGCGCATGTACACGGCGTCGCTGGAGCAAAGCGCGTTCCGGGCCGCCCGCAAGAGCGCGCCGGCCGCGCTGCGCAAACCGCTCGAGCGGTTGAACCGCGAGTGGAATGCACTGAATCGCGCGCAGACCGACGCCTACGAGGTGCACCCGGACGTGCCGCCGCGCTTCCTGAGCGCCGCGCAGAATCTGATCGGTGCGGTGACCGAGCAGTTGGCCGAAGCACCGCTGTCGATCGACGAAACCCAACTGCGTTTCTACTTCGACGCGATGCACTTCGTGTCGCTCGCGGAGCAGTTCGGCGAGCACTCGGTGTTCGACGCGACGCTTGTGCCGGATCGCTACGTTGCGCGTCAGCTCGGCGGCCTGGCAGCCGGCGCGCCGAAAGCCACGCGTCTTGCCGGCAGTACAACCGCCCGTCCAAAGGCCGCGTCGACGCTCTGCGTGCGCAACGTGATCCCCGCGCCGTTTCTCGCCCCGCGTTATGCCGCGGCGCGCACCACCGTGATGTTCTCCGGCACGCTCAGTCCGCATCACTTTTATCGCGACACGCTTGGCCTCGCGGACGAGACCCGCTGGCTCGACGTCGAAGGGCCGTTTCGTGCCGAGCAATTGAAGGTGCATGTCGCGAGCCATGTGTCGACGCGCTGGCGCGATCGCGAGCGCTCGCTCGTGCCGATCGTCGATCTGATCGCCCGGCAGTACGCCGCGCAGCCAGGCAATTACCTGGGTTTCCTGAGCAGTTTCGACTATCTGCAGCGGGTGGAGACGCTGATGCGCGAGCGCTATCCTGAGGTGCCCGTTTGGGCGCAGGAGCAGGGCATGGACGAAGCGGCGCGCGAGGCGTTTCTCGCGCGCTTCAGGGCGATGGGCCGTGGCGTGGGATTTGCCGTGCTGGGCGGTGCGTTTTCGGAGGGCGTGGACCTGGTGGGCGAGCAGTTGATCGGCGCGTTTATCGCCACGCTGGGCCTGCCGCAGATGAACGACGTCAACGAGCAGATGCGCCGCACCATGGAGGCGAAGTTCGGCAACGGCTACGACTACATGTACCTCTATCCGGGTCTGCAGAAGGTCGTCCAGGCGGCGGGGCGGGTGATTCGCACGGAGCAGGACGTGGGCGTCGTGCATCTGATCGACGACCGCTACCGGCGCCCCGAGGTGCGTCGCCTGTTGCCGCGCTGGTGGCAGGTGCCGTGAAGCCGGCGCCGGTAGGCGAGGTCTTGATGCCGGTGGAGTGGCTGGCGTAGCGGCGCGCTGGCCATGCTGCGATACCGGATTGCTCAGCGTCGCGCATGGCTGGAACTTAAGCCGCGGGCGGCTTCGCAACATTGGGCGATGGAGCGGCTTGCGCCGAGATATCCAGCTTATCGGCAGCATTCGGCGCCTCCGCATCGACTGCCGCGCCCTCATCTGCTTTTCCCGCGCCCATCTGGGCATCGCTGCGAACCATCACCGTGCGTTGCGGATTCGCGATCTGGATACCCCGTGCCTGAAACAGGTTCGCCACGCGCCGGTTGAATTCGCGCTGCACGCCCCAGCGTCCGCTGTCGCGGCACTGGATCTGGCCGCTCATTGTGATCGCCGAACCGTCTACCGAATCGATGCCCCAGTACGCGAAGTCGGACAGGATGCCGTCCTTGAACTGCGGATCCTCACGCAACGACGCGCCGATTTCCTTCAGCGTGGCGATCGCGAGGTCCACGTCCTGGCCATAGAGGATGCTGACCTTCACGGCCGCGTTGCCGAGGCCGCGGTTGGTATTGTTGACCGTCGACACCGAACTGAACGGCACCGTGTACAGCGAGCCGTCGCCGCCGCGCAAACGCACCGTGCGGATCGACAGATATTCGACGGTGCCCGACACGCCGGCGAGCGTGACCCAGTCGCCCACCTGCATGGCGTTTTCCATCAACAGGAAGATGCCGGTGATGAAATCCTGCACCAGTTTCTGCGAGCCGAAGCCGAGCGCCACGCCGAAGATGCTGGCGCCGGCCAGCAGCGGCCCGATGTTCACGCCGAGTTCGCTCAGTCCCGTCAGGACCACCACCAGCGCGATCACGACAAACAGCAGGCTGCGCAGCATCGGCAACAAGGTGCGCAGCCGCGCGGCGCGCACCAGGTCGCCTGCGTTGGTCCATTGGTGCAGGCGCCGTTCGACGGTGACGTTGGCCGCTTCCCACACGAACAGCGCCACAGCCGCCGCCACGGCGATCGTGACGAGCGCGGAGGCGAACCGGTGGCCGATGGTGCCGCTCTGGAACAGCATGCTGACGTCGGCGCCCCACACCTGCAGCAGCACCAGCGCGGTGATGATGCCGACCGTCCACGAGACGACGCGGCGCAGCAGCGGGTAATAGCGATACGCATGCTGATGCACGAGCGAGTCGCTCGTTTGCGGATCCTGGCCGTCGAAGAGCCGCGCGAGCGCGCCGAAGATCACGATGGACACCACGCGCGCCGCCACCAGCACCGCAATCGAAATGCCGCCGAGGTGCAGCAGGGCGTGGTAGCCGTTGCGCACGTCGAGCGCCCACACGAACCACAGCGCCATCACGACGAACACGCCGATGGTGGCCCACGAGTCCGCCAGCGCATTGCCGATGACCGACAGCGACGGGCTGGCGGCGCAGCGCGCCCGGATGCGCGCGGCAACCGGCTGGCGGCATTGCAGGATCAGCAGTGAGATCATCACGTGGCCGATCAGCGCGACCACTTTCATCAAGGCGAGATGGGCGGCTTCGTTCAGGCCGAGGACCACGGCGGTATCGGCGATCGCCGAGCCGGCTCCGACGACGCTGACGAAAATCACCATCCAGCGCTGTGTGAAGGCAGCCCAGGTCGTGCCCATCTGCAGCAGACGCAGGCGCGGCGCGTCGGGCTGCAAAAAGAAGCCGCTGACGATGACGACTACGCGGCACAGCACGTAGATATCGATGATCGAATCGAGCGCGCGGTCTTGCGGCGTGCCTTCGTCGGTGAGGATCGACATCAGCAGGCTCGATGCGCCGATAAACACGCCGAGCGGCACGAATCGAACCGCCATGCGCAACGCAGCGCGCGGCAGACGGCGCATCAACGAATAGTGGTGGGCGGCGTGGCGCGCGCCGGCGGCATCGGCCGGCGCGGCCTGGGCGGCTTGAGCGGCCTGCGCCGCCAGCGTCGCTTCAGACGGCTCGTCAAGGAACAGTTCGCGCGGATCGACGTTGCGGCGTACCGCGAGCGCGGTAATCGCGCGGCGCAGCAGACGGCGCGCAAGCCACTCCAGCGCCAGCGCGGGCAGCAACGTACCCAGCAGCGTCAGCAGGATATTGCCGAGCACCGCGCGTTGCTGCGGGCTGTTCATCAGATCGGTCCACCAGCCGCGCACGGACGACACGTCCAGCAGAGCCGCCAGCGAGCGGCGCACGGCGCCGGCAATCTGCACCGCCCCATGCGCGCCCTGGCGGGCCAGTTGGGAAGCGAGACCGTTCGATTCGAAGGCTGCATGCACGGTCGCTGCCGCGCCGCTTGCGGCAGCCGGCGCCGAGGCCGCGGCCGGGGCGGAAGCGGGCGGCGCGCTAAGGGCGCCCGCTGCGGCGATCGCATGCAGGGTGACTTCAATCTGCGCGCGCCGTTGCGGATCGTTGAGGACGACCAGCGCCTGGCGGGCCTGGTCGGGCGTCAGCGTGACGGCGGGAGGGGCGGAGGCGGCGGCCGGCTGAGCCGGAGCGGCGAAGACCGGCGCGGCGAGCAGGCTCAATAACCAGATGACAAGTAGTGTGCGCATAGGGAATAGGCGGGACGGCTGCGATGAGCGGCGCCGTCCGGATGCAGGTCAATTCGACCGAAAAGTCTGAACTATAAGACGACAGCGGCCTCGCGACGCAAGTTCCGCACGATGGGGGAGCGAGCCCGGATAAATCGCTCGGGCGGACATGTGTCGGGCAATCGTAAGCACGGGCGCTACGAGGATTATGCACGCTCGACGCCGCGTGGGCCGCGCCGGGTGCCGATTGCCGAAGCGCAGGGCGAGCGCGCAGCCGTCATCGGCGCGGCTGGATCGTGGTGGCTGCGAGGGCCGCCCCCGCCAGCGCGCACGCGGCCGACACCAGCGCGACCGCGCGCAGCGCCGCGCCGAGCGCGTCGGCCTGCGCAAGGGCGAGGGCCGGCGACGAGGCCGCTCCCGGTTCCAGCAATTGCCCTTTGCGGCCCGCCTCCTGTGGCACATGCAACTGATCGAGCCGCGTGGCGAGTACCGCGTTATGCGACCACACAAACACGATGCCGAGCACGGCGACCGCGAGCAGGCTCGCCACCCGGGCGACCGCGTTGTTGATGCCGGACGCGACACCGGTGCGCTCGGACGTGACGGCGGTCATGACTGTGGTCGTCAAGGGCGCGACCGTGATGGTCATGCCTAAACCCAGCACGGTCAGGGGCGGAAAGAACCCGGTCCAGTAGCCGCCGCGCGCCCATGGCAAGGCGAGCATCGCGAACCCGGCCGCCACCACCACCGGTCCGGCCGTCAGCAGCGCACGTGCGCCGTACCGGTTGGTCAGATTGCCGGTGAAGCGCGACAGCAGCCCCAGCGTGACCGGCAACGGCAGCAGCGCGGCGCCCGCGGCGGTGGCGCTGTAGCCATAAGCGCGGATCAGCGTGAAGGGCAGAAAGAACAGCGCGCCGCCGAGGCCGAAGTACAGCAGCAAGGTCACCAGATTGGCGCCGACGAAATCGCGCGAACGAAACACATCGAGCGGCACCATCGGATTGCGGCTCCTCGCTTCGATCACCACAAAAACCGCCAGCACCGCCACGCCCGAGCCGATCAGACCGAGCGCGCGCGGATCGGCGAAGCCGCGCGTGGAGGCGATCGTCAGACCATAGGTGAGGGCGGCGAGACCCACGGCCGCCGCCGCAGCGCCGAGCCAGTCCAGTGGTTCCGCCGCGCCGGACTTGCGGCTGTCCGGCACTGCCGCGAGCGCCAGCGCGACCGTCGCACAGGCAATCGGCACGTTGAGAAAGAAGATCGCCCGCCACGAAAACGTATCCACCAGCCAGCCGCCCGCCACCGGTCCGACCGCAGAGGTAATCGCGGCGACGCCCGCCCACGTGCCGATCGCCTTGCCGCGCTCGTGCTCGTCGAACACGGCGCCGATAATCGCCAGACTGCTCGGCACCAGCAGCGCCGCGCCGACGCCCTGCACGGCGCGGGCGGCGATCAGGGCGCCGGCGTGCGGCGCCAGACCGCAGCCGATCGACGCCAGCGTAAAGATGCCGATGCCGCTCACGAAGATCGTCCGCCGTCCCAGTGTGTCGCCAAGCGAGCCGCCCACCAGCACCAGCGCGCCGAGAAACAGCAGATAGGCGTTGACGACCCACTGGATCGCGGCGACGCTGGCCATGAGCTCGGCCTGGATCGACGGTAGCGCGACGTTGACGACCGAGCCGTCGATAAACGCCATGCTCGAACCGAGAATCGTCGCCGCCAGCGCGAGCCGCTTGTGACGGCAGGCCCGCTCGGGCGCGACCGGCTGCGCGCCGATGACGAGTTCGTCGCACGGGCTCGCCTGCGCGGCGACGGCGTGAGAGACCCGTGCGGGTGGGTGGGGATGCTGCTGGCCGGCCAAGTGCACTCCTCGCGCGAATGATCTTCGTCCAGCATAGCAATGCCATGCCGCGAGCGATAGGCGCCTGGCCAGGCGGCCAGGGGCGCGCGGGGTATGCGACGCGCGTTGCATTGCATGTTGTCATGCACGCGTGCCATCATCGACTCGAAGCGAAGCGAAGCGCGGCGCGCGCGGCGGCGCTGCACAACCGGAGAAGCACCATGGTCAACCAGGTACCGGACGACATGCCCGGCGCGACGCCCGGGCAGCCGGTCCGCGCCGACATTCCCGGTCAGGTCGTCTTTGTCCTGCAGGGCGGCGGCGCGCTAGGCGCGTATCAGGCCGGCGTGTATGAAGCGCTGCATGAAGCGCAGATCGAACCCGACTGGGTGATCGGCACCTCGATTGGCGCGATCAACGGCGCGATCATCGCCGGCAATCCGCCCGGACAGCGCATCGACAGGCTCAAGCAGTTCTGGGACCAGGTCGCCTATCGCGGCAGCGCCACGGCCGGCTGGCTGCCCGTGCTCGACGACTGGTTACGCAACATGTCGATCGTGACGCGCGGCATCCCGGCGTTCTTTGCGCCGCGCCTCGGCGCCTTGTTAGGAATGCAGAGCGATGGCGGCCTGGCGCCCGCCGCGTTCTATTCGACCGAGCCGCTGCGGGAAACGCTGTTGTCGCTGATCGACTTCGGCTATCTGAACGGCAAGCAGACTCGCTTGACGGTCGGCGCGGTCAGCGTCGCCAGTGGGCGCATGCGCTACTTCACGAACCGCGATGCGCCGCTCGACGTCGATCATGTGATGGCCTCGGCCGCTTTTCCGCCGGGCTTCCCTGCGGTGCAGCTCGAAGGCGAGGCATGGTGGGACGGCGGCGTCTACTCGAATACGCCGCTCGAAGCGGTGCTCGACGATCATCCGCGGCGCGACTCGGTGATTTTTGCAGTGCAGTTGTGGCCGGCGCATGGCCGGGCGCCCAGGTCGATTCTGCAGGCGATGAGCCGGCAGCGCGACATCCAGTATTCAAGCCGCGCGGAAAGCCATCTCGAGCGGCAGAAGCAGATTCACCGTCTGCGGCATGTGATTCGCGAACTGGAACAGTACATTCCCGAGGACCAGCGCGATGCCGCGGAGGTCAGAGAATTGCTCGGCTGGGGCTGCGGGACCACCATGCAGGTGATCGAGCTCGACGCGCCGCGTCTCGCGGGCGACGATCTGCACAAAGACATCGATTTCTCGTCGAGCGGCATCAAGCGGCGCTGGGCGGCGGGTTACGAAGACACCGTGCACGTGCTGAAGAAGGCGCCATGGCGTGAGCCGCCCGATCCGATGGAGGGCATTGCGGTGTACCGCTCGGATCCGGAGGCCAATCCCGGACCAGCGTAAGCGCGGGAGCGGCCGCCACGCCATACAGACCCGGCGGCCCGCCTCAACGCGTCAATGCCTCAATGTGTGGACGCCGTCAGCGACGGCAAGTCCCGCTCACTGTCTTCGTCGTCTGGCGGTGCGGCCGCGTCGGACGGGCGCGACGAGCCATCCTGATTGACGCGGTTGGCGTGCATCAGCCGGTACAGCGTGGCGCGCGAGACGCCCAGATCGGCGGCCGCCTCCGACAGCTTGTAGCCATGCCGCTGCAAGGCCTGCTCGATCGCATCCTTTTCGGCCTTGCTGCGGATCTCGGCCAGCGTCACCGGCGGTGCGTTGGCCGATTGCGGCAGCCCGAGGTCGGAGGCCGTGATAAAGCGGCCCTCGCTCATCACCACCGCGCGGCGCACGCAGTTGATCAGCTCGCGGACGTTGCCGGGCCAGCCGTAATTGGACATGGCCACCACCGCATCGCTCGAAAAGCCGCGGATCTTGCGGGCCCCGTCCTGCCTGTACATGCTGAGCGCGTAGTTGGCGAGCAGCTTGATGTCGCCGCCGCGTTCGCGCAACGGCGGCTCGACGAGCCGCAGCACGCACAGCCGGTGATACAGGTCGGAACGGAACCGGCCATCTTCGACGGCCTTTTCCAGATTGACGTGGGTCGCGGAGATGACCCGCACGTCCACCTTGATCTCGCTGGTGCCGCCGAGGCGCTCGATCGTGCCTTCCTGCAGGAAGCGCAGCAGCACCGCCTGGCACTCGTGCGGCATGTCGCCGATCTCGTCGAGAAAGAGCGTGCCCTGATGCGCGCTTTCGATCCGCCCGGTCTTGCGCTGCACGGCGCCCGTGAAGGCGCCGCGCTCGTGGCCGAACAGTTCGGCCTGCAGCAGGGTAGGCGGAATGGCCGCGCAGTTGATCGCGACGAACGCCTGCGCCGAGCGCGGCGAGCGTACGTGGATGGCGCGTGCGGTCAGTTCCTTGCCGGTGCCCGACTCGCCGGCCACAAACACCGGCGCGTCCGTGACGGCGCATTTGTCGATATGACGATAAAGCTGGAGCATCGCCTCGCATTGGCCGACCATTTCATGGCGGCCCATGGAGGGTTCGGGCGTGATCTGCATCTTGCGCAGGCTCGACAGGCCATGGGCGTGTCCCAATGCGAAGATGAGCCGTTCGTTCAGGCACGGCCGGGTGACGAAATCGAAGCAGTAGTCGAGGATGAAGCGGCTGACCGGCTCGTTGTCGGACTGGCCCGGCGCGATCTGCGCGACCCAGTTGGTCTCCACCCGCCGCATGCAGGCTTCGAGCGCCGACAGATGTTGCGATGAGCAGTTTTCGGGCAGCTCGATCAGGCCGACCTTGATGTTGTCGCGCTCGATCATGCGTTCGGCGATGGCGGTGGTCTTGGCGTGGGCAACCTGCCAGCCGCATGCGGCCAGAAACTTGGTCAGCATTTCATCGGGTCTGGCAGAAACACAGAGCACCGTTCGGTCTATTTCATGCGGCGTGACGTTCGTAGTCATATTACCCCCGGTTCGATGCAGCGTTCATGCTTGCTGGGTCAGGAAGCGAACCGCAACCGCGTCGGTTGCTCATGGTGAACTCAATGGCGCGCCGAATAATTTGTTCATACGAACTCTCAATTTTCATTTTCGTTTGTTCCCCCGTTGATACCGCAGTCAGCGTGTTTCCCGCCGGTCTCTCTATATTGCGCTCTATGCGACGCATGGGCCAAAGATAGAACAAAACAATTGGACTTGCCATACGCGCTAATCTGGACAGGGAATTCGCGGCCCGCACCGGCCCGCCGCCCCGATCAGGGACGGGCGCGCGCCGCGTTGGAGAGTGGCGCGGGCAGTTCGGTGCAGGTCGTGTATCAATTCTGTCTCAATCTGGGAATCCATGTATCGATTATTTTCGGGCAATTGTTAATTCGGTAATCGGAATGTTTGACCGGAAATCATCTTTTATCCCCATCAATGCGACTGCCATTCCATTGCGGGCCTAATTGCGCAAACCTTTGCGCAGTAGAAAGCGCGATTCGCCGACGCAGTGGATGCGTGCCGCCATCGACATCCGGCTAAAACCCGGAAAATGACGCCAATGCCATGATAGAGGCGGTTCCAGCCAATCATTTCAAGTGCCCGGACCAAGTGCCCGGACAGCGTGCGTTGGGTGGCTTGACGTTGTCGGCAGGGTGGCGAATCACGCCGGCCCGCTGCGCCCGGCACGCTGCATTCGACGTCGCGCACCACGTCAATCCGACCTGCTTCAGCCCACAATCGGCCCTGCGTGTCACAGACTACCGTGTGTGGGAGGCGTCTCACAATTGAGACACTTTGGTCTTGGTGCGGTAGCCCACATAGTGATCGCCGCCCCCCTCTTTCGAGTCCCCCGCCGCGGACGAACTCGCGCCGCGCGGCCCCCGGTCCAGCTCCATGCGGCGACAGGGCTGCGGCCAGCGAAGTAGTTGCCGACGCAACGTTTCGGGCCCCGTAAATTTGCCCGTGCCCGGCGAGTCGCACACCTGCAACAGTTTTTGCACGACCCCTCTCAAAGCGTGCCGCGCGGCGACGCGCATTGACGGCCATGTCCGGTGGCATAACGCTTTGCGAAGCGCTGGCACGGTCGTCGCTATATGACCTGTGCCCGGCAGCAACGCAGTAGCGCGGGACAGTACAGGTAGTACAGGCAGGGCGGGAAACCACAGGTGGCGCGGGGACGCACAGGCAGGAAGCGGCAACACAGGTGGCGCGGGACGCACAGGCAGGCAGAAAAAAACAGGCAGCGCGAAGACGCACAGGGAAGAAAAAACAGCGAACGATCAAGCCCATACGAAAGGGCGCGACGGGGCCAACACAGAAGGGCGCGAAGAGGCCAACCAGGCAGGCGAGCCTTCATAGAAAGGCCAGGCAGTATCAGTTTCAGAACGGGCGTATCAACAGCCTGATCGGCAGTCACCGGACGGGGGCGGGTGTTCCCCCGTCGGGTGCAGACCGGTCGCATCGATGCTTCGCGGGGACGGCTCAGGCCGGGCGGCAGATCGGATCAACACGATCGCCAGGGGAACGAAGCGGACGATTGCGGCGCGATTCGACGCCGGCGTTGATCATCGCTCTTTTTTATTTCGCCGACCCGTCTCTCAGGACGGCGGCAGCTTTTCGAGAATGTCCCGCGTCACGCATCCTGTTCGATCTTTACCTGCGCCATCCTGATGAGCCGTAAAGTAAGGAGTGCGAGATGAAAAATACAAAATGGCTGGGGACACTGGCGGTCACGGCCGCCGGCACGCTCGTCGCGGCGCTCTGCGCGTCGCGCGGGATGCCCGCGCAAAGCGCACCCGTGACGAGGATCGCGGTGGCCGCGGTGGATATCGACCTTGGGCAGCGGCTTGCACCGCGTTTCATCAAGCTGATCGAATGGCCTGCGGGCAAGATTCCGCCCGGCACGTTCGACGACCCGCATCAACTCGACGGACGGGTGCTGTGCGCGAGCATCGTGCGTGGCGAACCGTTGACCGAGGGCGGACTACAACCGCTCGGAGCGTCTGCCGTCACACTGCATCTGGGCGATCGCGTTACCGCTGCGGTTCCGCCTCGTGACGCTAAACAATTCCATCTTGCCCGCAGCGGCAGCTTGCTGTCGCTCAAGCGTGGCGAGCAGGCGGTGGTTCGAGACTACGATCCCGATACGGTGGCGTGGCTGTCGTTACTCGACGATCCGTGGGCACCCGTGACGCCGCCTCGCGCAGGGAAACCGGCCGGGGCGTGACAAGCGAGCGTTGCGGTGCGCGGGTTTCAGAACCCGATTCGATCAAATCTCTTTCTTCGGTTGGTTTGCACATCATATAAGAACTCTTATATGATATTCGAACTCATACATTATTTGCGACGGATCGATGGTCTGCCGCAGTGCGAACCGAAGGAGATGCGTGCTATGTCCGAATGTCTGTTTCTTGCCGGAGCCAGTGGGGCCATCGGGCGCCGGGTTGCGCCGCTGTTCGTTGCGGCCGGCTGGCGCGTGGTGGGCACCACACGTGCGCCGGAGAAGGCGCGTTTGCTGCGCGAACTGGGCGTGGAACCGGTGGTCGTGGACGTGTTCGATGCGGCGGCGCTGCATGACGCGCTGGCGGCCGCACGGCCCCAGGTGGTGGTGCATCAACTAACGGATCTGCCGCCGGGTCTCGACCCTGCCCGCATGGCCGAAGCGGCACAGCGCAATGCGCGCATTCGCGACGAGGGCACGCGCAATCTGGTGGCCGCTGCGGTGGCGGCAGGGGCGCGGCGCCTGCTGGCGCAAAGCATCGGTTGGGCCTATGCGGAGGGGCCCTTGCCGCACGCCGAAGACGATCCGCTCGATACGGATTTCGACGGTCCACGCGGCGTCACGCTGCGCGGCGTGGCGAGCCTCGAGCGCCAGGTGCTTGAGGCGCCGCTGGACGCCATCGTGCTGCGCTATGGGCGGCTCTATGGTCCGGGCACCGGGTTCGATGCGGCGGCAGGCGCCGCGTCGATCCACATCGACGCGGCCGCGCACGCCACGGCACTCGCGTTGGCGCGTGGTACACCCGGCATCTACAACATCGCCGAAGACGACGGCACGCTAGCCTGCGACAAGGCGCAACGCGTGCTGGGCTGGAGCGCTGGCAGCGTGGTGGCGCAGTAGGCCAGCGGCCTAACGGCAACGCCAACGCCAACGCCAACGCCAACGCCAACGCCAACGCCAACGCCAACGCCGGATCGCTTCGCTCAAGCCTGGCCGGCTTCAACCGCCCACACCGACACCCCGGCCGAAGCAATCGCAAACCGGTGTTGCGAGCCCAGGCGCAAACGGGTGTCCTCGCTGGCGATATCGAAGAACGCACCGCCTATCTCCACACGGATATAACGCTCGCCGCGCCGCAGTTCGATGGCGTCGATGGTGCCCAGGTGAGGACCGTCGGGCGCCACCACCAGCGCGTGCGACGACACGCGCCACATCACCCGCCGGCCGGCGGCGATCGAATGCGCGGCCGTCGCGCTTGTCTTCACCCGCAGACCGTCGCCGATTTCGAGCACGCCGTCCTCGCGCATCACCCCTTCGCCGACGTTGTGCAGACCGAGCAGTTCCGCGACCCGCATCGTCGCGGGCTGTTCGTAGACCGTATCGATCGGACCCGCCTGCAGCACGCGTCCGGTTTCGATCACCAGCACTTCGTCGGCGAGCAGCGCGGCTTCGTCGGGATCGTGCGTGACGAGAATCGTCACCGCGGCGATCTCGCGCTGCAAGGCGCGCAACGACTGCTGCAAACGCCGGCGGCGCGGCGTATCGAGCGCGGCGAACGGCTCGTCGAACAGCAGGAGCTGACTGTGGCGCGTCAAGGCCCGCGCAAGCGCCACGCGCTGACGCTGACCGAACGAGAGCTGATGCGGCAGCCGCCCGACCAGTGTGGCGAGGCCCAGATGGTCGAGCCAATAGCGCGCGCTGGCCGCATCCGCATCCACCGGAAAGGTCAGTTGCCGGGCGACCGTCATATGCGGAAACAGGCCGTAGTCCTGCGGCATGTAGCCGATCTGGCGCCGCTCGGGCGGCAACGCATCCAGATCCGTCGTGCCGAGGCGAACCGAGCCGCTTTCGTTGGGCTCGAGCCCCGCGATCAGACGCAGCGCCAGCGATTTGCCGGAGCCCGACGGCCCGATGATGGCGAGACGCCGGGTGGCCGGCGCCCAGGCAATGTCGAGATCGAAGGCGCCGAGATGGCGGGTCAACCGGAAGGCGAGCCGTAGTGGAACGGCTTCGGCGGCCGGCGGCTGGCCGACGGGCTGGACGGCCTCGTCGCCGTTTTCAGGTTCGATCGCGCCGCTCTGGCGCCGGCTGTACAGCGACAACGCGGCGCAAACAATCGCGATGGTCAGCGTGGGCAGCAGCAAGGGCATCATGGCCGGCAAGCCCTGGCCGCCGAACACGACGTAGGTATAAACCGGCAGCGAATACGGGTGATACGCCACCATCACGGTTGCGCCGAATTCGCCGAAGGCACGCAGCCACGCCAGTGCAAGTCCTGCGCGTATGGCCGGCCACGCCGCGGGAAGGACGACGCGAAAAAACCGGCTGCCGGCATGATGGCCGAGCGTGGCGGCGACGTCGTCGAAGACCGGATCGACAGCGGCAAACGCAGACTTAGCCGCGATGATCAGGAACGGTGCGGCGACGAAGGTCTCCGCGAGCACGATGCCGGCAAACGAGTCGGTCAGCGTGCCGCCCGTCAGGCGGCCAATGCCGCTATACGGTCCGAGCAGAAACAGCAGCAGCACGCCGCTCGTGAGCGGCGGCAGCGCGAGCGGCAACTGCACGACAAAGCCGAGCACCGCGACCTTGCGCGAGTTGGAGCGCGCCAGAAAATAGCCGAGCGGCACGCCGCCCAGCAGGATCACCAGCGAGGCGACGCTCGCGCTCGCCGCGGAGACGCCCACTGCCGACCAGGTGGCGTGCCAGTCGACGCTGGCCCAGTCGGCCGCGCCGAGCTGGGGCACGCTGGCGATGAACGGCGCACACAGATACGCCGCGAGCAACGCGGCCAGCCAGAAAAGCGGCCGGGCCGCGATGCGCTTCATGCCGTTACTGCGCTGCGTCGATCACGGCCTGCACCGACGGCGGAACCGCCTGCCCATTGCCGGTGACAGCAGGCTTGATCACGTCCACGCCATGCTGCTTCAACAGCGCGCGACCTTGCTCGCTCAGCAGGAAATCGACGAAGCGCGCGGCGCCTGCGTTGTTCGGCGCGTCGCTGAGGATCGTCAGCGTGTAGCTGGCCTTGGCCGCCAGTTCGGGAGCGGGCTGGAACGCGGGGATCTTCAGGTCCGACGTTTCGGTGGAGTAGAAGAAGCCGGCGTCGAGCTGGCCCGATTGCAGGCGTCCGACGAGCGTTTCTTCAGGCAATACCTGAGCGGGATTCTCCGCGTCGCCAAGCGTCTTTTCGACGAGATCCGGTTGATGGTAGAGCTCGGCTGCCTTCGTCATCATTTCAACCGTGAACGCGCCCTTCGGATCGAGCTTCGGATCCGTGCGGCCGATACGGATACCCGGCTCTTGCAGCACCTGGTCCCAGCGCTTCGTCTTGAAGTCGGCGGCGAACTTGCTCTTCGGGTTGTAGCCGATCATCAACGGCGACTCGGCGAAGTTGACGTACCAGCTCACTTGGTCGCCGTTCTCGGCGCCCATCAGGCTCTGGTTGACCTTCGGACTTGCGCTGATGAACACGTCGCCACGGCGCAGCTTGCCCTTGATTTCGTTGGCGATCTTGTTCGAACCCGCCGCGTAGCCGCGGAACTGCAGACCGGTGGATTTCTCGAAAGCGGGCCCGACGCTACGCTCCATCAGGTTGACCAGCGAGCCGGCGTACAGCACGTTGACGGTGTTGTCCTGGGCGAAACTGGGGGTGGCGGCCGCCATGCTGGCGACTACTGTGAAAGATGCGAGCAGCTTGCGAATCATGCCATTTCCCGTAGCGTTATAAAGAACGCTATATTACGACGCCGCAGCGGAATGTGGGTCGAATCGCCCGCCGCCGGGCATGGCCTTGACGATATATCCGGTATGTCGCACGCCCATCTGCCGGGCTGGGCGGAGCGCAGCGTAATATATGCCAGAATACAGCGTGGCGAGGGGCGTGGCGCGCTTTGTGGCGTGTTATGCGACGCATGTGCCGAGGCCTGTGCCGCGCGCTGTCATGCGTCCTTTTGACGCGTTCTTTCGCGCGCTTTGTGCGTGCCTTGTACTGGAACCATGCCGTACCCAATGCCGGAGGAGGATCTGCAAGCATGGAACTGATGAATCTGGGCGTCGGACCGGCGCCCCTGGTGCCCGAGGCGGCCGCTGGCGATTTCGTCCTGACCGGCCATGTGCTGCGTCCGTTGTCCTTATCCGTGGAACAGCTGCGCGGCTACAGCAGCATGCTGGCCGCGCCGTTCGACCTGCGCTGCTTTACGACCAACCGCTATATTCGCCGTGTGGGCCGGTATCGTGGCGTGGGCCTGACCGATCTGATTTCGGAGGCCGGTTTGCGTAACGATGCGCCGGGCGATTTCAAGCGGATGGTGTTCGTCGCCGCCGCGCACGACGGCTATGCGGTGACCTTCTCGTGGCACGAACTGTTCAATACGCCGGTGGGTGCGAGCGCGCTGATCGCCTATGAATGCGACGGCGAGCCCTTGAGCGTCGAAGACGGCGCGCCGGTCCTGTTTTCCGGCGCGGACATCATGGCGGCGCCGCGGCATGTCAAGCGGCTGAGGCGGATCGACGTGCAGGTGCTGCGCCCGCTGTAGTGCATTGGCAAGTTTCGCGTGGGGGTGCAGGCGCCCACGCGGTTGGAGGTACCTGGGCGCCCATGCCCCAGCGGTTCAATTTGCGGGATTCGCCCACTGGTCTTTGTAGAAAGTCTTCCCTTTGTCAACGACACCGAGTGCCTGCAAAGTATCGTTGATGGCATCCAGCAAACCAACGTCTTCTGCGGTAGCTTTTTTTTGCTGTACCCGCCGTAGTGCCAGAAAAAACGCTAACTTTCCAAATGAGACCTCGTCAGTGGCGCTCCCTCCCTTGACGATCTTCGCAGCACACTCGTTGATCTTGTCTTCCACAAGCTGAGCCAGTTCCATACTATTCTCCGCGACAACCTA
>Ga0302229_10001385_pt1 | contig 18407 bp, 15 predicted proteins | sample II_Palsa_N1_3_FD_193518 | JGI IMG/M metagenome (GOLD analysis project Ga0302229, IMG submission 193518) | Peat permafrost microbial communities from Stordalen Mire near Abisko, Sweden - II_Palsa_N1_3 | ecosystem: Environmental > Terrestrial > Soil > Palsa > Peat permafrost | place: Sweden... | reverse complement strand
CTGCTGGTCACGGGTCAGAGCCTGGAGGCCGCCGGACAGGGCGGCCCCGCGCTGGCCTGGTGGCGGGAGCTGGCCGCGGACAGCGAGCGGCTCCTCGGCCCAGCCCACCCGGACACCCTGGCGGCCGGTGGCCGGCTGGCTGCCGTGCTGCTGGCCGCCGGGCAGGCAGACCAGGCGGTGACCTGGTACGTGTGGCTGCACTCCAGCCGCGCCAGCATGCTCGGACCCGATCACCCCGCCACCATCGCGGTGCAGGTCAGCCTGGGCCGCGCGCTATCGGCCGCGGGACAGCTCGATCAGGCGCTCGCCGCCTTGGAGGAGGCGGCTGCCCGCAGCGAGCGGGCCTGCGGGCCGAGCGATGCCGGCACGGTGGCCGCGCGGGAGGAGCACGCCGCCGCGCTGCTGGCCGCGGGGAAGACCGCCGAGGCGATCCGCCTGTACAAGCGGCTGCTGGCCGACCGCGAGCGGCTGCACCGCCCCGGGCATCCCGGCACCGTGGCCGTCCGGCTGCGGCTGGCCGACGCCTTGCTGGCCGCGGGCAAGGCCAAGGATGCCATCGCCCAGCACAAGACCGTGCTGGCCGACCGGGAGCAGGCGCTCGGCCCGGACCACCCGGACACGCTGGCGGCCCGCGCCGGGCTGGCTGCCGCGTGTGATGCCGCCGGGCAGATAGGCGCCGCGCTGCAGCTGTACCAGGAGGCGTGCGCCGGGTACGAGCGGGTCTTCGGCGCTGATCACCCCGGCACCCTGGCCTGCCGCGCGGACCTGGCCCGCGCTTATGCCGCCGCGGGCCAGGCGGGGGAGGCCGTGACCTTGCTTCGCGACACCATCGCCCGCAGCGAGCAGGCCCTGTCCTCCGGCGACCCGCTGACCCGGGCGCTGCGGCAGGCCCTGGCCGAGATCACCGGGGAGATGACCGTCTGGTGACTGCCGTGAAAGGAAGACCGTGACGGAGTTCGACTACATCATCGTGGGGGCGGGCACGGCCGGCTGCGTGCTGGCCGCCCGGCTCACCCAAGATCCCACTTGCCGGGTGCTGCTGCTGGAAGCCGGCGGCGCGGAGCGGACCCGCGCCATGACCGTGCCTGATGCTTGGCCCGATCTGCTGGGCAGCGCGGCGGACTGGGCTGATGTCACCAGCGCCCAGGCCGATTCCGGGCCGGTGGCCTATCCGCGGGGCCGGGCGCTGGGCGGGTCCGGCGCGATCAACGCCATGGCCCACATCCGCGGCCACCGGGCGGTCTATGACGGCTGGGCCGCGGGCGGGGCGGCCGGCTGGGGGTTCGCGGACCTGCTGCCGTACTTGCGGCGCAGCGAGCACGCCGAGGGCCGCGACCCGTCGCTGCGCGGCATGGCGGGCCCGGTCCAGGTCGCCGCGGTCCCCGGACCGGACCGGCACCCCGTTGCGGTCGCGTTCGCCTGGGCCCTCCTCCAGCTCGGCTGCCCGGCCAGCGATGACCTCAGCGGCTCCCGGCAGGACGGGGTGGCGTGGGTCGATCTGGCCATCGCCGGCGGGCGGCGGGTCAGCCCGGCGGATGCCTACCTGGCTCCCGCGATGGGCCGCCCGAACCTGGCCGTCTACCCCGGCTGCGTGGTTACCGGCCTGCAGGTTCCGGACGGCCGCTGCACGGGCGTCAGCTACCTGCGCGACGGGGCGTCGGCCCAGGCCCGCGCAGCGGGGGAGGTGATCGTGTGCGCGGGCGCGGTCGGCTCGCCGCACCTGCTCCTGTTGTCCGGCATCGGCCCGGCCAGGCAGCTACGCGACCTCGGCATCGACGCGGCCGCCGACCTGCCCGGCGTCGGGCACAACCTCCAGGACCACCCCGTCGCCCTGGCCTGCTACGCCACACCCGAGATGCTGCCCCGCAGCCGGTACAACCACGGCGAGATGTACGCCGCGCTGCGCAGCCCGCTGGCCGGCCCCTACCCGGACCTGCACCTGTTCCCCATCCTGCTGCCCGCCGCCCCGCCCGGCCGCCAGCCGCCCCCCGCGGGTTACGCCCTGGCGGCCTCCGTGGTCGCCCCGGACAGCCGAGGCACGGTCCAGCTCGTCACCGCCGACCCGCAGATGGCCCCGGTGATCAACCCGGGCTTCCTGCGCGACAGCCGGGACCTGGACCGGCTCGAAGCCGGGCTCGTGCTGATCCGCCAGGCCACCGCATGCCTGGCGTTCTTCTCCCGGGTGCGCGCGGCCGAGGCGCATCCCGGTCCCGGCATCACCACCAGCGCCGGGCTGCGCGCCTGGATTCGGGGCGCAGTCGGCAGCTACTGGCACCCGGCCGGCACCTGCCGCATGGGACCGGACACCGACCCGGACGCGGTAGTCGACCCGCAGCTGCGGGTCCGCGGGATCACCGGGCTGCGCATCGCCGACGCCTCGGTGATGCCGGTGATCCCCAACGCTCCCCTGCACGCCACCGTACTGGCCATCGCCGAGAAAGCCGCCAGCTTGATCACCGGCCAGGACTAACCCCGGGCCATCCGTCACGACCAGCATCCCCCGACATCACCAGCAGGCATTTCTCTCAGGAAAGGGTGAGCACAGATGGCTGTATCCGCGACGCGGAACGAGCAACTGCGCCGGTACGTGGAGAACCGGCACATCGACCACATCCCGGTCGGCGCGCGGCACGGCAAGCCGTGGCACCAGTTCGCGTTCTGGTTCGGCGGCAACGTCAACGTCTTCAACGTCGTCCTGGGCGCGGTCACCGTTACGATCGGGCTGACGTTCTGGTGGGCGCTGGTCGCCATCGGCACCGGGACGTTGATCGGGGCGCTGCTGATCGCGCTGCACGCCACCCAGGGACCAAAGCTCGGGGTGCCGCAGTCGATCCAGAGCCGGGGCCAGTTCGGGTTCTATGGGTCAGCGTTCATGTTCCCCGCCGTGCTGCTGCTCAACGTCGGGTTCATCGCCGCCGAGCTGGTCATCCAGGCCCAGGCCATGAACGGCGTCACCGCCGCGCTGTCCATCCCGGCCTGGATCGTGATCCTGGCCGTCCCCTCGGTGGTGATCGGGATCTTCGGCTACCGGTGGATCCACTGGGTCATGCAGGCCACCGCCGTCGTGGTCGGCGTGTCGCTGGTCATCATGCTCGCCCAGGGCCTGCGGTACGGCGCGCTGCCCGCCCACGAGACCACCTGGGCCCGACCGACGTTCGGCCTGTTCCTGGCCGGGGTGGCGCTGCTGGTCATCGACATGCTCTCGTTCGGCCCGTTCGTGTCTGATTACACCCGGTACCTGCCCGCGCAGACGAGCGGACGGCGGCTGTTCTGGGGCATCTACGCCGGCAGCGTGCTGGCCACGTTCTTCTCCTGCGCGGTCGGCGCCTACCTGGGCGCGCTGCTGCCCTCCCTCGGGCCGGTCGCCGCGGTCGGCAAGGTGTCGGGGTCGTGGGCGCTGGTCATCATGGCGGTATCGCTGATCAACGCGAACACCTTCAACGCCTACACCGGCTCGTTCCAGGTGCTGGCGTTCGGCAGCATGTGGCGGCGGTTCAAGGCCGAGTCGGTGACCGTGCGCCTGGTCCCGTTCGTGTGCGTGATGGCGGCCGGGGTGGTGACCGCGTTCCTGGGATACCGGTCGTTCGTCACCAACCTGACCAACTTCCTGGACGTCCTGCTGGTCATCTTCATCCCCTGGTCCGCGGTTAACCTGGCTGACTACTTCCTGGTCCGCCGCGGCCGCTACGACGTCGCGTCGTTCTTCACCGCGGACGGCGCCTACGGCCGGTTCGCTTGGCGCGGGCTGCTGGCCTACGCGATCGGGCTTGGCGCACAGTGGCCGTTCGTGTCCCAGCCGGACTATACCGGCCCGCTGGTCAAGACCCTCGGCGGCGCGGACATCTCCTGGCTGGTCGGCTGGTTCGCGGCAGCTATCGCCTACCTGCTCCTGGTCGCCCTGGTACCCGGCACCGCCGCCCGCCGCGGCCAGCCGATCGCCGCAGGTGCGAGATAGCCGACAGCCTCGGCACCACCCAGCTCCAGCGTTCCTACGGCGTGCCCGCAATGCTCGCGGCGGGCATCAGCAGGAAAGATCAGCACGCCTGCCGCCGCGTAAGCGGATCAACGGCCTCAGCCCAACCCGGGCAGGCAGATGTACCCCGGCCTACGGGCGGTTCGTTCCGCCCGACACCCCGCCGGCCGGGGAAGGAGGCGCCCAGCGCCTCCTGCCGCTGCCGACGGGAAGCGCGGGCTGCCCCGGGCCCGCCGCCGGCTGGCAGTGAAGGGGCAGCGGCGCGGGAGCAACTGCCCGCGCCGCTGCCGCCACAAGATCGCCACCCTCGATCAGGCCGGCATGATCTGGGAGCCCATCCGCATCCACCGCAGCCACACCACCCCGCAGCCGTGACCAGCACCAGGCCACGCCACACCAGTCGGCGAGCCAACCGCTCACCCAGCGAACGCGAGGGCACAGATGCAGCGTCCCGCCAACGCCAGGGCATCGCGGGCACGGCCAGCGCAGACGACAGTTCCGGAGTAGCAGCATGACCGAGATCGATTTCGCCCTCCTCAACTATGAACATGTTCTTTCCGCTTACCTACCGTGTCCCTTTCTTGCGGGGGCGGGGCGGCCGGCGGGACGACTGGCGGCTGAGTTGCGTCATGTCCCGTTTACGGCCGCCCGGACGATGCCGCGATGACTGGGCAGGAGCCACTGGCCGATCTGTGGGAGGCCGCCGCCGCCGCCCGCAAGGAGGCGGGCAGTCTCTTGGCGTGCCTTCGGCACGCTGCCGGGCTCAGCCAGGTGCGGCTTGCCGGGCAGCTCGGCTACAGCGCCACGGTGGTGGCGCACGCCGAACTCGGCCGGCGGCCTGTGTCCATGGAGTTCTGGGAGCTGGCGGAGGAGGCGCTCGGCGCGGGCGGGAACCTGATTGCATGGGGTGCCCGGATCAAGGACCTGACCATGGCCCGGCGCGAGGAGCAGCGCCGCCTGGACAAGGCCAGCCACGCCGGGCAACTGTCCCGGTTCCTGCCGACGCCTGGCGCGAGCTGCCTGACGACTGTGGAGCCTGCCGCGCTGGAGACCGTGATCACCGCGCCAGCCATCGGCGCATGTCCCCACTGCCACCAGCCGGTCACGCTGGTAACCCAGCTTAACCGCCCGGCTGCTGCCGGGACGGGGGCGGCCGGATGACGGCTGCAGAACGAGGTCGTGATCACCGGGTGGCAAGTTCCGGCGTGGCAGCACGCTCGGCGGCCTCCGGTGGCGGTGAGTCCTGCGCGGCTAGCTAGCTCAAAGGGGCGAGGCCTCTTACGGAAACCTTGGTTTGCCACGCGAAGGGGTGCCAGCATGGGGCGGTGATTATTCCGGCCATGCCGTTGCTGCTGCGGATGTTCGCTGATCGGCTGCATGAGGACCAAGGGCGGCAACTGGGACGCGCCGTCCTATTCGCCAGCGTCGTCGGGTTTGATGTAGTCGAGCGGCGCAAGGGTGACATCGCAGTGGTGAGCGGCGTGTCGGCCGCGCGAATCCAGGAGATAGTGGACACTGGACGGCAGGCACTCGATACCGCCTCACCGAAACGACCTGAGCAGCACTTGATCTCGCAGGCCTTGATGCGGCAGTTCTGCATACCGACGAATCAAGGGAATCGACTACTTGGCTACAACCTCCAGTTCGGAGGAACCAGACTTCTACCTACTAAGCAAGTAGGTAAGCTCAGGAACTTCGTAAAGATAGACAGTGAGGCGACTGAGGAGTTGTGGGGCCGCACTGAGCAGGATCTGCCCGCAGCGATCAAGGCAGCCCGGACGCGCCGAGTCCTCAAGGAGCCCAAGCATGTTGCCGTGATCAAGGACGCGATCGCGCTCCACTACGCGCGCAGTCGGACCATTTTGGAATCCGTCGAGAAAAACTGGCAGGAGACACTAGCCGCGGCCCGTGCCGCATATATGGCCAATCAGCCCGCGATGCAGGAGCTTTTCTACCAAAAGCATGGCTATTGGGCTGGTGGCTCGACTGTCGCTGAGGAGATCGCAGATGACCTGCTCAGTGGGGCGATGGCTCTGAGTCAGAGCGGAGCTTACTTCCGGCTTCGTGTTGTCGATCTCTTCGAGGAGGCCCGCGGGAGGGCGGCGGCGGCCCATCTTGAGATTATATGGTCGCGTCGGGGCCAGTTTCAGTTCCTGTTCGGGGATGTGCCCGCTCTCACCATTCCTGACGGTGCGCCATTCGGCGACGCGACCACAGTCTTCCTTCCCCTCAGCCCGACAAGGCTCGCCGCTCTTGGCAAGGCAGACAGGTTCGAGGCCGTGGGCGCAAGAGCAGTGAGGCAAGCCAACGCGCGCCAGGTCGCCAATGCACGCGACTACGTATACATGCATCCGGGATCTGGACTGGATGCGTTCGTAGCCTCAGCGCGGCCACCGACTGGTCCAGTACGGCCCTCGCCCTTATCAGGTCACTGCGGATTTGGGCGGCCGGAAACGGGTGGCCATACTAGTCCGGGTCGTGGAAGGATTGCCCGACGTGAGTGTTATTAGTGAATCGCAGACCAGCAACTTCGAGGATGACGCCGCCACCGCGCAGCGGGCAGTCGCGGCCATCCGCATCATCGCCGCCACGCTAGACGGCATCGCAAAGGCTGGACCATCCCAGCCTCGGACCCCGAACACCACACAGGGCGTCTTCAACCTCGCCTACGGCTGGTTCGCTTCTATCGTCCGCACCAGTGAGCTGATCGCCCTCGCTCATGAGAACGGGCTGCGCCACGAGTGCTCGGCTAGCGCTCGGGTGATCATGCAGCACACTCTCGCTCTGCAGCGTGCGGCGCTACGTCTGCCAGCCGACCGGCGCCTGGCGCCATCCTTGCGTATGCGCTCGCGATAACCTCGCGGCGTGCGATGCCTCTTGATGGCCCCATCTGGGCCGGAGCTTTCGATCCTGCTGGCAGTTCTGGCGGAGTACGAGGTCGACGCCGAGTCGACCGCCGATGTCGGTGCTGGCCTCGCTCTAGCCGACGTACCACTGGACCCGTACGACTTCGCTCTGGCAATGATCCCGGCCGAGCACAGGGAACGGGACGTGAGCTTGTCGGCCATCTACGTCGAGATCGGCGTGGCCGCGGCACGGGACCTGCCGCTGATCGTTATCGCAGAGCCCCCCGACCCGCCGTCGCCGGCGCTGGCCGGGGTGGCGACGATCATCACGCAGCTAGACAACGAGGAAGCACTGCGCTTGCAGATCGGCCTGTTTGTCCGCCGGATGCAGGCTGTGCCACGTGCCCAGCGGCCTGCCCGGCCGCCGACCCGTGCGGCAGCACCGGTCCCCGAGTCTTATGCGGCGCGTTTGCATGCTGCCCGCATTTCGCCGCCAGGCCTGAAAGGGTTTGCGTTTGAGCAGCTAGTGAGCGACCTGCTCCGCGAGGCCGGAGCGCAGGCCGAACAACGATCGCCCGGAGAGCCCGACACCGGTGTCGACATCGCTGCCTTCATCCCGGGAGAAGAACAGCGGCTTGGCACCGTAATGTTTCAGGTCAAGGGCGGGAAGCTATCCGGCCACGCGCTGCGGGAAGTCCAACAGCGGCTGTCTGACCAGGTCCTTCGAGCCGGTGCGGGCCTTGGCGTGCTGGTCTATGACCAGGTAACGCCAGCGGCGCGCAATACCGAGCCAGCACCGCTTGTGCTCCGCCTGGGCATCGACGAACTGCTCGCCGAACTCGAAACCCGGCCGCTGAGCGCCGTACTGATCCAGGCCCGCAACCGGGCAGTCCACGGGATGTGACATGGGCCTGGAACCGGCAGCAGTACGCCGCTACCTGCACGAGGCGGCTACAGGCTCGACCGCGGATGCCCAAGGGAAGGCATATGAAGCACTTGCCGTCCACCTGTTCGAGTCCATACCCGGCTGTTTCGCTGAGCGCGACATCATCAGCTTCTTCGGCGCCGAGCAGATCGACGTCGCGGTTGGCAACCCGCGGCTTCCGGACGGACTGCCCTTGCTGCCCACCGTCCTGATCATAGAATGCAAAGACTGGGCCAGGCCGGTGGACAGCAAGACAGTCGGCTACTTCATCAACATCCTGGCCAACCGCGGCGTCGAGGCCGGCGTCCTAATCGCCGCCAACGGGATCACAGGCGACCCGGAGGAACTGAGCCGCGCACATGCCCTGGGCATATCGGCGCTAGCCCGCGGCATCAAGGTACTGATCCTCACCACCGCAGAGATCGAGAACCTCACCTGCACGGCAGACCTGACCGAGCTCCTAAACCGCCGCTACCTCCGCGCGATCACGAGCGGTGGCCTCGGCACACCACATCCGAGCCGCAGCAGGCCCGCAACATGACATGCTGACTTTCTCATCGCCACGGACACATGCTCCGAGCGAGGCCACCCAGGAACGCTCGGCAGCCGGAAACGTAGCCGTGCCGCGGCAGCCCCGCGAGCGGCTGGCCCCGTCCTCATCCCCTATCAGTGTGCCCGGGGCCGGGGCCGGGGCCGCTTCCGCGCAAGCCTTCGGCGGGCGGTTGCCCGGGAGCGCTTCGAGCAGTCCTCCACGAGGCCATGCCCCAAGCCGAGCTCGGTTGCGCCCCTGTCGGCACCACGAGCGTGCGGACGGCTCCGGACGCGCTGTCGGCGACAGGGCTCAGCCTGGCAACTAGGTTGATGATCTCTGCATGAACTCGTCGACGCATTCCGAGCACGGGCCAGCGTCTGCGTCGTCGAGTATCAGGTCAGGGCGGTTGCACCTCGGGCAGTGACTGTTGAAGGTCTGGCCGCAGCTGAAACACACCCCGAGCCGTTCACTGTCGAACGTGTCCCAGACCACGGCTGTTTCGTAGCATGTCGAGCAGTCCTCGGCGGGCGCGTCACTGCGGCCGTGGCCCGCCTCGTACCAGTTGAGATGCAGGATAGTCCCGGCATATTCGTCTGCCGCTGAACTGCCGCTGTCCCACCGGGCACCGCAGCGGTCGCACCGGGGCTGGCCGTCGCCCAAGATCAGTGCACCGGACGCGCACTGAGGGCACCGCGGCTCCGCAGAAGGGATCGTGATGCTGCCGCCGCGATGCTCGGCGTCATGGTGCCGGGCTGCACGGGTGTAGGACTCGCCGGTCGCGGTCATTCGCGCGCGGATAGCCCGCGCACGTGCCCGCCCGCTCTGGTTGCCGCCTTCAGGAATCATGATCATCTCGTTCTCCGGCGGAGTCCCATGCACTCCGCGAGGTTGCGAGGATCACGGCAATGCTTACGCTGAGTCAGTGACGTCTTGTCCTCGCCGCCCGGTGATGACGGCATGGGCACGTACCGGGCTCGGAGTCAGGCAGGCGTATCTGCCGGGACACAGTCTACCCCGCGCGGCTGCGCAACGTGTGGAGTGCTCCGTATAACCCAGAGTCCTGGTCGGCAGCCACCTCATTGCAAAGCACGAACCTGCCCAGCTCAAGAGGGTGCTGTGGGATCTGCGCGGGAGCGCCGCATCCAGCCGCGTGCAATGCCCGCGTGCGTATCCGCACTCAGCTGGGCACGCAGTCATCGTTGTGACATGCCCGGAACGCCTACTGTGCCCGCAAAAGCGGCGGCCACTGGTATGCCGCAGCCTTGAGTGGCTGTCCACGTGGCATCCTATTCCGCTGCCCAGCGGAATGGCCGGGCGGAGCGTTCCGCGCCCCGCCCGCCCCGCGGGAAGTCGAATCGCGGGTGATGGGGCGCACGGGGGGACCGGAATGCGGAATGGGTGCAGATTCCGGATTCCGGCCCTCCGTTCCGCGCCTTTCCGTGATTCCGGTCGGCTATGGCGGCACGTCATGCCGGGCGTGCGACTGGGAAGCTGACGGTGCTGTGGGCGGGCGCTTACAGCGGCCGGCCGCCGAGGGTCATCGCGGGCGCTGGCGACGGGTCCGCGCACGGCGGCCGACACGATCGCCGCGAGCACGCGGCGCAGCGACTGCCGCAACAGGAAGCGCTGTGGTGTGAGCGATCCCGGCCGGTTTCGGCGGGTGCCACCGCAATCCACGCGAGGCCGCCACGAGCCCGTGCCGCCGCCCGCGTACTGCGGGGCGCGGAGCGAGCCCTGCTGCGCGGCCGGTGCCCTTCTGCCGGCACTGCTTCTTGCCACCGCCGCTGACCCTGGCCGCGGGTCTTCGCGGCGTGCCTGTCCTGCCGGGCCCCAGGTTGCGGGAACCGTATTCTGGCGCGTGTCGCGTGGTGCCATTTTACTGCCGGTGATGGCCGGCGGTGCCGGCGTGGAAATAGCGCTGTCTATGTTGGTGCATTTTGCGGCAGCGAAGAGGAAAGTGGCTTGGCACCTTTCCAGGGTTGCGCTGAGGCCGGGTACCGGGCGAAGCAAGATGTGCATAAAACAGCTTTATGTATTGACCGTGCGCGGTCCATACATAAACTGATCCCAGTGCCCCGGCCCTGCCGGAAATTCCCCAGTGGGATATTGCGCCGAAGGGATACGGCGGGCCTGGCGCGGAAACTGAACGCAGCCAGGGAGTGTGACATGGCTAACATGATCGATGACAAGACGGGCCGCGGTGAGGCGCAGGGGTCACGCCGCCCGCGGCAGCAGGCCAAACGCAGCCGTCGCGTGGGATTCTCGCTGACCGGCGAGGAGTACGCGCTGCTAGAAGCGGCGGCGGGCAGAGCCGGGCGGGCCACGGCAGCGTATGCCGCAGAGGCGGCACTTACGGCCGCGCAGGGCAGGTCAATGGAGCAGGACACCCTGTTCCATGAACTGCTCCGGGAGCTTATGCGCGCGTCCGGGCTAGTACGCAAGATCGGCGTGAACCTTAACCAGGCGGTAGCGAAGCTGAATGCAACCGGTCAGCGTTCTGGTGATCTCGCCCCGTACGCCGCGGAGAGCTTCCGCCGCGCGGAACGCATCGACGCGGTCGCGGAAGAAGTCCGGAAGGCTCTCCGGTGACTGGCGGAATGCATTCCGCTGGCCTGGGATGTATTCCGCACACGCGGAATGCTCTCCGGCTGGCTCGCGGAATGCATTCCGCTGACGTGGAACGGTCCGTGGCGGGATCCCTGAAGGCATGCCGGTGATCGGGAAGATCAGCGCACCGCGCGGGGAGCGCGTCGAGCCGCTCATCTACTATCTGTACGGTCCCGGGCGGCGGGAGGAGCACACCGACCCGCACATCATCGCGGGCTGGCGGCACCCGGCCGAGCTGGAGCCGCCGCTGCGTGAGGACGGCAGGCGGGATTTCCGGCGGCTGTCCGGGCTGCTCAACCAGCCGCACGCCGCGATGGGCACGTGGGGGTTCGCCCGGCCGGTGTGGCATTGCTCGATGCGCGCCGCGCCAGGGGACAAGACGCTGTCGGACGACGAGTGGGCGCAGATCGCCTGCGACGTGATGCACCGCACCGGCCTGGCCCCGTTCGGCGAGGAAGACGACGCTGTCCGCTGGGTGGCGATCCGGCACGGCGAGGACCACATCCACCTGGTCGCGATGCTAGCCCGCCAGGACGGGCGCCGTCCGCGACTGAGCAATGAGCGGTACCGGGTGCGGGATGCCTGCCTGGCTGCTGAGCAGCGGTACGGGCTGCGGTCGACCGCGCCCGGTGACCGGACGGCCGCCTGCTGCCCGTCGCGGGCCGAATCGGAGAAGGCGGCCCGGCGCGGTCTGGAGGAAGCGCCGCGGGTCGCGCTGCGGCGGCAGGTCAGCACCGCTGCGGCAGCGGTCGGCAGCGAGCAGGACTTCTTCGCCCGGCTGCGGCAGTCCGGCGTGCTCGTCCGCACCCGCCACAGCACCCGCGACCCTGCCCAGCTCACCGGCTACGCCGTCGCCCTTCCCGGCGACACCGCCAAGGGCGGGGAACCGGTCTGGTACGGCGGCGGGAAACTTGCCGCAGACCTGAGCCTGCCTAAGCTGCGGCGCCGCTGGCACCGGCCCGCCGGCGATGACCGTTTCACCGCTGCGGAGCGCAGTGCGGCCTGGGATCACGTGGCGCAGGTCGTGGACCATGCCTCTGCTCACATCCGGAGCCTGCTCGCCGGGGACGATCCGGGCGCCGCTGCTGATGCCGCGTGGGCGACGTCGGACACGCTGCACGCAGCCGCCGCAGCGCTGGGCAGCCGGATTCTCCGGCAGGCCGCCGACGCCTACGACCGCGCGGCACGGGCACCATACGGGCGAACCCCCGCGCCCACCCCGGCCGGAGATGGCCTGCGCCGGGCCGCCCGGCTGCTGTCCGCCTACGGGTACATCACTAGCGACCCGTCGTTCCGGCCGCTGATACTGATCGTCCGGCTGGCCGTGCTCGCCGAGGCGGTGGCGGACCTGCGGCAGAGCCAGCAGCACGCCGCCCAGGCCGCCGGCGCGCTGCGCGCCGCCCAGCAGCTCCGCGCCGCCAGGGGGATCTACGCCGCACCCGCCTCAGCGGGCCTGCAACCCGCGAAGTCGGCAGCCACGCTAGCGGGTGCCGGATTCCCGGCGCCCCCCGCCCCGGACCCGGCCACGCCGTCTATCCCGGCACCACTGCGGCCCAGGCCGCCAGCGCCGCCTGGACCCGGGCAGCAGCCACGACGCCAGTGAACACCAATTTCGAAGGAGGAACTGATGGATTCCGCTGATGTTTACCCCGACCTGCTGGGTGACGCGCTCAGCTACTCGTCCCAGCGCATGGCCCAGCTCGCGTCGCTGGTCACCGCCGCGGCCACGGTCGAAGCCCGCCGCAAAGCGCGGCGAAACACCGCGAAGACCATCCGCAGTGAGCGGGAACTGCGGGAATTGCAAGATCAGGAAAGTGCCGCCTATCAGCTGGCACGGGCCGGGTGGGCGCCGACGCGCGATCCGCGGTTCCTGGATCAGGCCGATCTGCTCCAGGCAGCCCGCGCGTGGAGCGCGGCAGCGGCCTACGCCGATGTCGACCCCGAAGCCGCTGATGCCGTGCGCAGATGCGAGCAGCGGCTGCGTGTTCTGCACCCGTACGCAATGGCCTGGTACGACCGGCTCCGCAGCGACGGGGCCACGCCGCTCGACGCGATGCGCGAGGCACTGCCCTTGTTCGACCGCGCCCCGCACGCACGTCCCGGCGACCCCGCCGCCGAGCGCCGCGGCCTGTCGGCCCCGGAGGGTTCTGATGCCGCATCCTGGGACAGCGGCGCGGACGACCCTGTAGTGGTCGAGGCCCCTGTGGACTCCGCTGCTTCCGGCCGGGCCGAGCGGCGCGGTCAGCAGATCGTGCAGGAATTGCAAGCCCGCGCTGTGGCCGAGCGCGGGTATGCGCTGACCCCGGACGAACTGGCGACGACCCTGGGCGCCACTACCACTCTGCCCGGCGATGTCATCGCCCGGCTTGCCCGCGCGGACAGCCAGGACCGCGTGGCGTGGGGTGCCGAACGGACCCGCGCCGATGATCTCGGCAGCGCCTCGGCTGCTCTTGTCCCCGGCGGCACCGTCCACGGCGAGTACCTCGCCGCGGCGGCGCAGGACCGGCTGACGGCAGACACCGCGACTGCCCACGCCGCTGGCGACCGCAGCGCAACCCGGCTGGCAGCCGAGAGCTTCCCGTGCACCGCCGCCGACGCGGTCACTGCCGCGGCCACAGGCACCATCCCGGCAGCACCATCTGCCGTCCAGACGAACACGACCACGCAAACCCGCCGGCCCGGCCGATCGGCATGAGACATTAAGAGCTAGGAAGGACGCTAGCGGCGTCGCTTCGGTACACGAGTAGCCTCCATCAGGATCGTTACCGCGAGCAGCCTGTCAAGGTTGTCACGCGCCTCGGCGTGAGCGGGGTTAAGGCGGATAGCTTCGCGGTAGGCGGCCTCTGCTTCCGAGCGCCGATTCACAATCGCGTACAAGTACCCAAGGTCGTTATGCGCGTCGGCGTTGCCTGGGTCAAGGCGGATGGCTTCGCGGTAGGCGGCCTCGGCGTCTGCGTAGCGGTACTCGCCGGCGAGGCGGTTCCCTGCGTCTCTGTACTGCTGGGCCTTGGCGGCGGATGCGGCCTGGCGCGCTGCAGCCTCGGGCTGGCGGGCAGCGTCGGCGAGCGCGTCCAGGACGGCCTCGGGGCCGGGGCGGCGGGCGGGGTCCTTCGCCAGGAGCGCTCCGAGCAGGTCGCGCAGCGGTCCGGCGTGCTGGGGCGGGGCCGGGGAGCGCGTCAGGATGGCGGCCATCAGCGCGGTCAGGGTGGCTCCGTCGAACGGCGGGATGCCCTCCACGGCGGTGTAGAGGGTGGCGCCGAGCGCCCACATATCCGCGGCAGCGCCGGCTTCCGCGCCCTCCAGCTGCTCCGGCGCCATGTAGTGAGGCGTGCCGATCATCATCCCGGTGCCGGTGAGCCTGGTGGTCGCGTCAAGGATCCGGGCGATGCCGAAGTCGGCGACGATGACGCGCCAGCCAGACAGCAGGATGTTGTCCGGCTTGAGGTCGCGGTGCACGATCCTGGCAGCGTGAGCGTGGCCTAGCGCGTCCGCGACCTGCTTGCCGATGTCGGCCACGCGCTGCCAGGGCAGGCGCTTATGCTGGCTGATCTCGGCGCGCAGGGACGGGCCGGCGACGAACTCCATCACGATCCAGGGCGCGCCGTCGTGTTCCACCACATCGTGGATCGTGATGACGCTGGGATGGGCCAGCCGGGCCGCCGCCCGGGCCTCCAGTAGCGCTCGGGCGACCAGCCCTGCATGCTCCGCCGCCTGCTGGGGCGGCAGCAGGAGTTCCTTGATTGCCACGACCCGGTCCAGGAACTCATCGTGCCCGCGCCATACCCGCCCGAGGCCGCCTTGCCCGACCGGCTCGCCCAGCCGGTACCGGCCGCCCACCAGAATTCCTGCCTCGCCAGGCATAGAAGAGATTTTAGAGGAACAACTCGTAAGGGTGAGAAGGAATGGCCTTCCCGGTTGTGAGGGCATGGCGCTCGATCTCGCGGGATGCGCGCATCTGACGATGGCGGGCCGGATCTGCCCAGTGGGGGCGATGCCGAGCTGCCAGGCGGTCAGTGTTGTTACCACTGGCTCTGCGCTCATGGCTGAGGCGGCATGATCGCATCATCGAGCCACGGTATGCGGACCGGGGCGGATGAGCGGAAGGCGAGTTCGAGTGACCGCATGCTGGCGACGTCTGGTCCGTCACCCGCCCGGAAGTCCTGGCCAACTTTGGTGATCAGGCGGGCGAACGCCAGGAGGTGAGCTTTCTGGCCAGGGTCGGCGAGAACGGCTGCTGCATCAACTGCTTGTGCGGTGCGCTTTATGGTCTGGAGTAGCGACGCGCGGGCCGCAGTGTCGCCGGCGGCCAGCATGGCTGTGAGTCTTTCCCGCTCTCCGATGATGTTCACCGCGGCGAGCGTTATCAGGCTTGGGGTGATCGAGGCGGAGCCTGGATCATGAGCGAGCAGGCCGCTGAGGATCATGGGCAGGCCGCTGATGGGGAACTCGATGACAGACTCCCCGGTGCTGCTGGTGTCACGCAAGGCCAGTACGGCGTCGATGGCCTCCGCGCTGATACGGTACGCGGGCCTGTCCCCGCTCTGGCGGATGTCCCAGTTCAGCGCTGCGCCCCCGTGAACGGCAATCTGAATGAGCGCAGCGTGGAGTTTGTCCATCGTGAGGATCGTCAGCGGCAGGATCAGTGGCCTGACGGTCGTGCCTTCCTGGTCCAGCTTGGAGACAGGGAGCCCGGCAGCGCCTAGTGTCTGGCCGATGCGGATCATGAGCCCGATCTCATCCACTGGGGCGTTTCCGCTCTCGTGCGGATTCCCGGCCTGGTTCAGGGCGACCGCTACCCCTGCCTCGAAACCCTCGCAGATCGCATGGGCGCGCAGGGCCTCATCGCAGATGGCGTCAAGATCGACATGCTCATTCTCAAGGAGCGCGGACTGATGCACCGAGTCCCACCGCGCCCTCCCGTGCGCGATCGCATTACGCCAGGCTAGCTGGACGCTTGATGACAACAGGGCGCACATCGGCTCACCGTGCATCGCGGTCAGCGTCCGGACGAGAGGGCCGAGGGTCATTGCTGGCGCTACCTGCCTGCCCAGGAGCTGCAGAGTAAGGCGGCCCACCCGGGCGACGTCGCCTTCAGCCACGGACAAGTACATCTGCATCGTGAAGCGCAGCAGATCTGCAGGCTCTGACACCTGATTGACTGCCCGCACCGCGGAAACGACCTGCCGGTGCACGCCGTACCCGTATGGCTGATCCAGGACTTCCTTAGCAATGGCATCCAGGGCCGCCGGCTGGTCAGACGACAGGGCGCGCAGCACCAGGTCGCGAGCGGCGACTGCCGCCTGATGCGCCACGAGTGGCCGATCTGAAACCAGCAGGTGAGCCAGGTGCCGCCGTACCGTGTCTTGCAGCGAGATGCCGGGATCCAGGAGGTGCGGGAGTTGTGCGCGGAGCCGTTCATCGAGTTCGGGGTGCTGCTCCCAGGCCGCAGCGACCCGTGATGCATACGTGAGGCCGTCGCCGGCTGACATCGCCGCAGTGGACAAGCCAAGCACCCGCTCGAATCGAAGATTCCTCTCCGGCTCGGCGTCATGCGCGCAATCGACATCCTCAAGTGCGGAGACCATTTGCTCTAGCTGTTCCCGGAGTTCACTGGCGTGCGTCAGCGGGGCCGTATCGAAGCCGCTGGCAGCACACTCCAGTACGACAGCCGCATACTCGTAACACAATTGAGCCGTATCCGCGATACTCCGGGCCAATGCCAGATCATCGTCAGGGGGATTGAACCGTCCGAGGTCGCCGGCGACCCGCTGGAGATTCTCGTTTGCAGTTGCCAGGTCGGCGACCAGGCCGGGCAGTCGCCGGCCTGCCTGGCGGGCTGAACCCTTCCGCACATCCAGCAGGCCGGCAGCGGCGCTATCCAATCGGTCACAGAGAATAGGCAGATCACTGTCGTCAAACGCTGCCCACCATTGCCGGGTCGTAACCGGAGTACAGCGCAGCGCAAGCTCGGGCCTCTCCACGACGCTGCCCCGCCTGAGAACCCCGCGCATCACGCCTTTCGCCGCAGCACAGATGTCCTGGCCGACATCCTGAGGCGGAAAACCGGGGATAGCACACCACCTTGGTCGATCGGTTAATCTGCACACATTCTGAACTATCTGTGACCCCGATTTGATGCTTACGCTTAGGACCGCCCGCGGAACGCGCGTAGTATCGTTGTCTTACACCGACTACTGACGCCGGTCACGCTCTGTGACGGCCATGGGGTCTTTTCATGGCCGTCAGCGGGCAGATCCAGATGGCCACCAACACGCATCGGCTCACGCATCCATTCGGGAGTCCTAGGGCGGGGGCGGTTGTCTGCCGGTCCCGCAGCCGCGCATTAGCCCGCCGGGCCAGACGGTGACACCTGGTGGTGTACCTCACGACGATGCCGGGTCATCGGCGGGATCGCGATGATCCGTAAGCGTGCGTCAGGCGGTTGCCGTGGGCTGGCGGCCGGGGCGCCGCGTGCTCATCACCGTGGCGGATGGTCGCGGGCGGATGCGGGAAGCTGCCCGCAGCGAGCTGCGGTGCCCGGCGTGCCGCGGGCCGGGCTGCGTCGTGGGTGACCGCGTTGGCGACTTCGGCCAGGACGTCGGAGCAGTCGGTGAAGCCGAGCCGTTCGGCGACCCGCATGATCTGGTAGGCGGCGTCGGCGGGCAGGACGCGGGCGATCTCGGGGATTTCGGGGTTCGCGACCGGCCGCATCTGCTCATCGACCGTGGCCAGTTCGCGGTTGCCGGTGATCTGCCGGATCGCCTCGGCACTCCCGGCGGGGAGCAGTCCAGCGATGACTGCGGCCGTGCTGCGCATGGCCAGCAGTGGTCCTTCGGGGTCTTGCAGCCGCCGTTCCCACGGGGCGAGGTGGGCGTCGATGACGACGGCGGACAGCGGCTGCGCCTGGTCCCGCAGAATCGTCCGCAGGGCAGCCGGGCCTTGGGTTTGCAGGATCTCAGCGGGGTCTTTGCCGGATAGGGCCGCTGATTGCAGCCGGCTGCTGACCGTGCGGAGGATGTCATAGGCGCGGACGGCGGCCTTGCAGCCGGCCTGGTCGTCGTCGAACGCGACGAGGACGCCGACGCTGCCGAGGTCGGCGGCCTGCGCGAGGATAGCGACTTGCTTGCTGGTCAGGGCGGTGCCGCAGGGCGCCAGGCCGGCGTGGCGGCCGGGATCTGCCATGGTGACGGCGATGGCGTCGAAGGGGCCTTCCACGATGACCGGCGTTGCGCCGCGGGCGAGCAGATCGCGCGCCTGGTGCAGGCCGAACAGCAGGCTGCCCTTCTGGTAACTGCTGGTCTCGGGACTGTTCAGGTACTTCGGGACTCCGGGGCTGGCTCCGGGGCGGGCGCGGCCGAGGAATCCCGCGATGTTCCCTCGCTCGTCATGGACCGGGAGCATGACCCGGTCCCGGAAGTGGTCGATGAGTGTGCCGCGGGATGAGATGCGGGCGAGCCCCGCGGCCTGGATAGCGTCGTCGTCGTGGCCGAGGGCGCGGAGGTGGCTGGTCAGCGTGGTCCAGCC
>Ga0302229_10001379_pt1 | contig 18478 bp, 16 predicted proteins | sample II_Palsa_N1_3_FD_193518 | JGI IMG/M metagenome (GOLD analysis project Ga0302229, IMG submission 193518) | Peat permafrost microbial communities from Stordalen Mire near Abisko, Sweden - II_Palsa_N1_3 | ecosystem: Environmental > Terrestrial > Soil > Palsa > Peat permafrost | place: Sweden... | reverse complement strand
CAGTTCCCGGTAACTCATGACTTACGCTTCTTCCGGTGCGGCCTGCTGCTTCGCGGCCAGCCGGTTTTCGAGGTAGTGAATGCTGGTGCCGCCCTCGACGAACTTCGCGTCGAGCATCAGCTCGCGGTGCAGCGGGATGTTGGTCTGAATGCCTTCCACCACCATTTCCGACAGCGCGATGCGCATCCGCTTGATGGCCTGCTCGCGGGTTGCGCCGTAAGCGATCAGCTTGCCGATCATCGAATCGTAGTTCGGCGGGACGAAATAGCCGTTGTACGCATGCGAATCGACGCGGATGCCAGGGCCGCCCGGCATATGCCACGACGTCAGGCGTCCCGGCGACGGAGTGAACTTGAACGGATCTTCAGCGTTGATCCGGCATTCGATGGCGTGACCCTTGAACACGATGTCGCGCTGGCGGAAGGCGAGCTTTTCGCCGGCCGCGATGCGGATCTGTTCCTGCACGATGTCGACGCCGGTAATCAGTTCGGTCACCGGATGTTCGACCTGGACGCGCGTGTTCATTTCGATGAAGTAGAACTCGCCGTTTTCGTACAGGAACTCGAACGTACCCGCGCCAAGATAGCCCATCTTCTTGCAGGCGTCCGCGCAACGGTCGCCGATACGGTCGATCAGGCGGCGTGCAATACCCGGCGCCGGCGCCTCTTCGATCACCTTCTGGTGACGGCGCTGCATCGAGCAGTCGCGCTCGCCCAGCCAGATTGCGTTGCGGAACGAGTCGGCCAGAATCTGGATTTCGATGTGCCGCGGGTTCTCCAGGAATTTCTCCATGTAGACCTGCGGGTTGCCGAAAGCACGGCCGGCTTCTTCGCGCGTCATGTTGACCGCGTTGACGAGCGCCGCTTCCGTGTGGACCACGCGCATGCCGCGGCCACCGCCGCCGCCGGCGGCCTTGATGATGACCGGATAGCCGACCTGGCGGGCAATTTTCACGATCTCTTTCGGATCGTCGGGCAACGCGCCTTCAGAACCCGGCACGCACGGCACGCCGGTCTTGATCATGGTCTGCTTGGCGGTCACCTTATCGCCCATCATCCGGATCGTTTCCGGGCGCGGGCCGATGAAGGTGAAGCCGGACTGCTCGACGCGTTCGGCGAAGTCCGCGTTCTCGGAGAGGAAACCGTAGCCGGGGTGAATCGCTTCGGCGTCGGTGACTTCCGCCGCGCTGATCAGCGCGGGCATGTTCAGGTAGCTCAGGTTGGAAGGCGCCGGGCCGATACAGACGGCCTCGTCGGCGAGCTTCACATACTTGGCTTCCTTGTCGGCTTCGGAATAGACGACGACCGTCTTGACGCCGAGCTCACGGCACGCGCGCTGGATACGGAGCGCGATCTCGCCGCGATTGGCAATAAGAATTTTTTCAAACATAGCGGATTTTCGACTCATCAATGGGCGCCGCGGACGGCCGCCTCAGAGGATCGGTCGCGCACCCCAATCCAACAGGTGCGCGGACGGCAAACGCAAAGCGTGCCGCGTTAGCCGACCACGAACAGCGGCTGGCCGTATTCGACGGCCTGCCCGTTGTCGACGAGGATTTCCTTGACCACGCCGGACTTGTCCGACTCGATTTCGTTGAGCAGCTTCATCGCTTCGATGATGCAGATCGTCTGGCCTTCCTTGACCGTGTCGCCCACCTGGACGAACGGCTCGGCGCCCGGCGACGGCGCACGATAGAACGTGCCGACCATCGGCGAGGTCACCACGTGACCTTGCGGCGCCACCGCGGCAGGCGTTGCCGGCGCGGCGGCCGGGGCTTCTGCGGGCGCACCCGCAACCGGCGCCGGTGCGGCGTACTGCGGAGCGTAGGACGCGGACGGCTGGACGTAAACCGGCGGCGCATTCTTGACGATGCGGACCTTGCCTTCGCCTTCGGTGACTTCCAGTTCCGAAATACCGGACTCGGAGACGAGGTCGATCAGAGTCTTCAGTTTACGTAGATCCATTGGGCATCCCCTTTCAATGCGTGAAGTGCCGGCGGCGCTGCCTGCCGGCCCAGAATAGGTGTGTTGGAATCAGCCGCGTTGCGAGCCGGCGGCGAGCCGGTCGAGCGCGAATTCGAGTGCGTAAAGATATCCCTTCCAGCCGAGGCCGCAAATGACGCCCTCTGCCTGGTCGGAGAAATACGAGTGATGCCGGAACGGTTCGCGACGATGCACGTTCGACAGATGAATCTCGACGAACGGGATGCCGACCCCCGCCAGTGCGTCCCGAACCGCCACGCTGGTGTGCGTGTACGCCGCGGGATTGATCAGAATGAAATCGGTTTTCTCTAGCCGTGCGGACTGGATGCGATCGACCAGCGCCCCCTCATGGTTGCTCTGGAACGACGCGAGCTCGACGCCGGCGTCCGCTGCGCGGTCGGCCAGCGCCTGATCGATCTGCGGCAGCGTCACGCGACCGTAGACCTCAGGTTCCCGGGTGCCGAGAAGATTGAGGTTGGGGCCGTGCAGTACCAGCAGTCGCGTCATGGTCGCTTCTATTTCCGTGGAATTGGGCGCACTTTAGCGCTGATTAGAGAAACTTGTCTAGTTTCCCGCGCAGCAGGATTGATTCCGGCGGCTTTCGGCGAACTTGCCGGATGCGCATCTTCTCGCAATTTTAGGCAATTTGCGCGCAATCCGGCCCGTTCCGACCACAATTAAAGCTTAGGCGAATGTTAAGTTTACAGGGCGTCGAGCGTCTGTTTCAGCTCTTTCGGCTGGATTTGCCCTAATTTTGTCGACCGAACGTTGCCTTTTGCGTCGATGACGACGGTAAACGGCAGGCCGCCCGCATTATTGCCGAACGCGCGGGCGAGGTCCGCGCCGCCAAAACCGATCACGTAGACCGAGTAGTCGACCGGCACTTTTTGCAGGAAGGCCTTCACGTTCTTATCCGAATCGACGCCAAGTCCGACGAACTCGATGCCTTTCTTCGCGTATTCGCGATGCAGCTGCGCGAGCGACGGCATTTCCTCGACGCACGGTCCGCACCAGGACGCCCAGAAATTGATCACCACCGGGTGACCTTTAAGCAGCGCGAGCGACTGCGGCTTGCCGTCGGCATTGGTGACGGGGGCGGCCCACAACTGCGCGACGGCGCCTTGCGGCTGCGGTTGCGCGGCTTGCGCGACATCGACGCCGCTTGCGTTCAGCAGGCCGCGTCCGGCGAAGATGCCGACGCCGGCTGCCAGAATCGCGACGAACCCACTGGCCAGAATCCGCTTGCTCTTCATTGTTGTCCGATCAATTGTTGGGGGTGGGCACGCGGCTCTCGTCGAGCAACGCCTGCACAGCTTGCGCGCTTGCCCGCGCATGGCGGCCGCGGGCGTCGGCGCGCACGGCGCCACGCAAGTCGTCGGTGCCGTACAGCGCGACGTGGATGCCGACCGGATCGGCGCCTTGCGCCTCGCGCTCCGGGCGCCACAGGAAACTCAGCGTCTCCACATAGCCGCGGCCTGCAAAGTGACGGGTCTCCGACACGTCGTATTGCACGTTGGCATTGAGGAAGTAGATGGCGACGTCTTTCGGGTTGTCGCAGAAAGCCTGCAGATACACGTCCGAATGATCGCCCGCCGTGCCGTTCAGTACCGCGCCGGTCAGATACGGGTTGAACGGGGCGAGCCGCTGCATCCAGTCGAGCGCGACGCCGCGCAGGCGGCGCAGGACGACCGGCTGGCTGTCGCCCTGGAAGAGCGACTGGTACTCGCGGATTTCTTCCTCGATCTGGTCGTTATCCGGCAGCCATTCGCCGGCCACGCGGGTTTCCCCGACGACTTGCCGCGCAGCTTTGCGCTTGGCCGTCGAGTAGTCCAGACCGTCCTCGGCGATCATCCGCGCAGCGGCGATGGCGATTTCCTCGCGCACCCGCTGCGGATCGAAATGTGATTTGCGAACCATCTCACAATCATACTAGAGAATGAAGGCGGGCCTTTTGAGGCCTCCCAGGGTCCCGGCGGGCTGCGGCACAGGGCCTCGGCGTAGGGCGATCGAAGGGGCGTCGGTTACAATAGCGTCCTTTGCGGACGGACCTTTTCGGCCCCTCCCGCGCACTTCCTCCTACGCAAAAAGTACGCCCGCGCGGCACCACAGGCTTATGCATATTCACATCCTCGGCATCTGCGGCACGTTCATGGGCGGTCTCGCGGTCCTCGCGCGCGGGGCCGGGCACACGGTCACCGGCTGCGACGCCGGCGTCTATCCGCCCATGAGCACGCAGCTCGAGGCACAAGGCATTCGTCTTATAGAGGGTTACGGCGCGGAGCAGCTCGATCTGAACCCCGATCTGTTTGTGATCGGCAATGTGGTGTCGCGCGGCAATCCTCTGATGGAAGCGATCCTGGACCGCGGACTGCCGTATGTGTCCGGTCCGCAATGGCTCGGCGAGCATGTGCTGAACGGCAAGTGGGTGCTGGCGGTGGCCGGCACGCACGGCAAGACCACCACCAGTTCGATGCTCACCTGGCTGCTCGAAGACGCGGGGCTGAATCCGGGCTTTCTGATCGGCGGCGTGCCGCTGAACTTTGGCGTTTCGGCGCGGCTGACCGATTCGAGCTTCTTTGTGATCGAAGCGGACGAGTACGACACGGCCTTCTTCGACAAGCGCTCGAAGTTCGTCCACTACCGCCCGCGCACGGCGCTTCTGAACAACCTCGAGTTCGATCACGCCGACATTTTCCCCGATCTCGCCGCTATCGAGACGCAGTTCCACCATCTGGTCCGCACCGTGCCGGGCATTGGGCGGATCGTCACGAACGGGCGCGAGGATGCGCTCGAGCGGGTGCTGTCGCGCGGCTGCTGGAGCGAGGTGGAGCGCTTCGGCGTGCAGGGCGGCTGGCAAGCGCTGCCGGCGGAAGACGGCGTGCCGGTCGACGAGCGCTTTGCGGTGTATCACAACGGGGCGCGCGTGGGTGTCGTCGACTGGCAGGTGCAGGGCGAGCACAACCGCATGAACGCGATCGCGGCGATCGCCGCGGCGCGCAGCGTCGGCGTGCCGCCCGCGCAGGCCGCGCAGTCGCTCACGAGCTTTCGCAATGTGAAGCGCCGCATGGAAGTGCGCGGCAGCGTCGACGGCGTGACGGTCTACGACGACTTCGCGCACCATCCCACCGCCATCGAAACGACGGTTGCCGGTCTGCGCACGCGGGTCGGTCGCGAACGCACGCGGATTCTCGCCGTGCTGGAGCCGCGCTCGAACACCATGAAGCTGGGCGTGATGAAGGCGCAATTGCCGGCCAGCCTCGCGGACGCGGACCTCGTGTTCGGCTATGGCGCGCCCACCGGACGCGACGCGCTGGGCTGGGATCTCGGCGAAGCGCTGGCGCCGCTCGGCGACAAGGCCCACGCCTTCGACAATCTCGACGCGCTCGTCAAAGCGGTCGTGGCGGCGGCGCAGCCGGGCGACCAGGTGCTGGTGATGAGCAACGGCGGCTTTGGCGGGGTCCATCAGAAGCTGCTCGATGCGCTCTCGGCGCGGCCGGCGGTTGAGGCGCATCCGCATCCGCATTCATCCGCACGGGGCGAGGCGTGATCCTCTATCTGCACGGCTTCCGCTCCTCGCCGAATTCGTTCAAGGCGCGCGTGATGGCGGCGCGCCTGGCCGCGCTGGGCCGCGGTGCCGAATGGTGCTGCCCGATGCTGCCGGTGTCGCCGCTCGAGACCGTCGCGCTGGCCGAATCGCTGGTCGCGGCGGCAGCGCCGCAGCGGGTGACCGTGGTGGGCAGTTCGCTCGGCGGCTATTTCGCCACCCATCTGGCTGAAAAGCACGGCTGGTCGGCGGTGCTGCTGAATCCGGCGGTCGTGCCGCAACGCGATCTCAGTCAGTACCTCGGCGAGCAGCCGCTTTGGCACGGCGGCGGCAGCATCGTCGTCGAGCCGCATCATCTGGACGAATTGCGGGCACTTGGGGTCGCATCGATCACGCGGCCCGAACGCTATTATTTGATGGCGGCCACCGGCGACGAAGTGCTCGATTACCGCGAAATGCTCGCCCACTATCCGGGCGCCCGCACCACGCTGATTGAAGGCAGCGACCACGCAATCAGCGAGTTCGAGCAGTACGTCGACGACGTGCTGGCCTTTTGCGACGCAGAGGATCTGGAACCGCCGGCGCCACGCGCGGCAGCCTGATTCATTGATTCATGCCGCCGGCGCCCAGCAAGAGCGCGGCGGGCCTACCACCACGAACACGTTGCCGACGCGCGGGCCGGATTCCACCGCCAGGCGCCGCGGCAGATGCAAGTCAGAACGAGAGTATTGAGTGAACGTTTTCTTTGAGGAATCGGGCAGTTTCAAGGCGGGCAGCGTGCTGTCGCGCCAGGGCGACGCGTTTCAGGTCGAGCTGCCGGGCGGCCGGCGCGCGAAGGTGCGCGCCAAAGACGTGCTGATCGAATTCGAGAAGCCGAGCGCCGGCGATCTGATCCAGCAGGCGGACGCCGCCGCGCAGGAAATCGATCTGGATTTCCTGTGGGAATGCGCCCCTGACGATGAATTCCCGTTTGCCACGCTGGGCGCGGACTATTTCGGTGCGTCGTTCGGTCCGGTGGAACGCGCCGCGTTGGTGCTGCGCATGCACAGCGCGCCGGTCTACTTCCGCCGCAAAGGGCGCGGCCAGTATCAGCGCGCGCCGCAAGAGCAACTGAAGATGGCGCTCGCCGGCCTCGAACGCAAACGCCAGCAAGGTTTGGTGCAGGCGGAGTACGAGGAAGAGCTGAAAGCGGGCCGGCTGCCGGAGGCGTTGGCCGGCAAGGCGCTGGGTCTGTTGACCAAACCGGACAAGAACACCATCGAATACAAGGCGCTCGAAGCCGCAGCGGCCGCGCGCGGCATTTCGCAGGCGCGTCTGATGCTCGAGTGCGGCGGCATTCCGTCGGCGCGCGCGCTGCATGAAGCGCGTTTTCTGTCGGAATTCTTCCCGCACGGTACCGGCTTTGCGGCCGTGACGGTCGGTGCGTTGCCGGAGGATCTGCCGGACGCTAACGTCGAAGCGTTCTCGATCGACGACGTGACCACCACCGAAATCGACGATGCGTTTTCGGTCGAGCACCTCGCCGACGGCCGCGTGCGGATCGGCGTGCATATCGCGGCGCCGGCGCTGGGGATTACGCCTGGCGACGCGATCGACGCGATTGCCCGCACGCGTCTGTCGACGGTCTACATGCCCGGCGACAAGATCACCATGCTGCCGGACAGCGTCGTCGAAGCGTTCACGCTCGCTGAAGGCGGCATGCGTCCGGCGTTGTCGCTGTACGTGATCGTCAATCGCGAGACTCAGGAAATCGTCGCCAGCGAAACACGCGCCGAGCGGGTGTTCGTGAAGAACAACCTGCGGCACAACACGCTGGACGAACTCGTCACTGAAGAGGCGCTCGCCGCCGGCAGCGGCGAATATCCGCACAAGGACGATATCGCGGTGTTGTGGCCGTTCGCTCTCGCGCTGTTCGAGAAGCGCCAGCAGGCGCGGGCAGGCTACGGTCTGCGCCGCGAAGTGCAACGCAATACGGACTTCAATTTCTACGTCGACGGCGAGCACATCACCATCACGCCGCGCCGCCGCGGTTCGCCGCTCGACACGATCGTCGCCGAACTGGCGATTCTCGCCAACTCGTCGTGGGGCGCGTTCCTGCATGACCATGGCGTGCCGGGCATCTACCGTTCGCAGCGAGCCTTCGGCGCGCCGACCGGGCCGAAGCGCACGCGCATGCAAACCAACGCCGCGCCGCACGAAGGCCTGGGTGTGGCGCAGTACGCGTGGAGCACCTCGCCGCTGCGCCGCTACGTCGACCTTGTGAATCAATGGCAACTGCTCGCTTGCGTGCAACACGGCGTGACTGCCAAGCTGGCCGCGCCGTTCAAGCCGAAGGACGCGGATCTGTTCGCCGTCGTGCAAGGCTTCGACGACACCTACTCGGCCTACGCCGACCACCAGCGCCGCATGGAGTACTTCTGGTGCCTGCGCTGGTTGAAGCAGGAGAACCGGAAGCAGGTGGTGGCGAGCGTGGTGAAGGATGACCTCGTTCGGCTGGAAGAGATTCCGTTGCTGCTGCATGTGCCGGCGCTGGGCGTCCATGCGCGCGGCACGCGTTTGCTGATGGAAGTGATGTCGATTGATGAGCTGACCGTGGAAGCATCCGTGCGGAAGCTGCATGTACTCGACGCGCCGACGGTCACGAGCGGCGCCGAAGCCGAAGAGGCTGACGAAGCCGACGAGGGCGAAGAAGAACTGCTGGACGCCGCGGACGATTCTGCGCAGAGCGAAGCTGAGGCTGAGGCTGAGGCCGAGGCCGGCACTGAGGCTAATGCGTCTGGTGAATCCGGTGCGGAGGAAAACGGCAACGGTGGGGAAGGTGAAGACGCACCGGCTGGTCAGCATGTGGCGGAGCCGGGGCAATGAGTCAGACCAACCGGTCCACCGTAGAGTCCGCAGCGCAGTCCGCTGCACAGGCAGGCACGCAGGCAACGGGCGAGGCGACTTCGGTTGCCGGCTCGCGTGACCGCTATGCGGTGGTCGGCAATCCGGTCGGGCATAGCAAATCGCCGTTCATTCATGCGCGCTTTGCCGAGCAGACCGGCGAGCCGATCGACTATACGCATCTGCTGGCGCCCGTCGACGCCTTCGTGCCGCAGGTTCGCGCGTTTATCGAGGGCGGTGGGCGTGGACTGAACGTCACCGTGCCGTTCAAACTGGAGGCGCATGCGCTGGCCACGCAGTTGTCGCCGCGTGCGGCGGCGGCGGGCGCGGTGAACACCTTGCGCTTCGAAGCTGGTGAGATCTACGGCGACAATACGGACGGCTTTGGCCTCGTGCGCGATATTGAAGTGAATCTGTCCACGCCGCTCGAGGGCGCTCGCATTCTGCTGCTGGGCGCGGGCGGTGCCGCGCGCGGCGTGGTGCTACCGATGCTGGAGCGCGCGCCGCACACGCTGACGATCGTCAACCGGACCGCAGCGAAAGCGAGTGAGCTGGTGAGCCAGTTCGGCGAGGCGGCGCGCTCAGCCGGCTGCCGGCTGAGCGGCGGCAGCGCGGCGGCCATCGAGCCGGGTGCCTACGACGTCATCATCAATGCAACTGCCGGCAGTCTCGATGCCGCGTTGCCTGAGTGCGACGACGGCGCGTTCGGCAGCGGCACGCTCGCCTACGACATGATGTACGGCGCGCAGCCGACCGTTTTCATGCAGCACGCGCAAGCGCTGGGCGCGCGGGCGGCGGACGGTTTGGGGATGCTGGTCGAGCAGGCGGCCGAGTCGTTTTACCTCTGGCGCGGCGTGCGTCCTGAAGGCGCGCCGGTGCTGGCTGAACTGCGTCGGATGCTGGCCGCGCCGAGCGTGACCTGACAGAAGAGTGAAGACTCGACGACGAGCGGGTGAAAGCTGCTGCGTCGCTTGAGTTTGCGGACGTCCGCGTATGCGCTCGGGCCGACTGACGCGCCTGGCGTTGCCGATTCCATCGAAACGAGGAGCCTGACCACGATGACGCGAGCGAGGCGAGCAGGCCGGCCGGGACCGACCCGCTGGATTCTTTACGTTGGCGCGGTGGTTGCGATAGCCTGGTTCGCGACGCAGGTGTTCTACTTCGTGCAGATTGGCATCTGGAACTACGTGAATCCGCAGTCGACGGCGTTCATGCGCTCGGACGCGTGGACGCTTTCGCAGGACCGGCCTGATCTGTCGATCCAGCACACGTGGGTGCCGTACGAGCAGATTTCGCGCAATCTGAAGCGCGCGATCATCGCCTCCGAGGACGCGAACTTCGTTAACAACAACGGGTTCGAGACTGAGGCCATCCTGCAGGCGTGGGAGAAAAATAAGGCGCGCGGCAAGATCGTTCGGGGTGGTTCGACGATCACCCAGCAACTGGCGCGCAATCTGTTTCTATCGCGGGATAAAAGTTATATCCGCAAGGGGCAGGAGGTCATCATCACGTGGATGCTTGATACCTTGATGGACAAGGAGCGGATCTACGAGATTTATCTCAACTCGGTCGAGTGGGGTAATGGGGTGTATGGCGCGCAGGCGGCGGCGAACTATTACTACAAGACGACGGCTGCGAAGCTGAGCGTGGGGCAGTCGGCGCGGCTGGCGGTGATGTTGCCGAGGCCTAAGTATTTTGATGAGCATCGGGGTTCGCCGTATCTCGCGCAACGCGCGGGGGTGATCGCTCATCGGATGGGGGCGGCTGAGTTGCCGGAGTGAGGGGTTTTTGCCTGCGGCGCTTTGGTTTGTCGTTGTTCCTGCGGGGTTGGCCTTTCCTTGCTTTGTTATCGGTCTATTAGCGATGCCCCTGTGCGGGGCGGCACTTACTTTCTTTGCCGCCGCAAAGAAAGTAAGCAAAGAAAGCGGGCTGCAACCGCTAGCCCGTAGTGAGACATCGCTGTACTCGACGGGGAACGGCCCAAGACGAGAGCCGCTCTCGCGCCGCCCACATTAGTGACAAGGCTGTCATCCGTTCCAGCGTTGCGCTGCGCGCCCCGCCGTCGGGTATGGCGCCTTCTGCGATTTCGGTAGGATATCTAACGTTATTTGCCTGTGCTGCTTGCGCCGGCGGGCTCCCCTTTCCCTGGCAGACCCATCCGCGACGCACGTAGTGCGGAGTGGGGTGGATGAGTCCTTTGTCATGAACGTGGGTGGTGCGAGGGCGGGTCTTGTCTTCGGACCACTCCGGTTTTGCAAAAGATGTGGACACCTAAGAGCTAGCGGTGTGAGCCCGCTTTCTTTGCTTACTTTCTTTGCGGCGGCAAAGAAAGTAAGTGCCGCCCCGCACAGGGGCATCGCTAATAGACCGATAACAAAGCAAGGAAAGGCCAACCCCGCAGAAATACAGCCAAAGGCAACGCCAACAGACCGACAAGAAAGCAAGAAAAGGCCAACCCCGCAGGAACAACGACAAAACCAAGGCGCCGCAGGCAACCCCAAAAACCGCGCGCAAAGCGCCCCATCCCAATATATGAATCCAACACTCACATATTGGAGATTTCAAAAAAACCGCCCTACAATCCGAAACACCAAGCCCGCAAGGCACTGCAGCAAAGCCCGCAAAACCGCGAGCCAAGCCGCCGCCAGCGAGGCAAAAAAAGGCCACACCCCCCCGCACACACCGTGCGGCCGGCGCGGACCAAACGATCGGAGACAACCAGCCATGCCCATCACCGTCAGGCAGGAACCACGCAGTTGCCGTGTTCCGTCCCGTTTCTCCGGCCGCCAGTCCGGCCCCGCGCGGTAATACCCCAACCAATCGCCCAATCGCCATGAACAAAGCGATGTCCTCTCACGCCGCCGCCGGGTCCGATGCAGGTTCCGAAGCCGCGCCCCAACCGCGCGCCCGCACGCTGAACGGCGCGTCGGGCTCATCCAGGCCCGTCGACGAAATCGCGCTGCCGAGTACCCTGCTCGACATCACGCCGCAGCAAGCCGGCACGCAGACGCTCTTGCGCGGCCTCGCGATTCTCGAAGCGGCCGCCGCCGGCGTGCGCGATCTGCGCACCTTCGGCGCCGCGCTCGGCACCACCCGCAGCACCACTCACCGGCTGGTCAGCAGTCTCGTGCAGGCGCGCTACCTGCGTCAGGTGCAGGGCGGCTATCTGCTCGGTCCGAAGCTGATCGAACTCGGCACCATCGCGCTCGAACAGATGCCGCTCACCGCCGTGGCACGGCCGCATCTCGAGTCGCTCGCCGAACAGACGCTCGATACGATCCACCTCGGCGTGCGCGACGGCGACGACGTGCTCTACATCGACAAGATCCCCGGCACGCGCGGCCTGGAAATGCGTTCGCGTGTGGGTCACCGCATGCCGCTCGCGTCCACCGGCATCGGCAAGGCGATGATGCTCGACCTCACGCCCGATGCCTGGCAGTCGCTGTTCGACGCATCGCGTCGCGCGCTGGCCGGCGTCAGCTTCAAGCCCGATAACCGCCCCGACCTGCCGACCTTCATGCAGCGCATGACGACCTATTCGGCCGGCGGTTACACGTTCGACCTCGAAGAAAACGAAGCCTCGATCCGCTGCGTGGCGGCGCCCGTGCGCGACGCGTCGGGCGCGATCGTCGCGGCGCTGTCGGTGGCGAGCACGATTCCGTATATGTCCCTCGAGCGGATGGACGAACTGATCCCCGTCGTGCAGCGCGAAGCGCGCGCCATCTCGGAGGAACTCGGCTGGCGTGTGCCGCAGCCGGCGACACGCAGGATCAAACGATGACGCAAGCGGGTTCTCCCATGCAGGCTCATGTCGCGAACGTCGGAGACGGCGCGAGTGCCGTCGCGACATCGAAAACGCGCGCCGTCAGCCTCGATCAGGCCGCGCTGGTTGCGCTCGACTGGGGCACGACGTCCTTGCGTGCCTATCTGTTCGACGCAGCGGGCAACGTGCTGGACACGCGCGAATCGACCGCCGGCATCATGAATCTGCCGCGCCCTGCCGAAGAGGGCGGCTTCGATGCGGCCTTCGAAGCCGCGTGCGGCGCCTGGCTCGGTCGCGCACCCGGCGTGCCGGTGATCGCAGCAGGGATGGTCGGTAGTGCTCAGGGTTGGCTCGAAGCGCCGTACGTGGATGCGCCGGCGAGTGCCGACGCGCTGGTCGCCGGCATCGTGCGCGTGCAGACCGCTAGCGGTGTCACGCTGCATATCGTGCCAGGCGTACTGCAGCGCGGCGAATTGCCGAACGTGATGCGCGGCGAAGAAACGCAGATTTTCGGCGCGCTCGGCGATGGCCCTGCAGCGACGGACGGTGGGCAGTACGAGCTCATTGGCCTGCCCGGCACGCACGCGAAATGGGTGGTGGTGCGCGGCGGCAGGATCGAGCGCTTTCATACGTTCATGACCGGCGAGATTTTCGCGGCGTTGCGCGAGCATACGATTCTCGGCCGCACGATGGTCGCGCCGGATCGTCTGGATACCGAGGCATTTTTGCGCGGCGTGAATATCGCGCGTCAGAAAGGTGAGGCGGGTCCGCTCGCCACCGTATTCAGCACGCGCACGCTTGGACTCACCGGACAGCTTGGCGGCCAGCAGCAGCCCGACTATCTGTCGGGCCTGCTGATCGGCCACGAACTGGTCGGCCTCGACGCCGTCCTCGCGCAGCAGCAGACCGGCCTCGCCGGGCACGCGCTGCGCCTGATCGGCAATGAAGCGTTGTGCGGGCGTTACCAGCTCGCGCTGAGCCAGTTCGGCTGTACCGAGGCGCCGCTGGTCAAGCAAGCCACCGAACGCGGCCTGTGGCGCATCGCGACGCAGGCAGGCCTGGTGGCGCCGGCAGCGGCGCAAGCGGCAACCTCCGCGGCGACACTCGCAGCCACGCCGGCGCCCGGCGCCGCGCGTGCCAGCTAAGGCGCCGCCGCGCACGACACAGACAAGGAACCGACATGCAACCTCACATCAATCTGCCCGCCCCGTATCTGCCGCACGCGGGTCTGATCGCGGCTTTCGAGGCGTGTCCGTTGATCGCCATTCTGCGCGGCGTCACGCCCGCCGATGCCGCCGACCACGGGCAGGCGCTGTACGAAGCCGGTTTCCGGATTGTCGAAGTGCCGCTGAATTCGCCGCAGCCGTTCGATAGCATCGCGGCGATCCGCAAGGCGCTGCCGGCGGATGCGATCGTCGGCGCGGGCACGGTGCTGCACGCGAGCTTCGTCCACGACGTCAAGTCGGCGGGCGGCGAACTGATCGTGATGCCGCATAGCGACGCCGAAGTGGTGGCGATGGCGAAGGCCCAGGGACTCGCCTGCGCACCGGGCGTGGCCACGCCGAACGAAGCGTTTCTGGCGCTGAAGAACGGCGCCGACGTGCTGAAGATGTTCCCCGCCGAACAACTCGGCTGCCAGGTCGTCAAGGCGTGGCGCGCGGTGATTGCAGCCGAAGTGCCGCTGGTGCCGGTCGGTGGCATTACCCCGGACAACATGGGTCCGTTCCTGAGCGCCGGCGCGAACGGCTTCGGGCTCGGCTCCGCGCTGTACAAGCCGGGCCAGAGCGTGGCGGCGACAGCGTCGCACGCCCGCGCCTATATCAACGGCCTGCGGATCGCACGAGCGAGCGCGAAGAAATGAACCGGCTCGCCAACAAGGTCGCGTTGATCACCGGCGCCGGTCGCGGCATCGGTGCAGCCATTGCGCTGGCGTTTGCGCGCGAGGGGGCGGCTGTCGTGCTGGCGGAGCTGGATATCGAAACCGCCCAACGTACTGCGCAGGACATCGAAGCAGCATGCAGGGCAAGCAGCACCCAAGGCACCCAGGCTGCAAAGGGCACGAACGGCACGAACGGTGCAAGCGCACCCACCGGCTCGGCAGCCGCCGGCGCCGCAAAAGTGCTGGCGGTACAGACCGACGTGACGCAATCCGCCTCGGTCCAGCATGCCGTGCGCGAAGCCGAGCGCGCGTTCGGCGCGGTCGACGTGCTGGTGAACAACGCCGGCATCAACGTCTTCTGCGACCCGCTGACGATGAGCGACGACGACTGGCGGCGCTGCTTCGCCGTCGATCTGGACGGCGTCTGGAACGGCTGCCGCGCGGTGTTGCCGGGCATGGTGGAACGCGGCGCGGGCAGCATCGTGAATATCGCCTCGACGCATTCGTTCAAGATCATTCCGGGCTGCTTCCCGTACCCGGTCGCGAAGCACGGCGTGATTGGCCTGACCCGGGCGCTCGGCATCGAATACGCCCCGCGCAATGTGCGCGTCAACGCCATTGCACCGGGCTACATCGAAACGCAGTTGACGCACGACTGGTGGAACGGTCAGCCCGATCCCGCGGCGGCGCAGCAGGCGACGCTCGACCTGCAGCCGATGAAGCGCATCGGCCGCCCGGAAGAAGTGGCGATGACGGCGGTGTTCCTCGCCTCGGACGAGGCGCCGTTCATCAACGCGAGTTGCATCACGGTGGATGGCGGGCGCTCAGCGCTGTATCACGACTGAGCCACCGTCTGGAGAAACAAAGGCGGCGCGCCGTGGAAAGCGCGCCGCCGCGAAGCAAAAGAATGCGAAGCGCCACAGAGCGCAACGATCCGTTTTAGCCGGTTGACGCGCTGGCCGCGTGTGTCAGGACCGGATAAGAAGACGCGGCCGATACCTTCTCGTTATCTACTAATTAGTCAGGAGACTGCAACATGAAACGTAGAATTTTCCTCACGCTGGCAGCCGCAGCAGCAGGTGTGCTGTTCAACGCCCCCGTCGTGCAAGCCGCTGACTCCGTCAAGATCGGCTTTCTGGTGAAGCAGCCGGAAGAACCGTGGTTCCAGGACGAGTGGAAGTTTGCTGAGATCGCTGCCAAGGAAAAGGGCTTCACGCTGGTGAAAATCGGCGCACCCTCGGGCGAGAAGGTGATGAGCGCGATCGACAACCTGGCGGCCCAAAAGGCGCAAGGTTTCATTATCTGCACGCCGGACGTCAAGCTCGGACCGGGCATTGTCGCCAAGGCGAAGGCTGACGGACTGAAGATGATGACGGTCGACGACCGCCTCGTCGACGGTGCGGGCAAGCCGATCGCTTCGGTGCCGCATATGGGCATTTCGGCCTACAACATCGGCAAGCAGGTTGGCGATGGTCTGGCCGCGGAAATCAAGAAGCGCGGCTGGGACATGAAGGACGTCGGCGCGATCGACGTGACTTACAACCAGTTGCCGACCGCGGTTGACCGCACCGGCGGTGCGACCGACGCGCTCGTGGCCGCCGGTTTCCCGAAGGCCAACGTGGTTGAAGCGCCGCAGGCGAAGACCGATACGGAAAACGCCTTCAACGCCGCCAACATCGCGCTGACCAAGAACCCGCAGTTCAAGCACTGGATCGCTTACGGCCTGAACGACGAAGCCGTGCTCGGCGCCGTGCGTGCAGCGGAAGGCCGCGGCTTCAAGGCGGACAACATGATCGGTATCGGTATCGGCGGTTCGGATTCGGCGCTCAACGAGTTCAAGAAGCCGACGCCGACGGGCTTCTACGGCACCGTCATCATCAGCCCGAAGCGCCATGGCGAAGAAACCTCGACGCTGATGTACGACTGGATCACGCAAGGCAAGGAACCGCCGGCGCTCACGCTGACGACCGGCATGCTGGCCACGCGTGACAACGTCGCGGACGTGCGTGAAAAGATGGGTCTGGCATCGAAGTAAGCCGTCGGCTCTAGCCGTGCGGTGAGCAGGCGCGCCGGAGCGTGACTCCGGCGCGCCTGCCTGCCAGGACGGCGCGCACAGGACGTGGATGAACTGCGCGCGCCGGCAGGTGCAACAGAAGTTGAGACAGACCGTCGTGCCGGCAAAGGCGCAAGCCGCGCCGGACCGTACGGGTCACAGGATGCAACAGGAGGCGAAGTGTCAGCGACGCTGCGTTTTGACAATATCGGTAAGGTCTTTCCAGGCGTGCGTGCGCTCGACGGCGTGTCCTTCGACGTGAACGTCGGCCAGGTGCATGGCCTGATGGGCGAGAACGGCGCGGGGAAATCGACCCTGCTGAAGATTCTCGGTGGTGAATATCAGCCGAACTCCGGCCGCCTGATGATCGACGGCAATGAGGTGCGCTTCGGTAGCGCGGCCGCATCGATTGCCTCGGGGATCGCGGTGATTCACCAGGAACTGCAATACGTGCCCGACCTCACGGTCGCGGAAAATCTGCTGCTCGGCCAGTTGCCGAATGCGCTCGGCTGGGTCAACAAGCGCGAAGCCAAGCGCTTTGTGCGCGAACGGCTCGAAGCGATGGGCGTGGCGCTCGATCCGAATGCGAAGCTGCGCAGGCTCTCCATCGCCCAGCGGCAGATGGTGGAAATCTGCAAGGCGCTGCTGCGTAACGCGCGCGTGATCGCGCTGGACGAGCCGACCAGCTCGCTGTCGCACAGCGAGACCGAAGTGCTGTTCAAGCTGGTGCGCGATCTGCGTGCCGACAACCGGGCGATGATCTACATCTCGCACCGGATGGACGAAATCTACGAGTTGTGCGACGCCTGTACGATCTTCCGTGACGGCCGCAAGGTGGCGTCGCATCCGACGCTCGAAGGCGTGAAGCGCGACACGATCGTGGCCGAAATGGTCGGCCGCGAGATCTCGGATATCTACAGTTACAAGCCGCGTGAACTCGGCGAAGTGCGTTTCGCCGCCAAGGCGATCGAAGGGCATGCGCTCAAGGAGCCGGCCAGCTTCGAAGTGCGGCGCGGCGAGATCGTCGGCTTCTTTGGTCTGGTGGGCGCGGGTCGCAGCGAACTGATGCACCTCGTGTACGGCGCCGACAGCAAGAAGAGCGGCGAGCTGATTCTGGACGGCAAGCCGATCAAGGTGCGCAGCGCCGGCGAAGCGATTCGCCACGGCATCGTGCTGTGTCCGGAAGACCGCAAGGAAGAGGGCATCGTCGCGATGGCGACCGTGTCCGAGAACATCAACATCAGTTGCCGGCGCCATTACCTGCGTGCGGGCTTCTTCCTGAACCGCAAGAAAGAGGCGGACACGGCGGACCGTTTTATCAAGCTGCTGAAGATCAAAACGCCGAGCCGCCGCCAGAAGATCCGTTTCCTCTCGGGCGGCAACCAGCAGAAGGCGATTCTGTCGCGCTGGCTCGCGGAGCCCGATCTGAAAGTGGTGATTCTCGACGAACCGACGCGCGGCATCGACGTCGGCGCGAAGCATGAGATCTATAACGTGATCTATCAGCTCGCGGAACGCGGTTGCGCAATTGTGATGATTTCGTCTGAACTGCCGGAAGTGCTCGGCGTATCCGACCGGATCGTGGTGATGCGGCAAGGCCGCATTTCCGGCGAACTGCCGCGCAGCCAGGCCAACGAACAGGCCGTGCTGAGCCTCGCTCTGCCGCAAAGTTCGACCGCACTGGAAAGCGCCGTCTCGCAGGCGGCCTGAAACTGAACCGAACGGACGCAAGTCCCCAATAACCCGTCAGCCCGTGACGAAAACGGGAGGAGTCATCAAATGCAAGCCAGAGAAAACCTCGCGCAACAGGCCGCCAAGGGCGCCGCCGAAGCGCTGATTCCACAGAGCAACGACAAGCAGAAATGGTGGCAGCAGGTCACCGACTACAGCCTGATCGTGATCTTCGCGATCATGTTCATCACGATGTCCCTGACCGTCGATCACTTTTTCTCGATCGAAAACATGCTCGGGCTCGCGTTGTCGATCTCGCAGATCGGCATGGTCGCGTGCACGATGATGTTCTGTCTCGCTTCACGTGACTTCGACCTGTCCGTGGGTTCCACCGTCGCATTCGCCGGCGTGCTGTGCGCCATGGTACTCAACGCCACCGGCAACACCTTCATCGCGATCATCGCGGCGGTCGTGGCGGGCGGCGTGATCGGTTTCATCAACGGCGCGGTGATTGCGTATCTGCGCATCAACGCGCTGATCACCACGCTGGCGACCATGGAAATCGTGCGCGGCCTTGGTTTTATCGTGTCGCATGGGCAGGCCGTGGGGGTGTCGTCGGATACGTTTATCGCGCTGGGCGGCCTGTCGATGTTCGGCGTGTCGCTGCCGATCTGGGTCACGCTGCTGTGCTTCATCGTGTTCG
>Ga0302229_10001374_pt1 | contig 18510 bp, 15 predicted proteins | sample II_Palsa_N1_3_FD_193518 | JGI IMG/M metagenome (GOLD analysis project Ga0302229, IMG submission 193518) | Peat permafrost microbial communities from Stordalen Mire near Abisko, Sweden - II_Palsa_N1_3 | ecosystem: Environmental > Terrestrial > Soil > Palsa > Peat permafrost | place: Sweden... | reverse complement strand
TGCACAATGCCTACGGCTACGGGCTGTTCACCGGAGGGCTGGGGGCGCACTACGGGGCCGAGAAGCTCGGCTGCACGGTGGTCCCGGTCTCCGGCGGGATGACCGAACGGCAAGTCACCCTGATCCGGGACTTCCGGCCGGACGTCATCATGGTCACGCCCTCGTACATGCTCGCGATCGTCGACGAGATGGAGCGGCAGGGCGACGACCCGGCGGCGTCGTCCCTGCGGTTCGGCATCTTCGGCGCGGAGCCGTGGACGAACGAGATGCGCGCCGAGATGGAGCGGCGGCTCGGCATCGACGCCACCGATATCTACGGCCTGTCCGAGGTGATGGGCCCGGGTGTGGCGCAGGAGTGCGTCGAGACCAAGGACGGCCTGCACATCTGGGAAGACCACTTCTACCCCGAAGTGATCGACCCGCTCACCGGCGAGGTGCGGCCCGACGGGGAGGAGGGAGAGCTCGTCTTCACCTCGCTGACCAAGCAGGCCATGCCGGTCATCCGTTACCGGACCCGCGACCTCACCCGCCTGCTGCCGGGGACCGCGCGCACCATGCGGCGGATGCAGAAGATCACCGGCCGCACCGACGACATGATCATCTTGCGCGGAGTCAACCTGTTCCCGACCCAGATCGAGGAACTCATCATGCGCATCCCGGTCCTGTCGCCGCACTTCCAGCTGCACCTGAGCCGGCCTGGCCGGATGGACGAGCTGGCCGTCCATGTCGAGCGGCGCACCGGGACGCCCGAGACCGACGCGGTGCCTGCCGGCGAACAGCTCTCAACTCTGGTCAAGAACACCATCGGCGTCACCGTCACCACCGTCGTCACGGAGCCGGACTCGATCGAGCGGTCCATGGGCAAGATGCGCCGCATCGTGGACCACCGGCCGCGCTGACGCCTACGAGCCGACGCCGCCCTGCATCAGGGCCAGCTCCGCGGCCAGGTCACGGAGGTCCGTCTCCCTGCGCCAGATGTCTTACTGGTAAGATACTGAGTTGGCGGGAAACGCGATTTCGGCGTGGCGGGGTGACAGCCACTGATGCTATGCGGGTGAACAGATGACTGAGCCTGAAAGGGCGGCGAGTTCGGTAATCGCCGAGTCCGGGGACACGACGGACAGCGTAGACCGGATCGAAGCGGCGTGGCGGCGGGAGCGTCCCGATATCAACGTGAGCTCAGTGGGGATCGTCACGAGGATCTGGCGGATCGGGCGCCATCTCGAGCGGCACCGCAAGCAACGTCTGGAGCTACTCGGGACCGACCGCGTTACGCTCGATGTGCTGGCCACTCTGCGGCGCTCCGGCCCGCCCTATCAGCGCACCGCGGGTGAGCTCATGCACTCGGCGCTGATCACGTCGGGCGGGGTGTCGCAGCGGCTGGAGAAGCTAGAACGGGTCGGCCTGATCGCCCGTCAGATGGATACCGGCGACCGACGGCGGGTCGAGGTGAGGCTGACGCCCGCAGGCGTCGAGCTGGTGGATTCGGTCGTCGCGGACGTGATGGATCATGAGACGAAGCTGCTCAGCCGTCTCAGCCCGGATGAGCAGGTCACGCTGGTGTCGCTGCTCCGCAAGTTGCTTGGCGAGTTCGAGTAGGCCCGGCCCGGCCGATCAGACAGTGGAGAGAGTCATGCCATCCAGCTCCGGAACGCCAGCCAGGTCCAAGGCCGCGTCGGTCATGCTGCCGCCCCAGGGCTGCACGCGCGGGAGCACGTGACTGCTGCGGTAGTCCGTTACCGCCTTGATGCGGTCTAGACGACTGGTGAGGCGGGGCAGCGCTCTGGCGGTGATGTCGAAGAGCGTCGCAGCGGCCGATGCGAGCTGGTCATCAGCCAGCCCGGCGCGAGCGGCGGCGGTCCACCAGGACCGGGTGTCTGGCAGCTGCCGGAGCAATTCGCCCGCCAGTTCCTCCTCGGCCGCTGCCGCCACGGTGAGGACAGCGATCTCCCTGACCTGGGGCGGCAGTGCGTCAATCACCCGGATCTCCAGCCAGCCCCGCGGCCGGACCGGCGGGAACAGGGTGGTCATGTGATAGCGGAGGTCATCCGCAGTCGGCCAGCCCGCCGGATGCCCCTGCTTCAGCCAGTGCGCGAACGGCAATCCGGGCGGCACGGCAATGGCGTCACCACCGGTCCTGATCATCATCACGTCGGCGGCGAGCACGTAGTCCGCCCACGCCCGCTCCGGCGGGCCGGTCAGGCACGGCGCGCTGGTGCGAGCCGGGTCAATCGTCTGCCAGATCCCCTGGCGGAGGCTGGCCCAGCTCCGCCGGGCACGGTCCAGGCCGGGCGAGTTAGCGAACGTGGCCAGCAGCACCGGCGCAATGGCGTGCAGGACCTGCCAGCGGCGGGACGAACCAGCCGGGTCGTGGCTCAGGTTGATCTGCAGTGCCGCGGTATTGCACATCATCCAGCGCCCGGCGCCCCCCCGAGCGTCGAAGAATGCTTCCATGGCCTGGTAACGCGGCTGGGCCAGTACCCGCCGCGGTGGTCGGGCGATGTCCAGGGCCCGGTCGACCGCGCGCAAGCCCCGGCTGCTTAGCCGGGCGTCCAGCTCAACCGTGTCGGCCGTCAGCCCGTCGAGCAGCGCATCGAGGTCTGGCGCCGGCGCGGTGGAGATCTCGACCTGGCCGCCTGGCTCCAGTGTCACCCTGCTCCCGCTGGGCAGGAGCCCCTCGAGCGAGCAGAGCTCGGCGTACGGTACCCGTTCGGCCCGGTCGCCGACCCGGTGAACGATCCGTTCCACCTCTAGTCCCCACCGCTGGGTCCCGGCCGGGACAAATGCCTCAGCGGTGATGCCCCGGGCGGTATCCACGTCGAGTTCTGCCTGGCAGGTCGGCATCGGAACTCCTCTTCGCGCTCGTTCGTGAACAGTAACAAGACAGAAACCTTAGCAACAAGTAGTTGACATCTAAGATTCTTAGTCAGATGATTCTTTCATTAGTCGACCGGAACGGCACTAACGAGGGAGTCTTGGTGATGAGCGGTCCACTGCACGGCATCCGGATCATCGACCTGTCCTCGATGATGTCCGGCCCGTGGGCTACCGACATCCTGGGCGATCAGGGCGCTGACGTCATCAAGGTCGAGGTGCCCGGCAAGGGCGACCATGTCCGGTCGCTGCCGAACCGCTCCGGCGGCATGTCGGCGATGTTCATCAACGTCAACCGTTCCAAGCGGTCGATGACGCTGGACCTGAAGTCGGCCGATGGCGTGGAAGTCCTCAAGCGCCTCGTCGGCACGGCTGACGTGGTGGTTCAGAACTTCAGGCCCGGTGTGGTGGAACGCCTCGGCATCGGATACGACGACCTGGCCGCGGTAAACCCGCACCTGATCTACCTGTCGATGAGCGGCTTCGGCGAGCGCGGCCCGCAGGCCAGCCAGCGGGTGTACGACCCGCTGATCCAGGCGCTGACCGGGCTGACCACCGTCCAGGCCGGCTCAGACTCGCAACGCCCCCGGCTGATCCGCACCATCCTGCCGGACAAGCTCAGCGCGATAGTGGCGTCGCAGGCGATCACCGCCGCCCTGCTGGCCCGCGAGCGGACCGGCGAGGGCCAGCACATCCGGCTGTCCATGCTCGACAGCGTCCTGGCGTTCCTGTGGGCCTCGGACATGGGCGCCTACACCTTCGCCGACAAGCCGGTGCCGGTCGAGAGGGGCGGCAGCTTCATCGACCTCATCTACGAAACGGCCGACGGCTACATGACGGTCGCGACGAACAGCAACGCCGAGTGGCAGAGCCTGTGCCGGGCCCTCGGCCACCCGGAGTGGATCGAGGACGAGCGGTTCGCCACGCCCATCGGACGCGACCAGTACGTGAACGAGCGGCTGGAACTCGTGCAGTCCGTGCTGACCGGCAAGGCGACGGCGCAGTGGCTTGAGCTGATGAAGAGCTTCGACGTGCCCGCGGCGCCGACGCTGAAGCGGTCGGAAGTCATCCAGCACCCGCAGGTCCTGGCGTCCGAGATCATCATCGAAGCCAGCCACCCCACCGCGGGGCGCCTGCGGCAGGCCCGGGTACCGGCGCGCTTCACTGGGACCAGGCCGGATCCGCCCCGCGGCGCGCCACTTCTCGGCGAGCACAACGAGGAGATCCTCGCCGAGATCGGCTACGACGCCGCGGAAATCGCCGACCTGGCCGAGCGCAAGGTCATCGGAACCGAACGGAGCGAGGCGGCCAGCAGCGAACGGAGCGAGGCGGTCAGCAGCGAGCAGCGCGCCGTCTCCGGCGTGCCGAGTTAAGGCAGGGAATCAGGGGATATGACCACCATCGGAGTCGTCGGCGCCGATCGCGGTATCGCGTACTGCATCGCCACCCAGCTGCACGAACGCGGAGACGAGGTGATCGCGGCCTGCCTCGGAGACGGCGAGAATCTTGCCCGGCAGGGTATCCAGGTCGAGCCGGAGGTCGACGTCACCTCCGACATCGCGGTACAGCGGCTGGCCACCCGGATGGGCACACGTTCGGTTCGGCTGGACTGGCTGCTGCACGTCGCCGGCGTCCTCGGCCTCGACGAACTGGGCGCCATCGACTACGACGACGTCCGCAGGCAGTTCGAGATCAACGCGATCGGTCCGCTGCGCACCGTCGAGGCCCTGCGTGACCTGCTCGCCGACGACGCCAAGGTAGGGATCGTCACCAGCCGGGTCGGCTCGCTGGGCGACAACGGCTCCGGCGCCATGTACGCCTACCGGATGTCCAAGGCCGCCGCCAACATGGTCGCTCTCAACCTGCACCACGACCTGTCGCCGCGCGGCATCAGCGTCCTGGCGCTGCACCCCGGCATGGTGGCCACCGACCTGACCAAGGACTATCCCGGCCAGCACGCCTACATCCAGCCCGAGGAAGCGGCCGCGGGCCTGATCCGCAACATGGACGAGCTCACCGTCAAGACCTCAGGACGCTTCCAGCACGCGAATGGCGAATACCTGCCGTGGTAACCACCGGTCCCTACGCAGCACGCAGCATCGAGCGCAACTCCCGCCGGAAACTCTCCGCGGGCCTGACCCTTCTCAGCACCCTCCTCAGCGAAGAGAAAGGACACCGTCATGATCACCGTTTATGGCTACACCCCTGCGTGGGACCTGCCGGACATCAGCCCGTACGTGACCAAACTCGTCAACTACATGACGTTCACCGGGATCGACCATCAATGGGCGCCGCAGAACCTGGCCACCCTGGACGAGGACTCCCCCTTCGGCAAGCTCCCTTACATCAATGACGACGGTACCAAGATCGGTGACTCCAACCGGATCATCATCTACCTGAAGGAGAAGTACGGCGACCCCCTTGACGGCGACCAGTCGCCGTTGGAGGCGGCGCAGGCGCTCGCGTTCAACCGGCTCATCGAGGAGCATCTGTACTGGTCCGGGGTCATCCAGCCACGCTGGCGTTACGAGGACCAGTTCGAGATCTACATCACCTACATCGTGCAGGGCGCTGAGGTGGGACCGGAACTGCGGGCCGCGCTGATGGCCTTCCGCGACCGCATCCTGGCCGAGTTCAACGGCCAGGGCATGGGCCGCAGGCCGGACGACGAGGTGCTGAAGTTCCTCAAGGACGACATCGACGCACTGTCGGTATTCCTGGCTGACAAGCCCTACTTCATGGGCGACAAGCTGCGGTCCGTCGACGCCTCGGTCTACTCCACGGTCCGGCACATCATCGACTCGCCGTGGGATTGGCCAGGTCGCGACTACACCCGGAGCAAGGCCAATCTGGTCGCCTACACCAACCGGATCCGCGACGAATTCAAGATCTGACTCAGATCCGCCTGGCCAGGGAGACCGCCATGATCGACCTTTACTACTACACGAGCCCGAACGCCCGTAAGGTCCTCATCGCGCTGGAAGAACTCGGCCTGCCGTACCGTATCTGCTGGACCGATATTACGGCCGGGGATCAATTCACCGAGGAATACCAGCAGGTAAATCCCAACGCGAAAATCCCGGCGATCATCGATCACGACGGGCCCGGCGGGCGGCCCCTGACCGTCTTCGAGTCCGCGGCGATCCTGCTTTATCTGGCCGACAAGACCGGCAGCCTCATGCCGGCCGACCCGGCCCGGCGCTGGGAGGCCACCTGCTGGCTGGTCTGGCAGGTGGCCTCGCACGGCCCGATGGTGGGACAGGCCGCCCATTTCCTCAGCCACGCGCCCACGCAGGGCGTTCACGACGAGTACGCGACCAACCGGTACCGCCGCGAAGCAACCCGGATCTACCAGGTGCTCGAGCGCAGGCTCTCCCAGGAGGATTACCTGGCCGGGGAATTCTCGATGGCCGACATCGCCTGCTTTCCGTGGGTCCGGGTCGCTGCCGGTCACGGGATCGACCTGGCCGATTTCCCGGCGATCGCCCGCTGGGTGGAGCGGATCTCGGCCCGGCCGTCGGCGAAGGTCCGGATCAGTGACCCCCGCGAGGCCAAGGCCGGCCAGCACGAGTACACGCCGGAGCAGTTCGCGACCCTCTTCCGCAGCGACCCCGGGCTGGCTACTCCCGGGCCGTCCGGCGAATCAGGCAGCGCGGACGCGCACCCGGCCCCCGCACAGAAGGAGGGAACGCGATGACCGCATCCGCAGGGTCCGTCGCGGGCAGCGTGCACGCACCGCAGCTGACCATCGCCGGCGCGGCGCGGTCCGGCAGCTCGTCGCTACCGGTGATCAACCCGGCGGCCGGGGCTCCCTTCGTCGAGGTTCCGGTCGCCGTCGCAGCCCAGCTCGATGACGCCGTGGCCGCAGCGACCCGGGCCGGTACCTCGTGGCGGCGCACCCCGCTCGCCGAGCGCCAGGAACTCCTCCGGCGGCTTGCGGCCGTGGTCAGGGCCAACATCGGTGAGCTGGCCAGGCTGCTCACCCTGGAACAGGGGAAGCCGCTGGCCCGGGCCACCGGCGAGATCCAGTCCGGCCTCGCCTACGTAGAAGCGTTCGCCGGGATGGACCTGCCGGTGGAGGTCATCCGCGATGACGCCGCTGAGCGGATCGAGGCCCGCCGGGTGCCCATCGGCGTCGTCGCGGCGATCACGCCGTGGAACTACCCGCTCATGCTCGCCCTGTGGAAGATCGGCCCCGCACTGGTGGCGGGCAACACCGTCATAGTGAAGCCTTCTCCGTACACTCCGGTGGCCACCCTGCGCCTCGGTGAACTCGCCCAGGAGGTGCTACCGCCTGGCGTACTTCAGGTACTGGCCGGAGACGACAGCCTGGGCGCCATGCTCACCGAGCACGGCGGTATCGGCAAGATCTCCTTCACTGGGTCGGTGCCGACCGGCAAGGCCATCATGGCCAGCGCCGCGGGCACGCTGAAGCGGCTCACCCTGGAACTGGGCGGCAATGACCCGGGGATCGTGCTTGACGATGCCGACCCGCAGTCCATCGCCGAGGACCTGTACTGGGGCGCCCTGTCCAACTGCGGTCAGGTCTGCGCCGGCCTGAAGCGGATGTATGTCCCGGCCAGCCGGGCCGCCGAGTACGCCGAGGCGCTGGCTACGGTCGCCGCCAAGGTCACGGTCGGCGACGGCCTCGACCCAGGGACCGACATGGGCCCGGTGCAGAACGCCCCGCAGCTGGACCGGGTGCGCTCCCTGCTGGCGGACGCCGAGGCACGGGGCGCGGAGGTCTTCTTCCGCGGCGAGGCTCCTGACGGTCCCGGATACTGGCATCCGGTCACCCTGGTGCGCAACGCCGGGGAGGACGCCCCGCTGGTGGCGGAGGAGCAGTTCGGGCCGGTGCTACCGCTACTTACCTACGACACCCTCGCAGATGCCGTGTCCCGGGCCAACGCGTCGCCGTTCGCGCTGGGCGCCTCGGTGTGGTCGGCGGACCAGGACCGGGCGACCGCGGTCGCCGAGACCCTGGAGGCTGGCACCGTATGGGTGAACCAGCACCCGATGCTCTCCCCCTCTACCCCGTTTGGCGGGCTGAAGCAGTCCGGGATCGGCGTGGAGAGCTCGCAGCACGGCCTGGCTGCCTACACCGACATCTCTGTCCTACGCGTCAAGCGCGGGCACTGACGCGTGATGCGTCTGTAACGGAAGGACACCGAAGATGCTGCTCAACCGCGACGACTGGTACGAAACCTCTCGTGACCTGGACTGGACATTGTCCTACGTGGACCGCGACGAGGCTTTCCCGGCGAGCTGGACCGGCGCCGGCGACATTCCCGAGGATGCCTGGCGAGCCTGGGAGGAGCCGTTCCGGGTCTCCTACCGCGACTACGTCCGCATCCAGCGGGAAAAGGAGTCCGGGGTCAAGGCCGTGAGCAACACCCTGATCCGGGCCGGCGTCTACGACAAGCTGGATCCAGCCCACGTGGCCGCCTCCCAGCTGCACATGGGGACTACCTGCATGGTCGAGTACATGGCGGTCACCATGCAGAGCCGGTTCTGCCGCTTCGCGCCGTCCCCGAAGTGGCGCAACCTCGGCGTCTTCGGAATGCTGGATGAGACCAGGCACACCCAGCTCGACATGAGGTTCTCCCACGACCTGCTGAAGCAGGACCCGCGTTTCGACTGGGCCCAGAAGGCGTTCCACACCAACGAGTGGGGGGTGCTGGCGGTCAAGAACTTCTTCGACGACATCATGCTCAGCGCCGACTGCGTAGAGGCGGCTCTGGCCACCAGCCTCACCGTGGAGCACGGCTTTACCAACATCCAGTTCGTCGCCCTCGCCGCCGACGCGATGGCGGCCGGCGACATCAACTGGTCGAACCTGCTCTCCTCGATCCAGACCGACGAGGCCCGCCACGCACAGCAGGGATTCCCCACCCTCCAGGTGCTGATGGAGCACGACCCGGAGCGCGCGCAGCGCGCCATGGACGTCGCGTTCTGGCGGTCCACGCGGCTGTTCCAGACGCTGACGGGCCCAGCGATGGACTATTACACGCCGGTCAGGCAGCGGAAGATGTCGTTCAAGGAGTTCATGCTGGAGTGGATCGTCAACCACCACGAGCGGATCCTGGAGGACTACGGGCTCAAGAAGCCCTGGTACTGGGACCAGTTCCTGGTCGCCCTGGAGAACGGGCACCACGCTATGCACATCGGCACCTGGTTCTGGCGACCCACACTGTTCTGGAAGCCCAACGCCGGCGTCTCCAAGGCCGAGCGGAAGTGGCTGAACGAGAAGTACCCCAGCTGGGAAGAGAACTGGGGCGTCCTGTGGGACGAGATTATCGCCAACGTCAACTCCGGTCATCCCGAGCTCACGCTGCCCGAGACGCTGCCCGCGCTGTGCAACCTGACCCAGCTGCCGCTGGGATCCGCGATGTCACGACACGAGCTGAAGCCGGCCACCAGCGTCTACCAGGGACGGCTGTATCACTTCGACTCCGAGATCTCCAAGTGGTGCTTTGACATCGAACCCGAGCGCTACGCCGGGCACATGACCGTGGTCGACCGGTTCATCGCGGGGCAGATCCAGCCGATGAACCTGGCGGGCGGCCTGCAGTGGATGGGCCTGACGCCAGACGTCATGGGCGATGACGCCTACGGCTACCGATGGGCCGCGGACTACACGAACGGCCACGCGCCGACCCCCGTCCCGGTCCCGGCAGCCTGAACCGCCAGCCCCGAAAGTAGGCAGGAGACACACGATGGCACTGTTCCCTATCTACGGCAGATTTGTCGGCGATTTCGTTCCGCATCTGGTGCCGGTGGACACCGACGACACCATGGACACCGTGGCCGAGAAGGTCGCGGTCCACACCGTGGGCCGTCGCCTGCCGCGGCCCGCCACGCCGAAGGGATACGACGTCTACCTCGATGACCGCAAGGTCCCGGCCTCGACCACGCTCGGTGAGCTCGGCCTGGTCCCGCTGCAGTGGCTGGACGTACGGTTCCGTGACTGACACCGACGGCTTCGCCGAGATCGCGGCCGAAGACGAGTTGTGGGATGGCGAGATGGAGTCCTACGACGTCGATGGCATGGAGATCCTGCTGGTCCGCGTGGATGGCGAGTACCGGGCCTACGACGGGATCTGCCCGCACCAGAGCTCGTCACTGGTCGAGGGGAGGCTGGAGGGAAGCACGCTGACTGCAGCGCGCACGAGTGGGTCTTCGACGCCCGCACCGGCCAGGGCATCAATCCGCAGGCCGCCTGCCTCAAGCGCCGCGAAGTGCGCGTCAGCCACGGCGCCGTGCTGGTCAGCCGCACTGCCCTGGCGGCCTCAAGGGTGGCACATTAAGCAGAACGGAAGGTCGTGTCATGGCAGTCCTCGAAATAGCCGACATCGAGTCCATTGATCAGAACCTGGTCGGCCCCGTGGTCCGGGCCGGCTTGCTCGCGGAAGCGGTCATCGATGCCGTCGCCGACGACAATCCCGGCCGCGACGTGGTCGTGCTCGACCGCGACGACTATGTGCGCATCCACACCGCGCAGACCTGCCGGCTGACACGCGCCAGCCTGGAACGCCACCTGGGCCAACCCGTCCAGCTGGCCACGCTGGAAATCGACATGCCCGCCTTCAAGGGCCGGCTGCGTACCCGCACCGATGAGTACGTCTGGTTCTACGACAAGTGACCCGGCGAACGCGACAAGCAGCACGAAGAGGCTAAGGAGAGCGTCGATGACGACGGAACGCACGGTGACCAGCCCCGGCACGGGCGCCAAGCCCCGTACCCGGCGGCTGAAGACCTGGACCGCGTTCGGCGATCTGGGCCGGCGGCCCAGCGAATACGAGATTCTCACCCACGGGCTTAACCACACCACCGGACAGCCCCCGCTCGAACTCGGGCCCGACGTGCACGGTAACCGCTGGCTGCGGGAGCACCGGGACGCGATGCGCCTGAAGGTCGGCGACTGGAATGCCTTCCGCGACCCGGACGCGGTGACCTACGGCAGCTACGTCGCCATGCAGGATGACCAGGAGACCTACGTCGAGGGGCTGCTTGAGCGGTTCGACCGGGAGAACCACGACGCGGGCCTGCCCGATCAGGCGCTGGATTTCCTCGCCCTCACGGTGACCCCGTGCCGGTACCTCGCGCACGCCGAGCAGATGCTGTCCGCCTACGTCCAGCAGCTCGCCCCGACCAGCTATGTCGCCACCGCCGCGACGTTCCAGACCGCCGACCAGCTAAGGCGCGTCCAGCTCATCGCCTATCGCACGACCCAGCTACGGCGGACATTCCCGCAGCGGACCTTCGGCACCGGGGAGCGGGCCACCTGGGAGGGGAATCCCGGGTGGCAGCCGGTCCGTGAGGCGGTCGAGCATGCGCTGGTGGAGTTCGACTGGGACCGGGCCGTGGTGGCCACTCAGCTTGTCGTCAAGCCCATCGCCGACCTGCTCTTCCTGCAGCAGCTCGGCCATGAGCTCGCCGCGGCCAGAGCGACGCTGGACGGCCTGATCGCGGAGAATCTGTGGCTGGACGCCCAGCGATCGCGCCGGTGGACAGGGGCGCTGCTCCGCTTCCTCGCGGACGCCGATCCTGCCAACGTGGGCGTGCTCCAAGGTCACCTGCGGGAATGGGCGAGCCGTGGCCACGCGATGGTGGCCGCCGGCGCCAGCCTGCTGACCCAGGGCGGCGGCCGGTCAAGCGCCCAGATCGCCGACGCCGTGACGGAAGGCTGGCGGGAGCTGATTGAACCGGTCGGCTTGACGGTTGGCCCGGCATGAACCGCAGCCCGGCGCAGGCCCGGGCACCGTCCCGGCCGGACGGCGCGCAGGCTTCTCAGGGCTATGCCCTCACCGTGACCGACGGCGACGATGAAGCCGCATTCAGCTGCCTGCCGGGCGAGACAGTACTGTTCGCCGGGCAGGCGGCGGGCTGGGATCTGCCCTATGAGTGCGCAAGCGGCGGCTGCGGGACGTGCCGGGCCCAGTTGCTCTCCGGGTATGTCACCAGCTCGTGGCCGGACGCCACTGGCCTGACCGAGCGGGACCGCAGGCGCGGTAACCGCATCCTGCTGTGCCAGTCACGACCCGCCGCAGCCTGCGCATTGCGCAGCCAGGCGCGACTGCGCCGCCTTAGTGGACAGATGCCGCGCCCGGCGCGGCACGAGTCCCGGGTCACCGGAATCGACCTGCTGACCGCGGACATGATGATGCTGGAGCTGGACTGCGGCCAGCCCGTCCCCTACCTGGCCGGGCAGTTCGTCATCCTGGAGATGCCCGACGGCACCCGCCGCCCGTATTCCATGTCGGGACCAGCCGGGCCTGCGTCCGCCCGGCTGGAGCTGCTGGTGCGGAGCAAGCCAGGTGGCGCGGCCAGCCGGTGGCTGTTCCAGCGGCTGGCCGTGGGCAGCCGGTTGACCGTCGAGGGCCCCTATGGCCGGGCCCACGTCCAGTCCCCAGCGGGCCGGCCGGTGGTGTGCGTCGCCGGGGGCAGCGGCCTCGGCCAGGTTCTCACCATCGCCGAGCATTGCCTGGCGCAGGATGCCACCCGGCCGCTGTCGTTCTACTACGGCGCGCGCAACGTCGCCGACCTGGTACTGCGGGAGCGTTTCGACGCCCTGCGCCGCCGCGGCGCCGCCGTCATCGCGGTGGCGGAGGTCACCGGAGCCGGGACTGGCGGAGGCGGGAAAACGGGTCCGGCCCCCGGCTGGGGTACAGTCAGGACCGGCCTGGTCATTGACGCCGTTGCCGCCGACCACAATGACCTGACCAGCCACGATCTCTACGTCGCGGGGCCGACCGCGATGGTCGACGCCCTGCTCGCCACGCTGGTCCGCACGGGACGCGCCGCCGCCGACCGAGTCTTCTTCGACCGTTTCTGGACGTGAGAAAAATGACCAACGTGCCCGCCCTGCCAGAGATGGCGCCCGCCGCCCCGCTGCCCGCCGCCCTGCCGTCCGGGGTCGCCTTGCCTGGCGGCGAGCACTACGCGCGCAATCTCATCGGCGGCCGCTGGCAGTTTCCAGCCGCGCCGTTTGAGTTCGAGATCCGCAATCCCCTGGACAGCACCGTGACCACTGTCGTTCCGCTGTCGAGCCGGTTCGACGTCGCCCGCGCGGTGGCCGCTGCCCGGGCCGCAGCCCGGTCCTGGAGTGCCGACGGCGATACGCGTCATCGCCTGCTGACCCAGCTCGTAGACCAGATGCACCTCCTGGCCGGGCCGCTGGCTCAGCTCCAGTCGCTGGAGACCGGCTTGGCCGCAGCGGACTCCTGCGCCGCCGTCGCGGCCGTGACCCACCTGGCCCGCGTCCTGCTCGCGACACGGGCCTGCGATGCCGGCGATGAGCCAGCCGGGCTGGTGAGCGGGCACATCCTGTCCTGGGGCCTGCCGTTCGCTGAGGTTGCCTGCAGCGTCCTGCCGGACCTGCTGGCCGGGCGGACAGTAGTGGTCAAGCCGTCTCTGCGCGCGCCGATGTCCGCCGTAGCGTTCGCTCACCTGGCCATCCTCCTGGGCTTCCCGCCGGGAGTGATCAACATCGTGCAGGGCACCGGAGTGGACGCAGGGGCGGCGCTCGCTGGTACCCGTGAACTGGCCGAGCTGCATGTTCGGGCTGGCGACCGCACCGTTGACCAGGCGGCGCGGGCGGTGATGGTCACCGGCACCCGGCTGCATTCCCTGCGGGCCGGCGGCAACGTCGTCCTCGCCGGGCGCGGCGCAGACCCGGACCAGGTCGCTGCCGCGGTCACCGATGCGCTGCGCGTGCACAGTGCCGGAGGCCTGCTGAACCTGCCGTTGCTCTCGGTGCAGGCCGAGGCGGCCGGCCAGGTGGTGGACGCGGTCCTGGCCCGGCTGCCTGGCTGCGCGCCCGCCCCGCTCCCGACCGAGCCGCTGCGCACCCGGGCCCTCAGCCAGGTCGCTGCCCTCCGGGCGGCAGGAGCACGTGTGCTGCGCGGCGGGACGGTCCCCGACGATACGGCACACCGGATGGGCTGGCTACTGCCGCCGACGGTGGTCACGGCCGGGGCGATGAGAGGCGGGCCTGGCTCGGACAGCCGGGGCACGGCCGCCGGGGAACCCCTCGGACCGGTGCTGACCGTGGTCACGTGGCGCTCACCTGCCGAACTGGCAGGCACTTTGCCGCACCCGCGGTACGCCGACGCCGTAGCCTGCGTATGGGGGCTCGATGACGGCGAGATTGCCGCGGCCAGGCTGCCGCACGCGGTGATCCTCCGGGAGGCGGTGCCGGTGACCGCTCTGCACGACGCGGTTCTCCCGGCGGCCTGGACGGGCGGCTACGCCGGCAGGCCCGGCGAACCTAGCGACCTAGGGTGGTGAGGCCGATGCTCACCATCGTCGTCATCGCCGACCCGGTCCCTTCCCTCCTGCCCGCCCACGACACCAGCGTCGCGCTCATGGAGGCCGCCCAGCGACGCGGGCACCGGATCCTAGTGACCACGGCGGCGGCCCTGTCCGTCCGGGACAACCGGGCGCACGCCCGCTGCCAGCCGCTGGAGATCACCCCGGCCCAGCTGGTCGACGGCCGCTGGCTGGCACCGGCGGACTGGTGGCGAGCCGGACCGCCCGAGGACATCGTGCTGGACTGCGCCCACGCGGTCCTGATGCGCACCGACCCGCCCGTCGATGACATGTACCTGCGGGCCACCTACCTGCTCGACTACGTCAACCCGCAGCACACTCTGCTGGTCAACGCCCCGGCGGGCCTGCGTGAAGCTAACGAGAAACTGTTCACCCTGCGCTTCGAGAAACTGATCCCCGACACACTGATCAGTGCCGACCTGCGGGAACTGGCCGCCACCGTGAGCGAGTGGGGGCAGGCCGTGCTCAAGCCGACGGACGCGATGGGCGGCCGCGGCATCCTCCTGCTGCGCCCCGGCGACCTGAACCTTCGCTCCGCGCTGGAGATCTCAACGGACCGGGGACGCCGTCAGGTGATCCTGCAGCGCTGGGTGCCTGCCGCCGCTGACGGTGACCGGCGGGTCATCGTCCTGGACGGCGAACCCGTGGGCGTGATCCGCAGGGTAGCCGTGGCCGGCGAGTTCCGCTGCAACATGGCGGCCGGAGCCGCCGTGGTCGCCGACAGCGTCAGCCCGCGGGACAAGGAGATCTGCGAGACTCTGCGGCCAGAGCTCACCCGGCTGGGCATCGTCCTGGCCGGCATCGACGTCATCGGTGACCGTCTCACCGAGATCAATGTCACCAGTCCCACCGGGGTTCGCGAAATCGACGCCAGCTGCGGCACCAGCCTCGCCCAGCTCATTATCGAACACCTCGAGCAGAGATGCCGGGCCCTCGGGCCGGGCCGCTGAAGAAACCCTCAACGCGGCTAGAGGCGGAACCGGGTGCCCGTCACCTTTTCCGCGATCCCGGTGTGGTCCAGGTAGGGCGTGATCCCGCCGAGGTGGAAGGGCCAGCCGGCCCCGAGGATCATGCACAGGTCGATGTCCTCCGGGGCCGAGACGACCCCTTCGTCGAGCATCAGCCTGATCTCCTCGGCCAGCGCCTCGAGCGCGCGCTCGCGCACCTGCTCCGCACTGGACGGGCGGTCACCGCCGGCCAGGATGGCCGCGACCGACTCATCGACTTCAGAATCGGGTCCGTAGACGGCGGTCTTACCCGCCTCCACCAGGGCACGGAGCTTCGGCGACACGGCGAACCGGTCGGGGTAGGCCGCATGCAGCGTCTCGGCGACGTGCAGCGCGACGGCCGGGCCGACCAGCTGGAGCAGCAGGAACGGAGTGACGGGCAGACCGAGGGGGTCGGGTGCATGTTCGGCCACCTCGAAGCCCGTGCCTTCGTCGACGCTAGCGATGACCTCGCCGAGGAACCTGGTCAGCAGGCGGTTAACGACAAACGCGGGTGAGTCCTTCACCAACACGCAGTCCTTCTTCAGCCCCTTCCCGACCGCGAGGGCGGTGGCCAGCGTCGGGTGGTCGGTCCGCGCGGCGCGAACCACCTCGACCAGCGGCATCATCGCGACCGGGTTGAAGAAGTGGAACCCGACCACGCGCTCCGGATGAGCGAGCCCGGCCGCCATCTCGGTCACAGAAAGCGAGGAGGTGTTGGTGGCCAGCACGCAATCCGGCCGGACCACCTCCTCGACCTCGGCGAACACCTGCTGCTTGACCGATGTTTCCTCGAACACGGCCTCGATCACGAAGTCGGCGTCCGCGAACGCGTCTTTGGTCAGCGACCCGCTGACCAGCCCGGTCAGCCTCGCGGCGGCATCCGCGCTGATCCGGCCGCGGCTGGCCAGCTTGGCGATCTCGGCCTTCACGTGACCAACCCCAGCGTCGAGCCGAGCCTGGTCCAGGTCGGTCAGCACGACCGGTACCTCAAGACGCCGCGCGAACAGCAGCGCGATCTGCGCGGCCATCAGGCCCGCGCCCACCACGCCGACCTTGGTCACCGGCCGCGCCAGCGACTTGTCGGGGGCGCCCGCGGCCTTCCTGGCCCGCTTCTGGGTGAGGTCGAACGCGTAGAGCCCGGCGTGCAGCTCGTCACTGAGCAGCAGATCCGCAAGGCCCTCGTCCTCGGCGGCGAACCCCTCGTCCCGGGTCCGGCCGCGGGCCGCGGCTACCAGGTCGATGGCCCGGTAGACAGCGGGGGCGGCGCCGTGCAGCTTGCCGTCCGCGAAGAACCGGGCTCCGCCAACCGCACTGTCCCACTCTTCGTCCGGCGATACCCGGGTCACCGTCTCCGAGCCGGTCAGCACGCGCGCGGCCCAGCGCAGCGACTCGGCCAGGAAGTCGGCGGGTTCGAACATGGCGTCGGCGATCCCGAGCGAGAAGGCGTCGGGTCCGCGCAGCATGCGGTTCTGGCTGAGCGGGTTCTCGACGATGAGCTTCAGCGCCTTCGCCGGGCCGATCAGGTGCGGCAGCAGGTAGGTACCGCCCCAGCCGGGCAGCAGGCCGAGGAAGCACTCGGGGAACGCGACCGCGGGGACACCGGAGGAGATTGTCCGGTACGAGCAGTGCAGCGCGAGCTCCAGGCCCCCGCCGAGCGCGGCGCCGTTGACGAACGCGAACGACGGTATGCTCAGCTCACCGAACCGGCGGAACACGGAGTGCCCGAGCCTGGCGATGGTCAGCGCCTCGTCCCGCGAGCGGATCAGCGCGGCCCCGGTCAGGTCGGCGCCGACCGCGAAGATGAACGGCTTGCCGGTGACGCCGACCGCGACGACGCGCTGTTCCCCGGCCTCCGGCGTGGTTCGTCCGGCCACCGTATCGAGGGCGTCGCGCAGCGAGATCAGGCCGGCCGGGCCGAACGTGCTCGGCCGGGTGTGGTCGAACCCGTTGTCCAGGGTGATGAGCGCCATCGTGCCCGCCCCGTCGGGCAGCTCCACGTCCCGGACCAGCGCCCTGGTGACGACTTCCTCGGGGAAAAGCGAGGTGATGACCGACTCGTCGAGACCGTGATCGCTGCGGTCCGGGAGGTTTTCAAGCATGGAGGTTCTCCCACAGGACGGTGCCGCCCATGCCCAGCCCGACGCACATCGTGGTCAGGCCGTAGCGGACGGCCGGTCGTTCAGCGAACTCGCGGGCCAGCTGGATCATCAGCCGCACGCCGGAACTCGCGAGCGGATGGCCGAGTGCGATCGCGCCGCCCCACGGGTTCACCCGCGGGTCGTCGTCGGCGATCTTGAAGTGGTCGAGGAAGGCGAGCACCTGCACCGCGAACGCCTCGTTGACCTCGATCAGCCCGATGTCGTCGATGGTCAGGTCGTTGCGGGCCAGCACGGCCTCGGTGGCCGGCACCGGCCCGATGCCCATCACCTCGGGGTCTACCCCGGCAAAGGAGAAGTCGATGAGCCGCATCCTGGCGTCCAGGCCCAGCTCGGCGGCCACGTCCTGGGCCGCGATCACGCAGCCGGTGGCGCCGTCGTTCAGCCCGGCGGAGTTTCCCGCGGTGACCCGGCCGTGCGGCCGGAACGGTGTCTTGAGGCCGGCCAGCGCCTCGATGGTGGTGTCCGGGCGCGGCGGCTCGTCGGCGGTGGCCAGCCCCCAACCCATACTCCCCGTGTAGCCTGCCTCCGCGCTGCGGATCGCGACCGGTACCAGGTCGGGCTGGATCTGGCCCGCCGCGTAGGCCGCGGCGACCTTACGCTGGCTGGCCAGCGCGTACGCGTCGGCCCGGGCCCGGGTGATGGCCGGGAACCGGTCGTGCAGGTTCTCCGCGGTCGCGCCCATGGACAGCGCGGACGGATCCACCAGCCGCTCGGCGACGAACCTGGGGTTGGGGTCGACGCCGGAGCCCATCGGGTGGTGGCCCATGTGCTCGACGCCGCCGGCCACCGCCACGTCCGTCGCGCCCAGCGCGATCGAACCCGCGGTGGTGGTGACCGCGGTCATTGCGCCGGCGCACATCCGGTCGATGGCGTAACCGGGCACGGACTTGGGCAGCCCGGCCAGGATCGCGGCGCTGCGCCCGATGGTCAGCCCCTGATCGCCGGTCTGGGTGGTGGCAGCGACCGCGACCTCGCCGATCCGCTCAGGCGGCAGCGCGGGGTTGCGCCGCAGCAGCTCGCGGATCACGCTCACGATCATGTCGTCGGCCCGGGTCTCGGCGTACAGGCCCTTCGGCCCGGCCTTGCCGAACGGGGTGCGGACGCCGTCCACGAAGACGACATCGCGTGCGGTACGGGGCACGGTCAGCCTCCCTTGG
>Ga0302229_10001373_pt1 | contig 18512 bp, 17 predicted proteins | sample II_Palsa_N1_3_FD_193518 | JGI IMG/M metagenome (GOLD analysis project Ga0302229, IMG submission 193518) | Peat permafrost microbial communities from Stordalen Mire near Abisko, Sweden - II_Palsa_N1_3 | ecosystem: Environmental > Terrestrial > Soil > Palsa > Peat permafrost | place: Sweden... | reverse complement strand
GCCCCCGGCGAACTGGCGAAGGCTCTTCTCGGCTTCGCCGCAAGCGTCGACGCCGCCTGACTGCCCTGAGTACTGCCCGGACCAGCCGGGCAGCCGCCCTATCAGAAGATGCGCCAGTGTGGTTCCGGGGTTCTGCACCAGCCGTTCAGCTGATCCGGTCCCGGCCCGCTGGAATTGCCGGGCAGAACCGCGGCCGGGCCACGGCGGGGACGGGCCGGCTGCGTGCAGCCGGCCGTGGTGGCAGGTAAGGCCAGGCACCGAGGCGGGCCGGAAATCACCCGCGAATCCACCTGGCGGCAGAGTGCACCGGGCGTTGTTGTCAGCTGGCGGCGTGCCCGGCTCTGGCGCGGGTTTGCGCGAGGCGGTAGGAGTCGCTGCCGGTCTCATGGCTGGCGATCACTGTGGGCAGCCGCCGCATCCTGAACAGCTGGATCATCATTAATGTCGGGGGAGGCCCGACCGACGACAAGCCGGCGGTCACCCTGGAGACGCCACGCGATCCCGACCGGGTCAGCAGCTTCCTCAATATCCGGGTCAAAGACATCCAGGCCGTGTACGCCGAGTGGAGCGCCCGGGGTGCTCAGTTCCTGACGCCGCCGAAACAGCACCAGTACGAGATCCGCTGCTACATCCGCGATCCCGACGGTCATCTGATCGAAGTGGGGCAAACCACAGACCCAGACGGGGACTGGTCACCCGCTCACTGGCCACCGAGTGCGCGCGCCGGCGATTCGGAGTGAATGCCGAGGTCACCGGCAACGCCCCGCGAATCGACGGTGGCCAGTCCTCCGGGCACTGAGCCTCGATCCACCGCCTGACGCCGAGGAGGTTCGGTCATGACCACCGCGATCATCGGCACTGGAGGGATCGGATCGGTCATCGCCCGCGAGCTCGCCTCAGGCGGCGAGGCCCTGCGGCTCTCGAGCGCCGACAATGAATCGGCACGAACGCTGGCTGCAGGGATCGGTCGCGCTGCGGTCGCCGCCGTCGACAACCGCGACGCGTTGCAGGGCGCCGATGCCGTCGTCCTCGCGCTGCGGTTTACCGCGCTGAAGGGCGTCATAGACGAGATCGCCGACGCGCTGACCGGCAAGGTAGTGGTCGTTCCGAGCAATCCGCTCAGCACTGACGCACATGGCAACGTCTCATGTCTCCTGCCGGAAGGGCAATCCTCTGGCGAGGTTGTAGCCGGGTGGTTGCCGGCGGGAGCGCGCTTGGCCATGGCGTTTGGAACCCTGTCGGCCGATCTCTTCGAGTCCTCCAGCAACCGGTCACCGGAGCCGGCGGTCCTCTTCTATGCGACGGACGACGAGGTTGCTGGCGAGGAAGTCGAGCGGCTGATCCGAACGGCCGGCTTCGAGCCGGCGAAGGTCGGCGGGGTCGAACAGTCGGATCGGCTCGAGGTGGGCGGCGACCTTCACGGTCTCGTAGTCGGCCCCGCAAAGGCGCCATCATTGATCAGTGGGGCCTGATCTGCGGAGTCTGGAAGGGCGTGACAGTGCTGGAGGTCATTGGCGACGGTCATGCTGGCGGGCGTGAGCGCGATCGCATAGGGGTTGTGTCCGACGCTGATCTGGGTGCCACCTGTCAAGCGCTGTATCGCGGTCTGCTTGCGCCCGGAGGATCTCCCCGGCTGACATTTGCTTCGGCATATGTGTGTGCATGAGCGCTGACGGGCACGCCTACCGGCAGGCTCACAGAAGCTCCCGAGTACAGCCAGGTCCGGAGAGGCGGTCGTCCCGTGCGTTCCGACATCGTCCCCGGCGGCGCTTTCCCCGATTATGCGCTGCCCGACCACACCGGCACCGTCCGCAGCCTGAGCGAGCTCCAGGGCCGGGACCCGATGATCCTGACGCTCGCGCGCGGCAACTACTGCCCGAAAGAGCACCGGCAGCACCTGGAGCTGGCCGAGCACTACCCGGAGATCGCGGTGGCTTACACACAGGTCGCCACGATCGCCACCGACGACCATCACACGCTGCAGGAGTTCCGCAACTCAGTCGGCGGCCAGTGGCCCTTCCTGTCCGACCCCGGTCGGATCGTCCAGAAGGACCTCGACATCCAGGAGTACACCGACCCCGAGCACAACCCGATGATCCCGCACACGCTGGTGCTCAAGCCGGGACTGGTCATCCACAGCATCTACAACGGCTACTGGTTCTGGGGCCGCCCGTCGTTCTACGAGTTGTGGCGCGACCTGCGCGCCGCGACGGCCGAGATCCGCCCGGACTGGGACCTGAGCACCCCGGGACTGCGCGAGGCCTGGGACAGCGGCGACTACTCGAAGTTTCACGGATGGGACCGGCGTTCCCCTCAGTCAACGCCGACCTCTTACGAGTCATAGGACAGCGGTTGCTGCTGCCCCTGCGGGCCCGCTGGCTCGCCGGGCCATGGGCTACCACGGCTCCCGCCGCGACTCTCTCCTTGCGGCGCCGGTGGTTGCGGGTAACGCGGGGGTTGATCCTGGTTCGTGTCGCCAGTCTGCTCCGCGGGTACGTCGTGGCTTATGACCACTCCGGTGTGTGAGTTGCTAGGGATTGAGCGGCCGATCGTTCAGGCTCCAATGTCCGATATCACGGGACTGGCGGCGGCGGTGTCGAATGCCGGCGCGCTCGGCATGGTGACGCTGACCTGGTCTGCTGACGCCGGAGCCGTCGTCCGGGAGACGGCGGCGCTGACGTCGCGGCCGTTTGGCGGCAACTTCGTTCTCACCTCAGATCATCATCGTGACCTCGACCAGGCCCTAGCGGCTGGCCTGAAGATCGTCTCGTTTATGTGGGGGGATCCCAGCAGCTACATCAAGGCTGTGCACGACGCCGGGGGAATCGTTCTGCACACGGTCGGCAGCGCAAAGGAGGCACGACAGGCAGTCGCGTCCGGCGCGGACGTGATCGTCGCGCAGGGCTGGGAGGCTGGCGGGCACGTCTGGGGCAAGGTCGCCACACTGCCGCTAGTGCCCGCCGTGGTGGACGCGGTGGCGCCGGTACCGGTGATCGCAGCTGGCGGGATCGGCGACGCCCGCGGCGTCGCCGCGGTGCTCGCCCTGGGCGCCCAGGCCGCGTGGCTGGGCACGCGGTTCCTGCTGGCCGAGGAGATGCCGATCCACGAGGAGTACCGGCGCCGGCTGATAGCCGCGGCCGAAACCGATCCGCAGTGGTACCCCAACCTGTACGACGTCGGGTGGCCCGACTCTCCCCACCGCGCTCTCCGCAACTCAACGGCCAGGGCGTGGGATGCCGCGGGACGCCCCCCGGACAGCCAGCGCCCGGGAGCAGGCGACGTGATCGCGCACTTCGCCTCCGGCGAGGGAATCGTTCGTTACGAGCCAGCGCCGCCGATGGCCGGGACGACCGGTGACATCGAGGCGCTATCGATGTGGGCCGGGCAAAGCGTTGCCGTTGCGAGAAAGCCACAGTCAGCGGCGGACATCGTGACCGAGCTCACCTCCCGCCTGTGATCCGGGGGGGAGGCGCTCGGATCGCTGTCGGGTGGGGCCGTGAAGCGCTGCGGGCTTGCCGGCCGGGCGAACCATGCGCGGAATTGCGATGCCGTGGTTCCCGGACTTTGTCACTGCCGCGGAACTTGCCCGTAGGCAGACCCGCGACCCGGGTCAGGCGGTTCCAGCCGGGCGCTACCTCACCGCGCCGAGCGAAGGTGACACCCGTCCTCTGGAAGGCGCGCGTGACCTAGCTCGAAAAAACCCGGACCGGACGCAATCCGGCCGCGGCCCGCTCAGCGACGGAGGATCGCCATGGAGTACCTCGTCACGATGACAACCCATGTTCCGGACGGGACGCCAGCGCAGGCGGTCGACGACGTCCGCGCCCGCGAGGCCGCACATTCGCGTGACCTGGCCACGGAGGGTCAGCTGCTGCGGTTGTGGCGCCCGCCGCTGCAGCCGGGCGAATGGCGCAGTCTCGGCCTGTTTGCCGCCGGCGACGCCGGCCAGCTCCAGCAGGCCCTGGCTTCGATGCCGCTGAAGATCTGGCGAACCGACCAGGTGACGCCGCTCGCACCGCACCCCAACGACCCGGGCCCGAGCACTCGGCCAGGCCAGTCAGGCGCCGAATTCCTGGCCACCTTCGTGGTCACGATCCCGGATGGCACGCCCCGCCGGGCCGTGGAAGACGCCGAGGCGGACGAGGCCGCACGCGCGCGCGAACTGGCTGACCAGGGACACCTGGAGCGACTGTGGGCACTTCCGGGTCAGGGACGCGCTCTCAGCTTGTACCGGGCCAGGGACAGCGCGGAGATGGAAGCCATCATGAAAGCGCTCCCGCTCAACCCGTGGATGACGACGGAACTCACACCGCTCACGCCGCACCCGAGCGATCCCGCGACCATGAGCACCTGAGAACGGAGAAAGCCGTTACCGAAACGGAGCAGAAGGTAGCAATCATCACGGGCGGCTCGCAGGGAATCGGCGCGCGCTGGTCGTCGGCGTCAACCTCGCCGGATTCTTCTGGCTGACCCAGTGCGCCATCGGCCAGATGCTGAAGCAGCACGGCGGCCATGTCGTCAACATCAGCGCCAGCATCGCGGCCCACGCAGACTCCGTCGAGCCAACCGCGCTGACCGCGCTGACCAAGGGCGGCCTCGCCGCGGTCACTAAATCGCTGGCCGTCGAGTACGCTTCCTGCGGCATCCGCGTCAACGCCGTCGCGCCAGGCATCACCCAGACCCCGCTGCTGCCGCCGGGCCGGGCCTACCGGACATCGATGCGGCGGCGGAACGCGCCCAGCAGCTCGGCGCCAGCCTGCTGCGCCGCAACGAACGGTGGCACACACTGGCCGACCCGGCCGGCCATCCGCTCGACTGTGCGCCAGCCCCGGCGATCCGCGGACCACCCTGATGGGCGTCATGCTCGACTGCCCCGACGCGAAGACGCTGAGCCACTTCCACGCCGATCCGACCGGCAAGCCATTCTGTCTGGTGTGGACGGTCTAGTAGTTCATGCTGGGCAAGCCCACTGCGGACGAAGAGGACCTAGCCCGCGTTCACCACCAGGCCGTTGTCCGAGGTGGCGACGGTGACCGGAGTGAACATCTCATACTCGGGCTGGTCCGCGGAGTTCTCCAGCAGGCCGTGGTGGATGCCCATGGCCCATACCTGGGTGCTTCCGTCCAGCGAGAACCACGGGCCGCCACTGTCGCCAGCGGCCGTCCACTGCCCGGTTCCGGAGGTCGCCAGGGCCAGCGCAGTCCATGTCTGGGACGGGCCAGTCTGATGGTAGGAGTAGTTCAGCTGGCTCACGGTGAAACCGCACAACAGGCCGCTGAAGGCACCTGACTCACACAGTGAGTCACCCACCGAGGTTGCATGCTGGCCGGCAACGGTCCTGGTGGCCTTGGTATCGCCGTTGAAGATGCCCGGGCCGTAGTAAACCTGATCGCCCGTGCCTGCGGGGATGGCAGCCCAGTCGTGCGGGCCGCTGACGTCGGTGATCGCCCCTATCCCCTGCCAGTGCTGGGGATCCTGCCCATTGTGGAAACTGATGCCATTGACGTACTGGGAGCCGTTGTATGCGCAGTGCGCCGCCGTCATCAGGTACTCGCCGCCAGCAGGGTTGTGCACGCCGAACCCTCCCGAGCAGAAGATAATGAAGCCCGGATCGGCCCGCTGCTGGATCACGTCTCCGCCCCAGAAATTCTCCAGGTCATAACAGCGCGAACCCGGGCCGAGGGAAGCATGGCTCTTGGGCTGCGCACAGTATTGCGGCTGGGCCGGGCCGCTGGAAGTGGCCACTACCGGAACGCCCAGGCGCGACCGCAGGGCCGAGGCGACGGAGGCGACCGAGCGGGCGCTGGACGAGTGCACGCTGAGCCCGATTCCGCTGCCGCCGGTCAGCGGGTACCCGCCGACCACGCCGCCGCCGGAGTTGATCGCCGTCAGCACGTCCCGGTTCAATGCGGCAAGGCTGTAGCGGGTCTGGACGACCCGCAGGTCGACCGTGGCTCGCAACCTGCCGATGAGATGCTGCACGTTCGCGGGGACCGGGCCGTGCCAGTAGACCGTCAGGATCTGCCTGCTGTCGTTGACCGCGGTCTCGAAGAACCCGCGGTGCGCCGGGCCAGGCCTGGCGGCCAGGGCCTGGATCCGGGTCGCCGCCGCGTCCAGCGGCAGCTGGGCCATCATCAGGTGGTAGACGTGCCAGCTCATGCCGTCGGGCGGCGCGCTGGGCCGGTCTGGGTGAGCTTGCCCCGGCGCGCCGGCCGCAAGGCTGGCCGTCGCCGTGCCGAGTGCGAGGCACAGCGCCGAAAACAGCGCCGCGACGAGGCTGGTGCGCCTGAACTGCCTTAATCCGACGGTCTTCACTGTTCCCCCCGAATATCGAGCAATCTGCTGAGGCGGTCCCCCGGTCTTGCCCTGATCGGGCTAGGTCTTGATCTACGGCCCGGAAGCTGTCTCTGGTTTATTCAGCGTTGCTCCAAGCGTGCACCTGAGCATCGGCTCACACAATGCTCAATGTTCCTGGAGGCTTCAGCGTCTTGTGCGTCGCGTGCGTCGTGGCTGAGGAATCTCTGTGCAGACGTACCCGCGCGCGGGTGCGCCCGGCCGTGATGAAACATGGAAGTCCTTACCAGCGGCGACACCGGTGACGGCCCCCGGATGGTGCCGCTGCCCGGATCACCCGCGGCGCCCGGAAAGGCAGCTAGGTATCCAGGGCCAACTGGCCCTGGGCAGCCGGCATCGCCTCCGCCTGGAACCGCATCAGTGCCCTCGCTCACGCCCTGACCAGCACAGCACGTGCCCTGTCCCGCCGACTATGCCCCGGACCCGTGGAACTCCCGGCCCCCCGGCCCGACGGCCGGGCCACTGTCACGAGCCCGGACTCAAATCAAGATCACGAACGCGGCCATCGCCGCAGCCGCTATCCGCCGACCGGGCCGCATGAATGGCACGCCGTTACCGGAACAAGCCATGATCAACTTGACAAGGATCACCGGCATAACGCCGCCGACCGGGCGATGCAGGCCTGTGAGCGTCACGACGCTGACCGAACGCCGGTGCCCCATCACCCTCGGAGAGCTAAGCGTCTCCTAGTCGGCGCGCCTGACGCTGCTTCGCAGCAAACGGGAACCTCTAACACAGCAGCACACCGCAGGAACGCAGCCGGGCTCAGCAGAGACGGTCCAGTGCGTCGGCGAGGAAGGCATCGCGGCGCTCGCGCAGCAACTCCTTGGTGAGGTCTGGCCGTCCGGTCATGCCGGCGATCGCCTCGGCGAACCAGTCAATGTCCGGCGGTGTGCTCAGCGCTGCGACGGCGTCCCAGTAGGCGAGCGACTCGGCGGGGCATTCCGCCTCACGCTGCCAGCCGGCGAGCACGTGATCGGAGGCCTCGAACCCGTAGCACATAGACGCATCGCATCGCAGCGAGCCGAGATCGACGCCCGCGGCTCCGCGGCCAGCGCAGTCCCAGTCGATGACCGCGGCGAGCTCGGCGCCGCGCCACAGGGCGTTGCCGCTCCACAGGTCGCCGTGCACGAAGCCGACCGGGTCATCAGGCACGATCGCGGCGACCCGCTCCTGCGCGGCTGCCAGCAGAGGCTGCGGTTGCGCCCGGGCCCGCAACTCGTCGAAGTCGACGTCCGGGATCGGGTGCGTTACGACCGGCAGCTCGGCGTCGCCGGGGTCGACCGCGCTGATACGAGCGGCGATCCTGCCAAGCGCCTCAAGCCGCGCGGGATCGGGTTCGACGGGCTGGTGGCTCGAGCCATCGACGTACTCGATGAGCAGCAGAGCAGCCTTCTCGTCGGCACGGGCGGCGATGACGCCCGGCGCTGGGACGCCCCTGGCGCGGGCAAGCGCGATCCCACGCGCCTCGAACTTCTGTGTCTCGGCCGTCTCGGGCGCGCCGACACGCAACACGGCGCTGCCTCCGCCGACGGCGGACTCGTAACGCACCAGCCACGGCGGGCCGCCCTCGCGCAGGCCTGTCACGGAGACGAGGTGGTCGCCGCCGACGGCCGCAAGAACCCACTCCACCATGATCTCGTCGAGCGAGGCATCCATCACAAGGTTCACGCTACGCGGCTCTCCAGCCACGGGACCGCCGTTCAGTCGCCACCGTCGGCCGCCGCCCTGTCGGTCACCGAGCGGCCGTCCCCTGTCGAGTGGCCTGGCTTGACCTACCCGCCCGCCATAGCGGAGGCATCGAATGGCTGGGCCTGCAGGCGAAGTCACCGGCGACCGGGTCCAGGTGATTGCCCGGAAGCAGGGCTGACCAGCAGCCCCGAGAAGCTGTAGGCTGCCGCGCTGTCGCTCTTCAAAGCCTGGGTAAGCGGGCCCAGCTCGCCTTCGTCCAGTTCGGGCAGCGCGTCCAGTGCATGCCAGCGCACCTCCAGGGACTCTTCGTCGTTCACGCAGGCAGCACCGCCGACCGGCCGGCACCGGAAGGTGAGTCCGAGGTACTGGACCTGGTCACCGTTCGCGTAGATTTTCGGCTGCGAGACGGTGACCGAGGTCAGCAACTCCGGGACTACGACGACTCCGGTCTCCTCGAAGCACTCGCGGACGGCAGCATCGGCTGGCTGCTCGGCCGGGTCGATGATGCCACCGGGCAGTGCCCAGCCTCCGGTGTCCGCGCGACGCCCGAGAAGAACATGCCCTTCATCGTCCAGGACGACGGCACTGGCCGTGGAAAGCCAGAGCAGACGATGGCCGACCAGGGAGCGTAGCTCCGTAATGAAAGGCGGGGTCGGCATGGTGGTGACCATATCTCGCTCAGCGGCTCGGCCGGGCGCAGCACAGGGAGACGCCGGGTCCCCTAGCCGCGAGGACAGCATGCGAACTTCTTATTCTCGCTGTGATCAATGCGGTCCGGGAATTCGGGCGGGGGGTGATTAACGGGGGTGCTGACGATTCATTTCGCTGGGTGAAGCAGCCGGTCACGCAGCATCGCCGCATACCGGGGCCGGTCGGTAACGACCACGTCGACGCGGGAGTCTGCGAGCCAGCGGGCAATCGTTTTATCGCTGTTGACTGTCCAGATCATCGTCTTGATGCCTGCACGATGGCATTGCCGCAGCACGCCAGCTCCCGCCAGCCGGTGATTCATCGCGGCCCAGTCCGCGCCGCAGGCACGGATCCTGCTCAGCGGATACAGCTCCCGGCGGCGCACGGAAAGCTGCGCCAGCCAAAGCATCTCGCTGAGATCGCGGCCGAGGGAGAGCGCAACCGGCACATCGGGAAAGCGGTTCTTGATCGCCGCGACCGAGGCGTCTTCGAAAGTCGTCGCCACGAAGTTGCCGAGCCCGAGGATCTTGAGCGCCTGCTCGATGATCGCATCCTCGCCGCCGAGTTCCTTAAGGTCGAGATGCCCGATGGCCTTCCCGGCGATGAGCCGCATGACATCCGGGGCCAGTGGTACCTCATAGCCTGCTAGCTCGCAGAGCCTGGAGTAGCTGATGTCCGCAAGCAACCGGCCGTCTTCCGTGCCCGCGTCGTGGTAGACGACCAGCTCTGCGTCCGCCGTGCGCCGGATATCGAATTCGACATACTCAGCGCCGGTGCCCGGCGCATTCCGGTACGCCTCGTAAGTCTCCGCAGACGCGTCCTCGCTGCCGCCTCGATGGGCTGAGATGGCAGGAGCAACGCCCGACCGGGCCGAGCTGGAGCCCCGCATAGCCTCGCCCTTCCGCTGGGACTGCCCGGCGCGGCCTCCCAGCCTCGGCAAGCTTCATCGTAAATACGAAGCTGCGACTACGTCCCATTCCAGTGCTGGCTTGTGGGTCACCGCAGGATTTCCACTAGTAGTACCCATACGTTGAGCAGCCCGAAGACGATCGCGGCCAGCACGCTGGGCACGAGCCAGTACAGGCCGCCGCCGGCCTGAGCCAGTAGCGTGGCCCCCGCCACGGCCAGGCACCCGCAGCTCGCAATGCCCGGAAATATCCTGCCCAGCAGCCACGTCAGCTGCGTTTCCTGCTCCGCTCGCACTGAATGATCGTCGATCAGCACCTGAAAGGTCCCGACGCTCACGCCGGTGACGAGCAGTTCCCACGCCAGGGCGGCGACGGGCTGACCAGGAACAAGCAGGAAGATCCCGGCGACCAGGGGCGTGGCGAACAAGATCAGTGTCTGCCCGGCACGAGCGGGAAGACTCGGAAATTCGAGGATCCGCTTCAAGTTGATGGAGACGGCCACGAACAGCAACCCGGCCAGGGTCGCCGCGGTCCCGGCTGCAGCGAGCCCGAAGTTAGTCCAGTCAGTAGGGGCATAGGCGGTTGTCACGGTGACCAGCACGCTCCCCCTGTCAGTGCAACGGCAAGAGCGCCCTGCGTGATGCACATCATGGCACGCCGATGACGGATCAGGTCATCCTGGTTGTGCCGGCTGGCTCCCGCGGGCGGGTGAGCACTCGACGGCGAAGCGCCCGGACTTCAGCCGCCCGGCAGTACTGATTTCCAGGCCGGCCTGGCGCGCGAGCTCCCTGAACTCGGCCAGGGTGCGATCCTTGCCTCCCAGCAGGACCATCATCAGCAATTCTGGGGATGCCCCGCCGTCTTCGTCCGGCGAGACGCCGCCCAGGACCACGACGCGGCCAGCGGGGCGGGCCGCCTCAGCGCACCGGGTCAAGACCGCCGTCGCTTCGCGATCGGGCCAGTCGGCCAGTACGTTTTTCAGCAGGTACAGGTCGGCTCCGGCCGGCAGCGGGTCGAAGAAGCTCTGTCCCGCAGTAGTGACACGCCCGGCGACGCCGGCCGACCGGAATAGCTCGCCGGACCCCCCCACCGTCCTGGGCAGATCGACTAGCGTGCCGAGGATCCCCGGCCTGGCGCGGAGAATCTCGGCCAGCAGCGCGCCCGTTCCCCCGCCCACATCGACCACGGACCGTACCGGCGCCCAGTCATTGCTGACGAGGACCTCCGGGTCGGGCGTGCCATGACCGGCCACCCCCATCAGCTCGTCGAAGCTCGCCGCGATGCCCGGATGGGCGTCCAGGTCCTCCCAGAACGGCCGGCCTAGGATCTGGTGATAGGCGGGTCTTCCTGTTCGCACGGCGCTGAGCAGGCTGCCCCACGCATTCGCCATGCGACCGCCGATGCCGTCCAGGTCGTAACCAGGCGATGGGCCGCGCAGCCCTTCGGCTGCCTCGTTGAGCCCGAACGTTCCCGGTACGGCCTGCTCGAACACGCCCTTGCTCACCAGGTGCCTGAGCACCCTGTCCAGCGAGCCCGCATCGCAGCCGGCCTGCGCCGCAAGGTCTGTCACGTCGGATGCGCCAGCCGCGATCAGGTCGGCGATCCGCAGGGTCGCAACCACGTGGACGCACCAGGGGGTGCAGAGGTCACCGAGCGCACCGAGGTCGACGGCCTGGCTGTTCGTCATAGCGGCTATCCCCTGGACCCTTGGGCAGAAAGGACGGTCAGCTGATCCACGCCGAGCGTGCCATGACGTTCGCTGCCACCTGGACGGCGATTTCCCTCACGGGCCCGCCGAGCAGGCCCGCGGCGTGCCGGAGCTGATCCTGCCGGACCGGATCCGACTCGCGCTTGGCTGCCTCGCCGAATGCCGCGGCAAGCCGGTCGATCAGGCTCGCGGGCGCCGGCCACTGACCGACCTGTTCACGGGCCGCGGGCGTCACCTTGAGCACATACCAGAACCGGGGGTCCCCCCCGGTCATCGTCTTACGGAAATCCACGTAGGTCGGGTCCATCGCATCCAGCGAGCGGGCTACCACCGGCAGCTCGAGCCCGGTCCGTTCGGCGATGTCGCTGACTGTGACCATATAGCTTTCCTCAAGCAGCGCCACGACCGCGGTGAGGACCGGGAGCTCCCGCGCCCCCCACGTGTCTTCCAATGCGTCCCTGCCTTACCGTCTCGGACTGCGGCTCGCCGGATAAGAGCTATCGCGGCGCTCAGAACCTCTGGACGACGTCCCGTTGCCGCCCCACCTGCTCAGCCGCGCAGTTCCTAGTCTCGCCTGGACTAGCCTCGGCTGCACCGCTAAGCGTGTATTTGCGCACGATACCTGCTGGTCCGCAGGCAGCTCCACCTTGATGTGGCTGACCCGCACACAAGCGTTCGCCCCACTGCGGGAGGCCGGCTTACCTCTGCCCGCACGTCGCCCGGCTCGGCCGGGGCAGAAACCGGTCGTCCAGGCGACGGCCCGCGCCCCGGCCTAGCGCGGGGCGGCGCTTGGCCTAGCGCGGGGCGGCGCCCGGCCAGGCGCGGATCGGCGCCCGGCCACGCCAGGTCACCGGTCGGCCTGCCGGCCAGGCCAGGTCACCGGTCGGCCAGCCAGGCCTCGATTGAGGCAAGACGACCGGTCGCTGACTCAGCCCGCCGGGTAGTGGCGGAAGCTGACGGCGTATTCGCAGCCGACGATGCTGCCGGTGGCGCTCGCCGCGTCGCGCAGGAACTTATCGGCGTCGAAATCACCGCCGAGGCCATCGATGTAGGCGCGGTGCGCTCGCAGGGACGCGATGCCCGCGTCGATCGTGGCGCTGACGTCGGTGAAGTGGGTAGGCCTGCCGCTCGCGTAGACATACAGGTGCCGGATGCCTGGCCACGGCGGTCCGGCCTCGGGAAACACCCATTCGTTGCCAGTGTCGCGGGCGGCGTCCAGTACAGCAAGGCCCACCGCGCGGTGGTCGGAATGGTTGACCGGCCCCTCGTCGCCCCAGGTCAGGTCAAAGCTCATCGTGATCACGACCTGCGGCCGCAGCTTGCGGAATGCCGCCGTCAGATCGCGGCGGAGCGGTACTCCGTATTCCACCAGGCCGTCGGCATGATCGAGGAACCTCACCTCGCTGACGCCGACGGCGGCGGCACCGCGGCGCTCCTCTTCCTCGCGGAGAGGGCCGGCCCGGCCCGGTGCCATGCCCGCGATGCCAGCCTCGCCGCGAGTTGCCAGCAGGTAAGAAACCTGCCGCCCCTGGCCGGTCCACCTGGCCACCGCAGCGGCAGTACCGTACTCAAGATCGTCCGGGTGCGCCACGACGGCCACGGCCCGGTCCCAGTCCTCAGCCAGCGGCTCCATCGGCTCCCCTTCGGCAGGCGGTACGGTGCCGGGTACGCTAGCGCACCAGGCGGGCAGGCCGACAGGCCGCTGCTGGTGCGGCGCGCTTAGCGCACGGCCTCATCGGCTCCGGCTACGGCGCCGACCGCGCTGGCTTCCTCGGCCAGGCGAGCCCGTCGCCGACGATGGCCGCGAGCCCGAGATACGCCTCGGCAGTCGACCGGCTCAGCTGGTCAAGCTCGACCTCGGCTCCCTCTTCCAGGTGCGCATCGTAGGGAATCCTGGTCACCGCGCGGCAGCGGGCCGCGAAGTGCTGCTCAAGGCGGTCCAGGTCCACCGTGCTCCTGCTGCTCGGGCGCACGATCGAGAGCACGACGACGGCGCCTTGCACTAGATCGCCATAACCGTGCGCGGCGAGCCAGTCGAGCGTGGCGCTAGCGCTCCGCGCACCGTCCACCGACGGTGAGCTGACCAGCACGATCTGGTCCGCGAGGCGCAGGACCCCGGTCATCGCCGAGTGCAGCAAGCCGGTTCCGCAGTCGGTCAGGCAGATCGAGTAGTAATGCTCGAGCACCCTGGAGACCTCGGCGTAGTCCTCCTCGTTGAAGGCGACGGACACGGTCGGATCGCGGTCCGAGGCGAGCACCTCGAGCCTGCTCGGCGCCTGCGAGGTGAATGCCCGCACATCCGCATACCGCCCGATCTGGCCGCGCTCGTTCAGCAGGTCGCGGACCGTCGCTGCCGTCTCCAGCCTTACCTTGTCCGACAGGGTGCCGCGGTCGGGATTGGCATCCACCGCGATGACCCGGTCGCCTCGCAGCGACGCGAGGGTCGCGCCGAGCCCGACGGTAGTGGTGGTCTTCCCCACGCCGCCCTTCAGGCTCAGTACCGCCACCCGGTGATGCCCGCCAGCAACCGGCGTGCGGATCCGGCTGACCATATCCCTGCGGCGCAGCTCCGCCGCTGACTCGGGCACCCGCAGCAGCCCTGCGCTGGCCTGATACAGGATCCGGCGCCAGCCGGGCGATGGCGCCCGCCTCCTGCCCGGCAGCAGGAACTCCGGGGTCAGGCTCTCGGTTGACTCGGCGGCCACATCCTGGTGGGCCGCGACACCTTGGCCGGCCGCCGGGCCGCCGGGCGGACCGTGCCCGCTCCGCACGCCGTGCGCTGCAGGCGGGTACGGCGAAAGCGGGTCGCTGGGCGCTGGCAGGCCGGTACCTGGCGGCGCAGGGGGAGGACCGAGCGCGGGCGCCCCGGCCGCCGCGTGCGAGGCATGCGCCGGGCCCGGCGGACCGGGCGGACTGGACGCCTCCGGCAGGATCGAGGAGCCCGGCAGACCGTGCGGATCAGGCGCAGTCGAGGTACCGGGCAGCCCCGATGCACTGGTCGAGCCGTACGGATCAGACAGGTCCGATCTACCGGTCGAACCATAAGGATCAGGCAGACCGTAAGGATCGGGTGAGAAATACGGCTGCCCGGAGAGGTACGGATCCGGCGGGAGGTACGCGTCGCCCCGCCCGTACCCGTCGCCAGGACCGTAGCCGCCGGGCGGGTCGTACTCTTCCGGGCTGTATCCCGGTGCTGCTCCGTACTGTTCCGGCGGGAAATTATCCCCTGACCGCCCGTGCCCGTCGCCGGGACCGTAGCCGCGGGGCTGCTCGTAAGGGCCAGGCTGGCCAGGCTGGCTGAGCGGCGCGGTTCCGAAATCACCAGGCGGCCCGAACCCGGCCGGCTGGCCGTAAGCGCCTGCGGTTCCGTACGGATCAGGCTGCGCCTGCGGCTCCGCGTCCTGCTCGTCCGGCCGGGCGGCAGCGGCGGGCACGGCAGCGGCGGGCACGGCAGGGACGGGCACGGCAGGGACGGGCGGGACAGCGGCAAGCTGGGCCGCGGCAGGCGGCTCCGGTCCTAAGGAGCCGCCCGACGTATAGGGCGGCTGCTGCCCGTACAGGTGGCGGCCCCGCGCAGGCGACCCGTCGGCGCCATCCGGCGGCGGCGTCGGTGGTTCGGAACCCTGGCCGGGCACAGCGGACCTGGTTCCCGCCCCGCCGACCTGCCAGGGCACGACCAGACTGCGCAGCCCGGCCGGCTCTGCTACATCGCCTTGCTCTGCTAGATCGCCTTGCTCCGCTAAGGCGCCTTGCCCCGCAGGCCCGGCAAGGCCGTCGGGCTTGGTGACGCCGGATGGCACGGCGGTACCCGGCTGCTGGTCGGTACCAGACGGCTGGTCGGCACCCGACGGCACGGCTGCGGCAGGCGGGGATCCCGGCCCGCCGCGTTCGTCGTCGGCAACGACCGCAGCGTGGTCACGCCGGTGCTGCTCGTCACCGGCCGTCCGGTCCTGATACTCATTGGCCAAGGTCGCTCTCCTCACGCCTCACGGGGGGAGAATGGCATGCCCGCGCGGACACACGGAATGGTGCATCAGGGCCGAGCCTAGGCCAGACCATCGCCAGCGGTACGCCGGGCAACCGTTTTGAGCCCAGGAGCCGCCACTTGCGCGCCATCGTCATCACCGGGCCCGGCGGTCTCGGCGTGCCGCACATTGCCGGGGTTCCGGGCCCCGGGCACTGGCGCCGGGCGAGGCGCCTGCTCGCCCGTCTGAGCGCGGCCCGGGCGATGGCCGATCCGGCCCCTGGATGCGGCGCGGCGGGGCGCACCGGCAGACTAGGCACATGAGCGACCAGACGAACTCTGAACGTGAACAGCAGGGCAGGGTGGTCGTGGTGGGCCCCGACGGCGTGGCCGTCGAGACCGACGCCGCCCAGGTAGGCACGGAGCGCCCGGTCACCGAGATGGTCGAGCAGCCGGCCAAGGTGATGCGGATCGGCAGCATGATCCGCCAGCTGCTCGAGGAGGTCAGGGCCGCGCCGCTGGACGAGAAGAGCAGGGCGCGGCTGAAGCAGATCCACAAGAGCTCGATCAAGGAGCTCGAGGACGGCCTAGCCCCCGAGCTGATCGAGGAGCTTGAGCGGCTTTCGCTGCCCTTTGCCGACGACAGCCTGCCCAGCGAAGCCGAGCTCCGGGTGGCCCAGGCGCAGCTTGTCGGCTGGCTGGAGGGCCTGTTCCACGGGATCCAGACCACCCTGTTCGCGCAGCAGATGGCGGCGCGGGCACAGCTGGAGCAGATGCGCAGGGCGCTGCCGCCCGGCATGGCCCCCGGTATGCCAGGGCAGGAGGAGCCGCAGCAGCCCCGCGGCTCCGGCCCCTACCTATAGCGAGCGACCCGGCGGCCGCGCCCGGGGGGACTGACTACTAACCGGCTGCTCACCGGCTCCCGGGCGCCACGCGGCGAGCTGGATCGGCGTTAACGGAGCCTGCCGAGCCAGGCAAGCGCGTCCGCGAACTCCGCGTCGGAGGTACCCGGCCGCACCATCGTGCGGCCGCTGTCCCCGCGCGGGTAGCTGCCGAGGAACCGCACGTCACTGCAGGTCCTGCGCAGGCCCATCAGCGCCTCGCCGACCCGTGCCTCGGCTACGTGACCCTCGCAGTCGATGGAGAAGCAGTACCTGCCGAGCCCTTCCCCGGTGGGGCGCGACTCGATCCGGGTCAGGTTGACCCAGCGCGCGGCGAACTGACTGAGTATTTCCATCAGCGCGCCCGGATGGTCGTCGGACAGGAACGCGACCACCGAGGTGCGGTCCGCCCCGGTCGGCGGCGGCGGCGGGCCGGGCAGGCTGACGGCGACGAACCTGGTGACTGCGCCCGCCCGGTCATGGATATCGCTGGCCAGCACCGCGAGCCCGTATACCCCGGCGGCGAACTCCCCGGCGAGGGCGGCACCGATCTGCCCCTCGGCGGCCTGCCTCGCCGCCTCGGCATTGGACGAGGCGGGCCGCCACTCCGCGTAGGGCAGCTGAGCAGCCAGCCATTGCCGGCACTGCGCCTGGGCCTGCGGGTGCCCGCTGACCACCTTGATGTCGGCGAGCCGGGTGCCGGGCCTGGCGAGCAGCGCGAAGGCTATGGGCAGCAGTACCTCGGCGCGGATGATCAGGTCCTTGCCGGTGGCGAGCTCGTCCAGGGTGGCGTTCACTGCCCCTTCCACCGAGTTCTCGATGGGCACCACGGCGCGCTGCGCCGCGCCGGTCCTGACCGCGTCCAGCGTGGCCTGGATGGTCTGGCACGGCACCGCTACCACGTGTGATCCGGCGTCCAGCGCGCGGAGCGCAGCCTCGGTGAACGTGCCAGCTGGACCGAGGTAAGCGCACCGGTAAGACATGTCACTCATGATGGCAGCCAGGAGATCCGGCTGCGCCCGGTCCCCGCGGGATCACCTTCGGCCAGCTGCTGAGGCATCGCGGGCCGCGAGGGCCACAGCATCACCACCAGCACCACGATGACAGCGAGCAGGATTACGGGCGTGATCCCGGTCCTGACCACGGTGCGCAGCCAGCCAAGCCCGGCAGGCATGGTGATCATGCGGGCGGGCAGGTAGCCGAAGGCCAGCGCAGCGGTCCGGGCGAGCAGCAGCCAGTCCAGCCGTGACCACGGCAGCAGCGCCAGCAGCGCCCAGCCCAGGGCGTCGTACCAGGGCAGCACGTACGGCCAGGCCAGGAGCCAGGCGAAGGCGACGGCGAACACCGCGGCCCAGGCCAGCGACACGGGCACCATCTCCGGCCGGCCGGCCGGATCAACCGCGGCCGGATCAACTGCGGCCGGATCAACTGCGGCCGGATCAACTGCGGGCAGACCGGCTGCGGTCTGAGCGACTGCGGTCTGAGCGACTGCGGCGGGGACGGCACCGGAGGCCGGTTCCAGCCTGTGGATGGATCGCACCAGCAGCATCAGTAGCACCACGGCCAGCACAATCGCCGCCGTCTTGACCACGTCCTCGGCAATCGACTCCCCGGTAGCGAGACTGAGCGCCGCACGGACCGCGCGCCACGGCGAGCCGATGGACACGAAGCTCCCGGCCCGCAGACCCGGGCGCAGCGATGAGATCCCCCAGATGGCAACGGAGGCGCCCGCGGTCAGGGCGAATCCGGCGGCCAGGCCGCCCAGCAGCAGCGCAGCCTCCCGCCAGGGGGACTGGCCGCCGGCGGCCGGCAGGCGGCCCTGCCGCTGCCGGTGCCAGCCAACCGCACAGGCGATCACGAGTCCCGCGCCTGCCAGGATCATCGTCGGCTTGACCGCGAACCCGAGTCCGATCAGGGCACCTGCCCCGGCGGCGGCGAGCGCCAGGCGGGCGGGACTGGCCGGCCGGGATCCGTTCGGAATTCTGAGGGCGAAGACCGCGAGAGCGGCGATGCAGAAGACGATCGCCTGACTGTCCACGTGCGCGCCGGCCACCAGCACCTGCAGCAGCAGCGGGTTGGCCGTCCACAGCAGGGCGGCCCGAAGCTGCCTGGCCCGGTCGCCGCGGGCCAGCCGGTGCAGCAGCAGCCCGGTGATCGCGAACGCCGCCACGTTCAGCAGGGAGAGCACGAACACCGTCAGGCGGGCCGACGTGCCGCCGATCAGGGACGCCAGCGCCTGGCCGGCGGTGGCCAGGCTGCCGTAGTCGGACGGGCTGTTGCGCCAGTCCTGCACCGCCCGCGCTACCGGATCGCCG